>Ga0102815_10000619_pt1 | contig 23243 bp, 20 predicted proteins | sample ColrivemetaGS759_FD_79113 | JGI IMG/M metagenome (GOLD analysis project Ga0102815, IMG submission 79113) | Estuarine microbial communities from the Columbia River estuary - Ebb tide ETM metaG S.759 | ecosystem: Environmental > Aquatic > Marine > Intertidal zone > Estuary | place: USA: Columbia... | reverse complement strand
GTGGTTCTGGGCCAGCCCTTCTACATGGGCTGGGGCCTGACCGACGACCGCCAACCCCTTGACCGCCGCCAGCGCAACCTGACCCGAGCCCAGCTCTTTGCCGGGGCGATGATCCTCTATCCGGTCTGGTATGATCCCTATCGCGACCGTCTGTGCAGCTTTGAATACGCGCTCGATACGATGGAGGCGCTGGCCCGCGCCTGGCGCGACGATCATAAGGGCTGGACCGCGGTGGGCATGAGCCGCTGGAAGCGCCCGCATCTGCGGGCCATGTTCGGCGGCGCGAAGGGGATCAGCTTTCGCAAGAGCCCCCCGCAAGACGGCACACCGCTCATGGCTTGGGCCGGGCGGATGGACGAAGCGGCGCGGGCGGCAGGCGCGGCGCGGGTCGAGGATGGGTTTCTGCGCTCGCGCGGCCTTGGTGCACGGCTAATCCCGCCCATGAGCCTCGTTCTCGACCGGCAGGGCATCTATTATGATCCGACCGCCCCGAGCGACCTCGAAGACCTCATCAACGCAAGTGATGGCCTTTCGGCAGCCGAACGGTCGCGGGCGGAGAAACTGATTGCACGGCTCACCCGCCACCGGATCAGCAAATACAACACCGGCGCCGAAGCGATCCCCCAGGGGCTGCCTGCGGGGCGGCGCATCCTCGTGGTGGGTCAAGTCGAAGACGATGCCTCGGTCCGGCTTGGCGCGGGCGAGGTCTGCACCAACGCCGCACTCCTCGCCAAGGCACGGGCCGCAAATCCCGCCGCCGTGATCTTTTACAAACCGCATCCCGATGTGGTGGCGGGGCTACGCAAGGGCGAGGTTTCCGATCCCCTCTCACACGCCGATGCCGTGCTCGACGATGTCTCCGCCGCCGATGCTATCGACCTGGCCCACGATGTCTGGACAATCACCTCGACCCTTGGGTTCGAGGCGCTTCTGCGCGGCAAGCGGGTGACTTGCCTCGGCCAACCCTTCTATGCGGGCTGGGGCCTGACCGACGACCGCGCCCGCCCGATCCCGCGCCGTCGGGCCCGGCCTGATATCGTGGCGCTCGCCCATGCTGCCCTGATCGCCTATCCGCGCTACTTTGATCCGGTCACGGGAATGGCCTGTCCGGTCGAGGTCGCACTCGAACGGCTCGAGAGTGGAGAGATACCGGCGATGCCGCTCAGAACACGGATAGCCTCGGAAATTCAAGATCTTATGGCGATGCTCGGGCTGCGCCGCTAGGCCTTGCGCCGCCAGACGCTTTGCACATCGGCGCCAAGCGGTTTTGCCTCGACAAGCGCGAACCGTGGCGCATTCGCGAGCCGGTCGATCCCCATGGCGCCGAGCGAAGGCGTGCCTTCCGCGCCGATGGCAAGGCCCGCCGAATGCACGATCAACTCGTCCACCATGCCTTCGCGCAGAAGGCTTGCCGCCAGCGCCCCGCCGCCTTCGCACAGAACGCGGGTGAGGCCCTTTTCGGCCAAGGCCGCGAGGGCCGAGACTGGCGACACCTGCCCGCCCGAGACCTCGCAAGAGAGGCATTCGGCGCCCAGCGCCAGCCATTCGGCGCGCCGTGCGTCTGCCTCGGGGCCATGGCAAAGCCAGAGCGGCTGGCTTTTCGTGGTCTGCGCCAGCCGCCCATCGGTCGGCAGATCGAGGCGGCGGCTGATGACAACCCGCACCGGCTGGCGCGTGATCCCGAGATCGCGAATATCGAGCATCGGATCGTCGGCCCGCGCGGTGCCGCCGCCGATCATCACCGCATCGTGCCGCGCCCTGAGGGCATGAACCGCCCGCCGCGCCTCGGGGCCGGTGATCCAGCGGCTTTCGCCGGTGGCCGTGGCGATGCGGCCATCGAGGCTCGAGGCGAGTTTGAGGGTGACAAAAGGGCGGCCTGTGGTGATGCGCATGAGGAACCCGGCGTGATCCGCCTCGGCCTCGGCCTGCATCACACCGGTTTCGACCTCGATGCCCGCGCGGCGCAGAATTTCAACGCCCCGCCCCGCCACGCGCGGATCGGGATCGCCCGCGGCAATCACCACCCGCGCCACGCCTGCCGCCACCAACGCCTCGGCGCAAGGCGGCGTTTGCCCATGATGGGCGCAAGGTTCGAGCGTGACGTAGGCCGTGGCCCCACGCGAAGCCGCGCCCGCCTTGGCCAAGGCCTGCGGCTCGGCATGGGGGCGGCCGCCGTCGGCTGTCCAGCCCCGGCCGACGATCCGCCCTTCTTTGACAATGACACAACCGACCGCAGGATTGGGCCAGACACGCCCCATCCCGCGCCGGCCAAGGCTCAGGGCCAGCGCCATGAAACGGCGGTCGGCCCCGGCGCTCACGTGTCGGATTTTTGGTTCGGGCGCAGCTCGTTGACGAATTTGTCGAAGTCGCCCGCGGCCTGGAAGTTCTTGTAAACGCTCGCAAACCGGACATAAGCAACGGTGTCGATCCGGGCCAGCGTCTCCATCACGATCTCGCCAATGGTCTTTGACGGAATGTCTGTCTCGCCAAGGCTTTCGAGCCGGCGCACTATGCCCGAGATCATCTGGTCGATCCGCTCTGGATCAACAGGGCGCTTCTGCAAAGCGATGCGGACAGAGCGCTCAAGCTTGTCACGGTCGAAATCCTCGCGCCGCCCGTTCGACTTGATCACCACGAGATCGCGCAGCTGAACGCGTTCGTAGGTGGTAAAGCGGCCGCCGCAAGCGGGGCAAAAGCGCCTGCGCCGGATCGCAACGTGATCCTCGGCGGGGCGTGAATCTTTCACTTGGGTATCGACGTTTCCACAGAACGGGCAACGCATGGTCTGTCCTCTTTTCGCCTGTTGGGTGTTGGTCCCCAGTTATCCACAGGCACTATAGGAGGACTGGCACAGTTTGGGTAGCCCGATTTCCCGACCCCTAGATAGAGGGGGCGCCGGAGTGAATCATTTGCGCCACAACTTCGCGCTGGTGTGAAAGGGCCCAATGTTCGAAAAGGAATATTCCCTGCCATGTTCCAAGCGTCATTTTCCCTGCGACCACAGGAATCGACAAGTTTACCGGTAGGAGCGCCGCCTTGATATGGGCCGGCATATCGTCTGGTCCCTCGTAGGTATGGGTCAGATAGGCCATTTTCGGATCGGTCGTCGGCGGCACGAGCCTGTGGAAAAACTCGGTCAGATCGGTCTGAACCTCGGGATCGGCGTTCTCCTGAATGAGGAGCGAACAAGAGGTGTGGCGGACGAAAAGCGTCAGCAGACCATCGCCCGAAACCCATCGCGCCACATCGCGGGTGAACTCGTAGAGGCCGGGGCCAGAAGTCGGGATGACAAGGGTAGTGTGCATCAGATGCCTTTTGGCCAGCGCCGGTGCCAAAGGGAAAGGCGCCCCGCAGGGCGCCTTTCGATCACTGATCCAGGAAACTCCGCAGCTTGCGGCTGCGGCTGGGATGTTTCAGCTTTCTCAAGGCCTTGGCCTCGATCTGGCGGATCCGCTCGCGGGTCACGCTGAACTGTTGGCCAACCTCTTCGAGGGTGTGGTCGGTGTTCATTCCGATGCCGAAACGCATCCGCAGCACGCGCTCTTCGCGCGGCGTCAGCGAGGCGAGGACGCGGGTCGTGGTTTCCTTCAGGTTCTCCTGAATGGCTGAATCCAACGGCAGGATCGCGTTCTTGTCTTCGATGAAATCGCCAAGCTGTGAATCTTCCTCATCGCCAATTGGCGTCTCGAGGCTGATCGGCTCCTTGGCGATCTTCATCACCTTGCGGACCTTCTCAAGCGGCATCTGCAGCTTTTCAGCCAGCTCTTCCGGTGTCGGCTCGCGGCCGATCTCGTGAAGCATCTGGCGCCCCGTCCGCACAAGCTTGTTGATCGTCTCGATCATATGCACCGGAATACGGATCGTGCGGGCCTGATCGGCGATCGAGCGGGTGATCGCCTGACGGATCCACCACGTGGCATAGGTCGAGAACTTGTAGCCGCGGCGGTATTCGAACTTGTCGACCGCTTTCATCAGGCCGATGTTGCCTTCCTGAATAAGGTCGAGGAACTGCAGGCCGCGGTTGGTGTATTTCTTGGCGATGGAAATCACGAGGCGCAGGTTGGCCTCGACCATTTCCTTCTTGGCCTGACGGGCCTCTTTCTCGCCCTTCTGGACCTGCTGCACGATGCGGCGGAATTCCGAGATATCGACGCCGACATATTGGCCGACCTGCGCCATTTCCGAACGCAGCTCTTCGATCTTGTCGGTGGATTTCTCCATCAGCATCTGCCAGCCGCGGCCAGCTTTTTCGGCCATGCGGTCAAGCCATGTCGGATCAAGCTCGGAGCCGCGATATTCGTCGATAAATTCGCGGCGGTTGATGCGGGCCTGATCGGCAAGCTTCACCATGCTCGAGTCGATCGACATGATCCGGCGGTTGATGCCGTAAAGTTGGTCGATCAGGGCTTCGATACGGTTGTTGTGCAGGTGAAGCGAGTTCACAAGCTCGACTATCTCGGCGCGAAGCTTTTGATAGACGCCCTCTTCCTTGTCAGAAAAGCTATTGTCCTCGTTCAGCGTCGCCGACATACGAGCGTCTTGCATATCGCTCAACTTGGCAAAATCGCGGGCGATGATTTCGAGGGTTTCAAGGACGCGCGGCTTCAGAGCCGCTTCCATCGCCGCAAGGCTCATGTTGGCCTGATCGTCGTCGTCATCATCGTCATCGCGCGAGATCGGGTTACCGTCGGCGTCAAGCTCGGGTGAACTGCTGCTGTCTGAGGTGTTTGCGCTTGTGTCGCCACCGGAATCAACAACTGCTTCGCCCTCTTCGTCACCATCGAGCTGATTGCCGAAGGTGGCTTCGAGATCGATCACATCCCGCAACAGAATATCTTCGCTCAGAAGTTCGTCGCGCCAGATGGTAATGGCGTGGAAGGTGAGCGGGCTTTCGCAAAGGCCCGCGATCATCGTGTTGCGGCCGGCTTCGATGCGCTTGGCGATGGCGATCTCGCCCTCGCGGCTCAGAAGCTCGACCGAGCCCATCTCGCGCAGATACATCCGCACCGGATCGTCGGTGCGATCGAGTTTCTCGGTCTCCGACGAGCCAAGCGCCACTTCGCGGCCGCCCGTGGTGGCGACGGCGGTCGAGGCGGAGGCGCCATCGTCCTCAACCTCTTCGCTCTCTTCTTCCTCGGTGACCTGAATGCCCATCTCGGAGAGCATCGACATCACATCCTCGATCTGGTCGGACGAGACCTGATCGGGCGGCAGAACAGAGTTGAGTTGGTCGTAGGTGATGTATCCGCGCTCGCGCGCATCGGCGATCATCCGTTTGACGGCGGCCTGGCTGACGTCCATCGAAATGTCGCCGTCCTGGTCCTCGTCTTTGGTGTCGTCGGTGTCTTTCGCGGCCATGCGTGGCTCCTCAAAAATAACTTGAATCCGAATCAGTGATTCGTTTTGCCCGAATCAAACTGGCGAAGCGGCGATTCGCAACCTCTCGCGCGGGGTTTTTTCCTAGCTGTTGCGCCTGCCGCCCTTGCCGAAATTGATCTGGTCGAGAAGGCGTTCGAAAGCATCGCGCTCGTCGCGTTTCATTTTCGCGCCGTTGGCGCCGGTGTCATATTCTGCCTTGTCTTCATTGTTGCCCCGGCCGGCCCGATCCAGCGCCAAAGCCGCCTGACCAAGCCTCCATGTCACCCCTTCGTCGGCCACGCCTGCAAGATCCTCGGTCGCTTCGGCAATCTCGCGCGGCAGGCTGCGGCGGGCGTTGAGCTTGGCAAGCTCTTCGGCAAGGCACAGCCGCGCCACCTCGGCATCGCCAGCACGCCGCACCGCGGGGCTGATAGCCACATGGCTCTGGGCAAAGAGCTTTTCAAGAACCTCTCCGCCGATATCCGCAGAAACAGCCTCGCGCAGATCGCCGCCCGCGTCGTGGGCGTGCCGCAGGATGGCATCGCGCAGCTGCCGGTGGGTTGGCTCGGCGGTCTCCATGCGTTCCAATTCGCCCTCGAAATCGGCAAGGACCGAGGGGGTCGAGAGGATCGCGGCCAGAATCACCGCCTCGCGCAGGTGGTCTTCGAAGCCCTCGGCGGAGACCAGCACCGAGGATTTCGTCGTCGAAAGAACCTGCGGGCCCTTCTGCCAAGGCCCCCGCGAAGGCCCAGCGCTGCGCGGGCGGCGGGCGCCAAAAAGCTCGGCCCGCATTTCCTTGATCGCCTCGCCATAGTGGGTGCGGATCGAGGGGTCCTTGATGAGTTTCAGTTTTTCCCGCAGCGCCTTGTCGAGCGCGGCGCGGCGCTCGGGGCTGTCGAAAACCTTGTCTTCCGTCTCGCGCCGCCAGAGAAGTGCCACCATCGGGATTGCGGCGTCGATCACCTTGCGCATCGCCCCTGCGCCCTGTGCGCGGATGAGGTCGTCGGGGTCTTGCCCCTCGGGCATCAGGGCAAAGCGCAGCGATTGCCCTGCCTCGAGAAGCGGCAGCGCCACGTCGATCGCCCGCATCGCGGCCCTAAGGCCCGCCGTATCGCCATCGAGCGCGATGATCGGCTCGGGCGCCGTGCGCCAGAGAAGGCGCAGTTGATCCTCGGTGATTGCCGTGCCAAGGGGCGCGACCACAGCGGGAAAGCCCGCTTCGCTGAGGGCGATCACATCCATATAACCTTCGGCCACGATCAAGGGATGCCCCTTGCCCGCCGCCTCGCGGGCGGGGCCGTGGTTGTAGAGGCTGCGGCCCTTGTCGAAAAGAACGGTCTCGGGCGAATTGAGGTATTTGGCGTTGTCGGAAGGGTCCATCGCCCGCCCGCCAAAGGCAATCGCCTTGCCCCGCGCATCGCGGATTGGAAACATGATCCGGTTGCGGAATGTGTCATAGGGGGCCTTGCCCTTGTCGGAGGGCTTCAAGAGCCCCGCCTCGAGCATCAGATCGTTGGAAATGCCCTTGACCCCGAGCGCCTCGCGCAGGCCTTCCCAACCGGGCGGCGCAAAGCCGATTTCCCAGCGCTCCTGTGCCGCAGGCGAAAGCCCGCGCCGCGCCAGATAGTCCCGCGCCTCGGCGGCGGCGGTTGTCTTGAGTTGGAGGCGATACCACTGCACCGCCTGTTCCATCACCGCGATTAGCTCGCTGCGCCTGTCGGCCTTCTCCTGCGCGCGCGGATCGCGCACGGGGATCGGCATTCCGGCTTCGCGCGCGAGGATTTCGATCGCTTCGGGAAAACTTACGTTCTCGGTCTCGCGGACAAAGGAGATCGCGTCGCCCTTCGCGTGACAGCCGAAGCAATAGTAATAGCCCTTCCGGTCATCGACATGGAACGAGGCAGACTTTTCCTGATGAAACGGGCAAGGCGCCCAAAAGTCGCCCTTGCCGGCGTTGGACTTGCGTTGATCCCACATGACCTTTCGCCCCACGACTTGCGCGAGGCTCAGGCGATTTCTGAGCTCATCTAGAAAACCGGGCGGCAGACTCATGGGCGCAGTATCCGCCTTGGCCCTGCCTTTAGCAAGAAGCGCGGCGCCTCAGCCCCGCGCCGCAACGCCCTCTGCGGCTTCGGTCAACTCATGCACCAGGGTCTGCGCCATCGAGCGCATGACCATGACCTCGAACGACTTGGGGCCAAGGCGGGTGATCGAGGCGGTCATATGGTTCACAAGGCTCCGCGCCGTGTGCCCGCGCTTGAAGGATGCCGCCCGCAGATCGAGCGGCACGAGCCGCGCCAAAACGGCCTCGGCCGCATCGCCCTCGATCTTCACCGCCGCCACGCCATCAGCCTGATCGGTCACCGCCGCAAGGCCCGCAAGATCCGGCAGATCGCAGCCGATCACATTGGCCCGCCCTTGCCCCGCCCAGATCGCCCGAGCGCCGCCTTTCGAGGTCGTGCGGTTGGGGGCCGGAAAGGCGATATCACAAGCCTCTTTGAGAGCCGTCGAGACAGCCCCTTCCTTGCCTTTGAACGGCGCGACCGAGGCCATTTTCTCGATCACCACCTCGCTCAGGCTCACCGAGCCGATCGTCACCGGAAGAAAACCCTCGCAGGCCGTGCGTGCCACAAGATTAGCCACGGAGACGCCCTCCTTCAGGATCAAAGAACACTGGGTTCACCACTTCGCAGACTGCCTCGACCCCGCGCAGGTGATCGACAAGGCGCACCCTCTCGCCATAGCGGGCGCGGCCGTTCTTGAGGAAGCCGAGGCCGAGGAAGCTTTGCACCGTGGGCGAATAACACACGCTCGTCACATAGCCCTGATCGTTCTCGCGCTTGGCCTGCGCATCCTCGACGAAGATGTGCGCCCCAGCGGTCAGCTGTTTGACAGCGCCCACAGGCTTCAGCCCCACCAACTGCTCGCGGCTTTCCTCGACCATCCCTTCACGGGCGGCCATCTTCTGACCGACACAGTCCTTCTTGCGGCTGATCATCTTGTCGAAACCGATGTCGAAAGCGGTCGTGCGGCCATGGATCTCGGCATGGGTAATATGGCCCTTCTCGATCCGCAGCACGTTGAGCGCCTCCATCCCGTAAGCCCCGCCGCCCAGCATCTCGGCCCGCGCAACCAAGACGCGATAGAGCGCCTCGCCAAAGCGGGCCGGAACGGCCAACTCATAGGCGTGTTCGCCCGAGAAAGAGATGCGGAAAAGCCGCCCCCTAACGCCATCACCTGTGCCGCCTGATGCCCCATATAGGGCAGCGTCTCGTCGCTGATCGGTGCGTCCAAGAGATCGTTCAGCAGATCGCGGCTCTTTGGGCCAACGACGCCAAACTGAGCCCATTGCTCAGTGACCGAGACCAGTTGCACATCGAGATCGGGCCGCAGGCCCTGCGCCACGAACTCCAGATGCCGCATCACCAGAGCGGCGGCGGCAGTCGTCGTGGTGATGACGAAATGCCCCTCGCCAAACCGCGCGCAGGTGCCGTCGTCCATGACGTGCCCATCCTCGCGCAGCATGAGGCCGTAGCGAACCTTGCCCACCGGAAGGGTCGACATCGTGTTCGTGTAAACGAAATCGAGGAAGGCCGCCGCATCCGGCCCCTGCACGTCGATCTTGCCCAGCGTCGAGACATCGCAAATGCCCACCGCCTCGCGCACCATCGTGACCTCGCGGTCACAGGCCTGCCGCCAGGTCTTTTCGCCGGGCCGCGGGAAATAGGAGGGGCGATACCACATCCCCGCCTCGATCATCGGCGCCCCACGCTCGACGCTGGCGGCGTGCGAGGTGGTGAACCGCTGTGGCGCAAAGCCCTTGCCCTGCGCCCCCGCCCCCATCGCCGCGATAGACACAGGCACGAAAGGCGGGCGATAGGTCGTGGTCCCGGTCTCGGGAATGCCCCGCCCCGTGGCATCGGCCAGAACCGCCAGCGCCCCGACGTTGGAATTCTTGCCCTGATCGGGCGCCATGCCTTGGGTGGTATAGCGCTTCATATGCTCGACCGAGCGGTAGTTCTCCTTGGCGGCAAGGCGCACATCCTTGACCGTCACATCGTTCTGGAAATCGAGCCACTGGCGACCCTTGCCCTCGACGACCCAGAGCGGTTCCAGTCTATAGGCGCTGTCGCTCGCTTTCGGCATCTTGGTCTTCGAGGCTTTCTTGCCAAGGTCAGCCGCTGCCGCCTCGCCCGCTTTTGCCCCATCGGCAAGGCACCCGGCGGTCGAGAAAACCCCGTTCGCTGCGCCCGCCGCTTCCATCCCGGGGATCATCCCGGCCTTGGGAACGAAACTCTGGATCGCCTCGTCCCAGACCGGCCGCCCGTTCATGTGGCAAGCAAGGTGCACCGTCGGGTTCCAGCCGCCCGACACGGCCAGACAATCGACCTTGAGCCGCTCCTGCCCGCTGCCTGTGGCGACCGTGATCTCCTCAAGGCCCAGCCGCCCCGAAGTGGCAATGACCCGGCCGCCGGTAATCACCGGCGCGTCCAGAGCCACGCTCGCATCCTTGCGGCTGTCGATCACCGCAGCCACCTCGACCCCCGCATCCATGAGATCACGCGCCGTCTGGTGCGCCCCGTCGTTGTTGCCATAGACCGCCACGCGCTTGCCTGCGGCCACGCCCCAACGATTGAGATAGGCCCGCACGGCGCCCGCGTTCATGATCCCCGGCCGGTCGTTGTCGGGGAAAGCGATCGGCCGCTCCAACGCGCCCGCCGCGAGGATCGACCGCCGCGCCACGATCCGCCAGAAACACTCGCGCGGCAGATGCCCGTCCGCCGCCTTGTGCAGCCCAACCCTCTCGAGCGCCCCATAGGTGCCCTGATCATAGGCTCCGGTCACGGTGGTGCGCGGCATCAGGCGCACGTTCTCCATACCTGCAAGCTCGGCAACGGCCTCGGCGGCCCAGATATGCCCCGGCTTGCCGTCGATCTCTTCGCATTCCGCCAAGAGACGCCCGCCCATCCGGCTGTCTTCATCGGCAAGGATCACATCCGCCCCCGCCCGCGCCGCCGTCAGCGCCGCCATAAGGCCCGCGGGCCCGGCGCCAATCACCAGAAGATCGCAGAAGGCATAGGCCCGCTCATAGCGGTCCTCGTTGTTATCGCCCGAAAGCGCCCCAAGCCCCGCGGCGCGGCGAATGAGCGGCTCGTAGAGCTTCTCCCAAAGCGCACCCGGCCACATGAAGGTCTTGTAATAAAACCCCGCGCCAAAGAAGGGCGCAGCAAGATCGTTCACCGACAACACATCAAACCCAAGGCTCGGCCAGCGGTTCTGGCTTTTCACCTCGAGGCCCTCGTGGATCTCGACCATCGTCGCCCGAACGTTCGGCTCAGCCCCCGCGCCCGAACCGGTCGTCACCAGCGCATTCGGCTCCTCGCTCCCCGCCGTCAGAATACCCCGCGGCCGGTGATACTTGAACGACCGCGCCACAAGACGAATGTCATTGGCCAAAAGCGCCGAGGTGACAGTATCGCCTTCCGCTCCTTCAATCCGCCGCCCGTCAAAAGAAAACGAAACCGTCTTCGACGTATCAATCAGCCCCTTGCCCGCGATCCTCATTTGCGGACCTCCGAGGCAAGCTCGCCACCATGCACCGCATGGCTCACCGTATCGCGATGCATCACGATCCACGCCCCGCAAGGATCGTGATACCACATATCCCTGGTCTCGCCCGCCGGGTTCTCGCGCAGGTGCAGATAATCCGCCCACGCGTCATTTTCGACCTCGGGCGCAGGACGGTCCAGAATCTCCGCCGCCCCCTGATAGGTAAATTCGCGCCGATCCCGCTCGCCGCAATGCGGACAGACCACTCTCATCGCCGCGCCCCCAGCTTCTTTTGGCTAAAAATACTCAAATCCGACATTTCCAGCCCCTCAGTGCAGGTTGTGTTGAGAGCCGGTGCCCTCTTCGTCCATGATCCCGCGACCGGTTCTGAACCGGTCCAGCCGATAGCGCTTGGCGGTCTCATGCGGTTCGCCCGTGGCGATCAGATGGGCATAGGCCCAGCCCGAGGCCGGCACCGCCTTGAAGCCCCCATAGTTCCAGCCGCAATTCACGAAAAGCCCGTCGATATGGGTCTTGTCGATGATGGGCGAACCATCGGGCGACATATCCATGACACCGCCCCAGGACCGCAGCACCCGCGCCTTGCCGATCATCGGCATCAGCGTCATCGCCGCTTCCATGACGTGCTCTTTCATCGGCAGATTGCCGCGCTGGGCATAGGAGGAATAGAAATCCAGATCGCCGCCAAAGACGAGGCCGCCCTTGTCGGACTGGCTGATATAGAAATGCCCCATACCGAAGCTGACCACATGGTGGATCACAGGTTTCAGCCCTTCGGTGACAAAGGCTTGCAAGATGTGGCTCTCGATCGGCAGGCGCATCCCCGCCATCGCCGCCACCTGCCCCGACCGGCCCGCGGCTACCATGGCGACCTTCTTGGCCCGGATCACCCCGCGCGAGGTGCGCACCCCGCGCACCTGTCCGCCCTCGATGTCGATGCCCGTCACTTCACAGTTCTGGATCAGATCCACCCCGCGCATATCCGCCCCGCGCGCATAGCCCCATGCCACCGCATCATGCCGCGCCGTGCCACCGCGCGGATGGAAAAGGGCGCCATAGACGGGAAAGCGGATGTTGTCGAAATCGAGATAGGGCAGATGCTGGCGCACGCCCTCGCGGTCGAGCAGGATCGCATCGTCGCCCTGATTGATCATCGCATTGCCACGGCGGGCGAATGCATCGCGCTGGCCGTCGGAATGGAAGAGGTTGATGAGCCCGCGCTGCGAATGCATCACGTTGTAGTTCAGCTCAGCCTCGAGGTTTTCCCACAGCTTCAGCGAATGGCTGTAGAACTCGGAATTCCCCGGCAGAAAATAGTTGGCGCGGACAATCGTCGTGTTCCGTCCAATATTCCCGCTGCCGATATAACCCTTCTCAAGAACCGCGATGTTCTTGAGTCCGTGGTTCTTGGCGAGGTAATAGGCCGTCGAAAGCCCATGACCGCCACCACCGATCAGAACAATATCGTATTCGGACTTCGGCTCGGGATCGCGCCAGACCGGCTTCCATCCCTTATTGCCCGTCAGGCCCTCTGTGAAAACCTTGAAGCCTGAATAGCGCATCGAGTCGTTCCTCCCGTGGCAGGCTTTAGCCGCCGTCGGGCAGACCCTAGCGCGTCAAATGCGCCAAAAGACGCCGCTTTTCGACAAAAACCTTCCGCCAGCGACTTTGACCGAGAAACCCCGCCCTCGCTAGAGCGCAAGGCGGAAATATTCGGCCTCATATCCTTCGACATTGTCGCCGCAGAAGCCCATCGACATATTCGACGTTCCCGAGATCAGACCGCCCGCAATCATCGAGGCCCCCTCGATGCCCTCGGCACGCGCCGCAAATTCGATGTTCTGGGTGGCGACGAGCTGACTGCCAAATACCGCGAGATTGGCCGCGAATTTCATCCCGCCCATTGTCAGCACCTTCGAGCCGCCCGCTGCCGCGCAATCATCATCTCGCCCGATCTGGAGATCGGATGGAGCATAGATCGACCTGTCGCCGGTATTGGTCGAAACAATGATCGAGTCCTCGACAATTGTCCCCTTCGAAAAGGTAATGGCGCAGGGGGTCAGAAGAACCACGTTGCTCACGGTCGTTGCGTCGATCGTCAGCGTTCCGGCGGAACAGTTGGCGATATAGATATAGCCGGGCTCGAGACGCCCGGCTGCAAGCTTGTTTTCGTTCAGACGCCGAATGTCCGTCCTGCTGATCCCGGCGGGGATATATTCGGCATCCGCGTTCGAGAGCTGGGTGATGATATCCGGAAGCTTGTGGACAAGCCGCATCTCGTAGGAGCCCTCGCGCAGGGCCGCGCGCAGGCCGTCGTTCGTGCTCCAACCCGAGTTTGGCAGGACGATGCTTTCCTCATCTGGCATCGACACGATCGTGCCAGCCTCGAAGGTGTTGTTGCTATTCAGCTCCACATGGGTGTTCGAGTGGATGCAGAACCCACTCCAGAATTCGTTGTTCGACTGGATATCGACAATGCCATCAGCCACGAAGCCTTCGCGCAGGCAGGCGGGGCGATAGGTCACGAAGACAGAATCGACCGATACGTCCCACTCGGCAAAGCCGATGAACTGCAAAAGAAAACTCGAGATCGGGTTGGCACGCGAGGCGAGCTGGTTGGTCGTGACGAGGACGGCCGAGCGGGAATTCTCGTCAATGGTAAAACTCTGGTCGGCAAAATCGAAGCTTCCAAAGTGAATGTCGGTAACCTTCAACACATCGCCATAACGGCCGGACGGCATCGCCGCATTCGCGACAGCGAGCGCCGCGACCTTGGAGTCATCGGCCGATTTGGTGTCACGATTGTAAAGCGCCGCATGGGCGGCTGTATCGGCGGCGATTTGGAGCCTGGTCTTATTGTTGATCAGATGAGACATATCGATCGCGAGACCAGCCATGATCAAAACCGACATGAACATATAGAGGCCGAAGATCGCGATCCCGCCCCGCTCGTCGTCAATCCAGTTTTGAAAAGATTTAGTCAGCCGCCGCATCCTACCACTCCACATAATGGTTGGACTGGACCGCGATATCGTAACCGTTCAGGAAATTGAACATCCCTACGGCCACCAGATCCTCGACCGGCACAAGAGCCTTCGTATTGATGACGCCGCTGTTAACTGTTGTCGTTACCTGCGCCCTTGTGGTCATGGGCGCGATGGTATCCTTGACGAACTGTTCGACTTCGGCCGCCCCTCCAAACCGGCCAACAGAAAGCGCCCGGTTTCCGTCTTGAACAACGCGCAGAACCTCGGTCTGTCGGAAGAATACCAACGAGACATCGGCGATCATCACGAAAAAGATCACGAACATAGGTAGCCAAATGACGGCTTCGATCGTGGCAGAACCACGCTCGTCGCGACGAAACCTTCTCAAGAGTGCCTTCAAACGGGGCGACATACCTTTCCCTTTCGGAATTCGGTCAACACTTAATTCGGGAAATGGAGGGTTAATGTGGCGGGAGTTTGGCAGATGAGTGACCAAAGGGGTGTTTGCACGCATTCAGGCAAACAATCGATCTGATTTCAGGAGATTGCGTGATTTTCGGCGTCTGAGGAATGCGCGGCGCCCAAGGCAAAGATGCATTGGAATCACCGCACAGTTGCGCCGGATCGGCCCGGAACAGCGGGAAAACTAACCGCGCGTCTCGATCCAGGCGCCAATCACTTCGGCCATATATTTCGCGGGCGCCGAAGGCACCACGCCACCGACCCCTACCCGTCGCCCAATCCGCCACCATAGCCCCGGCGCCCAGGCAGCAGGCGCGGATACCTTGGTTTTGAGCACAAAACCGTTGGAGGGTTTAAAGGCGAAAACGCCTCTGTCGATCCGCTCGATATCTTCAACCCGAGCCAAGACCCGTCCGGTGGAATCCCTAAGCTCGTCTGCCGTCAGCTCCAATACTGTCGCCGTGGCGCGGCGCATCCGTTCTGCCAGAAAGAGGGCGCCCATAGCGATCAGAACCATGACCAAAGCCCAGCCTGCCGTGGGCGGAGCTGTGAAAACGAGCCACAAAAGTAGAGCGCCAAGACCGACCAGCATGACATAGGCAAAGAGCCGACGCATCGGGGCCGCGGATACGCGCGCATAGACGCCATTTTCGTCGGGCTGGTGCAGCATGGGGGTTCTCCTTTGTGCCTCCCTATCCAGTCTTGCACGGGCGCACAATCCACCTGCGCCGCCACACAGCGCCGCGCATTGCCGCAAGGCGGGGCTGCGCCTATCTTCTTCCCAAAGGAGAAACCCATGTCCCTACGCCCAACCCTCGAAGCCCGCCGCGCCACCCCGACGATGGAAGGGGCCGGCGTGCGCCTGCACCGCGCCTTCGGGTTTCAGGATCCGACCGAGCTTGATCCCTTCCTCCTGTTTGACGATTTCCGCGGTGACCGGCCCGACGACTATATGCGCGGCTTCCCCTGGCACCCGCATCGCGGCATTGAAACAATCACCTATGTCTTGGCCGGAACGGTCGATCACGGCGACAGCCTTGGCAACGAAGGCACCCTTGGCGCGGGCGATGTGCAGTGGATGACCGCCGGATCGGGCATCCTCCATCAAGAGATGCCCAAGGGCAATATCGTCGGCCAGATGCACGGCTTTCAGCTTTGGGCCAACCTGCCCTCGAGCCTCAAGATGACCGCCCCGCGCTATCAGGATGTGAAATCCGCCGACATCCCGGTGATTATCGACGACGACGGCACCAAGGTGAAGGTCGTTGTGGGCGAGTTCTGGGGCAAACGCGGGCCGGTTGACGGCATCGCCGCCGATCCGCAATATCTCGATATCTCGGTGCCGCCTGGTGTGACCAAGACCATCAAGATCGACACCTATCGCCGTGCCTTTGCCTATGTCTTTTCGGGCGCGGGGCAGTTCGTCGATGCCTCCAAGCCGCAGGGCGTTCTCCTTGAAAAGGAGGTCATGGGCGAAGAGGTCAATATCCGCGATATGTCAGGCAACCGGACGCTGATCCGTTTTGGCACCGGCGACGAGATCAAGGTTCAGGCCGGGCCAGAGGGGATCCGGTTTCTTCTCATCTCCGGCGCACCGCTGGAAGAGCCTGTCGCCTGGCACGGGCCGATCGTGATGAACACCAAGGACGAAATTCAGCAGGCGATCCGCGATCTGCGAAACGGCACCTTCATCAAGCCCGCGCATTGATCGACGGGGATCAGCGGGCGACAGCCTTGCCGACCAGATCCCAATAGATCGCCTCGACCTCTTCCAACGGCAGGCGGCCTTCCTGCCGGTACCATGTGAAAAAACCGGTCAGCATCCCGATGATCGCGCGGGTGGTGATCCGCGCGTCCTTCATCGCGAAGGCACCCTCCGCCTCGCCCTGCCGCAAGATCGCTTCGAGCCGGTCCTCATAGGCGCGGCGCAGCTTCTCGATGGCGGCAAAATTCTCGGGCTCGAGGTTGCGCAGCTCCATATAAGCGACAAACACCGCATCTGCGCGCGGGAGGTGATAGCGGATGTGAAAGCTTACAAATGCCCGAAGTCGGCTTTGTGCGTCCGACCTGGGATCGGCTTTGTCAAAGTTCTCGATCACATCGACCAGATGATCGCGCATCAGATCGTAAAGCAGCGTCTGCTTGTCGGGCGTGTAATTATAGAGCGCCCCCGCCTGCACCCCCACCTCGGCCGCCAACTGCCGCATCGAAACCGCCGCATAGCCATGCCGGGCAATGAGCCTGAGCGCCGCTTCGCGGACCTTGGGGCCGGTAATATCGGAATGAGAGCCTTGTTTGCGCGCCATGAGAGCCATCTAACTGAACATCTGTTCATTTGAAAAGCCCCGCCGAAAAGTCTTGGCGCCCGCTTGCCCCCGCCAGAGCCTCGCTTGTATGGTCGCGCAGCCCTTCCTGACGGCCCTTTGTCGATGCGCCTTTTGATGATCCTTTCCTTTTTGGCCCTTGCCGCCTGCCTACCGGCCCTGCCGGGGCGGCTCGGCGAGGCCATGTCCGGCGATTATCCACGCCTTCTGAGCCAATCGGAACTTGCCGCACTTTGGGCCGGACCTACCGAGAGCCGGATCGCCGCACCCGACCTTTCCGGCGGGATGGCCTCGCGTCTCGCGGCATTGGAAGCCCGCGCCAGAACTTTGCGGGCCTATCGCTTCGACAACAGCGCGTTGCAGTAGAGCGGCCAACAGGATAACAGCCTCAAAGCACAAAATAAGACGGACCCACTATGTCTCAGCCTCTTCGCCTTGGTATCGCTGGTCTCGGAACGGTCGGCATCGGTGTGGTCAAGATCATCCGCAACCATGCGGAGCTTTTGGCCCAGCGCACCGGACGGCCCATCGTGATCACCGCAGTTTCCGCCCGCTCCAAGGGCAAGGATCGCGGCGTGCCGCTGGGTGACTACGCTTGGGAGGATGATCCGGTGGCGCTGGCCCGCCGCGAGGATGTGGATGTGTTCGTCGAGCTGATGGGCGGCTCCGAAGGGGCGGCCAAGGACGCGACCGAAGCGGCGATTGCATCCGGCAAAGATGTCGTCACCGCCAACAAGGCGCTTTTGGCGCATCACGGTCAGGCGCTCGCCCTCGCCGCCGAGGCTACAGGCCATGTGATCCGGTTCGAGGCCGCCGTTGCGGGCGGCATTCCGGTGATCAAGGCGCTGACCGAAGGCCTCGCCGCCAACGAGATCGGCCGCGTCATGGGCGTGATGAACGGCACCTGCAACTATATCCTGACGCGGATGGAGAATGCGGGCCTCACCTATGAAGAGGCTTTCAACGAGGCCGATGGACTTGGCTATCTCGAGGCCGATCCCAACCTCGACGTGGGCGGCATCGACGCGGGCCACAAGCTTTCGCTTCTGGCCGCCATCGCCTTTGGAACGCAGGTCGATTTCCCCTCGGTCGAGCTTGAGGGCATCGGCGCGATCACTATCGAGGATATCCATCAGGCCGCCGACATGGGCTACAAGATCAAGCTTCTCGGCGTGGCGCAGATGACGGGCCGTGGCCTCGAGCAGCGGATGTCGCCGTGCCTTGTCCCCGACACCTCGCCCTTGGGCCAGCTTCAGGGCGGCACCAATATGGTTGTCCTCGAAGGCGACAGCGTGGGCCAGATCGTCCTGCGCGGCGCAGGTGCGGGCGAAGGGCCGACCGCGAGCGCCGTGATGGGCGACGTGATGGACATTGCCCGTGGCTTCCGGGTCTCGACCTTCGGCCAGCCTGCCACGACGCTCCGCAAGGCCCGAGCCGCCCGCGCGGCCGTGCCCGCCCCCTACTATCTGCGGCTTCAACTTCAGGACAAACCCGGCGCATTGGCCAAGGTCGCCCGCGTTCTGGGCGAGGCCGGCATCTCGATCGACCGGATGCGCCAGTATGGCCATCAGGACACGACCGCGCCGGTGCTGATCGTGACCCACAAGACAACCCGCTCCTCGCTCGACGAAGCGCTCTCTGGCATGGCGACCACCGGCGTTGTCGAAGGTGCGCCTGTTGCGATCCGCATCGAATCCGTCTGACCCTGGTGTTAGCGGTCACACACTTGCCCCCTGCCCCTGAGAAGGGGTAGGCGGTCCCCAAACCCTAGATAGGAGCCATCCGATGCCCGAGAAGATTGATTTCAACGACCGGATGTTGTCTCTGGGCCTCGCCCGTGTTTCGGAAGCTGCCGCGCTGGCTTCGGCCCGCCTCATCGGTCGCGGCGACGAAAAGGCCGCCGATCAGGCCGCTGTGGACGCCATGCGCAAGCAGCTCAACCTTCTCGATATCGCGGGCGTTGTCGTAATCGGCGAGGGCGAGCGCGACGAGGCGCCAATGCTCTATATCGGAGAGGAAGTCGGCACCGGCAAAGGCCCCGCCGTGGATATCGCGCTTGATCCGCTCGAAGGCACGACGCTCACCGCCAAGGATATGCCCAACGCGCTGGCCGTGATCGCAATGGGCCCGCGTGGCTCGATGCTGCACGCGCCGGATACCTATATGGAAAAGCTCGCCATCGGGCCCGGCTTTGCCCCCGGCACCGTGACCCTCGAGATGTCGCCCGCCGAGCGCGTCGCCGCTCTGGCCAAGGCCAAGGGCTGCGGCCCCGAGGATATCACCGTCTGTGTCCTCGAACGCCCGCGCCACGAGGAAATGATCGCCGAGATCCGCTCGACCGGCGCCGCCATCCGCCTCATCACCGATGGCGATGTGGCCGGCGTCATGCATTGCGCCGAGCCCGAGAAAACCGGCATTGATATGTATATGGGCTCGGGTGGCGCGCCTGAGGGCGTTTTGGCCGCCGCTGCGCTCAAATGCATGGGTGGGCAAATCCTCGGCAAGCTATTGTTCCGCAACGAATACGAGCGTGCCCGCGCCCACAAGGCCGGCATCACCGACCTCGACCGCATCTATACCCGCGACGACATGGTCACCGCCGATGTGATCTTTGCCGCGACCGGCGTGACCGACGGAAGCCTCCTGCCCGGCATCAAGCGCGAGCCCGGCTGGCTGACCGCCGAGACGATCCTGATGCGCTCGAAAACCGGGTCGGTCCGGCGGATGAACTATCGCCACCCCGTCGGCAAGTGATCCCCTGCCTGTGGCATATCCCCGGCCCCGGCCCTAGGATCGCCCCATGACGGATAACGGCACCCCCGCGCTGGCCTATCTCGGCGTGTCGACCTCGATCACGGGCCGCCCGTGGCGTGGCCCCACAGCGGCGGAGGATCGCGCCGCCGAGGCGCTTGTCCAGACCACGCGCCTTCCGCTGCCGGTGGCCCGTGTTCTGGCCCATCGTGGCATCGCGCCAGACGAGGCGGAAAGTTTTCTCAGCCCGACCCTTCGCGATCTCTTGCCCGATCCCCTGACCCTGCGCGACATGGGCAAAGCGGCAGAACGCATCCTGAAGGCCGTCGCGGCAGGCGAGCGCATCGCCATCTTCGCCGACTATGACGTGGACGGCGCCACCTCGGGCGCCCTCCTGCACCTTTGGCTGCGCGATATGGGTCGCGAGGCGACCCTCTATGTCCCCGACAGGATCGACGAAGGCTATGGCCCGAACGAGCCAGCCATGGCGGCGCTGGCAAAGGGTCATAGCCTGATCGTCTGCGTCGATTGCGGCACTCTGTCTCACGGCCCGATCGCCGCCGCCAAGGGCGCGGATGTGGTCGTCCTCGACCACCACCTTGGCGGCGAGACGCTTCCGCCCGCCCACGCCGTGGTCAATCCCAACCGGCAAGACGAGAGCGGCGATCTGGGCCACCTTTGCGCCGCGGGCGTTGTCTTTCTGTCCCTTGTCGAGGCCAACCGTCAGCTGCGCGCGGCAGGCAAATCGGAGCCGGACCTTATGGGCCTTCTCGATCTCGTGGCGCTCGGCACTGTGGCCGACGTGGCGCCCCTGATCGGCGTAAATCGCGCCTTCGTCCGGCAGGGGCTTCAGGTCTTGGCGCGGCGAGAGAGGCTTGGCCTCAGGGCGCTGGCGGATGTGGCGCGAATGGATTCGGCCCCCACGGCCTATCACCTTGGCTTTCTTCTCGGCCCACGGGTCAATGCCGGCGGGCGCATCGGCAAGGCCGACCTTGGCCTGCGCCTTCTGACCACCACCGATCCGCATGAGGCCGGCGCCATCGCCGCCCAGCTCGACCGGCTCAACGACGAACGGCGCGAATTGGAAAATCAGGTGCGCGAGGCGGCGATGGCCCAAGCCGAAGAGCGCGGCCTCGATGGCCCGCTCGTCTGGGCCGCGGGCGAAGGCTGGCATCCCGGCGTGGTTGGCATCGTCGCTTCGCGGCTGAAAGAGGCGACCAACCGCCCCGCGATCGTGATCGGGCTTGACGGCGACGAGGGCAAAGGTTCGGGGCGCTCGGTTTCGGGGGTCGATCTTGGCGCCTCGATCCAGCGGCTTGCTGCCGAAGGGCTTCTCCTCAAGGGCGGCGGGCACAAGATGGCGGCGGGCCTGACCGTTTCTCGCGACAAGCTCGATGCCGCGATGGCGCGGCTTGCTGACCTGCTCGCGCGCCAAGGCGCAGGAGCGGGTGGACCGCGCGATCTGGGCCTCGACGGGCTTCTGATGCCGGGTGCCGCCAGCGTCGATCTGGTGGAACAGATCGACAAAGCCGGCCCCTTCGGTGCCAGCGCCCCTGCCCCGCGCTTTGCTATCCCTGATGTGCAGATTCTCTTCGCCAAGGAAGTCGGCACGGGCCATGTGAAATTCACCGCAGGTGACGGCCTTGGAGCCAAGTTCGACGGCATCGCCTTCGGCGCGATGGATACCCCCATCGGCCCCGCCCTGATGGACCGTTCCGGCAAACGCTTTCACCTTGCGGGCCGGCTCGAGGTCAATGTCTGGCAGGGCCGCAAGAGCGTCCAGCTGCGGCTCGAAGACATCGCCGAAGCCCTTGATCGGACACCCTGAAAAATTATTCGCCACGGGTGATTTTTTCCGCAGAATCCCCCTTGCCCTCGGCAAGCGGTTTCCCTAAAAGCCCCCTCACCACATCGTGGCCCGTTCGTCTATCGGTTAGGACGTCAGGTTTTCAACCTGAAAAGAGGGGTTCGACTCCCCTACGGGCTGCCACTTTTCCCAAAGTGAGAATTGATTAAAGTTTGCCGGGTTGCCCGCAGTGAACTTTGCTCCTTTTCCGCTTTCGGCGGTTTGCTCTGTCATTCAACACCTTCGTCTTGGACCTCAGAACATACGTCCCATCGTTGACGGATGCTGACGTTCAAAGCTGCGGTCAGCGCCGAGGTCGCGCAGAGTGTGATCGCTGGAATGAATGGTGTCCAGCTCGGCGTTGGCGCGCGAACGGAAGATTCGCAGAACGGCGCTTGCGAGTGTCTTCAGGCCGGTCGTTTTAACCGGTGCGAAAGTGAGGTTTTGCGGCTGGGTGGAAATGTCGGTCATGGCGGTTCCTTCCTGATTTTTGCGGTGTAGCTGCTTACGAAGCCACTTTGTCAGGAAGGCGGGAAAGCGTACTTAAGCGATCCGAAAGCTGTCCGAAATGTTCCTAAGACCTGCAAATGAGCAATATCCGGGGCGTCTGGAGGCCTAGATTTGCTGCGCGGCGGCGGCGGCGCGTGATTGCAGTTCGGCTCGGATCTTCTTGAAACGCGGCTGGTCGCGCAGTGGATCAAGGTCGGTATCCCGTTCAATCCATTGCGCAAAGGCCGACGGGTTTGCCCGCGCGAGCCCCCTCTCGAGCAAGTCGAGCGCATCCTCAATCTCGCCCATGATCGCCAATGCGCAGCCGATATTATAGTCGATGCTGGGATCTTCCGGCTCCATCGCCTTGAGACGAAGAGCCAGCATCTTGGCGGCATCGACCTCGCCCATATGCGCGTGGCCAAGTGCCTTGTACATCAACGCATAGGTATCGTTTGCGTCGCGAGCCAAAGCGCGCTCCAGACGCTCTATCGCCCTCAGAACCGCGCCCTTGGCCTTTTCGGTTTGCCCGGTCGCCGTATAGCACATCTCGACCGAAGTCACCGCTGGAATAGCATCAGGGAACAGCTCGGTTGCGCGTTCCCAATAGGTGATCGCGTCCTCATGGCGGCCAAGCTGGAAAAGGGTGCGCCCGTAAAGAAAGAGCACATCGTAGGAGTCTGGGTCTAGCTCGAAAGATCTTTGATGCAGCGGCAACGCCTCATCAAAGCGGCCCATTCCTGCCAGAACACGCGCCTTCGCGGCCATGGCATCGGCAAGTCCGGGATTGAGCTCGAGCGCCCTTTCAGCGGCAGCAAGTCCGTTGTCGCTTGTTGGGTCAAGGCCATAAAGCCCCGCCTGGCTCGTCGCCAAGAGCGACCATGCCCGGTCGAAACTTGGATCAATAGAAAGCGCCTGCCGCGCCAGTCGCTCTGCAATCTGGTAGTTCTTTCGGTCGGTCCGCAGATGGTGATAGCGGGCCTGCAGATAGATCTCATAGGCTCTGGGATTGTCGGTCGACCGCGCATGGATGGCCGCACGTTCGTCGGGAACGAGCCGCACTTTGAGCGCCGCGACGATGGCCTGAGTGATCTCGTCTTGAAGCGCGAAAATGTCGGTCAGGTCGCGGTCGAACCGGTCGGCCCACACCGGGTGACCGGTCGCGCCGTCGACCAGTTGGGCATTGATCCGCAGGCGGTTGCCTGCCTTGCGAACACTGCCCTCCACGACATGCGAAACCCCCAGCCGTTCGGCGATCTCGGACACGTCGACAGCCTGGCCCTTGAAGGTGAAGGCAGTGTTTCGGGCGACAACGGAAAGGGCGGAGATCTTGGAGAGGTCGGTGATGATGTCTTCGGCGATGCCGTCGGAGAAATACTCCTGGTCGGGGTCGTTCGACGTATTGGCAAAGGGCAGAACAAGGATGCTGTGGCCCGTGCCAGCCTGTGGCTTGGC
>Ga0102815_10000609_pt1 | contig 23426 bp, 22 predicted proteins | sample ColrivemetaGS759_FD_79113 | JGI IMG/M metagenome (GOLD analysis project Ga0102815, IMG submission 79113) | Estuarine microbial communities from the Columbia River estuary - Ebb tide ETM metaG S.759 | ecosystem: Environmental > Aquatic > Marine > Intertidal zone > Estuary | place: USA: Columbia... | reverse complement strand
GCTCGGGCCAGCGTCGCGGCCCTGCTGACCACCTACCTGGAGCTGCTCGAGGAACCGCTGCGCGTCCCCTATGCCTTCGACCCCCAGCGCGCGAACGCCGTGCGCTTCATGCGCTGGGGAGCGGGTGCCCTCGACGGACCTCGGGCCTGGACCCTGCTCACCCCGAGGTTCGCCCTCGAGCTCTTCACGACCGAGGGACCCGACCACGTCCACGCGGTGCTCCGCGACATCGACCGCGACTTCGGCGGCAAGTAGCGCTCCCACGCTTCCAGACCGCCCAAGGAGCCCCCCGGGGCTCCACCCCCGAGGCCCCAATCCTCGGGCCTCCAACCCTCGGGCCCCCGCCCACCGACACTGGACCCAGCTTCCCATGCACCTCGCAACCCGGGGCAGCCAGCTCGCACTCTGGCAAGCCCACACCACCCAGGCGATTCTGGGCGAGGAGCACGAGCTCCTGATCGTGAAGTCGTCGGGAGATCTCGACCGCGAGACCGAGCTCGCGCGGTTCGGGAGCATCGGAATCTTCACGGCAGAGGTCGACCGGGCCATCCTCGACGGCCGCGCCTCGCTTGGCGTCCACAGCATGAAGGACATGACCACGACCCTTCAGGACGGTGTCGTGCTGGCCGGGTGCCTCCCCCGGGGCCTCGTTGAGGACGCGCTGATCTCCAGGGACGGGGCGCTGCTCGGTGACCTCGCGGCGGGGAGCCGCGTTGGCACGGGGTCGCTGCGCCGGGGCTCGATGCTGCGCGCGGCGCGCGGCGACCTCGAGGTCGTCCCCCAGCGGGGGAACGTGAACACGCGCCTGTCCCACGTGCTCGACGGAGAGCTCGACGCATGCCTGCTCGCCCGGGCCGGTCTGGATCGCCTGGGCCTGGCGGATCACATCAGCGAGGTGCTGAGCGTCGAGCGCTTCCTCCCCGCCGTCGGCCAGGGGATCGTCGGGATCACCTGCCGAGAGGAGGACAGCGACGCCCGCGCGGTCGTGGAAGACAAGCTCCGAGACCCGGACACCTGGGCCGCTGCGCTCGCGGAGCGAGCCTTCCTTCGCGGCACCAACGGCGGCTGTAACGCCCCGATCGCTGGGCACGCCACCCTCGACGCCGGGGAGCTCCACCTGCGCGGCAGGGTGCTCTCCGTCGACGGGGCGCGGCGCCTCGAGGGCGAGGTCCGCGGGCCGATGGACCGCGCCGAGGAGCTCGGCGCCACGCTCGCCGAGGACCTGCTGTCCAAGGGCGCTGGCGCGCTGGTGGACGAGGCTCGCCGGCTGACCTCATGAGCGCTGGCCGGTTGCCGAGAGTGTGCCTGACGGGCCCTTCCACACCGCGGGCCGCGGCGAGATGGATCGACGCCGTCGAGGCGACGGGGAGCTGGGAGCCCGTTCACTGCCCGCTGGTTCGGGTGGTCGGCCGGCCCATCGAGCCCGCCGGAGTGACCATGCTCCCAGCCATGGTCGCGGTCACCAGTCAGAACGCTATCCCGGCCCTGCGGCGGCTCTGGACGCAGCGTGTCGACGTGCGCGAGGCACCCCATGCGGCGATCGGCCTGGCCACGGCCCGCGCCCTGCGACAGGCGGGCGTCGATCCGGTCCTCGTGGGGCGCGCTGAGGAGAGCGGGGCCGCCCCCCTGGCCGCCTCGATCGCCGAGGCGACGCAGCCTGGGGCTCGGATTCTCTGGCCGCGGGGCGACCTCGCGTCCGACCTGAGGGAACACTTGGTCGTCGCCGGCCGGATCGTGGAGGACCCCGTGGCCTATCGCTCCGAGGAGGTGGCCGGCGCCGAACCACCGTCGCCCCTCGACGCCGCCTTCTTCGCCAGCCCCTCAGCCGTACGCGCCTGGCTGCGGATGGCTGACGCACCCCGCGTCGCCGCGATCGCCATCGGCTCCACCACCCAGTCCGAACTGGCCGGCTCGTACTCGAGATTCCAGAAGCTCTTGCGGCTCCCCCGGCCCACTCCAAGCGCACTCGTCGACGCTCTCGCTACACTTCGCGGGTGAACCAGCAGCACTTCGTCAGAACCCGTAGCGAGGAGATCTTCGCCGCCGCCAAGGAGCTCATCCCGGGGGGCGTTAACAGCCCCGTCCGAGCGTACGGGAGCGTCGGCGGCGTCCCACCTCACCTCGTCCGCGGAAAGGGGCCCCTCGTGTGGGACGAGGATGGCAATGAGTACGTCGACCTCGTCGGCTCCTACGGCCCCCTCATCCTCGGGCATGGCAACGCCGAGGTGCGGGCCGCTCTCCATGAGGCCGTCGACGGGGGCACCACCTTCGGCGCTCCCACCCGAGGCGAGTTGGACATGGCCCGCGATATCTGCGGCCGCGTCCACTCGGTCGAGATGGTCCGGCTCGTCAACTCCGGAACGGAGGCGACCATGTCCGCCGCCCGCCTCGCGCGGGCCGCGACGGGCCGCGAGAAGATCCTGAAGTTCGAGGGCTGCTACCACGGGCACGGCGACTCGTTCCTCGTGGCTGCGGGCAGCGGCGCCCTCACCCTCGGCGCGCCGGACTCCCCCGGCGTGACCCGCTCCACGGCGGAGAACAGCCTGGTAGCCGTGTACAACGACCTCGATTCGGTCAAGGCGGTCTTCGACCAGCACGGCCCCGAGATCTCCGCGGTCTTCGTGGAACCGGTGGCCGGGAACATGGGGACCATCCCCCCTGACGCCGGCTTCCTCGAGGGGCTTCGGGCCCACTGCGACGTGTCCGGCGCGCTGCTCGTGTTTGACGAGGTGATGACCGGCTTCCGCGTGGCTCGCGGCGGCTTCCAGGACTTCACCGAGGTCCGCTGCGACCTGATCACCCTGGGCAAGATCATCGGCGGTGGGCTCCCGGTCGGCGCCTACGGCGGCCGCCGAGACCTCATGCAGCAGGTGGCGCCCGCGGGGCCCATGTACCAAGCAGGCACCCTGAGCGGGAACCCGCTCGCGGTGGCTGCGGGGCGCAAGACCCTGGAGATCCTCGGCCGCGACGGCATCTACGAGGCCCTCGAGGCGGCGGGCTCCCAGCTCGCGACGGGCCTGATGGAGATCGCCGCACGGCACGGCCGCGTGCTCACCGTCGGCCGCATCGGATCGATGATGTGCCCCTACTTCTCCCCGGTGATGCCGCGAAACCTCACCGACGTCACGGCCACCGACCGAGAAGGCTGGGTCCGCTTCTTCAATGAGATGCTCTCCCGCGGCGTCCTGATGCCCCCGTCTCCCTACGAGGCCTTCTTCCTCTCCGTGGAGCACGACCGCGGCGTCCTCGACCGCGTCCTCGACGCAGCGGACGCCAGCTTCGCCGCCATCGCCTGAGCGCGACGGGGGCGAGGCGATCTCGCTCCGGGAGGGTAGGATCGGACCATGACGTCCCCCCAAGACCACGCCGTCCGGGCCTCATTCGAAGAGGCTCGGGCCACCCTCGACGCGTTCCTCTCCGACCCCGCCCTGATCCAGGCCGTCGGACAGTTCGCCCAGCGCTGCGAGGCGGCCCTGGCCGGGGGCGGCAGGCTGCTGGCGTGCGGCAACGGCGGCTCCATGTGCGACGCCATGCACTTCGCCGAGGAGTGGACCGGCCGGTTCCGCGGAGACCGGAGCGCCCTCCCCGCCATCGCCTTCTCCGATCCGAGCCAGCTCTCCTGCATCGCCAACGACTTCGGCTATGACGAGGTCTTCGCTCGGTCGGTCCAGGCCCACGGGCGGGCGGGAGACCTCCTGGTCTGCCTCTCCACCAGCGGCGATTCGCCGAATACGATCCGAGCGCTGGAAGAAGCGCGCCGGATGGGCATTCCGTCCGTCGCGCTCCTCGGCAAGGACGGCGGGAGAATGAAGGACCTGGCCGACCTCGCGATCATCGTTCCCGTCGCGAAGACCTCGGACCGGATCCAGGAGCTTCACATCAAGATCATCCACATCGCGATCGAGACGGTGGAGCGATCGATGTTCCCTGGGTGTTACGAGTGAGGGGATGGCGCCGAGGCGCCGCGGTCGCATCCGCGCTGCTGGCCGTCGCGGGGTGCGCCTTCCACCCACCCCCCACGACCTCCAGCCTCTCCGCGAGCCCTGATTCCCCTTGGAGGGAGCTCGGCACCAGCCGAGAGGGACGCCCGTTGCGGGCGCGAGATCTCGGCGTCGGCGGTCAGCGCGTTGCGGTCATCGCGGGCATCCATGGCACGGAGCAGGAGGGCCTGAGGCACGTGCCGGAGCTGGTCGCGATGCTCGCACTGCAGCCCGCGGACATCCGGCTCTACGAGGACGTCAACCCGGACGGCACCGCAGCCCATCGTCGAGGGACCTCCGCCGGCGTGGATCCCAATCGCAACTGGCCAGCCTCCAGCTTCACCGCCGCACGGTCGCGGGGGCCTCGGCCCCTGAGCGAGCCTGGCGTGGGACACGTCTATCGGGACCTGGTCCAGTTCAACCCGGACCTCGTGGTCGTGCTGCACTCCACCTCCTCGGGTCCCTTCGTGAACTACGACGGCCCTGCCGAGGGTCTCGCCCGGCGCTTCGCCGCCGCCGCCGGCGCTCCGTGGTTCGTCAAGCCCTCCATGGGCTACGCCACGCCCGGCTCCCTCGGGTCATGGATGGGCCGCGACCGGGGCCAGCCCATCCTGACCCTCGAGTTTCTCCGTGGGTCGCCGCCAGAGCAGACCGGCCCAGCCCTGCTGGCCGGCCTCGGGGCGGTGATCCGGGACGGGCCCCTCGAGGAGGAGCCCCCGCGGGTGCGGTGATCCCAGGACGTCGAGCGCCCCGCAGGACCGTGACCGGACGGTCGCGGCGCTGCGGGGCGCTCGGCATTCGCCGTGTACACGGCGTATTGGGAGCCTCAGATGGAGTCGAGGCCCCAGGCGTACGGCTCGATCGGGAGCAACGGGAGATCGACGCCGATCTCCGCCTCGACCACCTCGGTGACGCGCTTGTCACCACGGGGCGGGCAGAGGGCGAGCAGGATCTCGTGATCGCTCAGCGTGATCCGACCGGACGGGCCGTTCAGCGCGATGGAGCGGTCGCCCACGGTCTCAACGGTGACCTCCTCGGGGGTCAGCCGTTCAAAGACCCGCGCGACCGCGCCGAGGTCGCCGATCCGAGCCATGGCGAGGATGCCCTTGGCGCCGAGCGAACGAATGAAGGTGAAGTAGGCGGTGAAGTCGGCCTCGGACTCAGGGACCATCACGAAGAGCCGGTCTGACTCCTCGCTCGTCGCCTCCCAGTGGCCGGCGATGAGGGGCAGCACCTGCTCGGGCGTCCCTCCCCACTCGTGTACGCAGTGCACGAGGTCCTCGCCCCTGCCGACGCAGGCGTAACCGGTGACCTCTCCGTCGACCTCGCGGACGAGGGCCCGGAGACCAGGGGTGGTCAAGATCGAGCCCGTCTCGGCCTCCGAGCGATCGACTCGCGAGTCATGCGTGCAATAGAGCCCGTGAACCGCGGGTACGTCGCGCGCCTCCATGGGGCGCACCCCCTCGGCGTCAGGCAGCAGGAAGGCGTTGTTGCCGTTGACCACGAAGACGTTCTCGGTCCCCAGGGGCACCCAGCCGCGCGACTGATACCACTCCGACTCGTCCGCCCAGAGCAAGGCGATCGCCGCCCCGTCCTCGGCAGCGCGGGCGACTGCCCGCTCCACCACGGCTGTACCGTGGCCCTTCCCGCGATGGTTGACCTGGGTGGCCACGGACCCGACAAAGGCCACGGGCAGCTCCAGCCCTCCGACGAGGAGGTCACGCCGGATCCACGCGCAGGTGGAGACGATCTCGCCCTCCTCCTCGATGGTCTCCACGTGCCCGGAGGCCCCGGAACCGAAGATCTGAGCGTACTCAGCTGCCATCGGACGACCGTCTCGCAGGACGGCTTCCATGAGTTGAAGCGCAGCCTCAGGCTGGCTGGTCATCGGCGTGGTCATCATTGGTCTGCGTCGTTGAGAGAGTCGGATGCGGCGCTCTGCGCCTCGTGATTGCTTCGCTGGCTTGAAGCCCGGTAGGCCTCAATCAGCTCGGTTCCGAGCGAGACAGCCTCCTCCACGGAGGCCCGCGCGCTCAGAACGGCGTCCCCTAGCCGGCTGGGGTCGTCGAGGTTCTCGGAGGCTTCTCCGAGAGCTCGAGTCTTCTCCTCCAGCCGCTCAAGAACGGCCCTGAAAGCCGCGCCGGCCTTCGCATCAGGTTGCTGAGTTCGCGCCCCACCCTCGACGGTGGCTTCCGCGCTGCTCTGGATCCTGGGATCGATCGACATTGAATATTCCTTGAGAGGTTTCGGGGACGAATCAGAGGTAGCGCAGCAGGCTCTGCTGCAGGAGGCGCGAGCCTGTGGCCTGGGCGAGCATGAGCGTCTGCTCCGAGCGCTGAAGGTCGAGCGCCACGTCGGCGAAGTCAGCGTCCTCGACGTTCGAGATGAGGCTCCTCACCGAGACGTCCAGGTCTTCGAGCCGGGAGGAGGCGATATCGATCTGCTGCGCGGCGGTGCCCAGCCGGCCGAGCGCCACGATCATGTCGCCCTCGCTGCGGTCCAGTTCACCCAGGCGGGTCTGGAGGCGTTCGGAGAGCATGAGCCGATCCGTGCCCTCCGGCATGCGCAGGTCCGCCACCACACCGCGGATCGTGTCGAACACGCTGGGGGTCCCGGCGAACGTGACCAGGTCGCTGCCGGCGACCTTCAAGCCAGTGGTATCCACGTGCATGCGCGCGCCGGTGCTCTGGCTCCTGAGCAGCAGGTCCGTCTCGGTCAGGTTGACCGGCGTGAAGCTCGCGCCGTCGAGGGAGACCGACGCCGCGCCAGTGAGGGAGGTGTTGAGGTTCCCACCACCCCACGCGCTGAGGTCAAGTTCCACGGTCGCGCCGTTCTCATCCCGCACGGTCATCATGGAGGGCGCCGGCGTTGGGATGTCGAGCACCTGACCGGTGCCCAGTTGCACCGTCCTCGCCCCTCCGTCCACGTTCAGCGCCTGGGTCCCGACCAGCGTGTCCGCGGCGTCCACGAGCGTGATCCCCGCGCCCATGGCGCCGGTGGTCCCGTTCTGCTGGACGATCAGCTCGGCGTAGCCTGAGCCAGAGTCGGCCGTCGCCCCGCTCTTGATCCCGGTGGTCGAGGTCAGGGTGGTGTCGGTGTAGGCGAACTTCGAGAAGACCTCCTGACCGGAGACGTTGATCGCCACGTCCGCGTCCCGCCCGGTCTGAATGAGCTGCCGCTGAGCGTTGCCTCGGAACACGATCGCTGCCTCGCCGCCGACGGTCTCCTCCATGAACGGGCGCTCGTCAGTCGCGGTCCCGCTGAAGAGGAACCGGTCGCCGCTCCGGGTGTTGGCAATGTCGAGCAGCTGCGCCTCGAGGAGTTCAAGCTGGTTCGCGACTGCCCCCCGGTCCCCGGCGCTCAACGCACCGTTCATGCCCTGGATCATCAGGGCTCGGATGTCTGCGACCACATTCACGCCGTCCTGGAGCCGTGACGAGGCCTGCTCGACGACCGGCTTCGCCGACGCCGTGGACGTGGAATAAGCCTCGATGGCCCCGCGCTGACGCCGGAGCGAGAGGGAGACGGACGTCCCCACGGGGTCGTCCGAGGCCCGCACGATCCGGCGGCCGCTGGAGGCCTGCTCCTGAGCGCGGATCAGGCGCGATGTATTGCGCTCGATGCCCTGCTGTACGAGGTCAAAGATGCGCCCTTGTGTCGGTCGAATACTCATGTGTTTTCCTCGCTCAAACGAGCGCCAAGACCGTGTCGTTCAACTGGCCAACGACCTGCAGGAAGCGCGCAGCAGCCTGGTAGGTCTGCTCGTACTCGATCATCTTCACGAGCTCCTCGTCGACGTTGACGCCGGACACCTCCTCGCGCTGCCCCTCGAGGCTGCCGAGCATGAACCTCTCCACCTCGAGCGCGCTCGAAGTCGAAGCGATCTCGAACCCGACCCCGCCGACCAGCGACCCGTAGTAGGTCGCGAGCGTCCCATCGAGGCCCTCGATCTCGGCGCTCTGGACGTCGAGCATGGCAAGGATGGCGCCGTTGTCGCCGTCCTCACCCGTTGAGGAGCCAGCGAACAGACGCGGGTCCTTCACGATGTCGCCGTTGAGGCTGATCGTCGCCGCGTCGTTTCCCGTGAGGAGGCTGTTCAGTCCGAGCGCCACGAGGACATCGCTCGTATCCGAGTCCGCGATCATGTCGATGACGAAGGCGTCGCCAGCGGTGCCGTTGAGCTCCCCAACGGAGAAGGACACCTCGAGGCCCTCGGCGACCGGGATCGATGTCCCCGGCGCGTAGCCCTCCCCAACATCGAGCGTGGTGATCAGCGCGCCAGCTTCGTCGCGCACCTCGACCTCGAGCCGCGGCGTCGTCCCGATGGTGCCGGTCCCGACCGGAGTGAAGGTCCAGCGGTCGTTGTCGCTGCCCTCGTAGGTCCCCGTCGCGGCGACCTCGACCCCAAGCTCCTGGCCGCTGTAGGTCCCGACCGAGAGCCCGAGCGCGGCCGCGGCCGTACCGCCGGCGAGCTGGAAGGAGGCGGCGGCGCCGGTGCTGAGCGTTTGGAAGCCGATGCGATCCCCTACGGCCACCGCCCGGAGATTCCCCGCCGCCATGTCCGGCGACTGGTTGAAGCTATCCACGAGCTCCTGAGCCGTGGGCGATCCGACCGAGTCGAAGGTCGCGGGATCCAGCGTCAGCGTGAACGGGCCGGCGGCACCGACGAGCTCCAGGGTCGACGTGGTGCCGATAGCGAAGGGCCCGCCAAAGCTGCTCACGTGGGAGGCGCGCTCCCCTCCGAAGGTCCCGACATCATCCGGAGAGGAATCGAGGCGGGCGCCGAAGTGGAACTTGGTCTGCGAGAGGGAGTCCACGGCGAGGCGGCCGGCCGTGTCAATACGGGCCGAGAGCCCCTGGATCCCGGAGAGCGCGTCCGCGAAGCCCTGCACCGTCATGCGGCTCGGGTCAATCTCGAGCCTGGTCGTCTTGAAGCTGTCGTCACCGTCCACCGCCACGTGGACGAACAGCTCCCCAGACTGGACATCGAACGGGAGCTGCGCGTCGCGCAGGAGCACGTCACCAAAGGCCCCGTCCCCGTCCAGGTCAGCGATCGCCGTGGAGCCCCGCAGCTGGTTGAACCCGCCGCCGAGCGGAACACCCGTGGAGTGGGCTCGGTTCATCTCCAGCGCGATCCCCTTGGCGTACCGGTCGAAGCCGTCGATGACGTCGTTGGCGAACGTCTCCGAGAAGGCCACCACGCCGGCCAGTTGACCGGCTCGCGGCTGCACCGGCTGGACGCCGCTCTCAAGCTGGAGCGTGATCGCGCCCTTCGGACCCGCCTCGGCTCGCATGCGGTTCACCGAACGGGAGCCGACCAGCAGCTGCCCGTCCACCTGGACGAGGACAGCGCCCTGGGCGTTCTCCCTCGCGGTGATCTCGACGCGTTCGGAGAGGGCTCGCAGCGCAACGCCACGCTGATCCCGAAGATCATTGGCCACGGTCCCCTGGACCGACTCGACCTCGGTGATTTGCTGGTTCAGGTCGACGACCCGCTCCGCGAGGAGGTTGACGTCCGCCACAAGCGTTCCAGCCTTGACCTGCGCGTCCCCCTGGAGCTGCTGGATCTCATCCGCCACCTGGTGAAAGCGACGCGTCATGTTCTCGGAGGACTGGAGGGCCCCGTTACGGGCGACCACGTCCTCAGGGCTTGCGGAGAGCAGAGACAGGCTGCTGAAGAGGCTGTCCATGAGGGCGCCAAAGCCCCCCTCGCCGGGCTCGTTGAGGAGCGCCTCGACGCTGCCCATCTCTGTCAGCTGGGACTCCAGCCTGGCCACCGACGAGGACTGTCCCTCGATGCGCGAGTTCAGGAGCTCGTCGACGGAGCGCGTGATGACGTTCGCGTCGACCCCGTTCCCGAGCTGGAGGCCCCTGAGATTGAGCGGGCGCGCGCTGGAGGTCAGGACCCGCTGCCGGCTGTAGCCCTCCGTCGTCGCGTTCGAGACGTTGTGCCCGATCGTGTCGAGGGCTGCCTGCGAGGTCAGCAGGGCCCGCAGGCCGATGTTTGTGCTCACTCCCATATCAGACCTCCGCGTCAATCAGGCTCCCGCCTGCGTGTACGTCTCCGCCGTCCTCGGGACCGAGGACGACCTGAATCAGCTCGCGCGTGACCTGTCGGTGGAGCCGCACCAACGTCGCCATGCGACGGTTACGGCGGCCGACTTCGGTGCTCACCTCGATCAGCTGGGCGCGCTCGGCGGCGAGGAGTTCCCCCTCCGCGCCGAGCCGCTCCACCATGCTCCCCACGGTGGCTGCCGCGGGCGCGACGCCGAACTCGCCGGCCAGAGCGACAACGGCACGCTCTCTCCGAGCAGTGCGCTGTGAGCTGCGCTTCAGCTGGACCTCCAGCTCCTCCGTCGCAGCCTTGAACGCCGAGCTGGCGGGCTGGCGGATTGAGTTCTCCTGAGCGGTGAGCAGCTCGAGGATCCGGCGATGGGAGGCCACCTCCTCACGGATCGCCACGACCAAGCGGTTCACCAGGTTCGATTGACTCGTGACGCTCACTGCCCCACCTCGCCCTCAGGCTGCTGACCGGACATCCGCGCCGCCTGCTCGGCGGCGGCGGCCTGTTGACGGATGATGCCCTCCTTCACCTGAGCCCCGATGCCGAGGTTGCCCTGATCCGCGATCGAAGCTCCGAGCTGCTCGTCGAACCAGCCGTTGAAGGTGTCGGCCCCCTTGCCGGTCCCGAAGAACCCTTCGCCGAGTCCCTTCCGCATCTCCGTGACCAGGAGCGTCGCGAAGAGCGACTCCATCTCCTTGGCGGCCACGTCGGGCGCGTCCGCGCCCCTATCGACCCGGGAGATCCGGCCTGCCATGAGGCCGTTCCGCGCCGTCAGGGCGCCTGTGTTCTCGGCGTGAAGCTCCATCACATCCTCTTGAGGTCAGCGACGAGCAGCCCGCCAGAGACGAGCGACTCCATGATGGCGATCATGTCCCTCGGGGTCGCCCCGAGGACGTTCAGCACCTCCACGACCTCCTCGAGGCTGGTGGCGCCGCCCATGAGGACAAGTGGCGCGTCCCCCTCGACGACGTTGAGATTGGTGCGGGGGACCTCGGTGGTCACCCCGTTCGAGAAGCCGGCCGGCTGGCTGACCTCGGGGGTCTCAGCGATGGTCACGACGATCGAGCCGTGCTGAATCACGCCAGGCCGGAGCCGGACGTTGCCGCCCATCACGATCACTCCTGTGCGCTCGCTGATGACGACGCGGGCCAGGTTGTCCGTCTCGACCTCCAGCTGCATGGCGCTGTCGAGGTAGGCGACGACGCTCTCACTGGGGACACCATCCATGACCTTGAAGCGCACGGACTTCCCGTCAGGCAAGACCTGTGCCGTCTCCGGGTAGAGACGGTTGATCGCGTCCGTCGCGCGGACGGTGTTCCCGAACGAACCCTGCCCGTTCTTGGCGTCGAGGTAGATGTACCCGTGCTCGTTCACGACGCTGGCGTCGATCCCCATCTGCACCCGACCAGCGCTGGCGAGGGTGCCCACCGTGACGTGGTTCTTGGTGGTCGAAGCCGCGCTCCCTGCGGCGAAGAAGCCGCCCACCGTGAGCGACCCCGACGCTGTGGCATAGACGTTGTTGCCCTCGATGTCCATCAGCTCCGTGATCAGCAGGTTGCCGCCGTAGAGGCTCTCCGCGTCACCAAGCGTCGAGACGATCACGTCCATTCGCGAACCCGGCTTCGCGCCGTGCGGGATGACACCCTTCACGTGCACCGTCGCGATGCTCGAGGTCGCGAGGAGCTTGGGGTCAATGTTGATGTTGGAGGCCAACAGGCTGTTCGCCAGGAGCTGCGGGGCAAGAAGCCCGCTGTCCCCGGTCGCGTCGAGCCCCATGACGATGCCGATGCCGTTGACTTCGTTCTCCTGGACACCGCGGACCCGAAAGAGGCTCGAGAGCGGCGACGCGATCTTGGCCTCGTAGTTACCGCCTGTCCGCGAGATGGGCCGGACCCGTGCGGTCCGCGAGTAGTTCGCGGTCGAGACGCCCTGGGGTTGGGTGGGGGCCTCGATACCGCCGCCCAAGGGCAACACGGTGGCGAGGTTCCCCTCCTGACCGCCAGCTGCGGTCGAGCTGTCAACAGGGGCGGTAGCCTGGACGGTGCCCTGAGCGCCCGCGGAGGCGGTGAGGGTCAGGGCGAAGATGATGTTGAAGAATCGCATGGCAGATCAGAAGGGCCAGACCCAGTCGACGGCGCTGTGGAGCCACTTGGCGAGGCCGCGGCGTTCATTCGTTCGGGTGAGCGGTCCGCTCCCCGAGTAGGAGACGTAGGCGTCCGCGACGAGCTCGGACTGGACGGTGTTGTCGCGACGGACGTCGTAGCGGCGCACGACGCCGCGGAACTCGAGGACCTTGCGCTCCTCGTCGATGCGAATCTCGCGTCGGCCCTCCACGACGAGGTTCCCGTTGGGAAGCCGGTCCACGACCATCGCGGTCAGACGAGCCTCGAAGGCGCCGCTCTTCTCGTAGTTCGCGGTGCCGCCGAAGCTGTCGGACTTGGTCGTCCGCATGGTCGGCAGCGGATTGAAGGCGTCAGGCGCCACGTTGAAGTCCACCAGCTGGTAGTTCAGCGTGCTGTTCTTCGCGAGGTCGGTCTTCTCCTCGTTCTTGAGGTCCTGGTTCTCCCGGATCACCACCGTGAGCAGGTCGCCCACGCGGTTGGCGGTCTTGTCGGAGATCGGGGAGACCGGGCCGCGGGTGGGGTCGTAGATCGAACCCCGCCGCTGGGCATCTGCCACGCCCATCAGGAGGGCGAGGGTGAGGGCGACATGTGTGATTCGGAGGAGGCTCATTTGATCTTCACCTCGAGGAGCTTGGGGCCGCGGACGACCGCCAGGAGCTCGACGCCGGACGAGCGGAGTTGGACGCGGACCCTCTCGCCCATGCGACCGTTGGACTGGGCTTGGCCCACGTCCTTGACCGTGACGCCGCGGTTCTTCACGGCCACCTGGACAAGGTCCCCGCGCCGGACCAGCGTCATGCGCTTGACGTCTCGCTCACCCAGCGGCGCGCCGGCGGCCATGGCTCGGTTGGCGACGGAGCCGGGGATCTCGTGCAGCTCAAGAGCTTGGAGCCCCGACCCGGACTTCACCTTGGTTCGGACGACCTTGAACATGCCAGGTGAGAGCTCGGTGCCCGCGGGGATCGCCTGCTTGAGGACCGCCTGGCGCTTCCAGACCGTGACCTCGAAGCGGACCTGGACCGTGCGGTAGATCCGCTCACCGATCCAGACCTCGACGGGGACCTGGATCTTCCCGGGGAAGACCCGATCGACGCGGAAGGAGGTCCGCAGCTGCGGCTCAGCGTCCGACGCGGGCAAGACGAGGTCGGGGAGGTCCATCAGGGGCCTGGCCTCGGCGTCCATCCCAGTCAGCGCCGCCCGGAGAGCCTGGCTCGCCTCGGCCGTGAGTCGCATCCCGGGGACGGTCGTTGTGGCGGAGGTCACGAGGCATCGAGGCGCACCCTTGACCGTGATCTCAATGTCCGGCAGCGACTGACGCAGAGAGGCCTTGAGGAGGTCCGCCCGCAGGTACCGGTGGTAACCGGGCGCCGGGGCGTACCCGAGCGACGCGGCTCGGACCCGCTCGACCTCGTCGGCGTCCTCGCCCTCGACCTGGGCGATCTCGTCGACCGAGATCTCCATGCCGGATGAGGTGGCCGCGGACGGGAGGACGATGGAGACGCCTCCCGCACAGAGTAGAAGTAGTGTCGTGGTAATCATGTTGGATCAGCGGATGAGCTGGTTGACCTGCTGGAGCATCTCGTCCGAGACGCGGATGGCCCGGCTGTTCACCTCGTAGTTGCGCTGGGCGACGATCAGCGATACGAGCTCGTCGACGGTCTCGACGTTGGAGCGCTCGAGGTAGCCCTGCTTGACCATCCCGGCGCCGGCCGTGGTCGGCTGAGTCGCGGCGGGTTCACCGGACGACGGTGTGCCAGCGAAGTAGTTGCCACCCATGGCCCGGAGGCCTGTCGGGTTCGGGAACACGTGCAGGCGGATCGTGCCGATCTGGTTCTGGACGTTGCCCTCACCGAGGGAGTACACCTCGCCATCGGCCGAGATCGAGACGCCCTGGCTGTCCGGGGGGATCTGAACCTGGTCGCTCAGGAGGTAACCCTCGGCCGTCACGAGGCGCCCGTTGGCGTCCTGACGGAACGTGCCGTTCCGGGTGTAGCGTTGCTCGCCGTTCGGGAGCTCGATCTCGAAGAAGCCGGCTCCCTCGACACCGAGGTCGAGTGAGTTACCGGTGAGTTCGAGGACGCCCTGCTGCATCTCCTTGCGGGAGCCAGACACCTCCGTACCCGAGCCAATCTGGAGGCCGGTCACGTCGTTCTGGTTGTTCGCCAGGGGCAGACCGGGTTCGCGATAGGTCTGGTAGAGCAGCGAGCGAAAGGAGAGACGGCTCTTCTTGAAGCCACTCGTGTTCACGTTCGCGATATTGTTCGCGATCGTGTCCACCTGGAACTGCTGGGCCTTCATGCCGGAGGCCGCGGTGTAGAGTGAACGAATCATGGTGCTTGGGTCTCTAGGGTCCTGCCCGGCCTCAGCGATAGAGGCGGCTGAAGCTCTGGTCGATGGTCTTGAATGCCTGAGATGCGGACTCGAAGGACCGCTGGGCAGCGATGAGCTCGACGAGCTCATCGATGGTCTCGAGGTTCGCGCGCTCCAGGAATCCCTGGCTCACGGTGGCGTTGGCCTCGACGTACTCCGCTCCATCACGGAGACGGAACCCGCCAAACTCGTCGGGCTCGATGGAGCGGGGCCCGTCGACGTTCACAATGCGGAGCCGGCCAACCGGGAGCCCGTCCTGGTCGACCACCCCGTCCCCGCTGATGCGGACGGCGCCCTTGAGGGGGTCGATGATCCCGCGCCCTCCGGCCCACTGGACGGGGAAGCCGCTGGGGTTCACAAGGACGCCCCTCTCGGTCAGGGAGAACTCGCCGTTGCGCGTCAGGATCTCGCTGCTTGTGCCCTCAAGGACGAAGAAGCCCGGGCCCTCCAGAGCGAGGTCAAGCGTGTTGCCGGTGCTCTGCAGCACGCCTTGGCTCATGTCGAGGCGCGAGGCCGCAGCAACCTGCGTGTGGCCCGCGTCGTCCGCCCAGTTCTCGACGCCGTGGGCGACGTGGAGCATCCGCTTGAAACCCGTCGCGTCCGCGTTGGCGATGTTCGAGCTGATGATCTCGACGCGCTGCTGGTTCGCGCTCATGGCGGCAACCGTTCGATAGAGCCCGACGTTCATGCCGGTTCCTACGCAAGCGGGATGCCAACCTCGCTCAGCACCCCTGAGCGCCGTTCAGGCGCGCCGATCGGGAAAGAACTTCCCGCCGTGGGTCAGCGAGCGCCGGAAAGAAGTTCCGGGTCCCGAACGATCCGCACGAGGCGGAAGGCGCCCGCCTCGGGGTCGGCTGGCCGCCCCTCCGCATCCTCGGTCTCCACGGCCAACCCACGCGCTCGGGCCCGCCTCAGGAACCCCGGGAGCCGCGTCCGGCCCGGATCAGCGAAGAGCGCTGCCCCCCCTGGCGCCATGTAGCGCTCGACGACGTCCAGCAGGGGCTCCTGCAGCCTCGCTTCATAAGCAACATCGCAGCCCACCAGGAGATCGAAGACCCCTGACTCGGACCGCTCGAGCTCCCGCCAGTCGAGGTTCCAGGCCTTCGCCTCCTCGAGCCCGTTGAGGGCAGCGTTGATGGGCAGGACCGCCAGCGAGAGGGGGTCATGGTCGGAGAGCGTCAGCTCCGCTGGCCCCTCTGCGGCGAGGGCGGCGGCGATCCCGACCAGCCCGAGCCCTGCTCCAAGCTCCAGGATGCGCGCGCCGCTGGCGGGCGGCGAGGCTGCAATTCGACGCGCCATGGCAGGCGCCGAGTCCCACAGCCAGGCCCAGTACGGCATGGAGTCGTTGAACTCGTTCCTGGCGACCACCGCATCGTCGTCCAGGAGCGCGTCGGGCGCGGCGGGGACGAACAGCTCCACCGTCAGGCCCGTCGAGACCTCATGGGACTGGCGGGCCCAGCCGCCGGCCAGGTCAGGGAGTCGTGCTTCGAGGTTCACGGAGAGACTCTAGCGAGCGGGGCGGGTCAGGGCGCAGCGTCGCGGTGATCAGGAGGCGGGGGCCGGGGCGCGATGCGCTCCGACCCCCGCCCTATTCCTCAGGTCAGGGCCCCCTGGGGCGCCCCGGCCTCGATCAGACCAGGTTCACCGTCTCGGCGAGGACCTCATCCTGAGTGGAGACCACCCGGGCGTTGGCCTGATAGCCGCGCTGGGCCTCGATGAGGCGCACGAACTGCTCCGCGGTGTCCACGTTCGAGTTCTCCAGCGAGCCGGAGATCACCGCGCCCGCCTTGCGGATGTTGCCCGCGCCGTAGCGCGCCTCCCCCGAGTTGGGGGTCTCCTCGAACATGTTGTTGCCTGCGCTCCGCAGGCCCTCGTCGTTCTGGAAGGTCACGACCCCCAGAGCTCCCAGGGAGCGCGACTGACCGTTGGAGTAGAAGCCGTCGATCTGACCTGTAGTCGAGACCGTGATGTTGGCGAGCTCACCGTCTCCGAACCCGTTCTGGTCGTAGACATAAGCCGACCCGGCGCTGCCGAACTGGGTCAGACCGTCGACCGAGCCGTCCGCCCCGAGGTCGACGGAGACCTCCTGGAGGGGCTGGCCGGTGAACTGGAGCTGCATCCGGGAGTCCACCGAGCCGAGCCCCGTGGGGGCCCCGTCCGGGGTGAAGGTGATCCCTGTGATCGGGTCGGCGGCGCTGCCCTTGCCGACCACCCCCTCACTGGGATCGAGGTCGGCATAGAGATTCCAGGTCAGGTCCGCCTGCCGCTCGTAGCGCATGGTCACCGAGTGAGCCACACCGGCGGCGTCGAAGATCTCGGTGGAGGTCGTGACCGTATCCGGGCCCGTCCCGTTGGTCGTCACCGACATCGCGTAGGCGCTGAAGTCGGTCCCGCCCGTGTTCGACGACCCGTCCGACAGCGAGAGCAGGAGGTTCGCCTCGCCCGCAGACTGAGCCGTCGCGACAAGGCGCCCCGAGCCGTCCACCGACACCGCAGCGTCGGTGTAAAGCGAGTCGAGGTAGCTCACGAGGTCCTGCATCGTCGTGCCGTCGTTGGCCGCGCCGAAGGTGAAGGTCCCGGAGACTGGAGATCCATCGGTGTCCTCACCGACGACCTGAATCTGGTCACCGTCCACGTACTCCGCGAGGTTGGCCGTGAGATCGTTCAGGTTGGCCGTACTCAGGTCGCTCGGGATCGGAGTCTCCGTGCCGCTCTGAACGGTCGTGGAGAAGCCCACCATCTGCGTCAGGTCCGCCACGCCGTTGGGCGCGTTCAGGTCGATCGAGAACGATCCACCCTTGCGGTTCGTTGAGATCGCGATCTGCCCGGCTCCGTTCACGGTGGCCGTCACATCCTGCAGCGCGTTGATGGCCGCGGCGATCGCGGTGGAAGTCACCTCTCCCGTCGCAGGATCGCTCGCAACAATCACCTGCTGGGGTACTCCGCCGTTCGCGATCAGCTCCATCGCGACGATGTCGCCCGGCGCGCCGCCGACAGCTGAGACGTTATAGGTACCGCTAGTTCCGGCACTTGCGACCTCAGCGGGCGTCCCCATGGAGAACGAGGAGTTGGCGGAGAGCAGCTCCGCGAGGGGGCCATCGACCACCGCCGAGAGGTTGCCCTTCATGGTCACGTCAGTGGTGACCTGCGGGGGGAAGAGCGAGGCCACATCGAGCGCGATGGCCGAGCCGCTGGGGTCCAAGACCCGCATCCCCGAGCCCTGGTCCACGAGGTTCTGCTGGGAGTCGAGGCCGAAGGTACCGACCCGCGTGAAGCTGCGACCATCCCCGCTGTCCAGCGCGAAGAACCCCCCGCCCTCGAGCGCCAGGTCGAAGACGCGCCCCGTGTCCGAGAGCGCCCCCTGAGTGAAGGTCTGATCGACGCTGGCAAGGCCCACGCCGTAGCCGACCTGCATGCCGTTGATCCCGCCGACGCCGCTGCGCGGACCGCTCGCGAACCTGAAGTTGCGTGAGAAGTTGTCCGCGAACACCGCTCGGCTCTTCTTGTAGCCGGGGGTGTTCTGGTTGGCGAGGTTGTTACCGATGACGTCGATCCACTGCTGGTGCGATCGCATCCCGGAGAGGGCGGAATAGAAGGATGAAGGCATAAGACTACGGTTGGCTCAGGTGGTGGATTTGATTGAAAGGGGGGCGCGGGGGGCCGTGCGTCAGAAGGACTCGCCAGAGCCTTCGCCCTCGCCCTCACCCTCGTCTTCCCCGACGATCTCGTCCCCGTCCCCGATCTCGCCGAGGACCTCGGCGACACGCGCCAGGGGCACATCGATCCCGTCGATCCCGAGGAAGATCTCGCCGTCCTGAACCCGCGCAGAGTCCACCGCGCCCTCCATCATCTCGCCCGAGCCCGGGTCGAGATAGCCGACGCGCTGGCCTACGAGGCCGCTGGCGCCAGTGAGCTGATCCATCAGGGCATTGCCCTGCTGGAGGCGCGCCATCCCGACGAGGTTCTCGTTGACCAGCTCCATTTGCTCCAGCGACGAGAACTGCGCCAGCTGGGCGGCGAGCTCCTCGTTCGACTGAGGCGACATGGGGTCCTGATTCTGAAGTTGCGTGACCAGAAGCTGCGTGAACGCGTTCTTGTCAAGCTCTTGGCTGGCCGTCACATTGGAGAAGCTCCGCTGCGCGTCCTGGATTCCGATTCCGTCAATCATGGCTGCCTGTTGGTGTGGTTTGAGTCTCAGGCGGTGAGGTCCACACCGCCCTCGGCGGTGCGTGATGCAAGGGTCTTGAGGAGCGCCTCTGGGCTGGCGAGGGAGATGCCCCCTCCGCTGCCCTGGTCCCGGCGCGATCCTGAGTGTTGGCCGCGCTCTCCCTGTTCGGAGCGGGACTGGGCGTCCGCCTCGGCGGAGGTCATCAACCCGAGGTTGAGCTCGACGCTCTCTGCCCCGTCGCGGCTGAGCCACGCCCGGAGTTCAGGGGCGTGCGCCTCGAGGACAGCCAGCGTCTCGGCGCTCTCCGCAGCGATTGACGCGTGAACGGCGCCCTGATCCACCTTCACGTGGAGTCGCAAGCGGCCGAGGTCCACGGGGTTCAGGTTGATCGTCGCCTCCCGGTCGCCGCCCTGGATGCGCACCTTCAACTGCTCGAGGATGGCCTCCGCGCGCTGCATCGAAGACGCGGGCTTCGCCGGCGCCGCCTTGTTCGTGGGTGCTCCAGCGGCCGTCTCTACCCGGGTTCCGGGTGCGGTCGCGGCGGCGGGTGGGCGGTTACCACCGGACGCCAATCCAGCCAGAGGCTGTCCCGTCCCAGGGGCCCGGAAGACCCCCGAGATCGCCGGCGCAGGGGCCGATGAGGCCCCCATCGACAGGTTCACGGCGCCCGCTGGCTGGGGCGGTTGGACCCCAAGAGTCGGTGCGTAGGGCGCCTCTGTGACGTCCTCAGGCTCGATGGTCGTGCCCTGGGCATCGCCTGCGTCGGTCCATCCAGCGGCCTTCTCCTGGCCGGAGAGCTTGCCGCCGTGGCGCCCGGAGGCGGCCTCCTGGCCTCCCCGGAACTCGGCGCTGCGGCGGCTGGAGCCGGATTGTTCGGTGGCGCGGTCCGCCTGGCGCGCGGCGTCGCTGCGCTGGGCGTCTGCCCTGGCGTCACGCACCTGCTGGTCATCCCGGACCGCCGACTCGCGGCGCCTGACCTGCTTGGCGGAGTCCGTTCGACCATCACGTATGCGTGCGGTGACGTTGTCTTCCACCTCTTCACGGGACCGTCGCGTCATCGTCGACCCTTCGGACGACTTCAGCTCCAGGTACTCCGAGAACCTCCCCGCGGCGGGCGATCCGCCTGGGCTGCCCGCTCCAGAGGAGGTGGACGTGGGCGGCCGCTCCGTGCCGAGCGCCCGCCCTTCCATATCCATGGAACGGAGATTCGAATGGGACTTCAAATACTCCATCGACGGCCATGGAGCAATGGCCGTGCCAAGCGCGCCACGGGGCCGCAAACGAGGTCTTGGCCGCAATCAGGTGGAAGGTCTTTCCGTCCCCGGAAAGTCCTTACGCCCCTTTGTTTCGCAGGTCGGCCGAGCCGTCGTCGTGACCGATCACGAGCGTGCGCGCGAGGTTGATAAAGAGGCCGGACTCCACGACTCCAGGGATCGCATCGAGAGCCAACTCCAGCTGGGCGGCGTCCGAGATGCCGCTCTCGAAGTGGACGTCGAGGATCTGGTTGCCGTTGTCGGTCAGGTAGGAGGCGCCCTCCGCCCCCCGCAGCTTCGGTGCACCGCCGAGCGCCCGGATCCCGCGTTCCACCGCCGCCCGCGCGAAGGGGACGACCTCGACGGGAAGATCAAACGTGGTCCCCAGGGTGCCCACGACCTTCTCCGGCCCGACGACGACCACCATGTGCTCGGTGGCGGCCGCCACGACCTTCTCACGCAGCAGCGCGCCGCCGCCGCCCTTGATCATGGCGTAGTCCCCGTCGATCTCGTCCGCCCCGTCAATGGTGACGTCGAAGCGCTCGACCTCGTCGAGGGTCGCCAGCGGGATGCCGAACTCGCGCGCCTTGGTCTCGGTGTCCACGGACGTCGGCACGCCGCGGATCACCAAGCCCTCGTCCCGGATCCGCTCCCCGAGGCGCTCGAGGGCAAAGAAGACGGTCGAGCCGGTCCCCAGCCCAACGTCCTGTCCGGTCTCCACCACGTCTGCTGCGCGGCGACCCGCGGCTCTCTTGGAAGCGCTCATGGGGCCAACTTAGCGCCCAGGGCAGCCGGCTGCGATCATGGGCTGGGCTGCCCGAGGCGCTTGGACGACATCCGCGGATCCCTGTAGGGTCGTGGCCATGCTCCTCTCCCAGCGACCCCGCCTGATCACCTCCCTCGTGTTGCTCCTGGCCGCCTCCGCGGCCTCCCCTGCGGCTGCGACCGCGCAGGAGAGCAGCCCCAAGGGGAGCCGGCCCAACATCCTGTTCATCTTCAGCGATGACCACGCCACCGACGCCATCGGGGCGTATGGCGGGCGGCTCGCGGGCGTGGACCCCACGCCCCGCATCGACCAGCTCGCCAGCGAGGGCATGGTCTTCCGGCGCTCCTTCTGCACCAACTCCATCTGCGGGCCGAGCCGCGCCGTGATCCTCACGGGCAAGCACAGCCACGTGAACGGGTTCGAGCAGAACGGGAACCGCTTCGACGGGGGCCAGCCGACCTTCCCGAAGATGCTCAAGAAGGCGGGCTATACCACCGCCATGATCGGCAAGTGGCACCTGGGCAGCGACCCCCAGGGCTTCGACTACTGGGACGTGCTCCCTGGCCAGGGGGCCTACTACAACCCGCGCCTCAAGCGCGCCGAGGGCCCCCGGGTCGTGGAGGGGCACTGCACGGACATCGTCACCGACCTCGCCCTTGAGTGGCTCGAGGGGAACAAGGACTCCGAGCAGCCCTGGCTGCTCATGTGCCAGCACAAGGCGCCCCACCGCACGTGGATGCCCGCCGCCCGGCACCTGGACCTGTACGCCGACATGGACCTCCCGGTGCCCGACACGCTGTTCGACGAGCACGCGGACAACTCGAGCGCCGCGGCTCGCTCCGAGATGACGATCGCGGAGCACATGTACCTCTTCTACGACCTCTTTGTGCCGCCGGTGGAGGGCGCGGATCCGAAGAAGGGCGGCTCCCTGGACGCCTCGGGTCAGCGCAACCTGGACCGCATGACGCCGGCGCAGCGGGCCCTCTGGGACGCCGCCTACGGCCCCCGCAACGCCGCCTTCCGCGCGGCCGACCTCGAGGGCGAAGATCTCGTTCGCTGGAAGTACCAGCGCTACGTGAAGAACTACCTGCGCTGCGTGCGCGGCGTGGACGAGAGCGTCGGGCGCCTGGTGGACTGGCTCGCGGAGAACGGCCTCGACGAGAACACGATCGTCATCTACTCCTCGGACCAGGGCTTCTACCTGGGCGACCATGGCTGGTACGACAAGCGCTGGATGTACGAGGAGTCCCTGGAGATGCCCTTCGTCATCCGCTGGCCGGGCGTCGTGCCCGCGGGGGGCACGTCGGAGGCCCTGATCCAGAACCTCGACTACGCCCCCACGTTCCTCGAGGCCGCCGGCGCCGAGATCCCTGCGGATATGCAGGGCCGCTCCCTGCTCCCCGTGCTCGGCGGCGAGACCCCCGAGGACTGGCGCGACGCTATCTACTATCGCTACTTCGAGTTCCCCGGTCCGCACCAGGTCGCCAAGCACTACGGCATCCGCACGGACCGCTACAAGCTCATGTACTTCCACGACATCGACCAGTGGGAGTTCTATGACCTCCAGGAAGATCCCGACGAGCTCACGAACGTGTTCGGCGCCCCCGAGCACACCGCCCGTATCGCCCGCCTGGCCACGCGGCTGGGTGAGATGAAGGCCGAGGCCCTCGACGTGGACTGACCCCCTGGCGCGGCCCAGGGTCGCGTCAGGCTGGAATCGCTCCCAGGTTGAGGCCGCTCCTCCGGAGGGCTTCAGAGCGCCAGCCCCTCCGTCCGACGGGGGGACTGGTATGACCCATCGAATTCGGATCCTGGCTGTCGCCGGCGCCCTGGGGCTCGCGGCGTGCGGCATGGAGGGCGTCAAGGTCTCCGGACCGGAGACGACCGTGGGCTTCGTCACGGGAGCCTCCAGTCACGGGGAAGACGAGGGGGCGCTGTTCATCGCCGTCGAGCTGACCACCGACCTCAACGCCCTCCCCCAGCCCGTCTCCGTCACCGTCTCCGACGGACAGTCCGGCTCCGCCACCAGCGGGACCGACTACGCGCCCTTCACCGCCGCAGACGTGGTCTTTCCGGCCGGCTCCACGAGCGGCGCCACGGCCCTCGTGCAAGTCACCGCCCTCGGGGACAACCTCGCCGAGGGAGCGACCGAGACCGTCCAGCTGATCCTCACCGACGCGTCAGGGGCCTCCCTCGGGAGCACCGCCCAGACCCTGCTCAGCCTCATCGACGCCGAGAGCGCTGACGTGCGCTTCGTGCAGCCCACCAGCCTCACGCCGAACGAGTCCACAGCGAGCTACAGCATGGACGTGGAGCTCGTCCTCTCCGCCGGCGCGACCCTGGCCTTTGACATCGACCTCCTCGCCGTGGACGGCGGCGCCGGGACCGCGACCTCCACCGCCGACTACCAGGCGGTCGCGCCCGCCGCGGTCCAGTACAGCGCGGGCACCCCCTCGGGGACCACGCGCACCGTCACCGTGGACGTCCTCGATGACGCCCTCCCGGAGGGGCCGGAGACGGTCCGCCTGAACCTCTCGGGGAGCGACCTCTCACGCCTTGCTCTTGGTGGTCCCGCCGAGCACGTGCTCACGATCGTCGACGACGAGGGGGCGCCCATCCCCCTCTTCGGGGCGAGCCACGGGCCGACCACCGGGGTCGAGACCACTCTCGTGTCCGGAGACACCGTGAACCTCGGCACCATG
>Ga0102815_10000608_pt1 | contig 23427 bp, 20 predicted proteins | sample ColrivemetaGS759_FD_79113 | JGI IMG/M metagenome (GOLD analysis project Ga0102815, IMG submission 79113) | Estuarine microbial communities from the Columbia River estuary - Ebb tide ETM metaG S.759 | ecosystem: Environmental > Aquatic > Marine > Intertidal zone > Estuary | place: USA: Columbia... | reverse complement strand
ATGCTGCATTACGCGAATAGAACTCCCGAATTCTGGATTTAGTTTCTTAAATGTTGGTTTAATATTTTTCATAGTATAGTAGTTACAACAAAATTAAGTATAAAATATTTGATTACCTATATACAATTCGCAATTTTATATCCTATATTACCTTAACGTTTATTTAGTAAATTCGAAATGTGAATATAACATATAAACATATTCAATTAGAAGAAAATATTATTTAAACTATTTTAATGTTAAATTGAATTTTACTCAATGAAGATGTTTTTTTAATACCAATAAATAAAACTAGCAGGTTGTTTTATAGTTAGTTATTAAAATATTCAAACCTAATATTACTTTTTGGAAAATTTGCAATTATTTAATATTCACTAAAAATATGCTATATTAACATGCGCTCTATTAAAATTGGCTTAAAGATTAAAAAAGTACATATATGTGAAAATTTTGGGTCAGTTTGGCCTGATTATCCGTCATACATTTGTCCCATACTAATTTAAAAAATTATTAATTATGAAAAATTTAATTAAAAAGTGTTTACTAATTGTAGCAGTATTAACTACAATAGTAATGAGTGGAGCTAACATTAATAATAATGTTGAAGTAAATGTGATTGACTCAAAGTTAATTGATTTAAGATTAAAAAATTCAGATGGAGATTTAACAATAAGTATTATAGATACTTATGGTGAAACTTTATATACTGAAAAATTTGAAGGAAGTTATTTCTCAAAAAAATATGATTTACAAACATTGCCAGTAGGTGATTACTATTTTGAGATTGAAGGGCGTACAAAAATTAATGTCATACCTTTTAAGGTAACTTCTGAAGGAACTGAATTTAGTAACACGGTAGAAAGTATTTACTATAAGCCTATAGTAAGACAAGATGGCGATTTACTTTTTATTTCTAAAGTTTCATTAAATAATGAGGACTTTACAGTTCGTTTTTATGATGAAGATTTAAATATGCTGTATAAAGAAGAGTTAAGAGGAGATGTAAATCTAGGAAAAACCTTAAACTTAATGAAGCTTGAAAGAGGAACTTATTTAGTTGTTATGAAAAGTGATGGTAAATCATTTGAGCAAAAAGTTTATAAAAAATAGTAATCTCCTATATTATTTAGGTTTGGTTTGTTTGGAAGGGAGCTTCTTAGAAGCTCCCTTTTTTTATTCTAAATAGGGTTTAATACCTCGAGGCTTGCCTCGTACGAAAATCTTTAAAGTCTGAAAACGAGTTCCAATAAAATGCCCCGTGGGCTTGCCCCGGGGATTATTTACGATTATATGTTACAAAACTGAAATTGTATTTATTATTTGTATCAGCTTTAAAATCTTCTCTGGAAGTTTCTTTCCAAATTTTATGGTCAATTTCTGGGAAAAAGGCATCAGCTTCAAATTCTTTATGTATAAAAGTAATGTCTAATTTGTCTGCAATTTCAATGGCTTGCCTATATATTTCAGCACCTCCTAATATATAAGGGTTTTCATCTTGTTTAGATGCTTCGATCGCTTTTTTTAATGAATTTACTACAATACAGCCTTTTACACGATAATTTTTATTTCGTGTAATAATAATAGTAGTTCTGTTTGGTAATGGTTTCCCTAAAGATTCAAAAGTTTTTCTACCCATTATTATATGGTGATTTAGAGTTACTTGTTTAAACCTTTTTAAGTCTGCGGGTAAATGCCAAATTAATTGATTGTCTTTTCCTAATGCATTATTCTCTGCTATTGCAGCTATAATTGTAATCATTCGTTTGTTAAATTGCTCGGCGGGTTTTCCTTTTTTTTTAATTCTGTGGCATATTGTTCACTTTCAGCTTTCAATTTTGCTTCATGAGCTATTTCTTTTTCAAGTTTAGCAATTTTTAATTCTTGTTTAAGTACTAGTTTTTCAGTTTGTTTACGTTCCCATTCTTTCCCCATAAATTTATTGGTTATAAATACATTTACAAAATGCATTATCCATATAAAAAGCCATAATGTTATAGCCCAAACAAACCAATCATATTGTTCTTCTACCTTTAATATTTTGTTAAGAACAATTAAAAAAACGGAACCTACTAAAAAAATCACAAAATGCAAGTATAACCGTTTCTTTTGTTTGATACGATTTCTAGCATTTTCAAATAATTCAAATTGTTCATTCATAAAATTTATCTTTTTACATGCTTTTAACCCATTCTTTTATATAATCGGTAAAATCTTCAGTTTCATTAGTTTGCATTAATTTTTCATTTGCAAATGCCAAAAATTTTGAAATATTTTTATCAGAAGTATTGAAGAGGATATCTATAGATTTTAACAAGTTGACATCATCAATTTCTATAATCCTTTGAATAATTTTATTTTTTAGTTGTAGAGAGTCCATACTGTTTTTTATTGAAAACGCTTTCTTTTAGTTTATATTACACTGAAACAGCACCTTTAATATGCGGATGCGGATTGTAATTTACTAAGGTAAAATCTTTAAAACTAAAATCAAAGATATTTTTAATGTTTGGATTTATTTCCATTTGTGGCAAAGGCCTTGGTTCTCGTGATAATTGGAGTGCAATTTGTTCGCTATGATTGCTGTATATATGTGCATCTCCAAATGTGTGAATAAAATCTCCATAACATAAACCACAAACTTGAGCCATCATCATTGTTAGTAATGCATAAGAAGCTATATTAAAAGGAACTCCTAAAAATATATCCGCACTGCGTTGGTATAATTGGCATGATAATTTACCATCAGTTACATAAAATTGAAAAAATGCATGACAAGGTGGTAAAGCTGCTTTTCCGTTTGCTACATTTTCTGAAAAAGAAACTGAAGTGTCAGGTAAAACACTTGGATTCCAAGCTGTAACTAACATTCGTCTACTATCTGGATTTGTTTTTATAGTGTTTATTACTTCGGTTATTTGGTCAATTCCTTCACTATTCCAATTACGCCATTGGTGTCCGTAAACAGGTCCTAAGTCACCATTTTCATTTGCCCAGGCATCCCAAATTTTCACACCGTTTTCTTTTAAATACTCAATATTTGTTTCTCCTTTTAAAAACCATAGAAGTTCATAAATTATAGATTTTAAATGGAGTTTTTTGGTTGTTACCATTGGAAATCCTTCACTTAAATTAAAACGCATTTGGTAACCGAAAACACTTTTTGTTCCAGTTCCAGTTCTGTCTTCTTTTACCGTTCCATTTTGTTGAACGTGTTTTATTAAATCTAAATATTGTTTCATTGATACTGTTTAAAAGTTTAAAAGTTAAAAAGCTTAAAGGGAGTGAACGGATTACAAACTGTTTAACCATTCAACCTTTCCACTATTCAACAATAATTATCCAATAATCATTCCTGCAATAGTTGCTGAAAGTAATGAAGCAATTGAGCCTCCAATTAATGCTTTCATCCCAAATTCGGATAAGGTTTTACGTTGGCCAGGAGCAAGTGATCCAATACCTCCAATTTGAATTCCTATTGATGCAAAATTTGCAAATCCACAAAGCATATATGTCGCCATTATCACAGATTTATTATATGTAAAATGTGTTATGTTAGCAACATTTTTTAATTCAGCAAGTTGTATGTATCCAACAAACTCACTAGCTGCCAATTTAACACCTAATAATTGTCCCATTAACATTATATCTTCTTTTGCAACACCAATTAGCCACATTAAAGGAGCAAATATTGTTCCTAAAATAGATTCAAGTGTAAAAGTTTGATATGGTGTATTTGCGGCCATCCAATCATTTAAATTAGTGATGTTACCAACCCAACCTAAAATACCATTAACCATAGCTATTAAGGCTACAAATACTAATAACATTGCTGCAACATTTGCAGCTAATTTTAAACCTTCTGTTGTACCATTTGCAATGGCATCTAAAATATTTGAACCAATTTTTTCTTGTGAAACTTTTACATCTGTATTTACAGATTCAGTTTGTGGATATAAAATTTTAGAAATTACAATAGCACCTGGAGCGGCCATAACAGATGCTGCTAATAAATGTTTCGCAAATTGTAATCGTAAAACAGGGTCACTACCACCTAAAAAACCGATATAAGCTGCTAAAACACCACCTGCAACTGTTGCCATACCACCAATCATTACCAATAATATTTCCGAACGATTCATACGCTCTAGATATGCTTTAATCATTAATGGAGCTTCTGTTTGCCCAAGAAAAATATTACCAGCTACAGATAAACTTTCAGCACCTGAAATATGTAATAGTTTAGTTAGTAACCAAGCCAATCCTTTAACTATTATCTGAATTACACCTAAATAAAATAATAATGAAGTTAATGCGGAAAAAAATATAATTGTAGGTAGAATTTGAAAAACAAATATAAAACCATAGGATTCAATATTCATTAAATCACCAAATAAAAAAATACTTCCAGCTGCAGTATAATCTAAAATATTTGTAAAAATACCTCCAATAAATTCAAAAATAGCCTGAACAAAACCAATTTTTAAAACACCAATTCCAATTAATAATTGGGCTGATAATCCAGCTCCAACAGTTTTCCAATTAATAGCTTTTCGGTTACTGCTAAACAAATAGGCAATTAAAAGTAATGAAATCATTCCTAAAGCACCTCTCCATAATGAAGTTATTGAAAATCCTTGATTATCTATTATGGAATTCGAAATTGTTTCCTGAGCATTTATGGAAGTTAAACTAAAAAACAATAAGGCAAAAACGCCAATTTTTTTCATCATATTTAGTAAATGTTATTAGGAGGTACGTTTGTTAATTTCATCACGAATTTTTGCAGCTAATTCGTAATCTTCATTTTGCACTGCTTTTTCTAGTTTTTCATTTAATTGCTTCAAAGTATCTTTTGAAAAAGTTGATTTTTTTTCAGGTTCTGGCTCTTCAATTAATTGCTCAATTCCTAAGTCATCTTCATCACCTGCGCCTAATTCATCTTTCATTTTTAAATAAATACCTGCTTTATCTAAAATGTTTTCATAAGTAAAAATAGGAGCATTAAATCTTGTAGCTAATGCAATAGCATCAGAGGTTCTTGTGTCAATAATCTCTTCAATTTTATCACGTTCACAAATTAAACTTGAATAAAAAACACCATCAACCAATTTATGAATGATAACTTGTTTTATTATAATGTTAAACCTATCGGCAAATGTTTTAAAAAGATCGTGTGTAAGCGGTCTTGGAGGTTTTATTTCTTTTTCCAAAGCTATTGCAATTGATTGAGCTTCAAAAGCACCGATAACTATTGGTAAAGTCCTGCTACCAGATACTTCGCTTAAAACCAGCGCATAAGCTCCGCTTTGTGTTTGACTATAAGATATTCCTTTAATATTTAGACGTACTAAACTCATAAGTTAAAATTAGCAAAAAAGGCTGTCTAATCAAAGGACTATTGGTCCAAAAATTAGACAGCCTAGTAATGAGGCACAATTTAATAAAATTATGCGTTATTTGCTTTAAATTCTTTTAACTTTTCTATTAACTTAGGAACAACTTCAAAAGCATCCCCAACAATTCCATAATCTGCAGCCTTAAAAAATGGAGCTTCTGCATCGGTATTAATTACCACTTTTATTTTAGATGAATTAATACCTGCTAAATGTTGAATGGCTCCAGAAATTCCAATCGCAATATATAAATTGGATGCAACAGGTTTACCAGTTTGCCCAACGTGTTCACTGTGAGGCCTCCAACCTAAATCTGAAACCGGTTTAGAACAAGCTGTTGCGGCACCTAAAATTGAAGCTAAATCTTCAACCATTCCCCAATTTTCAGGTCCTTTTAATCCTCTTCCTCCAGAAACAACAATGTCAGCATCAGCAATAGTTACTTTGCCTGTAGTTTGTTCAATTTTTTCAGAAGATAAATTACTTGTTGCTATTACTGGTGAAAAACCCTCTATAGAACCTGAAACTTCATTTTCATGAACGCCATAAGAATTTTTTGATAATGAAATTACTTTTATATCTGTTGAAATTTTGCAATTATTAAATGCTTTGCTTGAAAAAGCTTTTCTCTTTACAGTAAATGGTGAAGTTGAACTTGGTAATGCCATAACGTTACTAGCAAAACCTGCGCTTAAATTAACTGCAACAAGTGGAGCTAAATATAAACCATTCGCATTTGAATCAACAATTACAACTTTCGAATTTTCCTTTTCTGCTGCTTGTTTAAGAACATTTGCAACTTTTTTTGCATTAAAAGTTGCTAAAACTTCACTAGTTACTTGCAATACTTTTTCAGCACCATATTTATAAAGTGTTTCATTTTCAGTAGCATTAATTGTTAATACAACTAAATTAGTTCCTAATTGCTCAGCAACTTTTTTTCCGTATGAAGTAAGTTCAAACGAAGATTTTTTAAATTTTCCTTCCGATGATTCGGCAAAAACTAAAACTGACATATATTTTTATTTTTTTATCGTTGAACTATTTATTAAATAACTTTTGCTTCGGTATGAAGTAAATTAACCAATTCGCCCACATTATCAGCATCAATCATTTTACAAGCTGATTTTGCTGTTGGTTTTTCAAATGAAACAGAAATTGTTCCAGCTTCACTATTTATTGATTCTACAACAATAAGTGGTTTTTTACGAGCCATCATAATTCCTCGCATATTTGGAATTCGTAAATCTTTTTCTTCAACCAATCCTTTTTGTCCAGCTACAATTAATGGTAAATTACAAGATAAGACTTCCTTTCCACCATCAATTTCTCTTGAAATAGTTGCTTTTTCACCATCAATTTCAAGGCTAATACAAGCATTAACAAAATTATAATCTAGCAAGGAAGCTAACATTCCAGGAACCATTCCGCCATTATAATCAATAGATTCTTTTCCTGCCAAAACTAAATTATAACTACCATTTTTAACAACTTCAGCCAATTCTTTTGCTACGGCAAAACCATCAGTTGCTTCGATGTTTACACGTATAGCATCATCAGCGCCAATCGCCAGAGCTTTACGTAAAGTTGGCTCTGTTGAAGCGTTTCCAACATTTACAACTGTAACAGTAGCACCTTGTTTTTCTTTGAACCACATTGCACGGGTTAGAGCAAATTCATCATAAGGATTAATAACAAATTGCACCCCATTACTATCAAATTTTGTATCGTTTTCTGTAAAATTTACTTTTGAAGTAGTGTCTGGAACGTGGCTAATACAAACTAATATTTTCATTTTATTATTTATTTGGGTATTTAATATAAAATTAATGACTTATTCGATTATTTTTACGAATGTACTACTTTTTTTTAAAAATACTATGCGCGCATAGTAAAATTTTAAAAAGTATTATTTTTTTGATAGTAAATTAAGAATTGCGTATTTTTGCAATTCGTTAAAAATGATATAATGAAAACAATACAATTTAGAGAAGCTATTTGTGAAGCAATGAGCGAGGAAATGCGCAGAGATGAGTCAATATTTTTGATTGGTGAAGAGGTTGCTGAGTATAATGGTGCATATAAAGCGTCAAAAGGTATGTTAGATGAATTTGGTGCAAAGAGAGTTATTGATTCTCCAATTGCCGAATTGGGATTTGCAGGTATTTCTGTAGGGTCTGCAATGAATGGAAATAGACCAATTGTTGAGTTTATGACCTTCAACTTTGCTTTAGTTGGTATTGATCAAATAATAAATAATGCTGCAAAAATTAGGCAAATGTCTGGTGGGCAGTTAAATTGCCCAATAGTTTTTAGAGGACCAACAGGTTCTGCGGGACAATTAGGAGCGACACATTCACAAGCATTTGAAAATTGGTTTGCAAATACACCGGGTTTGAAAGTAATTGTACCATCAAATCCTTATGATGCAAAAGGATTATTAAAAGCTGCAATTAGAGATGATGATCCAGTTATTTTTATGGAATCTGAACAAATGTATGGAGATAAAGGTGAGGTTCCGGAAGGAGAATATGTTTTACCAATTGGTGTAGCTGATATTAAAAGAGAAGGTACTGATGTAACAATAGTTTCTTTTGGAAAAATAATTAAAGAAGCATATAAAGCTTCTGAAATTTTAGAAAAAGAAGGAATTTCTTGTGAAATTTTAGATATGCGTACTATTAGACCTATGGATTTTGAAGCTATTTTTACTTCTGTAAAAAAGACCAACAGGTTAGTAATTTTAGAAGAAGCTTGGCCTTTTGCTAGTGTTTCTTCAGAAATCACATTCCAAGTTCAGGAAAATGTATTTGATTATTTGGATGCGCCAATAAGAAGAATTACTACTGCAGATACACCTGCTCCATATTCTCCAGTATTATTGGAAGAATGGTTACCAAACTTTAACGATGTTGTTAAAGCTGTTAAAGATGTAATGTATATAAAATAAAGGCATAATATTTGCGTTAACAATTCCTTTCAAGTTTTACTTGAAAGGATTTTTTATTATGAGAAGATTTTTTAAAGTTATAAACATCCTCTTTTTGTTCATTTTTTCAATGGGTTTTGCTCAGGTAAAAATTAGTGGAGTAGTTTTAGATGAACAAAACGAATCAATTCCATTTGCTAACATTGTTTTTGTTGGTTCTACAACAGGTACAGTTTCAGATGAAAATGGAAAGTTTTATCTAGAAACAGAAATAAATTACAATGAAATTGAAGTTTCATTTATAGGTTTTGAAACTAAAATAGTTTCAATAAAAAGCAGAGATTTTAATTTATCAATTACTTTAAAGGAAGAAGCCTCTCAATTAGATGAGGTATTTATTTATAGTGGTAAAGTAAAGAAAAAGGGAAATCCGGCAATCGAAATTTTAAAGAAAGTTTGGGCAAAGGAGCGCAAAAATGGAATTTACTTATTTGATCAATATCAATACGAAAAGTATGAAAAACTTGAGTTTGATATGAATAATGTAGACAGTGTTTTTATGAAAAAGAAACTGTTTAAAGGAATGGAGTTTGTTTTTAATAGTATAGATACATCGCGCATTACTGGGAAAGCTTTTTTACCAATTTTTATAAACGAATCTGTTTACAATTCTTATGGTAAGAATAAAGATGGCCATAAACTGCGTGAAGATTTAATTGCTAATAAAAATTCAGGTTTTAATTCTAATCAAAATGTAATTGCATTTATAAAAGATTTATATGTAGATTATAATATATACGACAGCTATATTAAAATTTTCGACAAAAGTTTTGTAAGCCCAATTTCAAAAGCAGCTGGAATTTCAACCTATAATTATGTATTAACGGATAGCGCTTTTGTAGACAATAAATGGTGTTTCAATATTTTATATTATCCAAGACGAAAAAGTGAACTCACTTTTAAAGGTGATTTTTGGGTAAACGACTCTACGTTTGCAATTAAAGAAATTAACATGCAAGCAAATAGAAGTGCCAATATAAACTGGGTTAAAGATATTTATATAGAGCAAGAATTTGATGTGTTAAATGACTCGGTTTTTCTATTGAAAAGAGATTATATGTTATCGGATTTTAGTTTGAATAAAAAAGATAAATCTAAAGGAGTATATGGTAGAAGAACTACCATGTATAAAGATTATAAGTTTAATGAACAAAAAGATGCTGGCTTTTATAATGAAGAAATAAATGTATATGATGAAAAAATATACAACAAAGCTGATACTTATTGGACTGAGAGTAGACAAGAAACTCTAAATGAAAATGAGTTGGGTATTTATAAAATGCTCGATACTTTAACAACTGTCCCAAAATTTAAACAAATATACAATGCCATTTCAATTTTGGGCTCTGGTTATATCGAGTTTAACAAATTCGATTTTGGCTCCATTTATTCAACAATTGGTAAAAATGATGTTGAAGGTTTACGCTTGCGAGTTGGAGGAAGAACCTATTTAGGTGGTAATGAGCCTTGGCGCTTGCAGGGTTATACCGCGTATGGTTTTGATGATGATAAGTTTAAATATGGCATGTCTGGAAAATGGATGGTGAATCCAAAAAGTAGATTTATAATAGGCGGAGGAAATAGGCGGGATGTGGAGCAGATTGGGGTTAGTTTAACTACCACCAATGATGTGTTAGGCAGGAGTTTTGCCTCCTCATCATTTTTTGCGAGTGGAGATAATAGTAAATTAACTTCAATAAATTTGTCTAATTTCTTTATATCCATAGAGCCTAAAAATAACCTTCAATTTAAAATAGGAGCATCTTATAGAACTTTAGAATCTGCTTCTCCTAGTACATTTAATTTAGATTATTGGATTGATAAAGAACAAGATGTTAGAAAATCGGATGTCATTCAATCTGAAATAGATTTATCAATTAAATATACTCCTGATAGAAAAACAATTGGTTATGGTGTTGAAAGAAATGAAGTTACAGATACTTATTCAACTTGGTTTTTAAATTATTCACAAGGAATAAAAGGTGTTTTTAATAGTGATTTTGATTATCAGAAAATCCAGTTTTATTACAGACAACCAATATTAATAGGTGGTTTTGGTAGAATGTTTACAACTTTTGAAGTAGGGAAAACTTTTGGTGAAGTACCTCTAGGACTGTTAAATGTGGTGCCTGGCAATCAATCTTATTTTACTATTGAAAATACGTTTTCACTATTAGATTATTATGAATTTGTAACTGATACCTATGCTTCACTTCATATAGAACATAATTTTAACGGAAGGTTTTTATCTAGAATTCCTTTATTAAGAAAGCTTAATTTAAGAGAAATAGTAGGTGTTAAAGGAGTATGGGGTGAAATTTCAGACAAAAATTTAGCTTTAAATGCCTCAAATATAAATTATGTAGCCCCAAACAAACCTTATTATGAATACAATGTAGGAATAGGAAATATATTTAAAGTATTTAGAATTGATTTTAGTTGGAGAGGAAATTATACAGATGTTCCTAATGCAAACAAATTTGCTATAAAAGGAGCTTTTGGATTCCATTTTTAAAAATGATCTTAAAATAACAAGGCTTACAGTATGAATTTTGTACTTTTACGAATAATTAAAAAATAAAAAATGACTGCTAAATCTAAAAAAGACTTAACATTTGATGTGTTAATAGAAATACCAAAAGGGAGTAGAAATAAATATGAATACGATTTTGCTTTACACAAAATTAGATTCGATAGAATGTTGTTTTCATCAATGATGTATCCCGGTGATTATGGTTTTATTCCAGAATCATTGGCTTTAGATCAGGATCCTTTAGATGTTTTAGTATTAGGTACTGAACCTACATTTCCAATGGTTGTTATGGAAGTAAGACCAATTGGTGTTTTCCATATGACTGATGAAAAAGGACCAGATGAAAAAATTATTTGCGTTCCAGTTTCTGATCCAATTTGGAATAATAGAAGTGATATACAGGATTTAAACCCACATAGATTAAAAGAAATTGAACATTTTTTTCAAGTTTATAAAGACTTAGAAGAGAAAAAGGTTGATGTAGGAGGTTGGGGAAATGCAGAAGAAGCTGTTAGAATTTACCATGAATGTATAGAGAGATATGAAAATAGTGAGCATAAGAAAAAAAGAACTTTTACAATTTAATTCTTAATTAATCAACGATTTACATAAACCATCTTTAAAAATTAAAGGTGGTTTTTTTTATAGTTTATATTTTACTATTTTAGCGCACTTATAAAAAATAATTAACTTAACATATTAACTAAAGAATGGAATTTATTGTAAAATTTTTACCTCTTTTTGGGGTTTTAGCACTTGTATTTGTTGTGTTTAAAAATGCTTGGGTGTCTAAACAAGATTCAGGAAATGAAAAAATGACGAGGATTGCTAAACACATTGCCGATGGTGCGATGTCATTTTTAAAAGCCGAATACAAAATATTATTAATATTTGTTTTAGGGGTTGCAATTTTATTATACTTTAAAGGAACCTATGATGTTGGTTCTCATGGAATGGTAGCCGTATCATTTATTGTAGGTGCAATTTGCTCTGCTTTAGCTGGATTTATTGGAATGAAAGCAGCAACTAAAGCAAACGTAAGGACTACACAGGCAGCTAGAACTTCTTTAGGGAAAGCATTAGAAGTTGCTTTTGCTGGTGGAGCCGTAATGGGCTTAGGTGTTGTGGGTCTTGGAGTATTAGGTTTAAGCACATTATTTTTGTTGTTTAAAAGTATGTGGCCAGGAATGGAAAATATTCCAATGGTACTAAATGTGCTTTCAGGGTTTTCATTAGGAGCATCTTCAATTGCACTTTTCGCACGTGTTGGTGGTGGTATTTATACAAAAGCTGCTGATGTTGGAGCAGATTTAGTAGGTAAAGTTGAAGCAGGGATACCTGAAGATCATCCATTAAATCCTGCAACCATTGCAGATAATGTTGGAGATAATGTTGGAGATGTAGCTGGTATGGGTGCAGATTTATTTGAATCGTATGTTGGTTCTATTATAGGAACAATGGTGTTAGGAGCTTTAATTATTACTCCAGATTATGGTGGATTAGGAGCTGTTTATTTACCGTTGGTTTTAGCAGCTGCTGGAATTGTATTATCAATTGTAGGTACTTTTTTTGTAAAAGTTAGAGAAGGAGGTAGTCCACATAAAGCATTAAATATTGGTGAATTTGGTTCAGGATTTTTAATGATTATTGCATCTTTTTTTATTATTGTAAAGTCTGGTTTATTGCCAGGCGAATGGGAAATTGATGGGATTCAATACACCGCAATGGGTGTTTTTTATGCTACATTGGCTGGTTTGGTTGCTGGATTTGCTGTTGGTAAAGTAACAGAATTTTATACTGGAACAGGAACTATTCCTGTAAATTCAATTGTTAAACAATCTGAAACTGGCGCTGCAACTAATATTATTGCAGGTTTAGGCGTGGGAATGATGTCTACAATGTTCCCAATATTATTTATTGCAGGAGCAATTATGTTTTCTCACTATTTTGCAGGTTTATATGGTATTGCAATAGCTGCTGTAGGAATGTTGGCAAATACAGGAATTCAATTAGCGGTGGATGCTTACGGACCTATTTCTGATAATGCAGGTGGTATTGCTGAAATGGCTGAATTACCAAAAGAAGTGCGTCAGCGTACAGATGAATTAGATGCCGTCGGAAATACAACGGCTGCAATAGGAAAAGGTTTCGCAATAGCTTCTGCTGCGTTAACAGCTTTGGCTCTTTTTGCTGCCTTTATGAAAACTGCAAATATTACATCAATTGATGTATCAAAGCCTGAAATTATGGCAGGATTATTAGTTGGTGGTATGCTACCTTTTGTGTTTTCTGCTTTATCAATGAAAGCTGTAGGACGTGCTGCGATGGCTATGATTGAAGAAGTTCGTCGCCAATTTAAAGAGATTCCACAATTGCACGCTGCATTAGAAGTAATGAGGAAGCATGATTCAGATAAATCTAATTTTTCTAAAGAGGAATTGGCTATTTTTGATGAAGCTGATGGGTATGTTGAATATGAAAAATGTGTTGAAATATCCACAGAGGCTTCAATTCGTGAAATGGTTTTACCAGGTTTATTAGCTTTAATAGTTCCAGTTCTTGTTGGTTTTATAGGTGGGGCTCAAATGCTAGGTGGTTTATTAGCAGGTGTTACAACTTGTGGTGTTTTAATGGCTATTTTTCAATCAAATGCTGGTGGAGCTTGGGATAATGCAAAGAAAACAATTGAAGAGCATGGAGAAAAAGGATCTGAAGCGCATAAAGCGGCAGTTGTTGGAGATACTGTTGGAGATCCGTTTAAAGATACTTCTGGTCCATCATTAAATATTTTACTAAAATTAATGTCTGTTGTGGCTCTTGTAATTGCACCAAGTATTGCGTTAGATGCTGTTGATGTTAATGAGTATGTTAAGGAAAAAGCTGCAACAGAGGTTGTAGGTGATATGGAAATTTCTAAAGATGTTAGAGTTACAATGAAAGTTAATGAGGATGGTTCAACAACGGCAACAGTTATAACAACTACAATTGACAATGGTGAAAAGTTAATTAAAGAACAAGTTTTTTCTGGAACAGAAGATGAGGTAAAAGTACAATTGGAGCAACTTGAAAATATTGACACAAAGATTGTAAAGGATAAGGTTATTATAGACAAAGGGAATTAAAAAGAACCGTGTTTAAGATGATTTAAATAGAAGGCTCGCATTTAGCGAGCCTTTTTTTGATAAAAATAATTCCACATTAATAATAAATAATTACCTTTATTGTTTATTTAAGACTAAATGGTACGATTTAATTTGAAACTTTTCCTAAAAATAAATCAGTTTCAGGAAAACAATCACTCTTATGTAAATATTTTCAAATTTCACAAATTCTTGCATTTAAAATCAATAACTAATCTTTATATATATTACACATGAAAAAACTGATCATCTTTTTTGGAGTATTACTGTTTCCTGTTAGTTTAATGGCAAGTGAAGCAGATTTAGTAATTCCTGATGCAATTAAGGAGCAAAGTATTTTGTATTGGGGCTTTTTAATTACGATGGCGGGATTACTTTTTGGCTTTTATCAATTTTTAAAAGTAAAAAAAATAAAAGCTCATAAATCTATGTTAGATGTAGCGCAAGTTATTTTTGAAACTTCAAAAACGTATCTTATTCAACAAGGAAAATTTATTTTAATTCTTTTTGCTTTTATAGGTACGGCTGTTGCGTTTTATTTCGGTTTTTTATCTAAAGATCCCGAAACAGGTGAAAATTTATTTGGAATTGCAGGAGTTTTAATGATTCTTGGGTGGACAATTCTAGGAATTTTAGGATCTTATGCGGTAGCTTGGTTTGGAATTAGGATAAATACTTTGGCAAATTCAAGAATGGCTTTTGCTTCATTAGAAAGAAAACCAATTAAACTTTTAAATATTCCTTTAAATGCTGGAATGAGTATTGGTGTTGTTTTAATTTCTTTGGAACTATTAATGATGCTTATAATTCTTTTATTTGTTCCTGGAGAATATGCTGGAGCAAGTTTTATTGGTTTTGCAATTGGAGAATCTTTAGGTGCATCTGCTTTGCGTATTGCAGGTGGCATTTTTACAAAAATTGCTGATATTGGTTCAGATTTAATGAAAGTTATATTTAAAATTGGAGAAGATGACCCTCGAAATCCTGGAACAATTGCAGATTGTGTTGGTGATAATGCTGGAGATTCAGTTGGACCAACTGCTGATGGTTTCGAAACCTATGGAGTTACAGGAGTTGCGTTAATTTCATTTATTTTATTGGCAATTATTGATACGGCTTTACAAACTCAATTGTTAGTTTGGATCTTTGTAATGCGAATTTTAATGATTGTTACTTCAATTGTTTCTTTTTGGATAAATGGAGCTATTACAAAAATAAAACATGGAGATGCTGATGAATTAGATTTTGAGGAACCATTAACATCTTTGGTTTGGATTACTTCTGTATTATCTATGGTAGTAACCTTTGTAGCAAGTTATTATTTAATAGGTAATTTAGGAAATAATTTATGGATTATACTTTCAGTAATAATTAGCTCAGGAACACTTGGTGCAGCATTAATTCCTGAATTCACAAAAATATTTACTAGCCCAAAATCGATTCATGTTAAAGAAGTAGTTGAAGCTTCAAAAGAGGGAGGTTCATCTTTAAATATTCTTTCAGGATTGGTTGCAGGTAATTTTAGTGCATTTTGGTTGGGAATGGTTTTTTTCTTGTTAATGTTTATTGCTTATTATGCTTCCACTTTTGGATTGGGTGATTTAATGATTTATCCTTCAATTTTTGCTTTTGGTTTAGTTGCATTTGGAATGTTGGGAATGGGACCTGTTACAATTGCAGTTGATAGTTATGGGCCAGTTACGGATAATGCACAATCTATTTACGAGCTATCATTAATTGAAGAAAACAGAGAAGAAGTTATTACTGAAATAGAAAAAGATTTTGGTTTTACTCCTGATTTTGAAAAATCAAAATATTATTTAGAAGCTAATGATGGAGCAGGTAATACGTTTAAAGCTACAGCAAAGCCAGTGCTAATAGGTACTGCAGTGGTTGGAGCAACTACTATGATTTTTGCCCTAATTTTGGTAATAGAACATACGTTAGGTATTCAACCAGAACAAATCTTAAATTTATTAAATCCGTATACAATTTTTGGTTTCTTGTTGGGTGGAGCTGTTATTTATTGGTTCTCTGGAGCGAGTATTCAGGCAGTAACCACAGGTGCAAGTCAGGCGGTTGCTTATATTAAAGACAATATTAATTTAGACCCAAATGCTCCTAAAAAAGCAGATGTTGAAAAGTCAAGAGCAGTAGTAAAAATATGTACTCAGTATGCACAAAAAGGAATGCTAAATATTTTTATTGCAATTTTTTCTTTTGCCTTGGCTTTCGCATTTTTTTCAGCACCAAGTGGATTTGAATCAGATATGAGTGAAGTTGATAAGTTGCTTGCAGCAAGACCAGTTTCATTGTTTGTAAGTTATCTTATTTCAATCGCGTTCTTTGGGCTGTATCAAGCAATTTTTATGGCAAACGCTGGTGGTTCTTGGGATAATGCTAAAAAAGTTGTTGAGGTAGATATGCAAGAAAAGGGAACTGATTTACACGAGGCTTCTGTAGTAGGTGATACTGTAGGAGATCCATTCAAAGATACTTCTTCTGTAGCATTGAATCCAATTATTAAATTCACAACATTATTTGGTTTATTAGCTATGGAAATTGCTATTTCTCCTTCTTTTAGAGAAATAGCACACTATGTTGGATTGGTGTTTTTAGTAATAGCACTCTATTTTGTATATAGATCATTTTATAAAATGAGAATTAATAGTTGATATAATTTTAATTTATAGAAAAAAGGCTGACTAAAAAGTTAAATTTTCAGTCAGCCTTTTTGTTTAAGAATTAATAATTTAACTAATTTGTAATTACACGAATTTGTGAATTTAATAAATATAAAGTTGTTTTTTTTTGAATTCTACACCTTTAATTTAAAGGTATTTTTTTAAAAATATTGTATATTCCCACCAAATAAAAAAGAGTTAAATGAAATTTATAAGTGATCCGTTAAAAAGTTTTATCAAATTAGAAACTGCCTCAAGTATTATCCTTTTTATAGTCTCAATTTTTGCGATAATTTGGGCAAACTCATCTTTTGGATATTTATATGAAGAGATTTGGTATAAAAAATTTACAATTGGATTTATAAATACAGATTTTCATTTATCAAAGTCATTAATACTATGGATTAATGATGGATTAATGGCAATTTTCTTTTTTGTAATTGGGCTAGAAGTTAAACGAGAAATTTTAGCTGGAGAATTAACAACTTTGAGAAAAGCATCGCTTCCAATTTTTGCTGCTATTGGAGGTATGGCGTTTCCAGTACTAATTTTCTTTATTTTAAATAAAGGAAAAATTGGTATGGAAGGTTGGGGAGTACCAATGGCTACAGATATTGCTTTTACCTTGGGGATATTAAAGTTATTAGGAAAGCGTGTTCCATTAGGTATTAAAATATTTTTAACTGCATTTGCAATTGTTGATGATATTGGTGCAGTTTTAGTAATTGCTATTTTTTATAGTTCCAATATTCAATGGGATTTAATTGGATATGCAATGGTTTTATTTGCAGGTGTTTCTTTTTTAAGTTATAAAAAAGTGTATTCTCAATATTTTTATTTTATAATAGGATTTATAGTATGGTTATTGTTTTTAAAATCTGGAGTACATCCTACAATTGCTGGAATTTTAATGGCATTTTCAATTCCAATCCACCGGAAAGTTAATGTGTCAGAATATTTAATAACAGTAAAAAAGCAATTATCAATTTTTAAGGAAAAAGAGGCTACTTCGAGCCAACTATTAACCAACGATCAAATACATGCAATTGATGTTATTGAAAGTTGTTCGGAAAAAGTGCACTCTCCACTTCAAAACCTAGAACATACTCTACACGGCTGGGTTTCTTATTTAATTATGCCAATTTTCGCTTTAGCAAATGCTGGTGTTATTATTAGTTTTAAGGGTTTAGAAGGTGCAACTCATTTAGTTTTTAATATTGCTGCAGCCTTAGTTTTAGGTAATACTATTGGTATTTTTTTAATGAGTTATATGGCTGTAAAGTTGAAATTTGCAGATTTACCAGAGAGCGTTAATTTTAAGCAATTACTTGGAGCTGGTATGTTAGGTGGTCTTGGTTTTACAATGTCATTATTTATTGCAAACTTAGCCTATGAAGAGGATAACTTAGTGGCAGCTGCAAAAATGGGGATTATAATTGGGTCATTAATTGCTGGTTTATTAGGATATTTAGTTTTACGATCTACATTAAAAGAACCTAAAGTAACTTAAAACCTTTGTTGGTATTTATATTCAACAAATTTAAAATAGTTGTATAACTTGTAATTCACATTTAAGCCATAATCAATATTAAAATCGTATTCGATTACGTTTTCGTATATGTTTGGGTTATACCTTAATGGGTTTTTAGCTCTAATATTCCATTCAATTACATAAAATTTATTTTTTGTCTCGTAATATGATTGTGAATAAAAATTTGCTGGTTTTGCATTCGAAATTAAATAGGTTTCAAAGCCAGGGTCAATAATTATAATTTCGTATTCTAAATCGTCATTTGCAATTCTTACTGCTCCTTCAGGAAGTTGTGTTTCTTCTGTTATGGTTTTTGTTGTAGGTCCGCATCCAAAAAGAAATAACCCAATTGCTAAATAATAAATTAAATATTTCATAATTAGGTGTTTTTAAGTATATTAAATGTACAAAAACCATTCCAGTTTAATTTGTTGAATACCTTAAATTTTAAATAAATGCAGTATTTTTGTATGTAAATCAATTAAAATATTTAAGACATGAAACGATTTTTACTAATTTCTTTAATCTTACTTACACTTCAGAGTTATGCTCAAGATAGAATTACAGGCGCAACATATGCAACACGTTCAGAAGTAATTTCTCAAAATGGAATGGTGGCTACTAGTCATCCGTTAGCTACTCAAATTGGTATTGATATTTTAAAACAAGGTGGAAATGCTATTGATGCTGCCATTGCGGCAAATGCTGCTTTAGGTTTAATGGAGCCAACAGGATCAGGAATTGGTGGAGATTTATTTGCTATTATTTGGAGTGCAAAAGATAAAAAATTATATGGTTTAAATGCTAGTGGACGTTCTCCAGAAAAATTGACCTTACAGTATTTTAAGGATAAGAAAATGACTAAAATTCCTTCTTTTGGACCTTTACCAGTTTCGGTTCCAGGTTGTGTTGAGGGCTGGTATGAAATGCATAATAAGTTTGGGACTTTAAAAATGGAGCAAATATTGGCACCTGCAATTAGTTATGCCAGAAATGGATTTCCAGTTACTGAATTAATTGGTTATTATTTAACAGCATCTTCTCGTCGATTTAAAGAATATCCTAATTTTGCAGATACTTATATGCCTAATGACAAACCTTTAACAAAGGGTTCGGTTTTTAAAAATCCTTATTTAGCAGATACCTATTCTAAAATAGCAAAAGGAGGAAAAGACGCTTTTTATAAAGGTGAAATTGCTAAAATTATTGCAAATTTTATTCAAGAACAAGGTGGTTTTCTTTCTGAAAAGGATTTGGCGGACCATACTTCTGAATGGGTTGAACCTATTTCAACAAATTATAGAGGATACGATGTATGGGAATTGCCACCAAACGGGCAGGGAACTGCTGCTCTTCAAATTCTTAACATTATGGAAGGTTATAATGTTAAAGAAATGGGGTTTGGCAGTGCTGAATATATTCATCATTTTACAGAAGCTAAAAAATTAGCTTTTGAAGATCGTGCCAAATATTATGCCGATCCTGATTTTAATAAACTTCCAATAAAACAATTAATATCAAAAGAGTATGCTAATGAGCGCAGAAAATTGATAAATCCAAATAGAGCTGCAAATAGTTTTGATGCAGGTGAGCTGGAACATGGTAATACAATTTATATGACAGTTGCTGATAAATTTGGGAACATGGTTTCTCTTATTCAAAGTAATTATAGAGGTATGGGCTCAGGAATGGTACCTCCTAAATTAGGATTTATGTTGCAAGATAGAGGTGAATTATTTTCATTAGAGGAAGGACATTTAAATGTAATTGAGCCTAAAAAAAGACCTTTTCACACTATTATACCAGCTTTTATTACTAAAGATGGTAAACCTTGGATTAGTTTTGGACTAATGGGAGGCGCAATGCAACCACAAGGTCACGCTCAAATTGTTATAAATTTGATTGATTTTGAAATGAATTTACAAGAAGCAGGAGATGCGCCTAGAATGCAACACAATGGATCATCAGAACCTACAGGAGAAAAAATGACTGATGGAGGGCATTTGGTGCTAGAGTCAGGTTTTGATTATGAAACTATTAGAGCGCTAATTAAAAAAGGTCATAAAGTTGGTTTTGAATTAGGAAGTTATGGAGGTTATCAAGCAATTATGTGGGACGAAGTAAATAAAGTATTTTTTGGAGCTTCTGAATCAAGAAAAGATGGGCAAGCTTCAGGTTATTAAAATTTAATGTATGAATAAAATACGTTGTAATTGGTGTGGAACTGATCCACTTTATATGGAATATCACGATGCTGAATGGGGTGTACCTATTTATGGCGATGCAAAATTATTTGAGTTTTTAATTTTAGAAACTTTTCAGGCAGGTCTAAGTTGGATTACAATTCTTAGAAAAAGAGAAAACTTTAGAGCTGCATTTGATAATTTTAATTATAAGTTAATAGCAAATTATGACGATTCTAAGTTTAACGAACTTATTAATAATGCTGGTATTATTAGGAATAAACTTAAAATAAAAGCGACTATTTCAAATGCTGTAGCCTTTATGGAAATTCAAAAAGAGTTTGGTTCTTTTTCAAATTATATTTGGAAATTTACTAATGGAAAACCTATAAAAAATAAACCTAAAACTTTGAAGGAAGTACCTGCAACAACTGAACTTTCAGACATCATTTCAAAAGATCTGAAAAAAAGAGGTTTTAAGTTTGTTGGCTCAACAGTTATTTATGCGCATATGCAAGCAACAGGAATGGTAAACGACCATATAATTGATTGCTTTAGGTATAATGAGGTGTAAATAAAATTTAAAACAAAGCTTGCAGAAATTTTTTAACAACTTCGGCAAGCTATGCTTGAATTTAATTTATAGGGATATAAATTTCAGTAACCCATGTAGCTGGGTTTGGATTGTCATTAGGACGCACAGTATAAACTTCAAAAGGTTCTCCACCTTCTAACTCAGCATATCCTTTTTCAGCAAGAGATTTATAAGCAGCTTCCCAAGCTTTGTAAGAATAGGTATAACTTCCTTTAAAAACCGTTTTAAATGTTTTTTGGGGCTCTAAAAACCCAGTTAAAACATCATCTGTTGTAATAACTCGTTCTTTTACAGGAACACAAGTTGAGAACATTGTTGTTTTATTTTGTTCGTCCCAATTATGAGTTAATAAAAAAGGTTTTCCAGAAGGTTCAATGGAGTTGTCTTCCATATATTTAATAACAGCAGGAAACATTTCCCCCATTTTTTTATCAACTACGTCAATTTTACAAGATGTTGTTTGATATAAATAATACCCGCCTCCATAATCTACTTCACCTATAATATCAAAGGAATGTTGATCCATTTCTTTTAAAATATGTTGTTCTAACAGCTCTAAACCACGTTTGTACATTGGAAGCATATTTTTTTCAATACCTCCTTGGGTTAACCAATAGGCTTTTTCTGAGAAGGAGCTTTCTCCTCTCATTCCCCAAGTAACTTCATTTCCATTATCTGTGCTATTAATTTTCCAATAAACTTCGGGAGTAGTTCCTGTACCAAAATCAATTTGTTGAATAATTTCTTTATTTGGAACTAATGAAATTGTTTTCATTGAACCTGAACCATCTTTTCCAGTCCAGGAATACGAAGCACCAACGCCTGATGTTATTTCAGGGTATGAAGCTACAATTGTACTGTCTAATTCCAGCCAAGGACCCCAATATTGCCAGCTTTTAAAATCATTAACATTATCAAAAATAACTTCTGCAGGAGCTTTCATTATTCTCGTGCTTTTTATGTCGTATTTAGATTCTAAAGTTGCAATATATAGAGCAGCTCCAATAATTACAATTAATAGAAAAAGTAAGAGATATTTTAAGAATTTCATTGTAAAGAATATTTAAAGTTGTTCAATAACTAATTTACGAAATAAAACTTAAGTTATTCAACTAATTAGTGTAATGAAAAAGTGATTAAAGTGAAAATTGCAACTACTAAGAAGAGAGCAATAATTATAATAAAGGTGTTTTTATAATATTTTTTATGAATTTTAATATCTTTTCTGTAGCTCCAAATCATTGAAATGGTAAATGCAATTATAAAAAAAGCTGCAAATATTAGTTGTCCTTTGCTAAACATATTAATTGTGTATATTTAGCATCAAAAGTACATAAATTTTTAATATGAAAAACGCTTTAATTATTGGAGCAACCTCAGGAATTGGTAAAGAACTTGCTAAGCTTTTAGTTAATGATAATTATAAAGTTGTGATTACGGGAAGGCGTGAAAATTTGTTGGAAGAAATAAAAAAATCTAATCCGGATAAGTATTTAATTAAAGTTCAAGATGTTACTAATTTAGACTCTTGTGAACAATTATTTGAAGAAGTTAAAAGTGAATTAAAAACTATAGATTTAATTGTATATAGTTCTGGTGTTGGTACTCCAAATTATAAACTTGAATGGGAAAAAGAAATCCCAACTTTAAACACAAATATTTTGGCTGCCACTAAAATATATGGTTTGGCGTATAACTTTTTTAGAAAACAAGGTTATGGACATTTGGTTGGAATTTCATCAATTGCGTCAATTCGAGGGAACAGACATACACCTGCATATTTTGCTTCAAAAGCATTTCAGGCAAATTATTTGGAATCGCTTTACATGAAAGGAAAAAGAAGTAAAGCAACAATTTTTGTTACCGATATTCAACCAGGTTTTGTGGATACAGATATGGCATTAGGAGCTACATTTTGGATGGCTCCATTGGAAAAAGCCACAAAACAAATTTATTCTGCCATTAAAAATAAAAAAAAGAAAGCATATATAACAAAGCGCTGGAGAATAGTTGCTTTTGTTTTAAAAATAGTGCCTATAAGGTTATTGTATAAATTCACTTAAAATTAACAAATCAGAAATAAAAATAAATGAAGGAAAAAATAAAAGCAGTGCAAGAGTTTCACGAAGCCTTTGGGTTAGGAATTCATCATAAGCCAATTGCTAAGTTATCTGAAAGTAAATTAAAATTACGATTCGATTTAATGGCAGAAGAAAATGAAGAGTATTTAGAAGCAGCAAAAGAAAATGATCTTGTTGAAGTAGCAGATGCTTTAGGAGATATGTTGTACATTTTATGTGGAACAATAATAGAGCACGGAATGCAAAATAAAATAGAGGAAGTTTTTAATGAAATTCAAAGAAGTAACATGAGTAAACT
>Ga0102815_10000606_pt1 | contig 23482 bp, 24 predicted proteins | sample ColrivemetaGS759_FD_79113 | JGI IMG/M metagenome (GOLD analysis project Ga0102815, IMG submission 79113) | Estuarine microbial communities from the Columbia River estuary - Ebb tide ETM metaG S.759 | ecosystem: Environmental > Aquatic > Marine > Intertidal zone > Estuary | place: USA: Columbia... | reverse complement strand
GCAGGCTCACTGCGCGCGGAAGGTACTATCATCAAGGCCGGCTACAAGCTGGCCTTTCTCGAGGGCCGCCTGTTCGATGCCCAGGGTGTGCTGACCGCCACCTGCAGCTCGGTAGCCAAACTGATTCACGCCAAACCGTGAGCACACCGCAGATACCAGGCTCCGCACAGTGACCCAACTCAGCCCCCGTCAGCGAGAAGCGGTGCGCTTCATCGATGGCCCCCTGCTGGTACTGGCGGGCGCGGGCAGCGGCAAGACCAGCGTGATCACCCGCAAAATCGCCTACCTGGTGGAAACCTGCGGTATCCGGGCCGACCGGATTGCCGCCGTGACCTTCACCAATAAAGCGGCCCGGGAGATGAAGGAGCGGGTGGGCAAACTGCTGGCAAGCGGTGTGTCCGAGGGGCTCACCGTGAGCACCTTCCACCAGCTGGGCCTGAGAATTATTCGCGGAGAGCTCAAGGCCCTGGGACTGAAATCCGGGTTTTCCATTTTCGACGGGGAGGATACCCGCACCCTGATCCGCGACCTGTTGATCCAGGAGCACGGCTCCGACGGCGACCAGGCCAATACCATCGCCCAGCGCATCTCCAACTGGAAGAACGACCGGGTGCTACCTGAACAGGCGGTAGCGGGCGCGACCAGCCCGGTAGACGTGCTCTGCGCCCAGGCCTACCTGCGCTACAAGCGCGCCCTGAAAGCCTACAACGCCCTGGACTTTGACGACCTGATCCTGCTGCCCACCATCCTGTTCGAACACCAGCCGGATGTGCTGGAAAAGTGGCAACACCAGATTCACTACCTGCTGGTAGACGAATACCAGGACACCAACTCCAGCCAGTACCTGCTGGTAAAACAGCTGATCGGCATGCGTGGCGGGCTGACCGTGGTCGGTGATGACGACCAGTCGATCTATGCCTGGCGCGGTGCCCGCCCGGAAAACCTGGCGCAGTTACAGGAGGATTTCCCGCAGCTGAAAATCGTCAAGCTGGAGCAGAACTACCGCTCCACCGCCCGCATCCTCAAGGCGGCCAATACCCTGATAGCCAACAACGAGCACGTGTTCGACAAACAGCTGTGGAGTGAGCTGGGCTACGGCGACCCGCTGCGGGTGATCCGCTGCAGCGATGAGCAGCATGAAGCCGACCAGGTGGTCGCCGAAATACTCGACCACAAACTGCGCAAGCGCACCCTTTTTGGGGACTACGCCATTTTGTACCGGGGCAACCACCAGTCGCGACTGATGGAACTTGCCCTGCAACAGCAGCAGGTGCCCTACCACCTCAGCGGCGGCACCTCCTTCTTCGCCCGCAACGAGGTCAAGGACATCATGTCCTACCTGCGCCTGGTGCTGAATCCAAATGATGACAACGCCTTCCTGCGGATCGCCAATGTCCCGCGCCGCAAACTGGGCGCCTCCACCCTGGAGGCGCTGGGTAATTTCGCCAACGCCCAGCACTGCAGCCTGAGCCAGGCCTGTACCCGCATCGGCACTGAGCATATACCCGAAGCCGGACTGCAACGCCTGCGGGAGTTTCGCAACTGGATGGACGGGGTGCGCCGCCGCTGCGAGGCCGATTCGGGGGTGTCGGGTATCCGCCAGATGATCCGCGATATGGATTACGAGGGCTGGCTCAACCAGCTCAGCTCCAGCGAGGAAGTGGCCCAACGGCGCATGGGCAACGTGAACTTCCTGGTGGACGGCCTGCAACGTATCATGGGTGACGACAAAGTGGCCCTCGATGAAGCGATCTCGCGGATGGTGCTGAGGGACTTGCTGGAACAGCAGGACGAGGAGGAAACCGGCCCCAACAGTGTGCAAATGATGACCCTGCACGCCTCCAAGGGGCTGGAGTTTCCCCACGTCTACATCATTGGCATGGAAGAGAAGCTGTTGCCCCACCGGGTGAGTATTGAGGAAGACAACATCGCCGAGGAGCGCCGCCTGGCCTATGTGGGTATAACCCGCGCCCAGCAGACCCTGGCGATGACCATGGCGCTGAAACGCCGCCAGTTCGGCGAAACCATCAACTGCGAGCCCAGCCGCTTTATCGACGAATTACCCCAGGACGACCTCCAGTGGCAGGGGGGAGGTACCGAAACCGCCGAGGCCAATGAGGAGCGCGGACAGGAAACCCTGGCGGGATTGAAAAACCTGTTTGGTTGAGGGGAATGGCCGAATGCATTGCAAAAAAAAGCCGCCCTGCTCAGGCAGGGCGGCTTTTTGATAACTACCAAACGCTAACGACTTACTGGCTACCGGCAACCATGTAATCCACCGCCGCAATCACTTCCTCGTCCGAGCAGTTCATGCAACCGCCCTTGGCTATCATCCCGGTACCGGGTAAACCGTTGACACCGCTGTCATGCAGCGCATCAGGGCCCTTGGCGATACGATCTGCCCAGGCGGCAACATCCCCATACTTGGGCGCGCCGGCAGCGCCGGTGCTGTGACAGGCCACGCAGGCTGCGTTGTACACTTCTTCGCCGCCGCGCGGACCGCTGCTGGCTGCGGCCGTAGCGCCGCCACAACTGCTGTCGCCTACCATGCAGTGCTGGCCTGCCGGGGCGATACGCTCTTCAATCTGGGCGCGCTGCGCATCGCTCAACTCAAGCTGAGCTGCGCTCACCAGGGCTGCACCCACAGCCAGTATCGTAGCCAAAACACCTAATGCAATTCGTGACATCTCGTGAATCCTCATTTAAACAGGCGGGCATTATAGCCACTTATCCCCCCGGCGGAAACTCACAAGCTGGCCCCATGGATCAAATGACAGGCTATTGTCCAATGCAACTGGCCCATCGCTGTATTTGCCCCTAATATCATGGCTGACCGGCTTTCAGGCCCGCAAACCCACAGCAATCACCAGCACAGTCACTGAGGAACCCTATGAAACTCTATACCTACGACCCAGCGCCCAACCCCCGCCGCCTGGGCCTGTTCATGCAATATAAAGGCATCAGCCTGGACACCCGGCAGATTGACCTGGCTACCGCAGAGCAATTGGGCGAAAGCTACCGGGCAATCAATCCGGCATGCACGGTGCCAGCCCTGCAACTGGATGACGGCACCGTACTGTCCGAAGTGATTGGCATCTGTGCCTACCTGGAGGCACTGCACCCGGACAAACCCCTGCTCGGCACCAGCCCGCTGGAAAAAGCACAGGTGCTCAGCTGGGACCATCACTTATTCGTGTCCCTGTTCTCAGCGATAGCGAATATGCTGCGCAACAAGAGCCGATCCATGCACAACCGCGCCCTTCCGGGCGACCTGGATGTACCCCAGATCCCCGAGCTGGTGGAGCGCGGCGCCCTGCAGATTGGCCATATGCTGCCCAAGCTCGATGCGCATCTGGCCGGCAGCCCCTGGGTAGCCGGGGAAAACTTCAGCTTTGCCGACATCGACCTGCTGGTGGCCATAGACTTCATGGCCTGGGTGAAACAATCCGTACCCGAGGAGTGCAGCCATCTCAAAGCCTGGTATAGCAAGGCAAAGACCGAGCTCGCCTAGAAATACCAGGCGAGCTGGGCGAACAGGGACAGATCCACCGCCAGGTAGCTGCCGTCAACGCCCGTCTCCAGGCCACCGTATTCACTGCCATCGGGCCCCAGGGGCGCATTCAGGGCGCCCTGAATCTGCCAGTTTTGACCCAGGTCCCATTGCACCACCAACTGCGCCAGGGCTGAACCATCGTTCAGGTTGATGAACAGGTTGGGGGTGATATTCACCAGCGGGCTCAGTTCCACCAGCATTGATCCGGCCAGGTAATTGCGCCCGATGGTGTACAGCTCCCCGCGCTGCAGGCGATCGTACAGGTCGGTATCGTTGAAGATTTTCTGCGGCGTATAGTTAGAGCCTGGCAGGCCAAAGCCATTGTAGAAATACTCGATGACCGCCGATACATTATGCCCGCCCAAGACCCAGGAGTAGGACCAGTTTACATCCAGGCTGGTGACCCAATCCCGCTGGCCATCTGCCAGGGTAATATCCCCGCGCACCACCGACTCGCCCAGGTTGATAACCGCGCCGGCGCCAACGACAAACTGATCGAAATGCTCCGCCACCAGCAGGTCGTACTCGCGCTCCAGACCGAAGCCGTGAAGTTTCAATGCGCTGGAGCTCACTGCACGGGCAACATGGCCCTGCTCATCCCGGCGCTGCACGTTGACGAACTGCCAGTCACTGCCGCTATCCAGCAAGTACTGGGCGTACAGCATATCCTCTCCCAGCTTGTATTCGGTATCGATCGCGGCCGGGTTGAAGGGATTAAAAAAATCCATGGGATTGAAGATCAGGCCATTGCCCCAGCTCACGGCCTGACGGCCGAAGCGCACCACCGCCTTGTCGCCGGCGTAGCCGAGATTGAGGCGATCCATCCTCTGCACCCACTGCCGGGAATTGCCGGTGTCACTGTTACCGCTGATCGTGTCGGTCAGGTCCCACCAGCGGTTGGCGTCGTCCGGTAAGGCAGGGGGCAAACCGAACAGGCCCTCAGAGCTGCCCTGCAGTTTCACCGTATCGCCGTACTGCGCCAATAACTGGTAATCCGCATTGAAACTGAAGCGCTGCTGGCTGCCGTGAAACTTCAGCCGCAGCGCGGCATATTCATCACTGGAGCTGTCGCCAAACAGTTCAGTGTAGGCGCTGTCCCCCGGGTAGCTGCTGGCCAACCAGCGCAGCTTGGCGTGGCCGCCCTCGAGAAAAGGAAAGTCAGTTGCCAGGGACGGCACCGGGAGCAGCCCCAACAAGCCCAGTAACAGGGCCGGGACAGCTTGCGGCAGCCGCAGGTGCTTCACTCACACCGCCATGGCGTGCGGCTGTTGTTGCACGTCACTCACAATGCGGCCGTCGCGCATACTGATCAGGCGCCGGGCATAGGCCATCACCCTTGTATCGTGGGTAGCGATCACAAAAGTAATCCCCCGCTGGGTATTGAGCTCCATGAACAGGTTCATCAGTTGCGCGGCGCTATGGCTGTCCAGGTTGGCAGTGGGTTCATCGGCCAGTACCAGGGTGGGTTTGCTGACGATGGCCCGGGCAACAGCCACGCGCTGCTGCTGCCCCCCGGACAGTTCGCCGGGACGACGCCCCTCCATACCGGTCAGGCCGACCTCCTCCAATACCCGGCTGGAGCGCTGGCGACGCTCCTGCACCGGGACCCCCTGCACCTGCATCACCAGTTCCACATTCTCCCGGGCTGACAACACCGGTATCAGGTTGTAGGCCTGGAATACAAAACCGATTTTGTGCAGGCGCAGGTCTGCCAGCTCTCCCCTGGACAACTGGTCCACCCGTTGGCCACCCACAGTGATCTCACCGCTGTCGGGGGTGTCCAGTCCGCCGATAGCGTTCAGCAGGGTGGTCTTGCCAGAGCCGGAAGGACCGGACAGGCACACGAAGTCGCCCGCTTCCACCTCCAGGCTCACATCATCAAGGCCGGTAATCTCCTCCTCGCCCTGGTGGAAGGTCTTGGACAGTGCACTGCACGACACCGTATTCATCGCCGTCACTCCTTTCAATGTTTGTTCAGGGCCTTGACCGGGTCGAGCCGCGACGCCCGCCAGGCCGGCGCGATACTGGCCAGCAAGCCCAGGATGACTACCACCGCGGTAGACATCAGCATGTCAAAAGAGGCCAGAACCGGGTACAGGACCGTACCCATGCCCATCATCTCCATGGCGCTGGCCACCGAGGAGATATCGACGCCACTCTCCAGCGGCTTGATGGTGGCAACTGCCAGCAGATTGCCCAGCAACAGCCCCAGGCACAGTAAATACAGGCTTTCCAGCATGATTTGCAGGACGATCAGGCCCGGGCGCATACCCAGGGCCTGCATCAGGCCGATTTCGCGCACCCGCTCGAACACTGCCATCACCAGGGTATTGACCAGGCCGAAGGACAGGGCGATGAAGATCACCACCATGATGATCAGCGACAGGCCGTCCTGCACCGCCAGCATGGTACCCAGGAAGCCATCCAGCTCGGTCCAGGGCAGTGTTTCCAGTTCAGTTCCTGCGGCCACAGCCAGCTGCGGGTACCACTGGTCCACATGGCGATAGTCGTTGGCGGTGACCGCTATCTCGGAAATCATCTCCTCTATACCCAGCATGTCCTGCAATGCCGTACGGCCGCCATAGACAAAACGGTCCTCATTACCCTGCAGCCGTGCACGGTAAATCCCCACCACCCGGGCGCCCCGATCTGCGACATCGTTATTCGGGTCCTGGGACATAATCACCACCCGCTTGCCCAGCCCGGTTTCCAGCCGGCTTGCCAGTTTAGCGCCGATCACCAGCCCGCGGTCGTCCGCGCTCTCCAGAAAGCGGCCGGCCACCAGCTCCCCGGGCAGCGCACCGATGGCCTGTTCCGCCAAGGGGTCTACTCCCAGCAAGGTCACGCCGCGGCTATCGCGCTCGCTGGCGATAACGGCTGGCACCCGCACCCTGCCCGACCAGGCGGCTACCGGCGCAGCTTCGAGCGCTGCGCGCAGGGCCGGCGCAGGCGGCGCCATACTGTTGACCACACTGGGGTCGGCCCGGTAATCGGGATGGTGTATCTGTACTTCCCCGGGCAGCGATTGCAGGCCATTGCGCACCATCTGGTCGGTCATGCCCCGCATCAGCGATGCCATGAACACCATGGCCCAGACGCCCACGGCAATAGCCAGCAACATGATCACGGTGCGACGCCGATTGCGCCACAGGTTGCGCCACGCCAGGGTAGCCACTGATCCCCAGGGCAAGCCCATCACACCGCCCTCATGGCAGCCACCGGCTGCAAGCTGAGCAGGCGCAGCGCCGGATACACCGCGGCCAGTAGCGCGCCAAGAAATACCAGCAAGGGTCCCCACAACAGGGACAACAGGCTCAGCGGCGGATAGATACGCGCGGGCAGGTTGAAACGCGAATTCAGGGCCTCCATGCCCGGATAGGTGAAGCCGGTGTGGCCCAGGTAAGCGGTGAGTATTGCGCCCAGCAATATCCCCAGCACCAGGCCGAGGGTGGCCATCAACAGGGTTTCCACCCCGATCAGCCGGGCCAGCCGCTGCGGGCTTACCCCCAGCGCCAGCATCACGCCAAATTCCCGGGTGCGCTCCAGTACTGACATCAGCTGGGTATTGAGCACGCTGAACGCCACCAGCACGATCAGCACCGAATACATCAACCAGGCGCTGGCCATATCCGAGGTGATGGCCTGGCGCAGCCCGGGTTGCAACGCATCCCAGTCCAGCACTGCCAGGTCCTCCCGACTGGCCAGTTGCGAGCGCAATGCCTCGACCATCCCGTCCACCTGATCCAGCTTCGGCACGCGAATCACCACGCTGTGGCCGGCATCGCCCATGGCGAATACCTGCTGGAAATAACCCAGGGGAAGTTGTGCCACGCTGCGGTCTACCTCATCAATACCGCTATGCAGGATGCCGACCACGGTTGCCACCGCTGCCGCAAACGAGCCATCGCGCCCGCTGCCCAGGAAGGTCACCTCGTCACCCAGCCCCACCTTGAGATTGCGGGCCAATACCGCGCCCACCACAATCTCCGCAGCGTCACTTTTTTCCAGGTATCGACCCTCGGCCAACAGGCCGGGGAAGGTCGATACCCCGGGCTCATATTCCGGCTGCACACCGGTGAGGAGAATGCCAAAAGAGCGTTCCTGGCTCGACGCCAGGGCGAAGGCCTCGGCCCGGGCCGCAACCGCCTGTACTCCCTCCAGCTGGCGCAGCTGCGCCGCCAGCCCAGCGGCAGCGGGCACGCTCTGGCGCATGCGCTGTTGTTCGAGGTACTCGTGTTGCTGCACCTGGATATGCCCGGTAAAAGCGCCCAGGGTGCTGTCGATCATCATCTGGTAGGAGCCCAGTTGCAGGGAGATCAGGAATACCAGCAGCACATTTGAAAACACCATGGCCCCCACCGTCAGCCAGGTGCGGCGCCGGTGGCGCCACAGATTGCGCCAGGCCAGTACCCAGGTGACGTTCACTCGCGCGGGTTTCTCAGGCTGGACAGGGTGAACAGGTTGGCGGCGAGTTCCAGGTCGAATTCGACCGCTGCCGTTTGCAGTTCAGTCCATTCCTGCGGCTTGCCCTGGCTGCTCATGCGTATCACCCTGGCCACGCTCCGCCCGCCCATGACTGCAATTTCCCTGGCAACAAGGGTTTTCACCAACAGGCCGTCCTGGTCGATAAATTGCTGCTCCAGCAGGACCCAGTCGTCGCGAATTGTGAGCACCTCCGCACCCCACACCACCGCCGCCTCTTCATGGGGAATCGACTCGATAACGTAAACCTGATGGCCATCCTGCGGGTATTGCCTGAGCAGGGTGTGATCGTACTGGTCGATGATATTGGTATCTTTGCTGACATCCTTGTTGGAAAAATCGCTACCCATCCAGCTCTGGCTCATCATCGACGATGGCACCTTGATCACCCGGTTGATCTTCGGGGTATAGGTCCACATATTGCCGTCGACCGACAGGGTGCCGTTACCGGCATCTTTTTTGGGCTCCACCACCCGCACCAGGGTGCGCTTGTCACCCTCGGTCCAGGCCCGCATGGTCATCGAGCGCTCCCAGTCGGGGCGGTGAATGGTCATGGTCATCTGCGAGTAGGAGGTGAGGCCACGGAAGTGGTCCATGGCCTTGCGAATGATGTCGGCCGCTGTCAGCTCCTGCGACTGCGCTGTGGACGCACAAAAATACAGCAGGCAAAGCGCCATTCGTCTGAACATAGTGTTAACTCCGCAGGGGGAACCCAACAGAGTGTATACAATACCGTCAAGGCATTGCATGGACTCAGGTCATGAAATGGTCGCGCGGGACTTGCTGCCCCGCGCTTGAAGTCCCCGCTGTGCTGCGAAATGCAGCAAAGACGGTGCTTTATTTGCCCAGAATATCCCCGGCACTGACATATTCAAGGCCCAGTGCCTCGGCGACCGCCTTGTAGGTGAGCTGGCCGCGGTGCACGTTCAGCCCGGCGCACAGGTGAGGATCATCCAGCAGAGCCTGGCGATAGCCCTTATTGGCAAGATTCAGGGTAAACGGCAGGGTGGCGTTATTGAGCGCAAAGGTTGAGGTTCGCGCTACAGCACCTGGCATATTGGCCACACAGTAGTGCACCACCCCTTCCTCCATATAGGTGGGGTCGGCATGGGTGGTGGCACGGCTGGTCTCAAAGCAGCCGCCCTGGTCAATGGCAACATCCACCAGCACAGAACCGGGCCTCATGGTTTTCAACATCTCCCGGTCCACCAGCATCGGCGCCGCGGCACCGGGCACCAGTACCGCCCCGATCAACAGGTCGGCGCTGGCCACGTAACGGGTCAAGGCTTCCCTTGTGGAATACACCGTGTTCAGCATGCAACCAAACTGGAAATCCAGCTCTTTCAGGCGCTGCAAGGACCGGTCCAGTACGGTGACATGTGCCTCCATACCCATAGCCATGCGCACCGCATTGGTACCGACCACACCGCCGCCAATGACCACAACCCGGGCCGCCTCGACCCCGGGCACACCACCCAGCAGGATGCCCGAGCCGCCCTGTTCTTTCTCCAGGCAATGCGCGCCGGCCTGGACTGACATGCGCCCCGCCACTTCACTCATGGGCGACAGCAATGGCAAGCTGTTATTGGGGCCGGTGACTGTTTCATAGGCAATCGCGATGCAGCCTGAATCCAGCAACAATTTGGTCTGGCCGGGGTCCGGTGCCAGGTGCAGGTAGGTAAACAGCACCTGGCCCTCTCGCAGCATGCGACACTCATCGGGCTGCGGTTCCTTGACCTTGACCACCATATCGGCTCGCTCGAATACCTCGCCGGCGTTAGCCACCACCTCGGCCCCCATCTCGCGGTACATACCATCGCTGAGGCCGATGCCTTCACCGGCACCGCTCTGGACGATGACCTGGTGCCCGTGGTGCACCAGCTCAAACACACTGCTGGTGGTAAGGCCTACACGATACTCATGAGTTTTTATTTCTTTGGGTACACCTAGCAACATTGGGACGATCTCCAGAACAGGTTTCTGTGTGAGGTACAGCAAATAAGTATAGGGCTTCTGCGATAGCTGTTTTTATGTATTTTTTATTTCTGGTAGTTCTTTTAACTATTTAATGCTATTTTTTTAGCTTCTTCCACTGCTATATACGAATTAATAAGGATGATCGAACTAAATAGAATCGACAGGAATATTCTCCGCACCCTCCAGCAACATGGCCGCCTGAGTTACGCGGAACTGGCGCGCAAGGTTGGCCTGACCACCACCCCCTGCATAGAGCGGGTGCGGCGCCTGGAACGGGACGGGATCATCACCGGTTATTGCGCACTGGTTAACCCCGACGCCGTTGGGGCAGGCATGGTCGTCATTGTGCAGATCCGGCTCACGCGCACGTCCCAGGACACCTTCGAAGAATTCAAGGCAGCCGCCTCCCAATTACCGGAGGTGCAGGAGTGTTACCTGGTGTCCGGCAACTTTGACTACCTGATCAAGGCCCGGGTAGCAGATATGACCGCCTACCGAGAGCTGCTGGGAGAGACCCTGCTGGGCTTGCCCGGGGTGCAGGAATCGACCAGTTACGTGGTGATGGAGACGGTGAAGGAATCCCTCTTCGTGACAATCCCCTGAGGAATGCTGCGCGAACGCCTTACGGTAGCCGCCGGGTGAAACAAGCAGCTACAATGGATGGACCAACCGATTGGAGATAACGATGGTCAAACCACTGAAAGGCAAACTGCGCACCCTGCTACCCATGGCCGCCTTCGCGCTGCTTGCCGCCTGCGCCAGTACCCCGCCCACACCCGAGGTCGACTTCAAGTCCGATTTCAATTTCACCGCGGTGCACAAGATCGCCTTCTACGACGATTCGGGGATGATCTCCGGCAACAACCCCCTGCCACTGAGCGATATGCAGCGCAATCGTATCGACGAGGCGCTGGAGAACGCACTGCGCGCAAAAGGCTTTGAAGTCCTGCCTGAAAAGGATGCAGACCAGGCGGACCTGTTGGTGAGCTGGACCCTGATCACCAATGACAAAACCGACGTGCGCACCTATGAGACACCGGCGATGGGCCCCACCATGGGCTACGCCCGCTACGGCGGCTATAACCGTTACAGCATGTACAACTGTTGGGGCTGTACCCAGACAGAGGTGAAGGTCAGTAACTACACCGAGGGCACTTTTATCGTCGATATGATTTCACCCCAACTGAAGCAGTCGGTGTGGCGCAGCCTCGTCCAGTCGAAGATGAAGGGTGAGCACAGCGAGGACCAGGACAAGTACAACGCCGCCGCCGCCAGAATCCTGGCCTCTTTCCCCCCGTACTGATCGAGCCCGATCCTGCGAGCCACCTATAAGCCCGGCCAGTGCCGGGCTTTTTACAGGAACCGCAGCAGCCCGACCAGGCTGACCGCCAGCAGGCCTAATCCCAGCACCCGAAAGAACACTTTGGTATCGGCCTGCAGTGTGTACTCATGGAAGCGCAAGCCCAGCAAATGGCCTATCGCCGCGCAGGGCAGCAGCCACAACTGGTGACGCCACTGCAGGTCCACCCCGCTCCATATGAAGGCGGCCAGCTTCACCGCCACCAGCACAAACCACAGTACAAAGAGGGTGTCGCGCAACTGGTGATGCTCGACCCGGCTGGCGGCAACCGGCACTACCAGTGGGGCGGCGATCAGGGACGTGCCACTGACATAACCGCCCATAATCATAAACAGCGCATCCAGCCCTTTGTTATTGCTCTTGAGTGGTTTATCGAGGATGTAGGACACGGCATACACTGCCACCACCACAAAAATAAAACTGCTGACAATGTCGGCGGGCAGGGTAATCACCCCCATCACCCCGATCAGCTTGGGAATGATCATCAATGACAGCGCATAGCGCAGGAATGTCCAGTTCACCGAGCCGGCCGTGCCCGAACTGGACTGCCTGAGCTTTGACTGGGCCACGGTGATAAACGAAAAGAACAGCAGGTGAATCGCGATTATCGGCAGGAACACCAGCGGGGCGTTGTAGACCATCAGCAGGAACGGCAGGGTCAGCACCGCACCGCCAAAACCCAGGCCGGAGCGCACGAAACCGCTCCACACGAACAACAGGGCAATCGCCAGCAGCTGCCAGTTTTCCAGGCCTTCCATTTCGTATTGCGCTCCTTGGCTACTGCCACAGGGGCGCCAGTTTGCCACAAATCAGGACACAGGTTTATCCGCTCAGCTGCCGGTACCGGAATTGGCCAGCCGCATGAGCTTGAGTGTACCAACGGGCGCCAGGCGCTTTACGAAGTGCAGTATTCGCGAATCGATACACAACACCAGCTTGAAGCGTTTTCGTGCTATGGCCTTGCAGATGGCGCGAGCCGCGTGTGCGGGGGGTGTGGCGTACTTGAAAGTCTTGAGCAGTTTTTCCCGACGACCCTGCTCCATCCGCGCGGCATCAAGAATATTGGTGGCGACCGCACCCGGGTGCACGCAGGTAATTCCCACGTTGGTGTTAGCCAGCTCAACAAACAGGCTCTCACTGAGGCCAGCTACGGCAAATTTTGTTGCTGAATAGGAGCTTTGCCACTTCATACCGGTAAAGCCGGCAGAGCTGGAAATGTTTACGATGTGCGCCTCATCAACCTCCAGCAGAAGGGGCAGGAAAAACTTGCATCCATACATGACCCCCCAATAGTTGATCCCGGTTATCCATTCCAGGTCTTCCACCTGCTGTTCCAGGAAGCTCAGGTTTACCGAGACGCCGGCATTGTTCACCAGGATGTGAACGGCTCCGTGCTCCGCAAGCACCTGTTGTGGAAATGATTCCATCTGCTGCCGACTGGAGACATCCAGCACATGTGTGCTGCATTTTCGATTCAGTGACTCCACTTCACGCCTGAGATCGGCCAGGCTGTCGGCGTCAATATCGGCTGCCGCGATATGCGCTCCCCTGCCGGCCAGCTCGATACAGATCGCCCGGCCAATGCCACTTCCGGCACCGGTGACTGCAGCCACCCGGTCAGTAAAATCCTTCATCCAATATGCCTCATCCCTGTGACGACAGTGTTGTCCCCGTCGGGCTCTAACTCGCAGCCGGCTTCCAGCTCACCCAGGTCCAGGCTGCGATCGACGATAAAAGCCGGGTCGGTGAGTAAGGCGATCACGCTGTCAATATCGTGCTTGAAATCATACCTTAGCGGCATTGTGGGTCTCCCGGGAAGTTGTCGATGCCGTCAATAGCAGCATTGAAGCGGCGAAGTCGATGTGACGGCGCTCGTCGGCCTCGATCTCGCGATTGGCGGCGCGCCTGGCTCGCAGTATGGAAAAACTTAATGCCGGCGCGCCCACAATCAACCGGGCAAAAACCGCCGGCGGTATTGCCTGACCCAGCCCCTGCTCGCGAAGGACATCACACAGTTCACTCTGCTCTGCGGGAACCTGCAGGTAGCTGCGCAACCCTATGGCCTGGGCGTGACCGGCCACCAAGGGGCCATGGCGCGTAGTGTAATGCTTTACAAATTCCGCCTGGCTGAGATGGTCCAGCCCATTGCCAAACCAAAGAACCTTCTGGCCGCTGCTGTCACCCTCCAGCAAGTGGATAGGCAGGCCCATAAGGATAAAAGAGCGAGCCGTGTCAAAACCACCTGATGCACAACCTCCAACTTCCTGCCAGCGCGCCCGCCCGGCTTCACTCGCCAGTGATTCCTGCAAGGCAGCCTCGTTGATAGCAATGACCTCCACGGCATCCACGGGGCGCGCCGTCCCCCGCATGCGTCGCAGCAGTCGATTGGCCAGGCCCCTGCCGCGACCGTCCAGCCACTCATAGGAAACCACACCCAGGGCTACTGAGTGCTCAGTAAAACCATGGCATCGCCGCGCGCGGACAGCATTGAAACGACCGGAAGCCTTACCCTCCTGGCTATACAGTCCCTGGACGAGGACCCGGTCAGGCATCCGTGCGCCTGTCAAAGGTAATGTGCAGCTCCTTCAAACCCCGCAGCACCATGTTGGGCCAATGGGTGAGGTCATTTTTCCCCTCCGCCAGCCGAATATTGGTCAGTCGCTGCAGCAGGCGTGAGAAAGCGACCTGCATTTCCTTTCTGGCCAAAAAGGCACCCGGACAGAAATGGGTGCCGTAGCCAAAGGCGATATTGTCGCCCGCATTCTGGCGGCACACATCCATGCTATCCGGCTTATCGAACACCCTCTCGTCGCGATTGGCGGCGGCGTAACGCAGTTGCAGCAGCGCGCCCTTGGGGATGGCCACACCCTGAATTTCCGTATCCATGGTTACCACACGCCACAGCCCCGCAGAAGGTGACTCAAACCTGAGCATTTCCTCTACCGCATTGCTGATCATGCCGGGGTCGTCCAACAATATCTGCAACTGGTCGGAAAGCTGGATCAGGGAGAGCATGCCTCCGGTGGTTGCCGATGTCGTGGTCTCATTTCCCGCCACCAGTAGCTGCTCTATCATGCTGAGCAGTTCTTCTACCGTCATCAGCCGCTCCCCGTCCGCATGCTTGATGGTAGTGTTTGCCAGGTCAGAGATCATGTCATCCTGCGGTTGCGCCCTGCGCTGCTCGACGATTTTCGCCACGTAGTGCTGGTATTCGACGATCAGCCGCGCGTTCTCGACCTCCTCTTCCGGGTTTGCCATCCCCCCAAGGCGTGAGGCGAAGGCATCAGACCAGGCCTTGATACGGCGCAGGTCCTTGCGCGGCACACCCAACTGGTCAGCGATGACAAACACCGGCAGCGGCGTGGCAAAGTCGTGCACAAACTCGCACTCGCCCTTGTCGATAAAATCATCGATCAGTTCATCCACTACCTGTTCGATATAGGCATGCATTTTCTCCACTCGCGCGGAGGAAAATACCTTGTTGATAAGAGAGCGAAAGACCTTGTGCTCGGGGGGATCCAGGGTCAACAGGGTGGGCGGCTGCTCGAAACCCTGCGCGTAGATCGCCGCAGCCTCGGGGCAGGGATCCGCGCCCTTGAGCAAATCCTGGAAATTGTTGGAGAAGGTCACGGTATCGCGATTGATCCGCCTGATATCCTCCCAGCGGGAGATCATATAGATATCGGTGCCCGGCAGTTGGTAGACCGGAGCCTCTCGCCGTATTGACTCGTAAAATTCGTAGGGAGACTCGATAACTTCCGGTGAAAAGAAGTCGAAATCTGCGGGGCACTTTGCCATGTGTATCTCCTGTGTCCGCCTTGTGTGCGGCATTATTATGTGGGTGCCCGGACTTTATCGAGCACTGGAAGCTGCACCTCAATCGGCCAATGCCACCAGAATTGACTCACTATCCAGCTTTACCTTGTGACTGGCGATTGGCCGTATCGCCGGGCGACTGAGCGCACTGCCGTCACGCACATCAAAGGCCGCGCCATGCAAGGGACAGAGAATTTTCTGCCCTTTCAGCTTGCCCTCACAGAGGCGGGCGTGTGCATGACTGCAAAGATTATCCACAGCGAAGATGCCATCAGTAGTATGGCAGAGCAGGATTTCCCGCCCGTCGATTTCTACACACAAGGTTTCGCCTCGCGGTAATTCATCCATGCCCGCCACCCGGGAGAAATCTCCAATGCTCACTCGCTACTCCTGTAGGAATTCATCCAGCGTGAGGTGTACACGGCGTATACGCGCCTCCTGGTAGTTACCCAGGGTAATACCCCGCTTCCGACTGGCCTTGAAGCCCTGCTGCTGCAAATCGAGATTTCCGGTGTCCTCATCGTATACCGGTGCCAGCCAGCTCAACGCCTCGACCTCGGTATAGGATTGCTCCACACTCAGCCTGAATGGCTCAGGCGGTTCGGGATGCTCCGCCCCATCGGGCAGTGGCTCCAATACCATCAGATCAAAAATACTGCTGTCGATATCATCGCCATTGGGACGAAAACGATAAGCCATGGGCACAGTAATACCCGGGAAGAAAAACATATTCGGGAACAGGTGATACTCAATGGAATCCAGCATCAGCGTGTCACTGACAGAGGAAAAGTCGACACCCAGGGCCTTGCCGATCAACCGGCGCAGGTCTTCTGCCGCCACACTGCGCGCGGTCTCGCCTGCCGGAACTTCCTCATGCTCCAGGCCGAATACCGACAGACTCTGCAGTATCTGGTTTTCCGTGAGCGGCGGTTCACGCCACTTGTTGCCGGGATAGTCCGCCAGCGATTCTGCACTGTAATTGCCGATATTGTGGATAAAGCGGCTGACATATTTTCCGAAAATATCGTACTGCGCATTCGCACCGTTGGGCGCATCATGCGTCTCGAAATTGTGGTACGCCTCCATGAAGGCCTCCTGCGCGGCTTTCCAGTTTGCAGGCAGAATTTTCTGTACATGCAGGCGCACGCGACGCCGCTCCAGCGGAAAGTGCTTAAAATGCTCCGGCAGGACATCCAGGTATTCGACCAGGGGGCGCGCATCCGGGTCCAGGTTGATAAACACAAAGCCACCCCAGATCTCACACTTCACCGCTTGCAGGTCGTGTGAATCATCGCAGACATGTGGAAAATCCCAGCGCGCCGGCAGCGACTCCAGCTTGCCGTCCACGCCCCAACTCCATCCGTGAAAAGGGCAAGTAATTCTGGGCGAGTAGCCCACACCCTCTGCACCGAGCAATCTGGTTCCCCTGTGCGTACAGCTGTTAACAAAGGCCAGGATTCGATCCTGCGCACTGCGCACGACAATGACGGAGTAGGGACCGATATTGTAGACGTAGTTATCCCCTGTATCCGGAATATGCTCCTCCCTGCAGGCCCATTGCCAGCATCGACTCCACAGGCGCCCTGTCTCCTGGTCTGCAAAGGCGCGCGAGGTATAGCGACTGCAGGGGATGTCGCTGTCCCCGAGGAACTCATACTGCTGCTGCAACAGGGGCGGAGGGGCGCCCCTGGAATCAGTCGCCAGGGTGTCGGCCACACTAGCACCGCTGGCGCGCGCTTCGCCGGGTTGGCTGCTTTTGGTGGTCATAACTGTCTCCCGCTGCGGTGACTGGACGCCGGCTCACAATCAATAATACAATCAGGATCGACTGTTTTTATTATGTACCGTCTCAATCCGGCATTGCAAGCCGGCCGGCGACAATAAGGGAGATACGCAGCATGACAGCAAAGGCAGGTAATCCGCCCTCCCCCGAGGAAATATCCGACCGCCAGGCCATTGCCGATATCCTCTACCACCATTGCCGTGGACTCGACCGGGCGGACACTACTGCCCTCCAATCCTGCTACTGGCCGGATGCGGAGGTGGACTACGGCAATTACGTGGGGCCTGCGCAGGATTTCGCAGGCCTGGTCGTGGCTGCGCTACAGGACAGCTACGAACTCACCCGACACGCGCTCAGCAATATGCTGATACACCTGCAGGCTTCCCGCGCCCACTGTGAAACCTACGTGAACGCCGACCACCTGCTGCCCGGCGCCGCACTGGAGATGTGCTTCGGCGGCCGCTACCTGGATCTGCTGGAAAAGCGCGACGGACAGTGGCGCATACTGCATCGTCGCGTGGTGATGGATTGGGCGAAAACCAGGCAAGTGGAGGACTTGCGAGGCAGCGAAGCCTTCGCAGCGATGGCAAAAGGCGCCCATGGCGCAGCAGACCCCCTGCACAATTTTCTCAGTAACGGGGAGAGGCCATGATGGACAGTAAACTGGTAGCTTATCTGGCCAAGCAGGAAATCTATGAGCTGTCCTGCCGCTATATGCGCGGCCTGGACCGACTGGATGCAAAACTCCTGCTGGACCAGTTCTGGGAAGACGGCTGGTGCGAATACGGTTTTTACAACAGTGGCCCGGCCGAGTTTATTGAGTTCGCCACCTCCGCACTGCAAGCACACGTGGCAAACCAGCATCTTATCGGCAATGTTCTGATCGATATTGAAGGCGATGAGGCCTTCGGCGAGGTCTATTTTCACGCCTACCACAAAATGGCTACAGAACAGGGCTTTGAAGACATGATTATCGCCGGCCGCTACCTCGACCGTTATGAAAACCGCGGGGACGTGTGGAAATTCGCCTATCGCAGCGAAATCGTGGACTGGAGTCGCAGCCAACCTACCAACGACCCCTACTTCGACCTCGCCACCGACTGCCTGCGCGGCTCACGCGCAGATGACGCGGTCTATCAGCGCGATAAGCGGCGCCGGCCCTGATCTGCCATCAGCGATCTCCGGTTCGCTGCCCCGCATGCAGAATAATCTGGGCATCCTGTGAAAAGAATGGCGGCGGCGTTGATCCCGCCGTTGTGATCCCTGCGTCCACGGCCAGGGTATGCCCGGTTACATAGCGCGACTCCGCACTGAGCAGGTAGAGAATGGCGTTGGCGATGTCCTCCGGCATACAGGCAAACCCCAGGGGTGAAGCCTCGGCGACCACTGTCCTGGCCAGCTCGGGATCACCGCCTGCCAGCGCATGGATCATGGGCGTGACAGTTCCGCCCGGGGCCACTGCGTTAACCCGGATGCCATACTGGGACAGTTCACTGGCAGCAGACCGGGTAAGGCCCACCACTGCGTGTTTGGCCATGGTGTAAACATGGGGCCCCTGCCCGCCGATGAGACCAGCGGTACTGGACAGCGAAACAATGGCGCCGCCCTTATCCTTCATCGCCCGGGCCGCGTGTTTGACGCCCAGAAAAACCGCCCGGGACAGAATAGCCATGGTGCGGTCAAAGGCCTCCGCACTGGTATCCATGATGGAACCGACCGCACCAACAATACCGGCGTTGTTGACCATACCCGTGATACCGCCAAAGGACTCCCCGGCAGCGGCAACTGCCGCCTCGATATCGGCCTCTACGGTGACGTCAGTGCGCCGGAATACTGCGGCTGCGCCCAGCTCCTCAACCAGGGCGGCGCCTCTGTCCTGTTGCAGATCAGCGATCACAACACTACCACCGTGTTCGACAATCGCCCGCGCCGTGGCCTCACCAATTCCACTGGCACCACCCGTTATGACCACAACCTGGTTTTTAAATCTGCTCATGCAAACAATCCTTCAGCTTTTTATCTCAATTCATCAAGTTCATGGTAGTTGCACCGGTTCAATGCCTGCCATATCGCTCTGGCAGGGGCTCGAGTTTGCTGGTGTTAATAAACTGGGCCATGCGATCTATGGCCACCTGGCTTTCCGGCAGCACAGGGAAAATGGCAAAAACATGGGGCATTTCGTCCCAAACTTCCAAATTGAATGACACCTTTGCTGCACGCGCTCTCTCGGCAGCCATAACAGTGTCATCCAGCAGTATTTCAGTGCTGCCAACAATACCCAGCAGCGGCGGAAGACCATCAAAGTCCGCAAAGACGGGTGAGACAAAACGATCTTCCGGTATAGCTTCACCGATGTATAAGTCCTTCATGGCAGACGTGCGAGCCGAGGACAACACCGGATCCTTGTATTTATTGAACTTGCGCGAATTACCGCTGTGGGTCAGATCTGCCAGCGGAGAAAGGATGATCGCGTTCTTCGGCAAGGAGGTACCCTCATCGCGCAAGGCCAGCAAGGTGCTCAATACCAGGCCGCCACCGGCCGAATCTCCTGCGATGGTAATATCATCGGCCGCAATACCCTGCGCCAGAAGATCATGATAGGCCGCCAGACAATCTTCCAGCCCACCCGGAAAAGGAATTTCCGGTGCAAGGCGGTAGTGCACCAACAGGGCTCTCGATTTCGCCGCCCTGCATATCTTTGCCACAAAACCCCTGTGCTGGATGGGCATGCGCATGATGAAGCCACCGCCCGGAAAGTACAGAATGACTTTCCTGGGTCGCGATCTGCCAATGCGAATCCACTCACCCTCATAGCCGGGACCCCTGACCAACTTCGCATTGATGTCCCGGGGAAGGCTTTTGCCTGACTGCTCGTCGAGGGTGCCAGTGATCTTTCTAAGGGCCTCCACCGAGCCAAAGCGCATCATCGGCTTCATCGTGATACGCGTGCAGGCATTCATCATCCTGGCTTGCCAACTTGGCCTGGATAGCCCCTTTTTGTTGACGCGGGATCGGCCTTTCCGCAGGGGCCGCACTTTTTTAACGACGACCGAGGCGCCCTCGACCGCCATTTCTATACCGGAAATCTGCCGGCTCACCAGGTCTGCGCTGAACCCGCTGAGACCCGCCTGCAGGCTTCGCCCTACACGGCGGAAGCGGTTTTCCAGCCTGCCGCCAAATAAGGGGTCATCGATATAGCGGGTGTTAACTTGAAGCCGTTTCAGTTCGGCAGAACTGAGTTCGCCTTTAGCTCTCGGGAATATGCTTTTGGACTCAAACTCGATATGTTGGCGGTAGCCGCTGATGTAGCGCTGTAAGTTACGCAAGAGCTCCGGGCGATCCACACGCCGCCCGGCCGCAATACGCGTTAATTTTGCGAACAGCTGATCGTTATAGGTCCGCAGGGTTTTATGCTCGCGCTGAAGACGCTCCAGATTACGCTTGAAGCCTTTGTCCACACTGAGCATTTTGGCAAACAGCATGTCCTCCCGCGGGTGGTGATATTGACCGGGGTAGTGAGTCAGGTAATCAAGGATATCGAGCAGCAGGTGGTAATCGGGTATCTTGCCAGGCCGGAGTTTTTCAGCTTCCTGTTCCAGGGTATCCAACAGGGATAGAAAGTGGCCGTGCTCACTGTAAAGGGTCTCGATAACCCCGGCCAGCGCGTTTGCCTCCTGCTTTTTCCGCGTTCCGTCTCTCATTGGTTTCACCTTGCCCATCGGGCCAGATGACTGCTTTTCTATAGGCAGCCTTTTGTTCAACGCTGGAGCTCTGATTTCCCCATAATAGCCGAAATCACTAAAACAGTCAGTACTGTTTTATTTACATTGCCTTTGCTAGTATGCTCCAACGCATGGGAATCGCCTGCTGGTGGCGGCTTCCGAGCCCGCCCGGGAGAAAGCGACACTGTCGCAACCGATCAAAACGGCCTGCTCAGCTCGGCCTTGAGCGAGCGAAATATGAAACATAACAAAGACATCAGGATAACAAACCATGCCAAGCCCCACAGAGATTCGCGCCATTGTGGCCTCCTACATTGAAATGATGTGCGATACCCGGGTAGACGACATCATGGATCTTTTCGACCACGAAGCAACGGCAGAAGACCCGGTAGGTGGCGAACTGGTGCGGGGCATAGAGGCGCTGCGCAATTTCTATGGCGCCGCTGCCCCCATGTTACAGGTGGAGTTGAGTGGGCCGATTTGTGTCGCCGGCAACCAGTGCGCTTTCCCGGTCCTGGCGCAACTGACCATGGGTGACACTATCAGCTACCTGGATGCCACGGACATCTTCGTATTCAATGAAACGGGGAAAATAACGAGTATGCGAGCCTTCTGGAACCCTGAGGAACTGCGCCCGGACCGCCAGGCGAATGTCGGTTCACGCGCTGTATAGCCAAGGTGCCACGAAGGACACCCATTCGATGTCAATGATTACCCAGCTAAGCCGGGAAGCCGTGATGTTTGTCGCGGGCGAGACAGACAGCATTTACCAGCACGTAGCCCTGCTTGCCATCCTCGATGCCAGCGCCAGCCCGGAGTTTGACTTCAAGCACTTTCGCCAGCACTGCATCGAACGGGTCTCCCTTGTTCCCCAGTTCCGCTGGAAGCTACATTCAGTGCCCATGGGCCTGGATCGTCCCTACTGGGTGGAAGACAGGCAATTCAGTTTTGATCACCACATAAAGCATATTGCACTGCCCGCCCCGGGAGACAAAGCTACCCTGTGTGAGGTGGCGGCACACCTTTACTGCAAACACCTGGATCGCACACGACCCCTGTGGGAGATGTGGCTGATAGAGGGCCTGGAAGATGGCAAGTATGCCTACCTGCAAAAGTTCCATCACTGCATGATGGATGGCGAGGGTGCGCTCAAACTGATGGCAACCCTATGTGACTTCGAACCCGGTACCCAGCACTCAAAGGAAGCCGACCAAGCAATCAGTGCTGCCCGAGCAGGGGACATTCCGAGCTACACCCAGAGCACCAGCAAAGCCTGGCAACACCTGGCGCGGCTTCCGGGCGAGGCCGCCAGGAGTGCAGTCGGGATCCTGCGACCGAAAATACGGGAGCAACTTGCCTGGCCGCGTAAGCCGAAAACAGACAAACCGATCGTGCCAAAAGCCTGCTTTAACGGGCCGATCAGCAGTGACCGGGCGATGACCTTCGCATCGCTATCAATGGCTGAACTGAAGACTGTAAAAGAGCATTTCGGCGTATCGTTGAACGACGTGGTCCTGGCCCTGGTCAGCAGTGCAGTACGAGACTACCTCCTGGAGCATGCCGAGCTGCCGCCGCACCCCCTGCGTACCAACATCCCGGTTTCCCTCAGGGTCAGCGGCGATGAGCAGCTGAGCAACAAGGTGACCAACACTACCGTTACCCTGGCTACCGACCTCGACGACCCCGTTGCACGCCTGCAGGCAATCCATGAGGAATCGGAGCAGGCCAAGGCCAGGGCGCACAATGGTGCACCCGGCATGATAGAACTCTTCCAGATGATGCCGCCCATCATGGTCAGCGCGTTGATGGACTCGCTGCGCGAGGACCAGGCGCCCCAGATGCTGGGTGCAAACCTGATTGTCTCCAATGTGCGGGGCAGCCCTGTCCCCATGTACATGGCCACAGCTCGCATGGAGAAGATGTACCCAATGTCTATCCTGACCACAGGCATAGGGATCAATTTCACCTGTATCAGCTACCAGGGCAACATGGACTTCGGGATCGTTGTCGAGCCGGACCTGGTACCCGAGCGGGAAACACTGGCCAGTGGCCTGGAGGCCGCCCTGGGGGGATACCTGGCGCTGTCCAGGCCAAAGCCTGCGACACGCAGCAAGAGAGTCGCCGAGCCGAAGAAGAGCCCGAAATCCAGCAAAGCCAGGCCAAAAAGTGTAGCTGCCGGCAAAAAACGCGGCGACAAACGTAAGGTAAAAAAGCCGGTTTCAAGCCCCAAGCACCGCTGAATTAACCCCGGGACGAGAAATACCCCTGCAGCTTTAATAATCAAGTGAAGAGTGGACATAGCTTATGACAGACCAGGCAGTTAACTACGACGATGTAAAACGTTACCGACTGGACCCCGAGCGGGAGCAGGAACTGGTGAACACGGGTGGAGAGTGCACGTTTATCTGGGCCAACAAAGCCGGGCATCCCCTGGGGGTCACCACTGCCTATGTTCCGGCCGGGGGTAAAATCTGGATGACGGCAACCCGGGAGCGGGTGCGCATCAAAGCCATTGCCCGGGATGGTCGCTCAGCCATCGTCATTACCAGCAAGGGCACCCCAATGGGGGGCGGCAAGACCGTCACCTACAAGGGCCACACCGTGATCCATGACGACCGGGAAACCAAGCTGTGGATGTATGGCCTGCTGGCAGGCGGCATGGTCGAAGCGGGCAAACAGGATGAGGGTAACGAATTCACCTCGGGTATCGATCCGGATATGTTTATCCGCTTCCTGGATACACCAGAGCGTATCGTGTTGGAATTCACCCCGGAAATGTCGATTCCCTT
>Ga0102815_10000604_pt1 | contig 23532 bp, 17 predicted proteins | sample ColrivemetaGS759_FD_79113 | JGI IMG/M metagenome (GOLD analysis project Ga0102815, IMG submission 79113) | Estuarine microbial communities from the Columbia River estuary - Ebb tide ETM metaG S.759 | ecosystem: Environmental > Aquatic > Marine > Intertidal zone > Estuary | place: USA: Columbia... | reverse complement strand
TCACTCCACGGGCTCACTCCACGGGCTCACTCCACGGGCTCACTCCCCGGGTTCACTCCACGAGGTCAATCCCGAGGCGGCGCAGGAGCTCGAAGCCGCCCGAGGCCTCCGTACCCACCTCGTGCAGCGCGGTCCCGTCATGGATCGGCCAGCGCTTCAGCAGATACGGGTCGGTCGACCGGTGGTTGACTCCCGCGTGGGTCGTAACGGCGCAGGTGTATCCCGCGGCGCGGACCATGCCTGGGCTGTGCTCATCGATGTCCCAGCGCCGGCCGTAGGGATAGGCGAACACGTGCCCCGAAGCCCCCAGGGGCGCCTGGCCATCATCGGAGACCTCCTCCCCGAGCAGCTCCCTGAGCAGAGCGGCGCCGCCCGAGATCTCACGCTCCTGAGCGTCCACCCCGAGCCGACCGAGGACGGGGTGGTGCGCCGTATGCCCGCCGACCTCGACCGACGCCGAGGCCGCCAGCGCCTGGGCCTCCTCCCTCGAGAGGTAGAGGTCGTCGACGATCCCCGCAGGGTCGCCTCCCTCCGCTTTGACCAGCTCCAGCAGCACCGCATCTCGACGGGTGGGATCCGCGTCGTACTTGAGCTTGCGCTTCAGCGCTCCCGCGTCCGTGACGCCAACCGGGGCGCCCGGAACATCGCCGAGTCTGGCCGTGACGCGCGCCGCCGCCTCTGTCGCGCCGAGCCGGCCCACGAGCCAGCCGAGCGAATGGAGCCAGGGGAGCTCCCGCGCGGCGACGGCGCCCCCCTCCAGGAAGACCGTCGCGCGCGCCCCCGTACGTTCGAGCAGCGGGACCAGATCATGGAGGTTGTCGCGGTAGCCATCGTCCATGGTCAAGGCGACCATCGAACGGCCAGCGTTGCGGCTGCGCAGCCGCTCCAGCCCCTCGCCGAGGGTCACGAGATCGTGGCTCCGGCGGAGCGCGGTGAGGATCGCCTCCAGGCGAGCCCCGGAGATCTTCATGTCCGCGTCGAGGGAGCCATTGGTCTCCGGCTGGTCGACGCAATGGCCATAGAGCACGAGCAGGCGCGGCCGGGAGCACCGATCCACGACCCGGTGGAGCCCCGTCCCCCAGAGGACGCGGGCGTACAGGCCCCGCAGGCCCGACTTGATCCGGTGCTTGAGCCCCACGACGCCGGCGGTCAGCCGATCAACTCCGCGTCACGGTCCGCGTCCGTCCAAAACCACTGCGCCGGCTGGCGCGCGATGCTGATCTTGGGGTGTGCCTCGTCGAGGACTCGCACGATGATCGGGCGCACGTCATCGGCCTTCGAGGGCCGGAAGCCCGACCCCTTGAGCTCTCGCTCCCAGCCCGACCCTACCACCGCGTGGGCTCGCGCCACCGAGGCGCCGGCCTTCCGAAGGTGCCCAAGCCCGGCCTCAAGCGCCGCCGCGAACGCCACGTCGTCCACGGCCACGATGTCCGCCACGTAGCCGGCGGTCTCTCCGCGCTCAGGGAGCTGAACCACGCACCATCCGCACATGGTGCCGTCCGGCTGGTACACGCCGTGGCACCGAAAGCGGCCCGACGGCGCGTCCACGAAGCGCCAGTTCATGTACTCGTGGTCCCGCTGAATGAACCAGGGGTGGCGTGCGGCGACGGCCTCCGCCACGGCGTCCGCCTCCGGCTTGAAGCGCGCGATCGGCACGACGTTGCAGCGCGCAAAGAAGCGCTTGCGGAGGCGTCCGCGGGCCATCGTGCCGCGCCACGCTGCCCACGGGACCGTGGCGGCCGCCAGCCGGCTCACCTTGAGGCGCTCAGTGCGAGCCCCCGCGTCACTGACCAGGACAAACGTCCACGGACGCAGCTGGCCGACCTCCTCCCACCCCAGATCTCGCACAAAGATGTGCGCGGACGCCCGGTTGGGGAGACCAAAGACCACGGGCCAGCCGGCCTCGCGCGCAGCCTCCATGGTCGCCCGGTCGAGGGCTGAGAAGAGCCCGCCGCCGCGTGCCTCGGGCGCGGTCATCACGTCCCCTGTCTCGCCGACGAGGACCCCCTCATCCCCTGCCAGCCGCCGGGGCCCGCAGGCGTAGCTAGCCGTGAGCCCGGCCGCCCCATCGACGACCGTGGTGATCGCGGCCCCGTGGGGCCCCTGGTCGTAGCGCCAGGGGAGCACAGCCGCCCCGTCCTGCCGCTCGAAGCAGCTATCGAACAGGGCGGCCTGGGCGTCCCGGTCCGCGGGGGAGGCGGTTCGGGGTGTGGCGGTTGATTCAGGCTGGGTCATGGGTCTTCGGGCGTGGCCTCGTCGAGATGGTAGCGGTCCGAGAGTGGGTTCGACTGCCCCTAGCGGCGAGACGCGCCGGGATCGGTCTGATAGAACGTTCGGGCCAGCCTGCTCCCGCAGGCCGCTCTCCCGCTCAACCGCCCCTCCCGGCAGCCTCCACCGCGCCCCCCCCGGCGCCCCATCACCCCAAATGGCCAAGCTCATTGAATGCGTCCCCAACTTCTCGGAGGGTCGTGACCCCGCGGTCCTTGAGGCCATCTCGAGCGCCGTCCGCGCCGTCGACGGGGTGACCCTCCTCGATGTGGACCCGGGGAAGGCCACCAACCGCACCGTGTTCACCTTCGTGGGTGAGCCCGAGCCGGTCATCGAGGCCGCGGTCCAGGCAGCGCGCGTGGGCGCGGAGCTGATCGACATGTCCACCCACAGCGGGGAACACCCGCGCTTCGGCGGCATGGACGTGTGCCCCCTGGTCCCCGTCTCCGGGATCACCATGGAGGAGACCGTCGAGCACGCGCGGACCCTCGCGCGCCGGCTCGGTGAGGAGGTCGGCCTGACGATCTACTGCTACGAGAACGCCGCCTTCACCGACGAGCGGCGCAACCTCGCAGTGGTCCGCGCCGGTGAATACGAGGGCCTCGCGGCCCGCGTCGGCACTGACCAGTGGAAGCCCGACTTCGGCCCCGCCGAGTTCCAGCCGCGCACCGGCGCCACCGCGGTCAGCGCGCGCGACTTCCTCGTGGCCTACAACGTCAACCTGAACACGACCTCATCCAGGCGGGCGAACGCCATCGCCTTCGATGTGCGCGAGAAGGGGCGCGTCAAGCGAGCGCCGGACCCGCTCACCGGGGAGGTGGTCCGCGACGCGAACGGCGACCCCGTCTGGGAGCCGGGCCTCCTCAAGGCCTGCAAGGGCATCGGGTGGTTCATCGAGGAGTATGGGGTCGCGCAGATCTCCATGAATCTCACCGACCTCTCGGTCACCCCGGTGCACGCCGCCTTCGACGCCTGCGAGGCCCGCGCCTCGGCCCGTGGAATCCGGGTCACCGGGTCCGAGGTCGTCGGCCTCGTCCCGCTCGCGGTGCTGCTGGACGCCGGGCGCCACTACCTCGCCAAGCAGGGCCGCTCCCTGGGCGTGAGCGACGCGGAGCTGATCAAGATCGCGGTGCGGACCATGGGGCTCGACGAGCTGAGCCCCTTCGACCCGCAAACACGAGTCATCGAGTACGCGATCCGCGAAGGGGCCAGCAAGCGCCTCGTGGACATGACCCTCGAGGCGCTCGTCCACGAGACCGCGTCCGAATCCCCCGCTCCGGGCGGCGGTTCGGTGGCCGCCGCGGTGGGCGCCCTCGGCGCCGCCCTCGGGACCATGGTCGCCAACCTCTCCAGCCACAAGCGCGGCTGGGATGACCGTTGGGAAGAGTTCTCCGAGGTCGCCGTGGCCGGCAAGCGCTGCCACGACACCCTGCTCGACCTCGTCGACGAGGACACCGCGGCCTTCAACCGGATCATGGCCGCTTGGAAGGCGGACAAGGCCCACCGGGACGCCGCCATCCAGGACGCGACTCGCTACGCCATCGAGGTTCCTCTGCGCGTCATGCGCACGGCCCTCGACGCCATGGGGATCTGCGAGGCCATGGCGGAGAGGGGCATGGAGGCCTCCCTGTCCGATGCCGCCGTGGGCGCCCTCTGCACCCGGACGGCCGTGCTCGGCGCGGGCTTGAACGTGCGCATCAACGCCCAGGACCTCACGGATGAGGCCGCCAAGGCGAAGTTCCTCGCAGAGGCCGGGGCCATGGAGGAAGAGGCGCGGCGCAGGGAGCAGGCCGTGGTCGATGGCGTGGCCGCGCGGCTCGGCTGATCCAACCGGCGCACGGACCACCCTGGCCCAGCCCGGCAGAGTTCGCCCATGGGGGTCGACTCAGTGGGTCGACTCAGTGGGGTTGATTCAGTGAGACCGCCGAACGAACACGGGCGGCCCCGCAGTGATCTGCGGGGCCGCCCGTTTCGTTCCCGTGCGAGCCTTGCGCGGCTCGCCGGCCGCTCTCAGTGGTGGCTCGTCACGACGTGACGCTGAGGCGCGGGCACGAGGCCCACCGCGCGACCGACGCGCTTGCGTCCGTGCTGCGGGTTCTCGATGTAGTAGAGCGCGCGCTCGTAGACCCGGCGCAGGCGCTGGGGCATGGAGTAATACCACTGCTCGTAGGAGCGGACCATGCGCTTGCGCAGCTCCTCCAGCTCGATCTGGCTGAAGTGCTCGTGCTTGTAGCCGGAGCGGTTGGACGACACGTAGTTCTCCGACAGGTCGGAGATGTCGATGGAGGCCTGGTAGTTGTCCCAGGACTCGGTGCCGATGAGCGGGTTGACCACCGAGATCCGGATCAGGTCCGGGCCCGCGAGGCGCAGGACCTTCTCGGTCTCCGCCACGTCCTGGGGCGTCTCGCCGGGCGAGCCGACGATCAGGTAGACCTTGGCCCAGATGCCCGCGCGGCGGGTCATCTTGGCGGCGTTGACGATCACCTCGGGGGTGAGGTCCTTCTTCAGCACGTCCAGCATGCGCTGGGAACCGGACTCCCAGCCGTAGTAGATCCGGCGGCAGCCGGCGCGGTGCATGTGCTTGAGCAGCGGGTAGTCCACGCAGTCAGCGCGGGTGTTGGCCACCCACTCGAACTTCAGCCCGCGGCGGATGATCTCGTCGCACATCTCATGGATGCGCTTCTTGCGCAGCGTGAGGATCTCATCGACGAAGAGGATCACGCCCGGATCGTACGTCTTGATGATGTGCTCGAGCTCGTCGACGATCGCCTCGGTCGAGCGCACGCGGAAGCCGCGACCCGTGAGCTCCTTCTGGCAGAAGATGCACTTGAAGGGGCATCCACGCGTGGTGAAGATGTAGCAGAGGTGCTCGGGGTTGTTCTTGAAGTACGACTCCATCGGCAGAAGGTGCCGGGCGGGAATCGGGAGCTCGTCGAGCTTCTTGATGAGCGGGGGGGCGGGGTTGTCGACCCACAGCTCTCCCTCGCGCATGGAGGCGAGCCCGGCGACATCCTGGAGCGCCTTGTCGTCGTTGCCCTCGATCCCGCGGATCAGCTGGGGCAGGGTGTGCTCCGCCTCACCCTTGAGCACGTAGTCGAAGTGCCCGCTGTCCAGGAAGACGCCCTGGTCCACCGAGGCGTGCGGCCCACCCATGACCGTGGTCTTGCCCTGCTCCTTGGCGTACTTCGCCCAGGCGATCGCACGGCGGATGTTCGGCGTCAGCGCGCTGAAGCCGATGATGTCGTTGGCGTCGATCGCCGCCTTCATCTCCTGGTCCGTTCCGATGCGCTCGTCATGCAACGCGATCGGGAGCCCCTCGCGCTCCATCTGGGCGCCGAGGTAGCCGATGCCGAGGATCATCGAGAGGGGATCCTCTTGGACGTGCGGCTTGACGTAGGTAAGAAGTGTCTTCTGCATCGTGAGCGACCCCTGCGGGGCTGCGCGGTCGATAAGGAAATTCCTGGGGGCCGGGAGAGCCTTCACCCCAGCCAGACGGCAGGAGTCAAAGTGTACGACGCTCAGGGCAGAGCCGTCGGCTTTGGGATCTCCCACTGAGTATCGGCTCATTTGCTCGCCAGAAGCGACGAGTTCCCAGGTTGATGCACGCAGGGCCTACCCTGCGACCGCCTGACGCGTTACTCCAGCCCCGCAGCGGCCTGGTACTCGGCGAGGAATTCATCCGCGAGACGGCCCATGGAGAAGCGCTCCAGGAGCGCCGCGCGCCCCGCCTCCCCCATCCTCGTCCTCAGTTCGTCGTCCCGCAGGAGGCACGCGATCCGCTCCGCGTAGGCCGGGACGTCAAATGGGTTCTCGATGAAGCCCGAGACGCCGTCCTCGACGACCTCCATGGAGCCGCCGAAGCGCGTCGCGACCACCGGACGGCGCTGCTCCATGGCCTCGAGGTTGACGATTCCGAAGGTGTCGAAGCACAGGGATGGCGTCACGAATACGTCCGCCGCGGCGTAGGCCAGGGGCAGCTCCTCCGGCCCGAGCCAGCCCGTGGGCACCACCAGGTCGTCCACGCCAAGCCGGACCGCCTGCGGTCGGAACTCCCCATCGTAGGTCTCCCTGCGCCCCATCACGATGAGCCGAACGTCGGGGAACTCCGGGCGCAGGAGCGCCAACATCTCTAGCAGCTTGCCCACGCCCTTCTGCTCATGGAGCCGGCCGCCGATGGCCAGGACCTTGCACCCGGTGAGCCCGTGGCGGGCGCGAAACCCCTCGACCGCCGAGTCCTCGGGGGTCTCACTCAGCTCCAGCGCGTTGTGCACGGTCCGGTGAACCGGAAGCCCGTTGGCGCGCATCACGCGGCCCAGCTCATCGGACACCACCGTCACCCGATCCACGTCGCGCTCCAGCACCTCCCTGATGCGGCGGTTCCGGCCAGGCCGGAAGCGGAGGCGCTGGCACGGAATGCACTTGCTCGACCGGGCGACCACGTCATCCAGCTCGCCGCCGTGTTCTTCACCGCCGTGGAAGCAGGTGAGCTTCTGATAGCAGAACGTCATGGCGTCGTGGGACGTGAAGACGACCCTCGCGCCGGCCGCCTTCGCCATGGTCAGGGAGTGGTACCCGAGGTGCGTGTGCACGAGGTGGGCATGGACCACGTCCGGCCGGAACTCCCCCAGCACCGCGGCGAGGGGCCGCTCGATGGCGCGATTCCGGAGCGACACCCAGCCCCTCCAGCGGAGCGGGTAGTCGGAGTGCAATCGGAAGACGGTCGTGCCGTCGATCACGGTGGGCGTCGCGTCCCCCGCGCCACGCACCGTCGCCACCACCGCGGTCTGATGCCCGCGCGCCCGGAGCTCCCGGGCGAGGCCGTACATCTGCCGTACGCTCGAGCCCACGCCGGGGTCGGCGATCTCACAGAAGAAGAGAACGTTCACGGCGCCTCTGCTCCCCGAACTCCGTCGTAGATCTCGAGCACCCGCCGGGCATTCTCGTCCCATGAAGAGGCTTCGGCGTGGGAGCGGGCGCCCTTCGCAAGTCGCGCCCTGAGCGCGTCATCGTCGAGCACCTCCCGCAGGGCACCCTCCACCGCGTCCACGTCCTGGGCCACAAGGCGCCCCGACTCGCCCTCTACGATGGCGTCTTCCGCCCCCGAGTCGAGGGTCCCGATCGCCACGGTTCCGGCCGCTGCGGCCTCCAGGTAGACGATCCCGAAGCCCTCAAAGCCGCCATCCGCGGCGGTGACCGGGGTGTGCAAGAAGACCTCCGCCCGCTGCAGGAGATCGATCTTCTCATCCTCGCTGACGTTGCCCACCAGGTGAACTCGATCGGCGAGTCCCGCCTCCCTCGCCATGGTCAGCAATTGCTCCTCGTAGGGGTCGCCCGCGCGATTACCGACGATGAAGTGATGCAGGTCGGCTTGATCTCGGGCCACCCGGATCCAGGCCTCCAGCGCGAGATGGTGGCCCTTGCGCTCCTTGAGCTCGCCGATCCCCAGGGTGAACCGTCGGCCGTGCCACGGCTGCTCGCCGAGGTCCCTGGGCTCGACGAAGCTCTCGGCATCGACCGCGTTGGGGATGACGTGCACCCGCCCCGGCGGCAGGACCTCAGGCGGCACGATCCCAAGCAGCCGCTCGCGCGTGTAGCGCGACACGGAAATCAGCGCCGCAAAGCGGCGATAGGCCGACAGGGCCCGCGAGCGGTGCCTGTCGTCAAGGACCGGCTGGATCGTGTAGGTCCCGTGTCCCGTCGCGACGCAGGGCTTGCCGGCGAGACGCGCCGCGTCCACCGCCACGAGACTGTGTGGGAAGTCCTTGATCGCGTGCACCAGGTCTGCCTTGCGCGCGGCTCTGAAGGTCCGCCACGTGGACAGCAGCCGCGAGACCAGGAAGCGCGCGGGGGTCATGTAGAAGAAGTAGTCGGGCGGCAGCGCCACGTCGACCTGCCATCGACCCGGGACCTCCGGCGAGGTCGGCCGGTGCTTGCGCGCCAGGAGGACCTGCACCTCGAGTCCAGGTCGCTGACGCTCCAACGCCTCGATCAAGCGGACCGAGTAGCGACCCACGCCGTCGAGCTCCGAGAGGGAGTCCGTGAGGAAGAGCACCTTCACGCGAGTCGCTCCATGAAGGCCAGGATGCGCCTCGCGCGGGCGCCCCAGGTGTTGGCCTGGACCGACTCGTTGGCGCGTGCCGCCATGGCGTGGCGCCCCTCCGCGTCCTCGAGCAGCCCCACGACCCCCCGCCCGAGCGCCTCGGCGGACTCAGGCTCGACGAAGACCGCCTCGTCCGCGCGCAGCACGTCCCGCAGGCTCGGCAGGTCACTGACCACGAGGGGCAGGCCTGCGGCCATGGCCTCGAAGACCTTGAGCGGCGACGTGTGGTGGGAGCTGATCCGCGGGGTCCGGCGATTCGGGACCACGCCGACGTCCGCCGCCGCGAGGTAGCGCGGGATCTCGTGGGCCGCCCGGTGCCCGAGGATCTGCACGTTCGAGAGGCCGGCAGCTCGCTGCCTGAGCGCGGCGACGTCGGCGTCCATGCCCCCGACGATGACGACGCTGGCGCCCCCGAGCAGATCGTCCCGCGCGGCGTCCACCAGGACATCGACGCCCTTCCAGCGCAGGAGCCCGCCGGCATAGAGGACGACTCCGGCGTCCGCGTCGAGGCCGAGGGACTCCCGGGCAGCGGCTCGCTCCGGGAGCGCGTCCACCAGCGCAGGGTCATGGGCGTCGTGCTCCACGGTGATCCGGTCGGGCGCCACGCCGAGCGCCTCGAGGTCCTGCCGCACGCCGCCGCTGATTGCGACCACGGGCATCCCCCCGTCCACGCATCGGCGCAGCCACCCGCGACGGGTCTTCCCGCCCGGGACCCGGTGGAGTTCGAGCGCTACGCCCGGGCGCCCGAGGAGGTGGATGGCGATCTCAAGGTCCCTGGCGAGCACCCGAGCTCCCTGGAACTGGGCCTGGATGATCCGTGCGGCAGAGCGGCCGAAGCTCCACTCCTGGAGCCGCGCGGGCATGAACTGGAGCGACCTGGGCACCAGGTCAATCCAGTCCACGCAGCCGGCCGCCATCAGCCCGGGCCATCCCCGTCGCGGCGAGATCGCAGGCTCCTTCGCCGCCGGCCCGGAGGGCAGGGTGGTCAGCTGCGCCCAGACCTCCTCCGGCCGCGCCCGCGGCGTGTCCCGCCTCGCGGCGTGGAGCACCACAGTGTTTGCGCCCGCACCCTGGAAGGCCTGGGCGGCCCGGCAGAGCTGCACGGACTGCGCACGCGCCGAGGGCATGCGCGCGTTCGCCGCGAGGATCAGCGGCGGCTCCGAAGACGCGGCCTCAGTCATCCTCGCCACCCCCTCCGTCCGCGCCCACGCCGCCGCCGTAGCCGAGGCTCCTGAAGAGCCCCTCGGCTCGCAGGTCCCGCTTACCTCGAACGACCTGACTCTCGCGAATCGGGAGGCGGTAGCTGTGCTCGCGGAGGGCCTCGAAGAGCCCGGCAGCCGCGGCCAAGGCCTCCGGGTCTGCGGCGTCGAAGCGTCCCTGTAGCTCGAGGGGGTCCCGCTCGAGGTCGAAGAGGCGCGGCCGCTCCGCCTCACCAAGGAGGTCCTCGAACCGTGTGTCCCGCACCATCTCCCGGCGGACGATCAGCTTCCAGCGATCACCTTGCGCCGACAGGTAGCGCCCGTTCTCCGCGAAGGCCACGGGTCGGGGCGGGCCCGCCTCGCCCCGCGCCAACGGGACCAGCGAGCGTCCGTCGATAGCGTCCCAGACGCGTCGGCTCCGGCGGATGGCCTCCCAGTCGACCGCCTCATCGTCGTCCGAAGGGGCGTACGGGGGGCCCGAGGAGCGGTCGAGGCCAAGCGCCAGCTCCGCGTCGTCCGCGTGCTCCGGCGGCTCCAGCCCCGCGAGCTCGAAGACCGTGGGCAAGAGGTCGATGGTGTCCACGAGCCCCTCCACGCGGACCCCGCGCGGCAGGCCCGCCGGATAGCGCATGAGGAGCGGCACCCGCAGGTTGTCCTCGTACATCCAGTTGTGCTCCCACAGCCCGTGCTCCCCCAGGGACTCGCCGTGGTCGGAGGTGACGATCACCACGGTGTCGTCCAGGGTGCCCGTGGCCTCCAGGGTCTCGATCAGGCGCCCGATCATCCGGTCGGCCTGCTCCACGCCGGCGAGGTACAGGCGGCGGATACGGAGCTCGTCCGCCGCCGTCAGGGTGTACTTGCCCTCCTCGATCGCCTCGCGCTGCGCCGCGTAGAAGGCGGAGATGGGGCCGTCGTAGGCCGGGTCCAGGTGCCGCTCCCGGAACTCGGGCGCGGGGTCGTAGGGCGTGTGCGTCGAGTACAGGTGCACCATCGCCATGAAGCGTCGGTCCGCGTGGTCGCGCAGCCACGCCTCCGCCGTGGTGGTCACCAGATGCCGGTCCGCCTTCTGGCTCAGCTTGTTGAAGACCAGCCAGGGGAGCAGCCCGGAGCGGAACTCGCTCCAGTCGTTGTGCACGTCCACCAGCTCGTGCCCCACGAGCGCCTCGAGGTAGGCGTCGAAGCCGCCCAGCAAGCCGGAGCCGTGGGAGAGGGTGCCCGTCATGAACGCGCCGGCGATCCAGTCCTCCTCCTCGAGCTTCTCGCCGCCGGAGGTGACGGCCTGCTTGAGGAGGATGGGCAGCGTCGCGTTCACGGGCATGCGCAGCCCCGGCTCCATGCGGATCAGCCCGTGGCGGCGGGGGACCTTGCCCGTGAGGAAGGAGCCAAAGCTCGGCCAGGTGAAGGGAGCCTGGGTACGCGCGTCCATGAACGTCACGCCCTCGGCCGCGAGTCGATCGAAGCTCGGGGTGTGCACCTCGTCGTCGCCGTAGGGACCGAGGGTGTCCTGGCGCAGCGCGTCCACCACCACGAGCAAGACGTTGGGGACCCCCTCGTTCGCCCCCTGGATCCGGCCGCGCTCCCCGGCCCGGCCCCAGCTCAACCCGCCAAAGCCGGCGCCCACCGCGGCCATGACCGCGAGCAGCGTCCGCACCCGGCGCAGCCGCGTCACTGGCGTGAAGCGCACCAGCGCGGCCCCGAGCAGCAGCCCAGCCGCGAGGAGGAGCGCGGCTGCGCCGAGGCGCCGCGGGTCGGTCGCAGGGAGCCCTGAATAGATCACCGACCGGGTCCACCAGTAGAGCGCCACCGCGAGCCAGGAGCCCAGCACCACAGAGAAGGTGCGGCGGGTGCCGGCTTCCCCCTCGAGCAGGGGGCGTCCGCGGAGCGAACGCATGGCGGCGGTGACCGGGCACAGGAGGAGCCCAAGAACCACTCCGGCGACCCCGTACTGGAAGACCGCCTGGCAGAGGGACAGGAGGCGAAGGGGCACCTCGCCCCACGCCGGGGCCCCCATACCGAAGGCCTCCATGAAACCGAAGTGCTGGACCTGCAGCAGGAACAGCCCGGGGTCCACCCCGAGCACCCGGATGGAGCCGTCCACCAGCCCGGCGAGCGCGCAGGCCACGACGACCGGCACCGCCCTCTCTCGGAGGAGTTCACGCGCCGCGGAGGGCGCCGGCTCGGGTTGGGGTTGGTCGCTCACGGGATCACGTTCATCCAGCGTCCCAGAGCGGGACGCCCAGCAGCGGACTGAACACTACACGGTCCCCTCGTCCGCGCCGCGCCCGAACCTGTAGCGGATGTGCTCGGGTTCATCGACCAGCACGGTGGCCCCCAGGGGAGCCCTGAACCAAAGGCCCCGAGCCCGGCCCGAGTCCTCGAGCCGCTCCTCCACCTCCAGCGCCTCACCGATCTGCCGGAAGCGGCGCTCGAAGCGGCCACCGGCGGCCGAGCCGTCCCGGAAGGCCAGACCGCAATCGAGGCCAATCTCCCCCCCGCTGGGACCCTGGAGTCGGGCGTCACGAACGAAGGCCGTGCCCACCGCGGAGGAAGCGAAGGAGGCCACCGACCGGCGCAGTGCCTCGACGGGGACACCGAGGGCCGCGACGCCCTCCCCCGCGCGCACTCGGGTCCGGGCGATCCACGTGGAGAAGCGTAGGTCCGCGGCGCCGGCGCGCCAGCCGCGGGCGAGGTTGAAGCCCCCCGCGCTCCCGCTCCAGTTGGCCGGCGCGCGGCGCTCGAGGTAAGGCGCCTGATAGAGGTCCCCGCCGGTCGCGTGGCTGTACACCCGAAGCAGACCACCAGCGGGACTCCCGTGGCTCCGGTTCCCCGGCGGACGCGCACCGCGTACCCACGCCACGACGTCCTCCGTGTCGAGCCGCGCGAGGTCGACGTCCCCGAAGTAGCGCCAGCCCTGAGGCGGCGCGGGGTCGCGGACCTCGCTGGCGAGCGCCTCGGTGAGCTCGGGGATCGAGCGCGCGATCCAGCAGGCATGGGCGGCCCAGAAGAAGGGGCACTGGTAGCTCTTCGATCGGGGCCGCTCCCCGTGCAGCCCTGGGAGGTGAGACTGCGGCTCGCCGCTCGCCTTCAGGTGGGAGAGCCACGATCGCCAGGACGCGCGCATCGCTTCGGCAGCGCGGGGCGCGCGGGTGCGCCGCCACTCCACCGCGAACGCGGCGATGTCGAAGGGGTGAGAGGCGACCTCGTACTCGGCGCCCCAGTACCAAGGCTTGGCCTCCACCGAGCCCACCTTGATCCCGTCCGGGCCGACGAGTCCGTGAAGGAAGTCGAAGGCTCCCGGGGCGCTGGTGTCCGCTGCCGCTCCAGCTTCTGGACCCACGGCCGCCTCGAGCGCGAAGGACATGAATGCCGTGACCCGCGACTGGTAATAAGCGCTCGCATCCCCGGCGCCAGGATGCGCCGCGCCCCAGTCCTCGGGGTGATAGGGGAAGCTGCCGTCGCTGCGCTGCCGCGCGGCGATGCGCTGCTCCCCCACCTCGCACGCCAACCGCAGCACCTCGTGCCCCGAGAGGCGGTAGGCCTGAGCCGCGCCGGTCATGGCCCAGGCGCACTGGGCCGGGACCCCCTTGTCCACGATCGCGTATCGGAGGTAGGTCTGCGCGTGCAGCACGCTCGCGTGGGCGAGGCGCTCCCGCTCCTCGGCGGGCAGCCGGTCCCCGAAGGCGAGCACGAAGGTCGCCAAGGCGTCGCTGCAGGCGCCGCCGTCGATGACGCTGTTGGAGCAGTTGTAAGGGTCATGGCGGCCCGGGCGGAAGGTGAAGCAGGCGCTGTCCCCCTCACGCTCCAGCCGGCCCGCGATCCGGGCGCACTGCGCCCGGGCGACCTCGAACAGGCCGTCACGGTCGGCCTCCGGCGCGAACCTCGCGAGCTCGGTGGCGAGCACCACTGCGCCGGCGCTCTTGCCCGTGTGCTCGATCCCGTGCTGTGGGCAGATGAGCGCGCCGGTCCCAGGATCGGCCTGAGCGAGCAGCCATCCCAGGACGCGCTGAAGCGGCTCGACGATGGCCGCCCGTGCGGCCTCGTTCCCGGTGGACGGAGCGGTGGTCATCGGAGCGTCAGCTGCGCGCGCCCCCCGCCGACATGGTCTGAACGAGACGGGCCATGAGCCGGTCCACGTCGTGCTCCCGCTGCACGTGGCCGCGGAGCGCCTCGGCTCGCCGCACACGCTCGGCCCCGTCCAGGTCCAACCACGCGCCCACGCGCCGGGCGAGCGTCGCCCCGTCCCCCTCCGGGAACGAGCACGCGTCGCACCAGGGAGCGAGGTCTGGATCCCCGGCGAGGAGCGGGCTGAGGGAGTCGTTGCAGCTCACCAGCGGTCGGCGAGACGCCATGGCCTCCAGCAGCACCTTGTCCACGCTCCCGGTCCGGCTCGCGGAGACGAAGAGGTCCGCGGCGGCGTAGAGGGCGGGGATCTGGGTGTAGGGCACGGCCCCCTTGAGGTGAACCGAGCCCGCGAGCCCGAGCTCCTCCACCCGGGAGCGAACGCGCGCCTCGTAGGCAACGTCGCCCGCCGCCAGCCCGCCGCCGGCCCAGGTGAGCTCCACGGCCCGGCCCTCGGCGCGCAGGCGCGCGACCGCGTCCAGCACGCACTCGGGGTCCTTGGCCGGCGTGAGGCGCCCCACGGAGAGCAGGTGCCCCCCGCCGCTGGCGCCAGGGCCATCCGAGAACGCTCGCCGCGCCACGTCGAAGTGGTCCGCGTCGATCCCGTGGCCCGTCACGATGCGCTTCGGTGTGTCCACCCGCAGGGACTCCTCCGACGCGGTGAACACGCCGTCCACCCGCTCGATCGCCCGCAGCAGCCGGCCGTCGACGCCCTTGTGGGTGTACCAGAGGTAGTGCGGCGCCCCAGCCCGCCGCGCCCAGCCCGCGGCGAGGGTCGAGTAACGAGGCACCATGTGCGTCAGGAGCCCGTCGAACCCCTCGGAGAACGCTCGCCGGACCGCGCCGCGATATCGCAGGTAGCGCCCCACCGCCCCGGTCCGCCCCAGCTCGACCCAGTCCACGTTGCCTGGGAGGTCCGAGGTGTCCCCCACCTCGAGCGCGAGGACGCGCACGCGCCCCGCGGCGCCCGCGAGCCCGCGCACCCAGCGCGACACGAAGCCAAGGACCGCGTCCTCTCGATCGAGGACCTGCGTGACGAAGATGAGATTCAACGGGCTGCCTCCGGGCCCGCCGCCAGCGCGATGAGCCCCCTGGCATACCGTTCGAGGGCGGCGTGGTACTCGAAGATCTGAACTCGTCGCGAAGCCTCGATCCCGCGCTGGATCCGGCGGGCCTCGTCAGCGAGGACGTCATCGAGGGCGTCCGCGAGGCTCGGGACGTCGAAGCCCGTCAGCCGCCCCGCCTCGCCGTCTGCGAGCAGGTCCGTCATCACTCCCACCGGCGTCGAAACCACCGGCACGCCGGACGCCATGGCCTCCACGGTGAAGCGTGGGCCGCCCTCGCACGTGGAGGCGCATACGCAGACCCGGCTCGTGCGGTAGATCTCCGCCAGCTCGGACGGCTCGGCGATCCACTCGATCCACTCCGTGGTGTCCGCCAGGCCGAGGCGAGCGGCCCGCGCGATCCAGCGCTCGCGCTCCGGCCCCTTGCCCACGAAGGTCGCCCGGTAAGACCGCCCCCTCGAGGCGCAGCGGGCAAGGGCGTCGAGGATTCGGTCCACCCCCTTGTTGGCCGCCATGCGCCCCACGAACACCACATCCCGCTCGGGCTGCGGCGCCCCTACCGGCGGGTGGAAGACCTCGAAGTCGAGGTATTGGCTCGGCAGGACGACGATCCGATCCTCGGGGACACCCCAGCGACGGAGCAGAGTCGGCATCTCAGACTCGTTGACCACGCGGAACGCGCGCACGTGCCGGCGCGCCCAGCCCACGTAGAGCCGGGCCATGAGCTTCTCCAGCCGCTCGGTCACCCCGCTCGCCACCGGGTGCCCGGGGATGTGGTGCAGCTCCGAGACCAGCGGTATCCCCGCGGCGCGGGCGAGGCGGGCCCCGCCGCGGCCGTTGTAGAAGGTCCCGTAGTCATGGGTGACCACGAGCCCGTGTCCGTGCTCGTTCACGAGCTGGGCGCCCCGGGCGGCGATCCACCCCGGGAGCGCGCCGCGGCCCTCGGGGCCCACGTGAAAGTGAACGTTGTCGTGGATGTTCCGCGTCACCACCTCAGCTCCCGGCCCGGGCACGAGCACATCAACCCGGTCGAAGAAGGTCGAGAAGTGGCGCTGCATGGACCAGAAGGGTCCGCGCTCGCCGATGACGACCTGCCGATCGCCGCTCACCATGAGGAGGTTCACTCGCCGGAACCTAACATCCGCGCATAGACGTCTTCGAGACGATCCGCGAGTGCGTGGGCAGAGTGTCGAGACCGCACCCGCTCGCGCGCCGCCCGCCCCATCTCGATTCGCCGGCCTTCATCGCCAACGAGGCTGGCCAACGCGGCGGACAATCCCGCCCGGTCCACGCCAAACAGGCCCGTGACCCCGTTCTGGACGAGCTCGGGGACGCCCCCCACCGCGGTTGAAACCACCGGTCGGGCCGCCGCCCCCGCCTCGATCATCGCCACGGGCAGGCCCTCGGCGAACGAGGTGGAGAGCAGCACGTCCAGGGCCTCATGCACCGGACCGATCTCTTGGACCGCGCCCAGCAGGTGAACCCGCGCCCTGACGTCCTCGGGCAGCAGGCGCTGCCGCGCCAGGACCCGAGCCCGCTCGTCCCCGTCGCCGACCACGAGCAGGTGGGCCTCCGGGAACTCAGCGGCGACGTCCTCGAACACATCCAGGGCCATGACCGTCCGCTTGACGGGGGCTAGCCGGCCCATCACCCCGATGGCGACGTCGTCTGGGTGCAGGCTGAGCTGATCCCGCAGGGCGCCGCCGCGGCGCTCGGGGAGGTCCAGCAGCCGCTCCATCCGGATCCCAGGGCCCACGATCTCCACGTCCTCCGCACCCGCGATCCCAAGGCGGACGAGATCCGCCCCGGTGGCCTGGGAGACCGCGAGGATCTGGTGGGTTTGCCGGGCGAGCCTCGACTCCACCCGACGGAGCACGCGGGAGACCGGCTCGGGGAAGTAGCCCTCCAGCACATGCCCGTGGAAGGTGTGGACCCGCCGAGCCCCCGGGACCGCGCGACGGGCCGCACGGCGGCCCAGCGCACCGGCCTTCGCGGCATGGGTGTGGACAATGTCCGGGCGGAACGCCGCGAGCTCACGGCGCAGGTGCGCCCCCGCCCTCAGGTCGCCCCCGGTGAGCAGCGCCGACAGCCCGCGCCTGAGGCCAGGTATCGAAACGACGTCCACGCCGAGCTCCGCCAGCTCCCGTTCGAGGTGGCCTTCACCCGGCTCCGGTGTGCCCGCGAAGACCCGCACCCGGTGACCGCGCTCGGCGAGGAGCGGATCCGAGGCCAGAACCTGGCGGGCCGGTCCGCCGAGGTTCAGCCGGGTCAGGACGCGGGCGATACGCAAAGCGGCTCGCCAGCGAGCACGGCGCCCGGCGCGGTGTGCCGCGCGAAGGTGTCCTCCACGATGTCCTTCAGAGACCACGGATCCCGGCCAAGCCCGAGCCCCCGTAGCCGCGTGAGGTCGGGCACTCGATGGAGCACCTCGTCGAAGCGCGGTGAGATCGTGACCCGCGGGTCGACGTGCTCCAGGGGGCTCGGCGCGAGCCCGCGGCGGGACGCCGCGAGGGCGACCTCCTGGGCGAGCTCGAGCACGGTCGCGCGCGCCATGCCTCCGAGGTTCAGCGGGCCCTCGACGTCCGCAAGGCAGGCGGCACGGGAGCCGTCGCCGAACAGCTGGGGCAGCGCCAGCGCTGCGATGTCGTGGGCCACCGCCTCAACGTGCGCGAACGTGCGGACCGAGCCGCCGCCGCCGTGAATAGTCAGCGGGGCGCTGGCTCGAGCAGCCTCCACGAAACGGGGGAGCACCATCCCGCTCGATCCGTCCTGGCCCGGCCCGACGACGTTGAAGAAACGCAGGTGAACGGGGCGCGGCCCGTCGACCCCGAGGGCCTCGTCGAAGGCCTCCTCGCAGGCAAGCTTGGAGGCCGCGTACCGCCAGCGACCGCTCGCGATGCGTGGGCGCAGGCTGCTCGCCTCGGACAGGGGCGCTGCCGACTCGGCGTAGACCTCCGAGGTCGAGGCGGCCAGCACCCGCGGCCGCGCGCCGCCGTAGGAGTGTCCAGCGATCGCGCCCGCCACCGCCGCGCCGAGCTGGACGTTCTCGCGCTCGCAGAGCTCGGGGTCCGAGAGGACCGTCCGGACTCCGACGCGGCCCGCGAGGTGGATGACGACATCCGGACCAGACGACAGGAGGCGACTCAAGAGCGCCGGATCCGAGGCGTCTCCCTGGACCACCTCGAGGAGGTCGCCCGGGAGCCCTTCGAGGCGCGCGAGGTCGCCCGCCGAGAGGTCGTCCACCGCGATCACCCTGGCCCCTACGCCCAGCAATTCGCGGGTGACGGCGGCGCCGATGAAGCCGGCGGCGCCGGTGACGAGTGCGGTCTGGGGCATGTTCATCGTGGGTAGGACGCGCGGCTCGGCCGCATCTTCCATCCATCCGCGGAGTCTAGCCCGTCCGTGGCCCCCGCCCACAACGCCTCCGCTCCAGATCTGTAGAGAGGTGCTGGACGACTTCCGCTCAGACGAGGCTCGGCCCCGGACCCCCGAGACCAGTAGCCTTGGTCCCATGGCCCTCATGACTCTCTTGCCCCCGCCCCAGGGCGCCTCCGTCCTGTTCCTGGCCCTCGTCTGCGCCATCGGCCCTGGCTGCTCCGGCGACACCGAGGACTCCTCTCTGGAGGACGTGAGGCCCGCAGCGCTCATGTTAAGGGCGCTCGGGGATACGCCCGGCCAGCCCGCAGCCACCGACCAACCGGGCGTCGAGTCGCCCGATTGGCTCGCCGCTGCCCTCACGCATCCGACGCCGTCGGATGCCCCGGCCCCGTACACCCTGCTCCTCGAGAGCAGCCGCGATCGGCGACCCGCGGTCCGGCTCCCCCGCGGGAGCCGCGCCGTGCTCACAACCTCCGATGGCCAGCCCCTCAAAGCCGACGCCGCATGGGTGGCGTTCGACGCCTGCCTCGTGAGCGCCGAGCCAGGGGCCACCGAGGACCTCTGGGTCAACGGCTTGGGCCAGGTGGTGACCGGCCGCTGGCGGACCATCATCCAGCAAGTCTCTCAGGGGCACGGGGCCATAGAGTTCGAGCGGCGCACCGACGGGCCGGCGAATTCGGCCCTGCTCGTCTCCACCCCCCGGCTCCTGGACATGGAGACGGAGCACCCCACCGTCATCCTCATCACCTCCGACACGCACCGGGCGGATCACGTGTCGACGATCAACCCAGGCTCCCCGGTGTCGACCCCGCACATCGACAAGCTGGGCAGCGAGGGCGCGGTGTTCACCAACTGCTTCTCGTCGATCAACAACACCAACCCCTCGCACGTGACGCTGCTCACCGGCGTGCACCCGAGGGACACGAAGATCATCAACAATCACACCCGGCTGCACGTCTCGGCCGAGACTCTCGCGGAGCAATTCCGCGAGGCGGGCTACCAGACCCATGCGGCCCTGAGCGCCTTCCACCTCTTCGACGACGTCTCGGGCCTGGGCCAGGGCTTCGATCGTATGAGCGCTCCGCTGCGGGGCGCGGTGGACGGGCGAGGCACCCTCGCCCGCGCAGGAGAGTGGATAGACGAGGCCAAGGGCGCCCCCTTGTTTCTCTGGGTCCACCTCTTCGACGCCCATACGCCCTACAAGCTGCCGGACGAGCAGATGCAGGAGCTGCTGGACGGTCGACCCGATCCGTACCGAGACGACGTCGACCTCGGGCTCGCCCCGCGGCCGCTCCCCAGCTGGCTGGCCAAGTCGGAGCTCAGGGATCCGGAGTTCGTGACGGCGCTCTACGCGGGAGAGGTCCGCTACCTCGACGGCCTCCTCGGTGACTTCCTCGCGAGGCGGGGGGTCGACTCGGCCTCCATTGCCTTCACCGCGGACCACGGCGAGGCCCTCGGCGAGCGTGGGATATGGTGGGATCACTTCGGGCTCGTAGACCCCACCATCCACGTGCCGCTCGTGCTCCGGGGCCCCGGCGTCGAGCCCGGCTCGCGGAGCGCGGCTCCGGTCCGGCAGATGGACGTCGGGCGCACGCTCCTCAACATGTCAGGACTCAATGACGCGCCCTTCCCGGGCCGTGATGTGCGCGAGGCCCTGAGCGACGAACCCGCCCCCGAGCCGCGCTTCGCTCTCTCCGCCCAGGGCATCTCTGCAAGCGTCGAGCTGGAGGGCTGGCTGCTCGAGCTCTACCTGCATGATGTGTCCGGAAGCGACTCCTCCCCCGATCGCAGGCTCGGAGAGGTGACGCTCTTCAACCTGGCCACCGACCCGCGCTGCGCGAACGATCAGCTCCTCGACGAGTTCCCGCGCGCCCAGCGCATGCGGTCCGCCCTCATCCAGTGGCTGGAGGCGGCGCGCTCCACCGGAATGACCTACGAGAACCAAGAGGTGAACCCGGCCGTGCAAGCGAAGCTCGCGGAACTCGGCTACACCGGGGGCCTCGAGTCCATCTACCGATGGTGGACCCCAGAGCGCCGTGACGCCGGCTGGCTGGAGAATCCCTGGCACCTCGCCTTCGAGGGCGCTGGGACGCCCGCGCTGCTCCGATAGGAGCTCAGAAGAGCGTCAGGTGATAGATGACCAGCGCCGTATAGGCGACGGTCGAGACCCAGAGCCCGATCCGCGCCAAGCTGAAGTTCTTGTGCACGGTCAGCACCAGCAGCGCGGCGCTGATGACCAGCGCCTTCAGGAAGACAAAGCCAAAGCGGCCCGTCTTGAGCATCGCCGCCGCCACCGGGTTGACCTCGACCCCGCCGGACTGGAGGTGCACGATCGTGAAGAAGCTGTCCCCCACGTTCATGGCGGCGACCCACAGGATCCAGAGGAAGACCCAGGCCGAGTAAGAGTCCACGAAGGACCCCTCTCGCTCTCCGACGCGCTGGGCCCGTTGGCGACGGCCGCCCGCCACCGAGTACATGGAGAGGCGGGGCGTCGGCTGAGTTCGCCGGTCGGTCCGCGTCTCAACGAAGGTTCGATCCGCCATGGGAGGGTCGAACGGGTTCGAGTGAGTGAATGAGGAGGTCGCGCCCATCAGCCCATAGATCGGCCCAACAAGGGCCTGGACAGCAGATGGACCGCGGCGCTTCCCGTCCCTTACCTCGGATCGAGACACGCGGCCCTGAGTTCATCCAGGACGACCGTCGCATAGGCCCCTGACGGGAGGCCGAAACGGAGTCGCACGTCGCGGCAGTCCACCGGTGCTTCAGCATCACCGGCCCCGTCGTCCACACCGTCGTCCACACCGTCCTCCACACCGTCAAGTACAGGCTCGGATACGGGCACGCGCAGCTCCCGGCGGCTCCCCCGCGGTGAGAGCCCGCCCGGCCGCTCTGGATGATCCGGGCTCAGCCCCTCGGCCTCGAACGCCGCCCGCTCGATCTCCCCTGGCCCTCCTTCGGCGAGGCGGAGGCCCGGCGCCCACATCGGGCCCGAGGGCATGGCGCCCGCTGGCGCAGGCCGCTCCGGTGACACGTACCCGTGCCGCCCGTCCTCGCGCAGGACCAGGTCACCCTCGAGAGCCTGGGCCGAAGTCCCCTCCCGGATCCTTCGCGCCAACACGTCGTTGAAGACCTTCGCCTGCAGGATCGCGAGGTGAAACGCCCGCGAGACCCGAGGGACCGCCGCGAGCAGCTCCTCGACATCCTCCGTTCGCCGCCGGGCCAGCTGCTTGGCCACCGGGACGAGATCGAGGGGGAGGTCCGGGCACAGCTCAACGGCGCGCCGGCGCTCGCCGCTCGTCCCGGATACGGCCCGACGGAGCAGTTCCAGCGCGGGCTGGACCTGCTCTGGCCGCCCGGCGCGCCCAAGGGCTTCCAGGTAGCCCTCGGCAGGCCCGAAGACGAGAAGGCGTGCGATCTCAAGCCCGGCGCCATCGGGGCCGAAGCGCTGTTCGCCGTACAGGTTCGCGACGCCCTCGGCTGCCATCCTCTCCAGGCCCGCCGCGAGGCGCGGGACGCAGCCTGGCACGACGCCCCGTAGCACCAACTCGAAGCGGTTCCCACGGAGCTCGCCCAGCCGAAGCTTCCGCTGGTGGCGGCGTGGGGCGCTGATGAGCAGGCCGTCCAGCTCAAGCCCCATGAGCTCGCCGGGCTCCACGTGCTCCACGGACATTCGCTGGCGAGTGATGGCGACCGCGTCCTTGCGGCCGGCGAAGCTAACGTCAGTCCCCCGCCGACCCAGCGCCTTCGCGATGCGGCGCGCGGCGGCGGGCGTCGACAGGTCCCGCTTCTCCACCGTGAACCAGATGTGCGTCCCGTCCGCACGCTCCGCCTCAGGCTCCGCCACGAGCTCCTCGACGATGAAGTCCTCGGGCCGCTCGCGGTATCGGAAGGGCTCCTCCACGCGGGCGCCGTCCGGGCTCGACTCGGCGCTCAGGCGAGCACCCCTCGAGCCACCCTGGGGCCATCCGCCGGGCCGATGAGCCGCTGGTCCAGCCCCTGGAACGGGAAGCGCATGCGCTCGGCGTCGAACCCGAGCAGGTGCAGCACCGTCGCCTGCAGGTCACGCACGGACACTCCGTCCTCGTGCACGGCAGCGCCGAGATCGTCCGTGGAGCCGTGGACGTGTCCCGCACGCACGCCGCCGCCCGCCATCCAGATGGAGAACGCGTCCGGCTGGTGGTCGCGGCCGAGGAACTTCGAGCCGCCGCGCGCCTCGAGCATGGGCGTCCGCCCGAACTCGCCCCCCCAGATCACGAGGGTGTCCTCGAGCAGGCCCGTGCGCTTGAGGTCCGCCATGAGCGCAGCGATGGGCTGGTCCACGTCCTTGCACTTGGCGGGGAACTGGGTGACGAGATCGTCACCGGAACCGGTCCCGTGGATGTCCCAACCCCAGTCGAAGAGCTGGACGAAGCGGACCCCGGCGGTCAGCAGATTGCGCGCCAGGAGGCAGTTGCTCGCGAACGACCCGTCCCCCGGCTTCGCGCCGTACCGCGTGAGGGTGGCCTCGCTCTCCCGCGAGAGGTCGGTCACCTCGGGGACCTCCATCTGCATGCGGTAGGCCAGCTCGTACTGCGCCACCCGCGCCATGGTCTCATCGTCCCCGTGCCGCTCGTGGTCCAGCTCGTTCAGCCGTCGGAGCGCATCAAGCATGCGGCGGCGCGAGGAGCGGGCGAGGCCCTTGGGGTCGCTCACGTAGAGCACGGGGTCCCCCTTCGAGCGGAGCCGCACGCCCTGGTACTCCGAGGGCAGGAAGCCGCTGGACCACAGCGCCTTGCCCCCGGTGGGATCGCTCCCACCAGAGCCCAGCACCACGAAGCCGGGGAGGTTCTGGTTCATGGAGCCCAGCCCCCAGGTCGTCCAGGCCCCCATGGAGGGCTTGCCCGTGACCGCGTTCCCCGTGTGCATCAGCAGGTCCGCCGGGGCGTGGTTGAACTGGTCCGTGTACATCGAGCGCACGACGCAGACGTCCGCCGCGTACTCCCGGAACCCGGGGAGGAGGGTGGAGACCTCGATCCCAAGGGGATCCACCGGGGCCGTGGGGTGGGGAGACGCGAGCAGCTTGGGGTGGCCCTTGATGAAGGCCAGCCGCTTCCCCTCGAAGAGCGCCTCGGGGCACGGGGTCCCGTCGAGCGCCTGCAGCTTGGGCTTGAAGTCGAAGGTGTCGTGCTGGGGCGGCGCCCCCGACATGGAGAGGTACAGCACCCGCTTGGCCTTCGCCGGGAGCGGCGGCGACTTGGGGGCGAGGGGGGAGTCCTTCGCGACGGACTCCGGCTCCTGCCCCGCCGCCGCGGTGCCGTCCAGCGCGCCGAGAGCGATGGCGCCGAGCCCGACGCCCCGCTGAAGGAACGTGCGCCGCGTCGAGGTGAGGAGGTCTTCGGGGAGAGGGTCCATCGCTCACTCCTTG
>Ga0102815_10000602_pt1 | contig 23596 bp, 13 predicted proteins | sample ColrivemetaGS759_FD_79113 | JGI IMG/M metagenome (GOLD analysis project Ga0102815, IMG submission 79113) | Estuarine microbial communities from the Columbia River estuary - Ebb tide ETM metaG S.759 | ecosystem: Environmental > Aquatic > Marine > Intertidal zone > Estuary | place: USA: Columbia... | reverse complement strand
AGATGAAACTCAATAGAGAGAAAGAAGTCATCTGTAACGCCTTTAGTGATGCACGACACGGAGCAGTTGAGTCAAGATGGACTGCTGAAGAATACTTTGAAGAAACCTTTAACACCAAAGAGAGATGAAATACCGAGTCAACTACACCTACTTTGACCAAAGTAAAATGAGAGCTGCCAAATGGGAGCAACGAGAGAAGGACTTTGAGACAATGGAAGAGGCTTTACTCTTTGTCAAGAAGAACGATTGGAATGTATCATTCCGAAATGCCAATATCCAACCTGTACCATAATGAATTTATATAGATATATACTTGACGAACTTGAAGACGAAAGGCAAAGGCTCTATGATACCGACCGCCAAGCAAAAGAACTTCGAGGACTTGAATACGCAGTATGTTTAATTAAAAATGTAAAGAGCAACTATGATAAAGTTCAAGCACAAAGGCACAGGGAACGTCGTAGAGCTCTCCAGAGTGAGAACCTACATCAACGCGGACGGGAGTAAAACAAATATTGACCCCACCTTTACGTATGACCTTTCAGAGTATGAAGAGATAAGAGAAGAAACAAACTTCTCAAGCATTGTGTGCACAAAAGCTCCAAACGATAGACGTGGGTAGGTCGTAGGGGTTGTGGATTATTCAGCTTAAGCAACCCTTACCCCACGTTAAAATGATAAGGATGGTTTGGAACCTCGTGGATTTATTGTATGATAGAAGCGAGGTCCCCTCTTATTCAAAAGACAAATGAGTATGCATTGCTCCATAGTATTTGCAATCAATATCTGAGCAAGACTGAGGAGCTGTGTAATTATAAGTTGCTGTGTATGATTCAGTTGAACTGCATCCAGTGACAGCCAAAACAAAAAGAAAGAGTAAATACTTCATAATACAATGTTAATTTAATGTTAACAAATATATGAATTATTTTGTTAAGCACACTAAAAAATCTACCTTCACACAATGGAATCATCAGATAGAATAAAGCAAGTTGGCGAGTACGTGACTAATCTCCTGTTGGAGAAAAATGCCGCATACGGTGACTCTGCCCTAAACCCAGCCAACATATTTGCAAAAGGCAGTGCCATTGATAATCTTTGTTGCCGCATTGATGACAAGCTGATGAGAATTAAAAACAGGGGGATAGATGACAAGACAGAGGACACGCTCCTTGACCTTATCGGCTACTTCATCTTACTGAAAATCGCAATAGAAAATAATTCAAACAACACGAACTATGAAAGTGATGGACTTAAAGGTAACGGCCTTCAAGAATGTATACGAGAAGAAGGATCCATACTACCTGACTATTGGTCAAGCACTCGAACGGATCAAGTCGGGAAAGAGTAAAAACATCATTAGCACTGTTCGTGAGGGGTCCAAAGCGAACAAGACAATGCTCCCAGTTGTGCTATGGAGCGGCGTGTTTAAAGAAGGAATAGACAGCGCCATAGAAGACCATAGTGGATTCATCGTCATAGACGTAGACCACGTAAACGCAAAAGAAACAAAAAACGTTTTAAGTGTTGACGACTATGTCTTCGCTTGTTGGGTGTCGCCTTCGGGAGACGGTGTCAAGGCTCTCGTTAAGATTACAAATCCTGAGCGCCACAAAGACCACTTCCGTTCTTTACAATCTTATTTCAGTAAGCAGTACGGACTTGAGATAGATTCATCAGGGTCGAATCTGTCCCGTGCCTGCTTTGAATCCTATGACCCTGATATTGTTGTCAAGGAGAACTTCACCTTGTTCGGAGGACTGCTTTCAGAAAAGGCAGAGTCTCAAAAGGTAGAAGGTCAGAAGTATGACTACACTGACTATATGAAGTTAAACTTGGCGGCTCGAATGATTCGTCAAGCAGAAGATGGAGAAAAGCACGCTACTCTACTTAAAGCTGCGCGTCTATGCGGAGGATACATCGCCGCAGGCAGAATGGAAGAAGACGAGGTCATTCGCGTCCTTGAGAGAGAGATAGCCAAGAGAGACGTTGACAACCTTGAGCACGCTTATAAAACTATCCGCGATGGTGTGGAGGAAGGTAAGGTTATGCCTATCCGAGAAGTCATCGACGAAGAGAATAAGTTCAATAGAGAACTCCTTGTCAATGATGGTGATATGTCTTTCATATCCTCCGACGATGAGGACTACAGATGGATTAGTGACTTTGCATCAGGCGCGTTACAGCTTGGACTGACAACAGGGAGTAAACAATTAGACGAACACTTCGTATACAAGAAAGAGTTTGTCATCACCAACGGACACTCCAACGTAGGTAAGTCTACATTCATTTTGTATATGATGGTGAACGCCTCTGTCCGTCACGGTTGGAAATGGATTATATATTCATCAGAGAACAAGACAGCCTCCACGAAGATGAAGCTGATGCAGTTTGCCGCTGACCTCAACTTAAAGGAGATGACTTACCCGCAGCGCAAGCAAGCATACAAGTGGGTGAGCGATCACTTTACAATCATCAACAACAGAGAGGTCTACTCATATACCGATTTGATGATATTTGCCGAGAAGCTAATGCGACAGCAAGATGTAGATGGGTTCTTTATTGACCCATACAACTCACTACGTATTGATATCGGTGGACGTAACGCTATCTCTACCCACGAGTATCACTACGAGGCCGCATCAGAGATGCTTACGTTTGCTAACAATAAGAACGTCGCGGTGTGGCTCAATGCTCACGCCGTCACGGAAGCTCAGCGAAGAAAAGGCGATGATGGATTAGCAGTAGCTCCTTTCGCGGAAGACACTGAAGGTGGCGGCAAATTCGTCAATAGATGTGATTGTTTCTTAACGCTACACAGGAAGCTGTACTCCCCCGACTCTTGGACCCGCCGAGTCACAGAGTTTCACGTAAGGAAAGTTCGTGAAGTAGAGACAGGTGGTCAACCCACACAGATAGACAATCCATTGATGTTTGAGATGAATGCGTCTCATACGTCTTTCACCCTGCCACAAGGGGGCAAACTATACAATGGGATATTCACGCAGGGAATGATAACTCCTATACCTTTTAACGATATATCTAAGGATATTTTCTAATATATCCAATATATTTGTATGTGATCGAATACAATGAAATTAAACTTATACTTCCGAAGCCTCCGAGCCTTAATCAGTTCTATGCTGGAAAGCATTGGACGGCTCGTTCATCTAAGAAAAACAGCTACTGGAAGCACATTGGTTCAGCGCTTGATGGACTGGATAAGTTTCATATGGATTCTTTTTCAATATGTGTTAGGTACAACTGTCGTTATGACGTGGATAATGCTATTGTGTGCGCTAAGTTTCTTGCTGACTATCTTAGAAACAATGGGTATGTGGATGATGATACCCCTAAATACTTTAAGTCGCAAAAAACACAATACGACGAATCGTTAGAGAAAGACGCATTTGAAGCCAATATAAAGTGTTACGGATATAAAATAATATAATATGGAAGGGCCAGAACTTAGCCAGATGTACTTCAGAGCGTCAGCTCGTATACACGATTTAGCAACAGAGCTTTACGAAGAGCTTCATACTCCTTCTGGAAAACCTATTGAGGAGCCAGAGCTTATCGCTGTTGTTACAAATAAGTACAGCCGTTGGATGCGCTCGGAACTTGACTTCATTCGCTCAGCAAACCAAGAGTATAACGAGCAGAAATGATTACCGTTATCCACTTATGAGTGTCGTTTCCCAGCATAGAAGAACATATTCAAACCAACAAGGCAATGATGCGGCGCGTCGCTTTGTTGATGCTTGTAAAGCTATAGGGTACTCTGTAAAGAAGTCAACAAGAGAAGAAGACATATACGACCATATAGATTATTGGGTTACTCGTAGAGATCACTATGGAGAAATAAAGCTGTCTGGTGTTGACGTAAAAGGATGCAATCATCCAGAATGTGTGTGGGTTGAGTTCAAGAATGTGAATGGAGACAAAGGGTGGATGTATGGCAAAGCAGAGTTCATTGCTTTTGATATTCCAGAGATAGGTGGCTTTGCTATCGTGCTTCGTCAACAACTCGCAGAATATGCCGAACGAGTCGTGGAGATGGTCTTCGTGTCAAAGAACGAGGCAACAAGGAAACTTTACCAACGTGCTGGAAGACAGGATGTTATATCAAGAATTCACCTTGAAGACCTACAAAAAATAAAAAGTTTTAAGCTCTTGCGTTACGCTTGAGTTTGCGTATATTCGCAATCCTTTCGCTTATTTTTTACTAACTATTTAATCTTTCGTTATGACGAAAAAGACTTACTTGCCCTCAGATGTGAACTGGGGCGAGGTAGGATACGTAACCTTCAAACGTACCTACGCAAGACCTACTACTAAAGGCCACACAGAAGAGTGGGAAGACACGGTGAACCGCGTCATTGAATCAGCAAACAAACAGCTCGGAGTTGGATTCACCGAGCAAGAACAGGAAGAATTCAAGTCTATAATGATGAACTTGAAAGGCACTGTTGCTGGTCGCTTCTTATGGCAGATGGGAACTAAGACAGTAGATAGGTTAGGTCTTCCGTCATTGCAGAACTGCGCATTCGTGGTCGTCGATCAGCCTATCCGTCCTTTCACTTGGGCGTTTGAGATGCTGATGCTTGGATCAGGTGTCGGTTTTAACATCCAAAAAGAAAACGTATACCAACTTCCCAAAGTGTTGAAGAAGGTAAAGGTTGAGCGTAAGGATGAGAATGATGCTGACTTTATTGTTCCTGACTCCCGCGAAGGATGGGTTGAGCTTTTGCGCCGTGTGCTTGAAGCTTCTTTCATTACAGGCGAAGGATTCACCTATGCGTGTCATTTGATACGCCACAAAGGAGCAGTCATCAAAGGCTTCGGAGGAACAGCTTCTGGACCAGACGATTTGGTTTGGGGAATGCAGGAGATTAACAAGATTTTGAACGCTCGTAGCGGAAAGAAAATCCAGCCCGTAGACGCGCTCGATCTTATGAATATTATCGGACGTATTGTCGTTGCAGGAAACGTCCGCAGAAGCGCTCAGATTGCGTTAGGAGACCACGATGACATTGAGTACCTGCGCGCAAAGCGTTGGGACTTGGGCGGTATTCCAAACTGGAGAGCAATGAGCAACAACTCTGTCATCTGTAATGATATCTCCTTGCTTCCTGATGAGTTTTGGGAAGGCTACAATGGTAACGGAGAGCCCTACGGATTGATCAACCTTGATGCAGCTCGCCGTATGGGAAGAACAGGCGAGGACCAATACCCAGACCCAGACGTTCAAGGATTCAATCCTTGTGCTGAACAGAGCTTGGCTAACTATGAGACGTGCTGCTTAGCGGAGGTATATCTTCCTAACATCAGTTCTTATGAAGAACTCAAGACTGTAGTTAGATATCTGTACCGCGTCAACAAGCACAGCCTTGCTATCAAGTGCGCCCTGAAGGAGACTGAAGATATCGTACACAAGAATATGCGTATGGGTATCGGTGTCACTGGATACTTGCAAGCTACAGAAGAGCAGCGCTCTTGGTTGTCAGACTGTTATACCTACATCAGAGCATACGATAAAGAATATAGTGAGCTTACGGGATTTCCTACCTCCATTAAGATTACCACAGTGAAGCCCTCAGGTACGCTGTCCCTTCTTGCTGGAGTAACATCAGGTGCACACCCCGCATACTCTCAATACTACATCCGCCGTATCCGTATGGCTTCCGACAGTAATCTTGTAGACGTATGTCGCGCCAATGGGTACCACGTGGAATATGTACGCAACTTTGATGGTACGGAAGATCACGGAACCGTTGTTGTGTCATTCCCTTGTTCGTTCCCTGCTGGGACTCGCCTCGCTGATGAGATGTCAGCAGTAGACCAGCTTGAAGTAATCAAGCGACTGCAAACGGAATGGAGTGATAATGCTGTATCTGTAACTATCTATTATAGAAAAGAAGAGCTTGACGAAATCAAAGAATGGCTTAGCAATAACTATTTCAATGTGAAGTCTGTTTCCTTCTTGTTGCACAATGAGCACGGCTTTGACCAAGCACCTCTTGAGGAAATCACCAAAGAGAAGTACGAGGAGATGAAGGCAAACACTACCCCCATCACTACCGTCGGTCAAATCAACTTTGATGACATCGACATCGCTGAGTGCGAAGGAGGCGCGTGCCCCATCCGATGAGAGCTGTTGACTTTTCCGATTGGATTCAGAAGGACTACTACCTCCACTACTGCAATCAAGCAGGGACAGCTTGTCTCTCTGAATGTGAGGACGAATGCCCTAAGCCTTCCTGCTACAGGAAGCGTGAGGACAATTTCCATCACACGCTACTGGGCGTATAACACACCAGCCAACTTCAGCTGGATCAAGGGGCCTGTCGTAAGACGGGCCCTTTTCTTTATTTACCTTGCCCACGATACCGCTTGGTGTAAAGCTTAGAGCTTTTCAACTTGCTGGTCTTATTTTTAGCGTGGACATTTGGTCTGCTTACTTTGCTCTTTGGTTTGAACGTAGTTGCAGATTGAGTTTTTACTTTAGCCATTTAGGTAAAAGAAAAGATTTGATGATAGTGAAAAGAAAGAAGAGTACAAGAACCCAGAACGAATACTTGTACAATTTGTGGTACCACTTGTCGTGCGCTGTGTAGGACAGGGTTTGAACTGGAACCTCAATGGTTCTTACGATAGTATCCGCATCACAACCTCCATCGATTATGAGGGTGTCGTAACTCCGCATAATCTTTACTCGGAACCTGTCCTTTATTATCTCTACTGTATCGACCTGCGATAACGTGACCGTATCCCTGACAGCAATCGGTTCTGTAACAACCGTGTCCGTGACAATCATCGTCTTCATCTGAAGGATTGAAGGATCTTTTTGCACGGCTCTTTTTAGATGCCATTCTGGAGAGCACCCAATTAGTAATAGGATTGAGAAATACAGGATAAGGCATCGTTTGAATTTTGCCGCAAAAGTACTCATTTATTTGACACCTCTAAGTTTGTTATACCGAGCGTTAAAATCGTCAACTGCTCTTCCAATGTTAAGCTGTATTGTCTCTACGCTTTCAGAGATTTTAATAGGATCTTCCCCTTCTTTTCCCAATTTAGATGTTTCTATTTTTTTATCTTCAAACATTTTTTTGATCTCGTCATCAAGACCGATATACGCATCCTTAGATCCTTTTCTTCCAAAAAGCATCGTATAAAGCTGATCAACACCTTTATATCTATCAGGATCATCCTTCTTAACCTTTGGGTCATTCTTCTCTTTAAATAGAGACGTGATTTCTTCTTTTCTTTCGTAATAAGTTTCGTAATCGCCATATGGATTAGTAGAACCCAAAAATCTTCTTAAGATTGGAATATTATTAGGATTTACATCTTGACTTTCTCCCATAGCTTTTCTGTATGCAATATCAACAGAGTTAACTGTTTTTTCAGCAAACGAAAGTGGGCCACCGCCAAAATAATTCAATATATATATTGTAGCATCAGGATTCCAATCAATTCCTCCAGATACGTATTCAGACCCTCCAGAAATATCGTTTAATGTCTTTGTTATTTCAGACATAGATTTTTCAGTGAAGCTTCTTTCAAAGCCTTTGTATGATCTTGGGGTTTTGTTTGTTGGAAATCCTTCTCTATAGACTGGAGACCCATTGTATGCTTCATTAGTCAAAACCTCTAGAAATGGTTTTGTTGCAGATGGAGCAAACGTTTTAGCGAATCCAGTTAATGTTGATTTATCTGAGGTCTGAACCTGTATTGGTAGAACCCCATCAATAAAAGAATTAAAAGCAAACGCTGCTGCGCTGGATGGAGAACGTTGACCATTTTGAAGCTCTGCCATAGCTACTCCAAAATTGAAGAACATATTATATCCATATGTGGTTGGAACCTTTATATAGCCCTCTTCTTCGGTTAAAGACATTAAATATTTTCTAAACGATTTAGGCGGATAAAAAATTATGTTTCTTGTTTTTTCATAATCTGGAACATCCATATATTTCTCCAATTCATCCTCATCATCACCACTGAATGCAATGTTTAGCTGAGTCACCAGATAACCAAAACCAATGATGCCAAATGCAAGCTTTTGAGCTTCCGTTGCTGTTTTCTTCTTCTTTCCAGTGACAGGATCAACAACAGTCTTTAATGTTCCTAAAGTTCTTACTAATCTTGCTACGTTTTGAGTTGCTGCGTTAAAAAACAAATAAGTCGCATTAAGCGATCTGCCCCAAGTTCCTGAAGCATTAAAGTCAATTGTAATCGTTTTTGCTGTCTCTGCAGCCTTCTCTCTTGAAACGCCAGCCTTTCTCGCTTTAATATATACAGCAAGACGGATTGCATTTTCAAATGCAGAGTTTACACTTAAAACATATTCAGACACTTTATTTGCTGCGACTGACAGTTGTTTTTTGCTCATCAATGAAGCTGTTCCCGCGTCGCTTAATTCCGCAATTTGATCAAACGCATTTTTAATTTTATCTGGATGAAGGTTTTCAATCCAAGCAGTAGGCGCTCCATCTTCTTTAAACTCCTCATAGTACTTTGCTGTTTCTTTGAATTTTGATTTTCCTGTTGTTTCTACAGCAAAAATTGTTCTCAATGACAATAACGATTCTTGGACAATACCCTTCAGTATTTTCTTTCCAACAAGTAATCCATCTTCTATTTCCTGCTCTGCAAGGACATTAAAGACGGCTGCCTGCAAATCTCGTCCAAAGTTTGTCATCCAGAATTCTGGACTGTACGTTGTGAACATCATAGACGCAAACCTATTGACAGAAGAAAAGAACGTTAAAAGCTTACTTGCTGATTCATAAGATGATTCATTTATGATTTCATTCATCCTTTGATCACGCATTTTTATATAATGCGCTTCTCCATTGAAGAAAACAGGAATAGCCTCAAACTTTGTTGGTTTTTTTGAACCAACTTGTTTTGGAGTGAGGGTCTCCCACACGTCGTTATCTTTATATTCCTCAGCAAACTTGTATAGTCTTTGTAGTACTAAATTCTTTTCTCCCCTTACAATTGTCTCGTAGTTGTCTGCTATGACTTGGTATACAATATTGCCAGCAAGTGTAGTTCTTCCTTTTATTTTCTTTTGAAAAAGTTTTCTTTTTCCTTTTACTTGTTTTTGTGAAAATCCTGGAATTGACTCAAAATCCTCCTCGCCAGTAGTTTCAAATCCACGAAGAGGGACATAGTTTTTAAAATTTTGTTCGTACTTGTCAATAGTCTCCTGTGATTCAAGACCATATTCCACAAGTTTTTTTCTGGTATCCTTTGTTATGTCATAAATAGATTTAGCTGACTCCTTAAGTTTGTCTGTTAAGTTTTTTTCTTTGAACTCATTAAGTATACGTTCAGCGGCTGCGTCTGTCATTCCAGAACCAGAAGAGTTCATTGGATCTCTGTTTTCTCTAACAAAATCATTTCGCTCTGCGGCCGTGTTTGCATATAAAAAGAGATGAAGATCTTCCTGAGAAACTTTCAGCTTTTTCATTGATAATGCCGTCTCTTCATACTTTTCTTTTAGCTTGTCAAACTTGTCTGCAATTTTTCCATTTACAAGCCTAAATGCGTTTCTAAAGTCTTGGCCAATAGCGACAGCTTTTCCAATTGAATTCTCTACCTGCTCTTGAAGTCTCAACACTCCAATGAACTTTTGCTGTAGTCCTTGAATCCACAAGTCCATCGTTCCCTGAAGTTGGGTAGGGCGACGGAATTCAAAAGTTTTGTCCTGCAAGAAGATTGAGTCATAAATCTTAGCCATTACTGGGCTAAGCTCAAGGTCAATTTTGCTTCCCTTCACTCCATTATAGATATCAATAAGCCACATCTTGAACTTATTAAATATCTTTTGGAGCCACAATTGTGGAGCTTTTCCTTCAGCAAGGTATTTCTCAAAGCCACGAGCAAACTTCTCGCTTGTTTCACGAGACCATTGCTTATTTCCAGCCCACTTAAGGATTTCTGCTTTCTCTTCGTCTGTAAGGAACTTCTCATAGACGTGAGCCATCTCGTGTAAGGGGGTAGATACATCAGCATTCTCCATCAAGTAGATAAGATACTTAGCGTCATCCTCAACCATTGCACCCTTATAGTCTTGGAATAGAGCAATAGGTTTGTTTACAAAAGCCTGAACAATCTTTGGAGTTATCTCAACGTATTTAAAGTCTGCAACTTTATTTCGTAAATCAACTTCTCCAAACTGCAAAGAGACAGACTGACCATCTTTTAATTGAGCGTCTTTATCAATTTTTTTCAAGACGCCTCTAAGCGTTGATGGAACCGTTGTGTTATAATAGTTTTCAAGAGATTGATTTGTACCGCCAGCGACAGCCTTATTTACAGCAGCTCCAGTAGGTAATATTAAATATACTGGTTCGTCTGGGAAAGCTACTTGTTTAGATGCAGCGTCCTTAAGCGCTCTGCGGAGAGCTAATTTAAGAGGCTGTTCTGTTTTTGTGAATGGAGAAAGCATTTTAGGACCAAACTTTTTTATCTGGTCTTGTAGCTTTTTTCCATTGCGACGATATAATTCTTTTTCTTTTTCAAACCAAGTTCTTTCTTCTACTCCAAAATCTCCTGCAAGCAATCTGAAGTTAAGAATGTCAAGAGCACCACTGTATGAAATGGCTTGAGTCATTTTTATTGGAGACAATTCTCCCTTATAAAGCAAAAGTCTTGAAATTCCGCTTGAAATATCTCTAACGCTTGGGGTAGTTACATTTGCAACGGACTCTCGTAGATATCTTTCAAAACCAGAAGGAGGCGCTTGCCAAAGTTTTGTGGCAATATCAAGATATGCAAAAGAAAGTTCTTTTGTTAACTCTTCAGCTGAATATTCTCCAGTAGTTGCGTTTACTGAAATATCTGTTAACTTTTGAATTAAAGGATTTATGCTCTTTTCAATCGTTTCTTCTAATTGATCTAAAGTATTTTCAGCGTCTCTAGCCATATCAGAAATCTCAGCTTTCGCAAAAGAGTCTATGACACTTTTCGCGTAGTCTATATCAGTCTGTATAGCCCCTTTATGTTTTTTAACGCGAGATAATAGTCCGTCCGCATACTTTGTTATATCATCAAGATTCCCATCAAAGAAGTCATAAATGGTTCCAGCTAAAGAGTCTCCTATTGATTTAATTACAGCTAAAGGGCGTCTTTTTTCGTCTGTGTATTTTAATAAACCTAAATTCTCAACGTCTTTAATTTCCTTTTTTATTGCCTCTGGCTTTTCCCCAAGAGTATTTTTGGAATACTGCATAAGGTCTGATTGAATCTCTGCAAGCATCACCCCGCGACCATCAAGGATATTTCCGTCGGAATCTACAGCTGCTGTTTCTGAAGAAAGCATTGCAATGTCTCTCATTCGGACGTGGAAGATATCATCATATCCATAAAAATGACCACCTTTATAACCTGCTTCTTCGTTAGCCTTAGCAGACCCTAATAAGTCGCTTTTGAAAAGAATTGTTCTACCGCCAACATCTCCCCATTCAGCGATTGGATCAATCAATGATTGATTTAAAGTTGTGTCTACTAAGTCTGATACTGCTTCTAAAAAGTTTTTAAATGAGGAAATATCTTCCACTGTAGCAAAAGCATACCCTTCATCTGTTCCTGCCACTTTATACAGCTCTTCAATTAGGAACTGTTCTTTAGACTTGTTTTTATCTGAATATCTGCTTAAAATGTCATCTACCTGCTTTGCTTGGTCTTTTGATATGAAAAAGTTTTGTATCCGAGAAAAGTTTGAACCTTCTATAATTGGACCATAGATTTCTCCTAATTCAACAACCTTTGGCCGAATTATATCAACCAATGCTTGATATCCTCCAATGATTTGTTCAGAGGCTTCTTTAACAGTGGGATCATTTGGATTCATTAAAAACTCAATAGTAGATTTTGGTATATCAATCCAAGATGCTTTTTTGTAATTGTTTGGGTTTATAGCATATATAGCGTGCCTCTCAAAAACCTTAGTGAGGATAGGTTTTTTTTCATTGATTGAATATTCTGGCCAAAGTTCAAGTTCTTTTTTATTTAGATAATTATATATTCCCTGTTCTTGAAGATTAGAATATCTATTAGCAAAAGAAGAAATTTCTTGAAATGATTCTTTAGGAGTTAAGCCAATTTTCGGCATATGTGAATGCCCATAGTCAGTGACATATTTTTCATACATATCAAAGTCATACATATCAAGGTAATCCTTTACGTCTTGATAGGTAATCGTTTTAATGTTCTCGCCTTCTGTATATGCTTCAAAAAACTCTAAGAAACCAATATTGTTAAGTTGTTGCTGAATGGCGGGAATGCCCGTCTTTTCAAGCAATGAAACCCATTCTTTTGGAGTAGCTTTTTTATTCTGATCAATGCGCTGGAGCGCCTCCTGAGCGTTAGAATAGTAACCGCTATTCGGGTCTTGTTTAAGAGCCGCTTTTAGTTTATCAACAGGAAGCTCTCCTTTTACAAATCCAATCTTGTCGTACATCTGAGCTTTGCTGATACCTTCGCGCTCAGCCATCTTGCCAATCATAACATCCATTACAGACGCGGTAGCTTTTGCTTGCTCTTTAGTGATGTTTGGTTGACGCTCTAATATTTTCTCAAGACTCTGCTTATTGGTAGCATATGTAGGAGCACCAGCGACAGCTTTTTTAGCTTTTGGCTTGGCTTCTTTTTTTGGTGCTGGCTTTGCTTTAGGAGTTGCTTTCTTAGGCTCATAATACATAAAGCCATCTTCACGCAATTCAAAGCCTCCCTTTTCTTCGTAGAATTTAATAAGCGCTTCCTGCGTATCCATTCCCTCCACAGGAGCCACTTGCTTTAATGGAGAAGGAGTGAGGCGCAGAGTAACTCCAGATTTATCAGCAAAGTCTGTGAGTTGCTTCAATGCTTTAGTTCCAGCGCCCGTACGCTCTTCTTTCAAGAGAGTTGGGATAGATACAAACTCGGATACCTCAATAACATCAGGAGAGACAGCTTGAAGACCAACCTCAGCAAGAACGTTTCCGCCTTCTTTGATTGGCTTATAGTTTAGCTCATCTCCCTTCTTGTATCCAGTAGCCATAATTGGATAGCCACCAAACTTGCCTTCGGTAGGGGTTGGAAGCTGTTCCTCGACAACCTTAATGAATTCTCTTGAAGTGGACTCTATAGGCAAATCTTCGGGCTTTACAGCCTCTACTTTAGGAGCTTCTTTCTCAGCTCTCATTTCTTCTGCCTGCATCTCTTCGGGAGTCATAAACTGCTCCTTCTTCAAACGCACTTGTTCTTCAATCTGACCAGACTTATCCTTGTAGATGGCCTGCTCTTGCTCTGTAAGGGTCTCACCTGAGACTATCTTATCTGTGATAGAAACAATCGTTCCTTCTGGAACATTGCCAGTATCTACAAACTCTTGATAGATTTCAGTTGTTACTTCTTCTGCAGGTACTTGAAGAATTCTACCTGCTTCAGGCGCTTCTGGGCTTGGGACTTCGACAGGTCTGGCTTCGACAACGGCTTCCCCTTCGACGACAGGACTTGGTACCCCGACTTCTTCTTTACGATCATATTTATTCTCTATTTCTCGCTTAGCCACAATAAGGTCTCGGAGCTGTATTTTTCCAGCATCACGAATATCTCCTGCAGGCGCAGCAGTGATTTGGTTAATCTTAGAACGAATCTCAACATCTAAACGATTTAGTTCCTTTAGGTCTGTTGGAGAGGCTTCTCCGATTTCCTTATAAAACTGAACGTCGTTTTTGGTTTTTACCGCGTCATCTTTGACGGCAAGATCAAGCTGTTCTCCAACGAGCTTCTTGTAAGGGATGCTTTCAGCGCCGTCATACTCCTTTTTAAGCTTGTCAATTTTATCTCTACGTACAATTTTCTCAGAGTTCTTCCCTGTAGAAGATGCAACAGCAATAGCATTAGGCGTTAAAGATGCAGTTGTAATCAAGCCACCACCAAAAGCACCAAGAGCTGCGCTTTCAAGCGTTTCATCAAGGGCCTGTTGCCAATCAATGTTGTCAATACCTTTTTCGGCAGCCTGACGAGTGATAGATTGACCAAAGCCAGTGACAGCCTCACCAAGACCTTCTTCGGTTACGTTAGCTCCGTAAGCCTTTAAAGCACCACCAATAAATTCCTTTGCCGTGTTATCAAAACCCTCTTTGCCAAGCAAGCCTTTTAAGAACGTTTTGCCCGCTCTTTTAATGACTCTCGTTCCAAAGTATTCACCACCCGCCTCAAAGCCTCCATATGCGCCAATAAATCCAGCCTTTTCAGCAGGAGATAGTTCTTCAAACCAATCTTCGCCAGTAAACTCATTATATGCTTGGCCTGCGGAAACAGTTCCAATAGCGGCCAAAGCTCCTCCAGTAGGAAGCACAGCGGAGAATGTCATATAAGGTGCTGATCTTACGGTAGTTGCAAGACCAAGCTTAAATGCATCTTCAAAATTTAGGTCAGCCAAATACTCTAAAAAACCTTTGTCAAACTGACGAGACTCAGCCTGAATTCCCTCAATGTCTGATTTTGCTTTTTCGGCGACACGAGCTTGAAGCTCATCGCGTTGCTCTGGAGTAAGAGGTTTTTGCTTATACTCTTCTGGAATAGAAACCCCAGCGGGAAGCGTCGGCCCAGAAAACACTGCTGACACCTGAGCAAGGTTGTTTGCGAGCTCCGTAAATCCAAGTTCAAGATTGTCTTTTACAATCTCAGCAATCGTGTTATCCTTGATTCTTTCAAGACGACGCTCTTCATCCATCTTACGCTGAACCTCTCTGAGCTCACCTTCCTGAATCTGTCTTGATGCAATTTTTTGAGCTGCTTTTGCTGACTCGTCAAGAACTAAGGGTTGTCTCTTTGGCTCTCCTTCTGGAGATGGTGGCAGAATCTCAGGACTCAGCGATACCTGAGTGCGCCCCAAGAAAGAAGGAATAACTTCTTGACCTCCACCTGAAGGTAATTTTGAAGCCATAGATACCGTCTCTTCCCCAATACCAATTGGAAGACCATTTTCTTTTTTTTTTAAGCGGGCTTCGTAAGGTTGATAATCCCCAAGATCAAAACCTGCTTGGCTTACAGCGTCATAAAAGTTTTTTCGCTGTTCAGATGTAGCCATCTTAGCGATGAAATCATTGTATGTGCCAATATCATATTTTGCTGATATAGCATCATATAGAGACTTGTAATCGTCATTCATATTACCAGTTTATCTTCTCTTTGCCTTGTTGCGAAGATACGGATTCTGCTCCAACGTATTCATCGTAGAAGTTCTTCATCCTGTTTTTCATAAGGTTCAAGTCTTCAGTGTCTGCTCTGTACCAGCCTAAATCATCATATTCAATTTCGGTTGTTCCATATTCAGTTACGAGTGTCTTTGGTTGTTGTTTTCTAACCACAAGCTCACCAGCATCATTTTTGCCAAATTCAGTAATAATGTACTCGTCTCCTTTAATAAATGCTTGCTGTGGAAGCTTATATATGTTTCCAGAGAAATTAAAAAGCTCACCAACTGGATCCTCAACTGGACCAGTAATTCCAATTTTTCTTCTATCTGGGCGTAATGCCGCATATAAAGAAGGATATCCAGATCCTTTCTTTTCTACCTTTTCCTGTCCTGCCATACCAGCAATACGTGGCTCAGCAAGAGAGACGACAGCCTCAGAAAACTTTTGTTGGAAGTCAGCTTTCTCTCCTTCTCCAAATCCAGCATATCGCTGAATATCGTTTGTTGGAATCATCTTTTCATTCAACGCTCCCCAAACACCAGCTTTATCTGGATTGTTTTCTACCTCCTTTTGAACACGAGTATTGACATAATCAATAGCCTTAGCATAATTAAGGCTACCATCTTCATTTCTATAGGAAGGATTGGTGTCAAATAAATCTTTTACGTCACCTACAATACTGTCAGCCAGTTTGTCTGGAGCGACAAGAGGAACGTCGTCCGTCTTTCTTAAGATGAAAGGTGACAACGGCGCAGCAATAAATGTTTGTGGATCTACACCAGTAAAGTTCCGATTGTATGTTGAATACATATCTACTACTTCCTCTCTTGTAAAAGGATAATCTGTAGGTTTAGAAGCGAGGAACCGCGTCATCGTCTCCCACTCTTGGTCATCAAGAACTTTAGCTTGAGCTGCAGATTCTAAATACAATGAGTTGGCTTCATCGTAAGCAGATTTTGTGAGCGGATTTGGATTCATTGTGTATTCATATCCAGCAGCAGTTCTTCCGTCCCAAGCCTCCTGTGCGATTCTCCGAAGTTCTGGATTTCTGAGATATGTTTTCTTTTCTTTGGCTATCATTGCAGATGCAGCAGCTTGCTTCTTTTGCTCTTCTTCCGCGAGCTGACGAGCAAGTCCGAATCGCTGCATATCCATTTCATATGCACGACCTACTAAATCTGGCGTTTGAATAACGCCTTTGGGTACGTACTTTGCCATTACTTTTTCTTATTGAATTTTTTGAGAAGCTGTTTGAAGTATGGGCTTTGTGATGCAACTGCAGCTTGTTGTTTTGGATTGAGGATAACCTCTCCGCCAGTCATTTCACCAATTTTTTCTCCCTTCTGAACAATGTCAATCGGATTAGCTTTATGACTAAATTTTCCTCCAGTCATCATACCTCCGTCTTTAAAATCTCCGTCTTTAAAACCCTTAAGAGCTTTTAATAGTTCTTCCGTTTGCTTAGCTCCAGAATATGTAGTAAAAGCTTGTGCGCCACCACCAAGAGCTCCAGCAATATTTTGAATTCCGCCTTCCATTGCGCCAGCGAGTTCTCCTCTACGGCGCTCATATTGCATAATGTCTATTTCTTGTTGTCTTTCTTTTGCACCAGCAACTTGACCCATAGCAGCAAGCTCTCTTGCTTGATCAGCGGCAGACATTCCAATTTGAGCTTCAGCAAATTGACGAGTCAATGCAGGAATCTGAGCAGCACCGCCTCTGAGGCCCTGAAGAGCTTGAACAGATGTAGCCATTTGTTGAGCGAGCATTTCGTCTCGTTGTCTTTGGACATCTGACTCGATGGTCTTCTTGAGGATTTCTTCGTATTCTCCAACGGTAGCACCAGCAGGCTTTAACTTACCAAGTTCTCTTTGAGCTTGTTGAGTTTGGTATGCGCCATAAAGACCCTTTCCAGCCTCAAGCGCTATTTGGGCGGCAAGGATTCCTCCACCTACGAATTTCTTTTGCTTTGACTTCTTTGAATACATAATACAAAAATAGTTATTATTGTCCTAACTGGTTGGCAAGGTTTGATTTAGCAAATACAGCATTTATAGCGTACAATTCAATCTCAGTTTGAGAGTCGTTTGTAAGGCGAATCTGTGCGTAGTAGTCACGCATCTGGTCCCCTTCAATAGCACCGTTTGCAATAGCTACAATTTCATCTCCAGCAATAACACCCGCAACAGCAGACCCACAAGTAATAGTAGTCTCATTTGAGACACTTGAGATTGTGTTGGTAATACTTACAAGAGTTGAGCCACTAACTTTATACAAGGACGCTCCAATCGGGAATGTGATGTAACTGATGTCTGACGTAAATACAATATCTGAACCAGATACCGAATCCACAGCGCCAAGAGCAAACACTTCAGAGCTTCCACTCAAAGCAGTGATTGTCGTTGTTCCAGTATTAGCTGAGCTATCACGAGGCACATAAGCGTACCAGTTACGTTCGCGCTGGTCGTAATCCGTATCTGCAATGACTGCGCTCTGGTCAGTATTGGTAATGGTTGTATCCCAAGAAGCTGTTCCCTCAAGGCTGATGGACTCATAGGTCTTAACCATTGATGGGTTAAACGCTGCAATAACTTCTACAACTGAGCCGTCTTGAGAACCATAATATGTAGACCTGCTTGCTCCGCTATAGTGTTTATACATAGACCCATTATAGAACGTGTAAAGGGTATCGTCAATGCAAGTAATGTTTTCTGGAATGTATGAATAGCGAGTGTTCCAAACAGAGTTGTCAGTATCGTAACCAACAGTGAATGATTCAAGCGTTTGGCTTGCGCTTCCAATAGTTCCATCGTAGTCACCACAGCTATTGTCAAACACAAACGTGCCGCGAGCAACATCAATAGTTACCATCACAAAGAAATCGTAGGTGCTATTGGTAGCAACTCCATACAACGTGGTAGGCGTTGTTCCAATATACTCTTCTCCGATAATGATTGGTTGTCCGTCAGCAAGGCGATCCAAGAAGATAACAGCATTGATGCTATCATCAAATGTGTCGCAGATGTCATTGAAGTTTCTGTATTCAGTGTCCGCCTTGAAGATGATGTCGTCATCGTAATCAACGCCTCCGTAAATAACAGAGCCATCAGATGCAACCTGAAGGGTGTAGGTAGCTACAGGATTTTGGAACAATACGTTTGCAGCACTTGCGAAACAAGCGAGCCCTTCAAATGTACCTCCATCGTCCAATACGCGCTCTTGGAATGCTGTCCCAACAGCTAACCCGTCTCCGTTAATAGTGATCGTTGAAGTATACACTGGAGATCCAGAAACAAGGTACTCTCCAGCCTCTTCGTCAACGCCTCCAACGACACGCTTTACGGATGCTACCTCAACGATATCGGAGAACAAACCCTTAAAGTAGGAATCCATTCCTTGCTCGCTAATTGGCGTAATGCCATCCCGAGAGATGCGCACAACCTTTCCGTTACGAATGTCGGCAAAGTAAATGCGTCCAGACTCAACAGCAACAGACTCTGGGTTGTTATTTACGCCAAACTCCCCTTGATAGTACTGTGGAGTACCCACAACGCTTGTAGATACAGTGAGAGACTGGGTTCCGTCTGCATATTCTACAAGATTTCTGTTGACTGGAAATACACCGCACTTCTTGTCCTGCAAGAATACGACGCTATCGTCGCGGTTGTGCATATAGCGCACCGATCCGTGAACGTAGTTTAGGTCGTAGAAATTTGCCAGTGTAGGATTAAATGAAGACAATCCGTTTGTCTGAACATCAATCAAGAAAGGATCTGAGTATGTTACAGAGCCTGTGCGATACACCGTTTTAGCGTCAGGCAACACCGTAAACGGTCTACCAATAGATGTGTTGTTTGAGGTAAAGAAATCTGATACAGCTCCAGATTCAACGTATCTAACAAGATAGTTAAAGGTCTTTGGGTTGTATCCATAACGCAATTGACGCAAACGGAAATAAACATCTCCCTCATCAAGCTGCACAACACAATCCGTTGAGTTCTGTATGTTGACAGTATATGTAGATGCAGCGACAAACGAGCCGCTTAGGAGGTTTGCGTAGATGTAGTAGTTATATGAACCGCTTGTTGATGCGTGTACGTTTGTTACAATGAAGCTGTTCCCGCTGCCGTCAGACATAATGTCTCCAGCATACATAATATAGTCGCTTCTGAACTGCAATGGGCGCTCTACTTCACAGCGAATAGAGTATGTAGGGATAGAGGTTCTATCGCCAGCCATTACTCCATTTACATTTACATCGTATGAGCGACCGATTTCATAGTATACTTCTTCAGTAGCCTCCTTGCGTTTACGATAGATTTCAATAACACATTTGTCGTCCCAATTATCTGTGTTTGAAATGATGCTTTCCTTGCCCCATCCGCTAATAGATTTATCCTTGACAACCAAGAACCAACCAGTGGTGCTATAAGTGGTGTCATCATTAGTACTATTTAAGATAGGATTGGTTGTTACATTATCATCAAAATACTTGTAGTCTACAATTTCAAAATCAACATCAACAGGAAAGGTTGATCCGCCATATGATACAACTCTTAAGCGGTCTCCTTTGGAGTATGCATATTCAAGGTTGGCTCCCTTTGACTCTTTATATGAATCATCTTTGCCTTCCAACGAACGCATCGACAGATAAAACACATCATTGTTTGATGTTCCAGAATTGGAGTTTATTGCCTCAACATTGGTTGCGTAGTATCCATCAATAACGGTATACTCTAAAAAACTTTGTACACTGCTTTGCTTTACGTATACTGGGGACCAACGACGCGCCCAAGAGGGAGCTGAGTTGGCGATACGCATAACGATATTACCAACGCCTTTATTCGCTCTATCGCCATACCAGTCAAGATAAACTTTTCCAGCTTTTTGCACTCCAGAAGCGCGATTTCTATCGTCATAATAAACAATACCAAGATTGTGAGATGCTCCAGATTTAAAGCCTTTATATCCGTTTATACTTCCAGAAACAAAAGTTGATGAATACAAAACAGACGCAGACAACGACTTTGATGAAAAAGTTCCATTTGGATTAGCTGTGTTGTAGTCTGGAGCTATATCACCATATACGTAGTCTGTTGCTGAATAGTATGTAAAGCTTGTTGAATCTCCAGTGTATAGCAATGGAGTTTGCGTTGCAAAATTTACTTCTTTATTAAAGTCAATATTATCGTTTGAAGGAAGACCATCAGCGAGAGTTCCTTTTCTTATTGCTTTAATATTTAATGTAGAAGAATTTAAATTTAACTCTAAGGTTAGTTTATTTGTCGTTGGATTAAATCCAGCACTTGAAATACTAACCGTCCCTATTCCGCTAAAAAATAACCATCGCGCTATTACGTGTGTACCAAACTGATTTAATGCTCCAAACTTTTCATCGGTAAGTCTTACAGAGTAATCATCTGTTGACGATACTGGAGAATCAATGGTAAAATTATATGTTTTAGATAGAGCATTTGCTATTGCATCTGCAATATTTTGCTTTGTTGATCCAGATGGAATTGTTACCGTTTCTGACACATTCAATGGAAGACCATTAATAAGAATATAATCCTCAATGAGTCCTCCAGCATTTATTTGATTTAAATCATCATCAAGCTCAACCCAGTGCATAAAATATCCACGAGCATACAATTGAAGCTTTCCAAAAGAAAATGAAACATCAATGTTTAATAAAGACTCAGATGCAGTTGTAGAAACGCTTGATAAATCAAACTCAAGCCGTTTTATAGTTGAGTTTAATGTTCCGCTTGCTGCACCAATATTCTGTACACTTGGACGAATATTATAGTTCGGCCAAAGAGCAATGTCATTCCTTTGGTTAGCGTACCCTTCAGTGTAGTTGCCCAAAAACAAGCGGCTTCCAGAAATCGTTTGAGACTGAGCCGTTAGGGGGACAGCATCATAAAGCTTGTCTGAGTCTGTCGTAGAAATAAAACGGTAGAGCTGGTCGTTCTTGAAGTCCGTATACAAAGTAGCCTCAGACGAAAGAGAGGGATTGCTAATCTCGCTAATAATAAACCAAGCGCCAGTATTGCCATTGCGGGCAAGAACCTCAATGCGGCGCACATCGGCAACGCTCGTGGTTACGGCTACTCGGATTGCGTTGTTCTCAAGCTTTTGCTCATCCGTAATCAGGCCATCACGTAATTGCTGTTGGCTTACTGCCAGCTCGCTATACTTTGAGATAGCTGAAACCTCTCCGTCAAGGTATACGTACCGATACGCAAACTGATACGTATTCTCGTAGATGTTATTTTCTTGTACAGTTGTATCCGTAAAGAAGGAAAAAGTAGGCGGATCAAGTGGTGGTTTTTTAGCCAGAGTGATGAACTCAAGCTTCTCGGAGTCCGTTCCATTGCTTAAGACGCTCGAATAGCCCCCTCTAATGGCACGAGAGACGTTTATTTTCTTCGGAGATGAAATACCATCAGTGAAGTAAAGAAGTGAGTCCTGAGACAAGTTTCTGATTACGTCTCCCTTTACGAAGCTGTCCGCCTGAAACTCAAGAACGGAATCTCGGTATACAAGTTCAGCGACATCAGAGGCTGTGCTAAAGCGATAGATGCTGTGGTCTCCATTGGCGTTCCAAACAAAGAAGATGACAATGCCATCTTTTAAGTCCGCAACAGATCCAATAACCTTGTTTGTTCCAGAGGGTAGTGCGTGAGTCTTGTCCTGCCAGTTTACGCCAGCAGCAAAAGAAACAGCTTCGTTACCATAAGCATTCTTGATGACACCCCCATCGCCATTCATCTCAGCAGATATTCGGACGTTTAGAGCGTCCGTCATCTCGATGTTTTTGACTAAGCGTACATCATCCTCCTTGTTGAGGTACTTAGGAACAATTTTATCTACAGCCATATATTAAGCCTTTGGCGATTGCTTGAAATTCTTGCGAATAGTCTTAAGAGCTTCCTCTTTGCTAAATGATTTCAGACGAGCATTAGCCAATCGGCGCTCATTGTAATATTCTTGACGAGCACGAGCTTTTTCTACTGCTGGAACATTGCTCTTTCGGTCTATAAGCTTATAGTAGATGTAAGAACGTACAGCTTGTTCAGCGTATGCGTGAACAGAAGGGTTCGCAGCAAGCGCTTCATCAGCGATATATTCAATGTAAATCTCTGCTACGCCTGTTCCAAGAGTGAGCTCAATGCGGTCCTCTTCAATATTGATGCGGTACTCGCCGCTGTAGTGTCCACCTCCGTATCCGTAAAGCCGTCCATCAGTGGTGGAGTTTACGAAGTTGCGATAGATAAAGTCGCTATATCCCAAAAGATAATCGGGTAAATCTCCAGAGTTGTTAGCCAAAAGATTCTTATTCTTGTTTTCTCCAAAGACATAAACAAGCCCGTCTTCTCCAACAACTCCAATTGTAACGAGGTCAACATAGTCTGCAGGTAATGTTACGGTGTTTGTGGCGCTGACAGCAAGATTAGCTGCCTTGATGCGCTTTAAGATATCAAAGCCCATCTCGCGGATACCACGAAGGGCTAAGTTCCGAACGACAGTATCTGATGCGTTGTTAGCGAAGTCATCGCTGTCCATTGAAAAGACAAAGTCTGTAACAATCTGCTCAAGTGATATAGTATTCTGCGCCATCTATTAAGCCATTTTTTGTTCGTTAGCGCTGAAGGCATACACGTCTTGGTCGCGTAGATTCACGCCAATGAGTTTAGCCATCTCAATAACGAGCTCAGCAAAGTAGTGCTCTGGTAATTCAAAGTCAACACTATTCGCTGCGCTGTATACCTCCTTGCTTGCTACTACCGTGTAGCCAAAGCGAGGCTGTGTAGTGACCTTAGCTCCGCTCACTGGATTGATTCCTTGAGGCTGCTTGTAGTAGCGCATCTTAACGCTTGCAAGGCTCGTCGGGAACACCTGAACGTCAGAGCTAATCAGTACAACTGGAAAGCTCGTAGAGGGTGCTGAGAGAGTGGAGCGAAGGATATAGTCAATCTTCTCCTCGTCGTATACAATCTCCACGTTCTTAGCGGGAGAATCTGTGGTAATAATAGAAATGATGCGAGCTAAATCGCTGGGCTTGTCTCCTACTCCTGTGGTCAGAGAGATGGTGGATGTCTTTGAGAATGCAGAGAGGTCTTCGTTTGCCTGTTTGACACGAGACTTATCTCGTCCAGCATCGGACTGCGCATTACGAATACGCTTGTTCAATGCCGCATCTTCAAATAACTTATTGAAAATGTTCATCTGAGCAACGGAAGCAAAGCTGTTAAAAACAGCAGGAGTCACGAAGCCTCGTTGGTCCTTGTTGACCAAATCTTTAAGTGCTGAATATACTCGGTTTACGCTTGCCATTGTAGCTAAAGTATTTACACAAAGATAGTAAATAGAAAGAGGCCGCTTTT
>Ga0102815_10000598_pt1 | contig 23669 bp, 16 predicted proteins | sample ColrivemetaGS759_FD_79113 | JGI IMG/M metagenome (GOLD analysis project Ga0102815, IMG submission 79113) | Estuarine microbial communities from the Columbia River estuary - Ebb tide ETM metaG S.759 | ecosystem: Environmental > Aquatic > Marine > Intertidal zone > Estuary | place: USA: Columbia... | reverse complement strand
CTCTGACGCCGGCGGACCCGCCGAGTGCACGGAGCACCCGGTGTCCGCGGCCGCCAAGGCGACCGTCACCTCGGTGGAAGCCAAGGGCGACGCGAAGCTCGACGTCAAGGAGGCCCCGGTCGTCGTGAGCGGCGGGCGCGGTCTCCAGGAAGCCGAGCACTTCAAGATCATCGAGGACCTCGCCGCCGCCTTCGGCAACGCCGCCGTCGGCGCCTCGCGCGCCGTGGTCGACCTGGACTGGCGCCCCCACGGCGAGCAGGTGGGCCAGACTGGCAAGACGGTCGCCCCGCAGCTCTACGTGGCGGTCGGCATCTCCGGCGCGATCCAGCACCTCGCTGGCATGCGCACCTCCGGGGTCATCGTCGCCATCAACAAGGACGCCGAGGCGCCGATCTTCAAGGTCGCGGACTACGGCATCGTGGGCGACGCCTTCGAGATCGTTCCCGCCCTTACCGAGGCCGTCAAGGCGGTCAAGGCCCAGAGCTGAAGCGGACCTGACCGTGATTGCGGGGAGCGGGCTGATCTGACGATCAGCCCGCTCCTCTCGTTTCGGGGCCTGGGTGTGGGGCGATCCCATGCCGATGGTGGACCGAGGCGGCAGATTGCGACAATCTGCCGGCGCGCCGGGATCCAACGTGACCCCGCTGCGCAGCGTCGTTAAGAGGCAGCACCTGCCCAGTACACGGTCTCCTCGCTTGCTCAACAGCTTCCCCCCCAGCATGTACCTCCCCGCCACTCGGCCCTTCCTCCTCGCGGCTTCGCTCTGCTCGATCGGATCCGCCCAGACCGTCACCGAGACCTACAGGCTGATGCCCTCGAACCCGCCCGCCTCGGGCAGCGATGTCTTCGGCATCCGCCTCGAGATGGACGGGGATCGCGCCATCGTCTCCGACCCCGGCCGGGCCGCCGTCATCTTCGCGGTGGGCTCCAACACGGAGCTCCTCGAGCTCGACGCCCAGGGTGAACCGGACGACAACTTCGGAGCCTCCGTGGCCCTCTCCGGTGACCTCGCCGTCGTCGGGGCGACCAACGTCGACGGGATCGGGCCCTTCTTCGGCTCCAACTGGGGCGGGGCATGGGTCTTCGATGCAGCGACCGGCGCGGTCCTCGAATTCATCCAGGGTTCAGACGCCGTCTCGGGGGACCGCGCCGGGAACGCCGTGGCCGTCAACGACGACTACATCATCCTCGCCGCGCGACTCCAGGACTCACCGGGAAGCCAACAGGGGGCCGTCTACGTCTATGACGCCGCCACCCGTCAGGAGCTCTACAAGCTCACCGCCTTCGACGGGGAGCTGCTGGACTACTTCGGTTCAGACGTCGCGCTCGCGGGGGACACGCTGCTGGTCGGCGCCAGCGGCGACGACTCCAACCGGGGGGCCGCTTACCTCTACGACCTGCCCACGGGCAACCTGATCCGGAAGATCGTGGCGTCCGATGGCGAGCCGGAGGACTTCTTTGGGGTCGCCGTCGCCATCAGCGGCGACCGCGCGCTCGTCGGCGCGTACTGGGACGAGAACGCGGGCGGCCCCTTCGCGGGCGCGGCCTACATCTTCGACTGGACCACCGGGCAAGAGCTCCACAAGCTCACCGCGTCCGACGGCGCCGCGGAGGCTGTCTTTGGGGCCTCCGTGGACCTGGTCGGCGACCGGGCCATCGTCGGGGCCTACCTCGCCGACGCGCCGCTCTTTCGCTCGGGCGCGGCCTACACCTTCGACGCCAGCACCGGCCAGGAGCTCCAGAAGCTCGTCTCATCGACGCCCGCAGCGTCCGACTGGTTTGGCTACGACGTGGCGACCAACGGGGCGCAGGACCTCGCCAGCCTGACCGGCGGACTCTTCTTCGGATCCCCCCTCACCGAGGGCGCGGTCTGCGTGTATGGCTTCCCGGAGATCGGCACGAACTACTGCGCAGCGGCCGTGAACTCGACAGGCTTCGCCGCCGCTCTGGGAGCCACAGGCAGCTCGAATGCCGCCGCCAACAACCTGATGCTTGAGGGGGTCGGTCTCCCCACCAACGCCTTCGGCTTCTTCCTCGCGAGCCGCGCCCAGGGCTTCACCCAGAGCCCTGGCAGCAGCCAGGGCAACCTCTGCCTCGGCGGCGCCATCGGCCGCTACGTCGGGCCCGGCCAGATCCAGAGCTCGGGCCCCCTGGGCCGGATCTCCCTGGCCATCGACAACACCCAGGTCCCCCAACCCTCCGGCGCCGTCTCCGTTCAGCCCGGCGAGACCTGGAACTTCCAGCTCTGGCACAGGGATAGCGTCGGTGGCTCGGTCACGTCGAACTTCACCGACGGCTACGAGATCGTCTTCCAGTGAAGCCAACGCCGCCGCCGGCGGCAGCAGCCATCGACCCACACGGCCCGTTCCGAGTCACTCGGGGCGGGCCGCGGTCGTTCCGCGGCGAGGATCACGCCCTTCGGGAGGTCATGAGCGACACGACGACGATCACCGCCGCGTTCACGGCGAGGCCGGGGAGCCCGGGGTGGAGGTCGGAGGGCGGCATCAGGTGGGGCCACGCCAGCGTGGTCGCCGAGCCGAGGAGCAGGCCGAGAAGCGCGGCGATCCCGGTGGCCCGCTTCCAGAACAGCGCCGCGAGCACCGGGGGCGCGAGCTGCCCCATCGGGCCGTAGGCGTAGGAGAGCAGGCCGACCAGGTCCTCGTGGAAGGAGACCGCCGTGACGTAGGAGATCACGAGGATCGGGAGCAGCATCCAGCGCACGGCGCGCCGCTCCGCCTCGGGGCTGAGCGTCTTCTTGGCGCCCACAATCCACCCGTCTCGCACCAGGATCGACGCCGCCGAGTGCAGGATCGCGTCGCCGCTGGACATGGACGCCGCCAGGGCACCGGCACAGAAGAGGCCGATCAGGAGCGCCGGGAGGTCGAGCTGGAGCAGGAGGTGCGGGAGCACCTGGTCCGCCTGCTCTGGCGCGGGCTCGAAGCCCACGGCCGCGAACCCGATGAGCAGGATCGGCAGCAGGAACAGCTGGAACGTGGGGTAGAGCACGACGGTGCGCCGGATCACGCTCTCGCTGCGCGCCGCGAAGGCCTTCTGGAAGAGGTGCGGCCAGAAGGAGAAGCCGGCGGCCATGACGAAGACGGAGCTGCCGTAGCCGAGCCATGACCAGCGCTCGCCCTCCTGGGCGGCGCCCCCCGGGAGCCGGAGAAACTCGGGGTCGATCGCCTGGAACATCTCCCCCACGCTGCCGTGCAGCGCGCGCGGCAGGTACAGCCCGAGCGACCAGGCCATGATCATCATGAAGAGGCCCTGCAGCGTGTTGGTCCAGCCAACCCCCATGACGCCGCTGTGCCACACGTAGAGGAGCACCACGCCGTAGACCACCGCGGCGCCGACCTCCACGGACATGGCCCCGGAGGTGAGGACCTCGAGCACGTGCCCCGCGCCGCGCATCTGGAGCGCGAGGTAGGGCACGAAGGCCAGCAGGCTGACCACCGCCATAACGGGCGCGAGCGGACGGAAGCCGAGCTCTCCGGCCACCAGCTCCGCCTGGGTGATGTATCCCTTGCGCCGCCCGAGCCGCGCGGCCGCCGGACCCGTCCAGTAGAAGGGCAGGAAGCCCAGCACGCCGAAGGCGAGGATGTGGAACGCCGCCGCGCCGGTGGAGAAGGCGCGGCCAGGCGCCCCGAGGAACGCGAAGGCGCTGAAGATGGTGGCGCCGGTGACGAAGTACATGAGCACGGGGCCCATGGACCGGTCGCCCGCGACGAAGCCCGTGGCGCTGTCACTCGCCGAACGGGCCGCGCGCCAGCCCACGAAGAGGTTGAGGGCCAGGTAGGCGCCGACCACCAGCAGGATCTGGGCCTCGGCGCTCATGCTCTCTCCCCCCCATCCGTGGCGTTCGAATCCGTGGCGTTCGAACCCTCTGCGTCCGAGCCCTCAGCGTCCGAGCCCTCTGGCTCCGTACTCATGTACGCCCACATCACGAAGGGCGTCAGCGCCGCCCAGCCGGTGACCCACGCGAGGCCCGCTGGCAGCCCGAGGAACAGCCCGTCCGCAGTGGAGAGGTCGCGGAAGAGGAGCCCGGTCAGGCTCAACACCGCGACGGCGAGGTAGATCAGGAGGAGCAGATGTCGCAGGGCCATGGCCTCACAGTAGCGAGGCGCCCCCCCCTCCGTCCCCTCGAGGTCGGCCCTCCGTATGACTGCGCCCCCCCAGGGCTCAAGGCGCTATGCTCCTCGCTCGTTTTTCAGGGACCCCAACCAAAAGGAGCAACACCATGGCCCGCGCATCCGCACGCCACATCCTCGTCGACACGGAAGAGAAGTGCCTCAAGCTGAAGGAAGAGATCGCCGGCGGCGCCGCCTTCGAAGACCTCGCGAAGCAGCACTCCTCCTGCCCCTCGGGCAAGAGCGGCGGCAGCCTCGGCGAGTTCGGCCCCGGCCAGATGGTCAAGGAGTTCGACACGGTCGTCTTCAACGAGGCCGTCGGTGAGGTCCACGGTCCGGTCAAGACCCAGTTCGGCTACCACCTCCTCGAGGTCACCAGCCGCTCGTGAGCGCCCTCGCCGCGCCGATCCCCCGCCGCGGGGATCGGCGGGCGGACAGGGCCTCCCGGCCTTCGGGGCCAGGACAACGATGGCGACTCCAGGGTTCACCGCTGGACGGGCGGTCCTGCTGGTGAGGCCAGACCCTTGGTGCGCGGCAACCGAGAGGGGCGCGCAGGTCCAAGGTCCCGCCGGAGAGCCAGGAGCGGCTCAGCGCCCGAAGCCGACCGCGGCGAGGAGCACGCGGACGAGACGCCCAAGAGTCGGCTTCGCCGTCAGCGACGTGAGGTGACGACCGACCGCCGGTCCGGAGCGATGCCGCGTGAACCAGGCGGGGCGCGGGAAGATCCGGAAGGGCGCCCGCAGGACGGTCTTCTGCGGCCGGTCAAAGAGGAACGTGTTGTGGACCGTCCCGATGCCGCTCCCTGCGTCGTCGAGCGAGTTCCCGGGGAACGCGCCCCAGGTGGTGGAGCCGAGGGGGAAGGAGGCCGCCGCCCAGAGGTTCACGGCCACCGTGCCGAAGCGCAGGTCGCCGATCGCGCGCTCCACCGCCCTCCCGACGACCGGGTCCCTCATGGATGAGGGGTGGACGAGCAGGGTCACGTTCAGGCTCCCCGAGACCACCTCGTTCGCGAGGCGCACGGCCTTGCGGATGAACTCCGCCGTGTCCTCCGCCGGCAGCGGAGCCTCCCCCATCGCCCCGCACCAGAACTCGTGCTGGAAGCAGGGGTCGAGGCGCTCGGAGGGGTCGAGCCCCTCGGCGAAGAGCCAGGGCGCCTCACCCTCACCCACGCGCGCGGCATCGGGGTGCGCGTCGAGGAAGGCGTCGCGCTGCGCCTGCTGGCCGGGGTAGTAGGCCGGCCGCGCCTCGGTGTCCCCCAGCGCCTCACGAACCGCCGCCAGCAGGTCCTCCCGCTGGGACCAGCCCGCGTGGGTCAGCATCACGCGCGTCGCGTTGCAGTTGAAGCCCGCGTTGGTGGTCAACGAGCTAGCGAGGTTCTCCCCGTGGTACCGGAGGTCCCCCTTGGACCAGGGGCCAGGGACCACGATCACCGGGCTAACGTTGCCGAGCTCGCTCGTCACCGGGCGCTCGTTCCTGGGTGTCCCGGCGCGCTTGCGGTCGGCGGCCTCGGTGCCCTCCCCCCAGACCACGCGATCGTGGGTCGAGAGCGAGCCCGTGATGTGGATGGAGTCGATCCCCTCGTGCTGACAGAGCCGGTCACCGGCCTCGGCGCCGCCGTACATGATGCGCAGGACGTCGGCGTCGATCAGCGGGCGCAGGGCCTTTGCCAGCGCCGGACCGATCTGCTCGTTCACCGGGTTCAGCTTCAGGACCACGCACTCGCCCGCGGAGAAGAGTCTGTGCAGCACATCCATGGGCCCGATGGAGGTGACGTTCCCCGCCCCGAGGACGAGGGCGACCCTGGCCCGACGCGACGCCGCGCGCTGGCCTCCAGCCATGCTCTCCGTGAGCCCGTCGAGGGCGACGTCCGGGTCCAGCCAGACCTCCGCCGTGATCCCGCGGAGGAGGATGCGGTCCAGGGGGTCGGTGGGGAAGACCGGCGCGGCCACCTGGCCGTTCGAGAGGACCTTCGCCACGCCCGGGAGCTGCGGCGCGCCACGGTCCGCCAGGTCCTTGAGAGATCGAATGAGCTGGCGGACGGCGCGCAGCACCGTGTAGGGGCCGCCGAGCCACTCCTCCGTCTCGGCGTGGGCGCCGCGCTGGACCCCCTTCAACGCGCAGCCCGCCGCCACCCACTCCTCGGAGGTCGCCGCGATGGTGGGGATGAGCGCCTGGAGCAGCTCAACCTGCTCGGCCAGCGTCGCTTCGCGCCAGCGGTCCGCGGCGCCACGGAGGGTCGCGATGGCGGCGTCCTGCTCGACCGCGGAGGTCGGCGCGCACCGGGACGTCACGGGTTGGGGAGAGCCAGCGTGGTTCTGCATCACCTTCGAGCGTAACCGCGCGCAGCGTGCGGACGGGCTGCGGCCCCGCCCACTCAGGCCGGCGGGCCCTGGTCGCCGGCCAGCACGGCCTCGATCAACGCGACGGTCTCAGGGAACGGGACCGCCGCGGCGACGCCGCGGGCAGGGATCCACGCCCGGTCGCGGGGCTCTTGCGCAACCTCCTCGCCCCCCCACTCCATGGCATAGAAGCCGCAGCTCACGCGCGCCCCGTTCACCTCGAACTCGACCCGGCCAGCCCAGCGCGGGGCGAGCCCGAACACGCCCGACTCCTCGCGGACCTCGCGGAGCGCCGCCGCCTCCGCGTCCTCCCCCGGCTCGATGTGGCCCTTCGGCAGCACCCAGGGGGCCTCCGGTCGGGCGAGAGGGCGGACCAGCAGGACCTCACGAGCGCCGCGGGCTCCGCGCAGCACGATCCCCCCAGCGTGAGTCAGCGTCTCGGCGTTCATGACGGCGGCGAGCGTAGCCCATTGCTCGGGCAGAGCGGCATGGCGGCGGCTATCCTCTGCGCGCCCCATGTCCGGATCCTCCAAGTCGCCCCTGCTCCGCCTCCTGGCCCACGTGCGCCAGCACCGCGGGCGGGTGAGGATCGGCATTGTCTTCTCGATCCTCAACAAGCTCTTCGACCTCGCGCCGCCGCTGCTCATCGGCGCCGCGGTCAGCATCGTGGTTGACAAGGAGCACTCCTGGGTCGCCCGACTCGGCGTCGAGGATCCCTGGCAGCAGTTCCTCGTGCTCGCCGCGATCACGGTGGTCATCTGGGTGCTCGAGTCGCTCTTCGAGTACCTGCAGAAGATCATCTGGCGCAACCTCGCCCAGAGCGTGCAGCACGACGTGAGGCTCGACGCCTACCGGCACGTGCAGGGCCTCGAGATGGGCTTCTTCGAGGATCAGAACTCCGGCGAGCTCATGAGCGTCCTGAACGACGACGTGAATCAGCTCGAGCGCTTCCTCGACGGCGGCGCCAACAGCCTGATCCAGCTCTCGACGACGGTCCTCGCCGTGGGCGCCATCTTCTTCTGGGTCTCGCCAGCGGTCGCGTGGGTCGCCTTCCTCCCGATGCCGCTGATCATCTGGGGCTCGATCTACTACCAGCGCAAGCTCCAGGCCCGGTACGTCGACGTGCGCAGGAACGTCGGCGCGCTCAACGCCGACCTCGCCGGGAACCTGGGTGGGATCGCGACGATCAAGAGCTACGCTCGCGAGGAGGCGGAGGCGGCCCGGATCGACGAGCAGAGCGAGCTCTACCGGGCGGCGAACCGCAAGGCGATCACCCTCTCCAGCGCCTTCTCGCCGCTCATCCGGATGTTCATCCTCGCGGGCTTCACCGCGACCCTGCTGGTCGGCGGGCGGATGGCGCTCGACGGCGACCTCGACGAGGCGGCCTTCGCGATCCTCGTCTTCATGACCCAGCGGCTCCTGTGGCCGCTGACCTCACTCGGAGAGACCCTCGACCTGTACCAGCGGGCGATGGCGAGCGTGCGACGCATCTTCGAGCTGATCGACCGCCCCTCGACCATCCGTGACGGCCCGCGGCCCCTGCCCGCCGCGGCCGTGAAGGGGCAGATGCGCCTGCGGACCGTCGACTTTGCCTACCAGGGACACGCGCCCCTCTTCGAGGGCCTGAGCCTCGACTTCCCGGCCCGCGAGACCACCGCTATCGTGGGCGCGACCGGGTCGGGCAAGTCGTCTCTGACCAAGCTCCTGCTCCGGTTCTACGACCCGACCGCCGGCACCGTCGAGCTGGACGGCAACGACCTCCGGGAGCTCCGGCTGAGCGACCTGCGAGAGGCCATCGGGCTGGTCAGCCAGGACGTGTTCCTGTTCCACGGGTCCATCGCCCAGAACATCGCCTACTCGCGACCCGAGGCCCCCATGGATGAGATCCGGGCAGCGGCGCAGGCGGCGGAGCTCGACGAGTGGGTGGCGACGCTCCCCGACGGCTACGACACCGTCGTCGGCGAACGTGGCCAGAAGCTCTCCGGTGGACAGCGGCAGCGCGTCTCCATCGCCCGCGCGGTGATGAAGGACCCCCCGATCCTCATCCTCGACGAGGCCACCTCGGCGGTGGACAACGAGACCGAGGCCGCCATCCAGCGATCCATGGAGCGCATCGCCCAGGATCGGACCACCATCGTGATCGCCCACCGCCTCTCCACGATCCGCGGCGCCGACCGCATCCTCGTGCTGGACGAGGGCGGGGTCGTCGAGCAAGGACGCCACGAGCAGTTGATCGAACAGGGCGGCCTCTACGCTCAGCTGTGGGGTGTCCAAACCGGGGATCGCGGCAACGCTGCGAGCGCCGGATGAGCGACCTCCTCATCGGCGAGGTGCAGGCGGCCGTCTCTCGACTCGTCGAGGCCGAGGACGCCGCCGCTGACGGCGCGCGCCGAGCCGCCGTCGCCCTGCTCTTGCGCGGCGGATCGACGGCTGAGCTCGAGGTGCTGCTCATGCGGCGCGCGGTCCGAGCGGGAGATCGTTGGTCCGGCCAAATTGGACTCCCGGGCGGTCACGAGGAAGACTCCGACGCGACCCTCGAGGCCACGGCTCGGCGAGAGTCCGTCGAGGAGGTCGGCGTGGACCCAGGCGCCACCGGCGGACGGATGCTCGGCCGCCTCCCGGCGGTGCAGGCGCGCGCGCGCGGCGAGCGCCTCGACCTCTTCATCACGCCGTTCGTATTCCACCACCCTGCGCCCTCGACTCCGGTGCTCGGACCCGAGGCCTCGGAAGCCTTCTGGCTCCCCCTCGCGCCCGCGATCTCCGGCGCGTTCGATGAGCCGTACCGCTACGAGCACGGAGAGGTGATCCACAAGCTCCCCTCCTGGAGCTTCGAAGGGCGCACCATCTGGGGGATGACGCACGGCATCGTGAGCCGCTTCGGACGAGCATTACAGAGCCCCTAACCGAGGGTGTGCTTCGTTTTGAACCACACCCAGGGTGATCTCCCTGGGGCTCGCCGGGCTTTTTGTCACACCCTCGAGGAAGAGCCAGGTTGACGTGCCCAGGGCCTGATTCGCCATCCACGATGGGCGTAGAGGGCGTAGCTGCCTAGCTCGCGGCCTCGCCTAGCAACCTCTTCCATCTCCTTCCCTACTCCCATGCTTCGTTCCCTCACGCTCTCGATCGCGGCCCTCGGGCTCAGCGCGACTGCCTCGGCACAAATCACCCCCGTGGCCTCGGACTCCTTTGAGTACCCGGTCCCCGGCCTCCTCTACCAGCAGGCTGGCGGCACGGGTTGGTCCAACGCCTGGTGGGTCAGCGGCGCCGCCAACGATGAGTTGGTGATGTTTGACCAGTCGATCCAGCCCCCCTTCACGGCTGCGGACAACCTCGGCGGCTACGCGGGTCAGACCGGCGTCTTCGGCGCGGCCTACCGTCAGTTTGACCTCGCGGCGCACCCCGAGCTCATCGACCCGATCACCAATCGCTGGGGCGCCGACGGCGAGACCATCTGGATCTCCTTCAGCACCGTGAACTTCCAGGGCCAGCCCCAGGATCACTACGGCGGCCTCTCACTTTGGCGAGCGGGACAGAACCCGGCCGAGTCTCTCTTCCTTGGCTCCCCCTGGAACTCCCAGGGTTGGGGCATCGATGACGAGGGCGACCTTGGAGGCTCCGCTCCCGCCGTGATCATCCCGGGGTCAAACGACCAGGTCGGCGCGCGCATCGTGGTGCGCATGGACTACATGGCCGGCCAGAACCGCTGCCGCATGTGGATCGACCCCGCGGCCGAATACCCCACGGGTACCGCTGACCTCGATGAGATGGTCACGGGTGGCGACTTCGACGAGATCCGCCTCTCGAGCGGCGGCAACAACGGGGACCTGTACTTCTGGGACAACATCGTTGTCGCGAAGGGCACGCCGACCGGCGGCCTCGGGGTCAGCTACTGCACCGCGAACCCGAACTCCACGGGCGTGACCGGCGACATCTCCGCTACGGGCTCGGACCAGGTCGGCCTCAACGACCTGACCCTGACCGCCGGTGATCTCCCGGCGAACTCGTTCGGCTTCTTCCTCGCCAGCCAGACCCAGTCCCAGGTAGCGAACCCCGGCGGCAGCGCCGGCAACCTGTGCCTTGGCGGCGCCATTGGCCGTTACGTCGGCCCCGGGCAGGTCCTGAACTCGGGCTCCACGGGCGCCTTCTCGCTCGCCCTCGACCTCACCAACACGCCGCAGCCCACGGGCACGGTCGCGGTGCAGCCGGGCGACACCTGGAACTTCACCACCTGGCACCGCGACGCGGTCGGCGGCACCACCACGTCCAACTTCACGGACGGCCTCTGGATCACCTTCAACTGATCTCCGGATCGACCGGGCGGAGGAGGTGCTCGCCTCCCCGCGCGGCCGATCATGACGAACGGCCCCGGCGTTTCCCCCTGGAACTCCGGGGCCGCTCGCGTTCCGCGCCACTCGGCAGCCACCTCAGGGCGGCTGTGCCCTCCAACACGCGGCCCCCAGGCGCGGCGGCCCGAAGGCGCTGTGCCCCGGAGCGCTGTGTGCCAAAGCGGCGGGATACCAGAGCGGCGGGTCCCGGAGCAGCGGGTCCCGGAGGCTGAGCGCCTCAGTCGTCTCCGTCGCCGCCCGCGTAGCCGTTGGCCGCCAGCGATCGCTGGATGCTCGCCGGGATGTCCGCCGCGGCGGCGCCCGCTGGCGCCCTCTCGAGGCCAGAGATGATCTCCTCGGCGGCCTCATCGTAGAGGCGCTTCAATCCAGCGCCGCCGCCGACGCCCGCCTCATCAGAGACCATGAGCGGCTGCAGCTCGCCGGGGTCGGTGGAGAGGTCGAACCAGGCGCTCCCGCCGTTGTCGTGGTTGACGACGAACTTCCCGTCCGCCGTCCGCAGGCTCCGGAGGTTACGCCCGACGCTCATGAGCTCGGAGACCGCGGGTCGGCCCAGGCCCGTGGACTGCTCACCACGGAGGAAGGGCCCGAGGGTCTCCCCCATGGTCGTCGACACCGCCGGCAAGCCCGCGAGATCGCGGAGCGTCGGGCCGAGATCAATCATCCGCGTCTGTCCTGCGAAGCGCGCCGGCTGGACGACACCGGGGAAGTGGACGATGAGCGGGATGTGAATCTGCTCGTCGTACAGGGTCGTCCGGTGCCCCTTCCCCCCGTGGTCGAAGAGCTCCGTACCGTGATCGGCGGTGATCACGAAGACCGTATTCTCGAGGAGCCCCGCTGCGCCGAGGTCGTGTCGTATGCGCCCGACGATCTCGTCCGTCCAAGCGATCTCGCCGTCGTAGAGCGCGATGATGTGCTCCTTGTCGCGCGCGGGGATCGCCGCGTTGATGGCCGGGTCGTAGAAGAAGTCACGCCCGGTGAACGGTCCGTCGTAATCAGGGTCGAAGAGCGTGTCGTAGGGAGGCGGCGGCGTGAAGTCGAAGTGCACGTCCCACAGGTGCACGAAGGCGAAGAAGGGCTCGGCCTCCTCAGCCGCCTCCGTGAAGAAGCGCTGCCACTCCGCGTAGACCTTGTCGTTGGTCACGCCGTGGTGCGAGGCCCGCAGGACCGGGTCTCGCATGGACCACTCGTTGTCGGCGTCCACCTGCCCCTCGGGAACCGTCTGGACACAGTCGACGTAGCGATCAAAGCCCTGCCCGAGGCCGAAGGCCGGGTGGAGGTAAGGGCCAGCGAAGAAGCCCGCGGTGGAGTAGCCCGCCGTCTGGAAGGACTCCGGCAGGGTCTCGAAGTCCTCGGACAGGCGGAACTTCACGGCGTCCACGACGCCATGCACGCTGTCGGGGACCGAGGTGAACATCGCCGCGTGCGCCGGCAGGGTCCAGGGCGCGCTGCTGATGTGCTGCTCGAAGAGCGCCCCCTGAGCCGCGATCGCGTCGATGTTGGGCGAGGTCGGCCGCGCGTACCCGTAGCACCCCAGGTGGTCCGGCCGCAGGGTGTCGATGGAGATCAGGACGATGTTGGGCCGGTCCTCCACCACCTGACCACCGCAGGCGAGAGACAGCCCCAGGAGCGGCGCCACCAGGAGCGAGGTTCGGTCGGCGGCGCGGGGGGGCATCATCGCTGTGGAGTCATCGGCTGCGTGTACGGTGACCCGGAGCGATAAAGCTCGAGACGGGCCTCGATCTCTGTACGGAGCGGATCCGCCGCCGTGAGCGCGGAGGCTGCCTGCGCCGCGTCGTCGGCGGCGCCGTCGAAGTCTCCCGCCCGGGCGCGGGCCGCTGCACGCACGTCGAGCCGCTCAGGATCCGCCCCAAGCTCCTCGACCAGGGCCTCAGCCAGCGACAGCGCCTCGACCCCGTCCCGCGCGGCTGGATCAGCGCTCGTGGCGCGGGTCCAGGCCAGCAACGTCCGCGGACCGGGGAGCCCCCGCACAGAGCCTGGCGCTGCCGAGAGGGTGTCCATGGCCTCTGCGTCTCGGCCGAGCATGAGCAGGAGCATCACGACCCGGCTCGTGGCCTCCGCGTCCTCCGGCGCCAGCGTCAGGTCCTGTCGTAGAAAGCGGAGCCCCTGATCGTGCCGCTCCAGCCGGCCGAAGGCCGCCGCCATCCTGGCCGCGTGGCGTCGCTCATGGGACTCGTGCTGATCGAAGCCGACCTCGGCGTTGATCCCGGTGAACAGCGCCCCGGCGGCCACGGCCACCAGTGCGGGCCACGCGCGAGCCCGGTCACGCACCACGAGCCCGAGCGCCAGCGCAGCGAGGGGCAAGAGGCCTGCGCTGGCTGGGAGTCGATACCGCGGCGTGTACCAGAACACCACGCACACCGCGAGGGGAACCGCCACGATGAGCAGGTAAGGACCGGCGCTCCGGAGCCCCCGGCGCCGGGCCAGCGCGAGGAGGGCCCAGAGGCCTGCGGGGAGGATCCAGGCCAGGGTGAGCGGCGCGAGCCAGAGGCGCGTCGCCACGCCGTCCCGCCGCTCCATCCAGGGTTGATAGACGTCGCCATACCGCCGCCCCGTCAGCGTGTACCAGAGCTTGAGCCCCGCCACTGAGAGCGCGCGTCCCGGCTCCTGCTGCCACCACTCGAGCCCCTGGCCAAGCCAATAGCGACTGGCGTCATTCCACCCGGCCCTCTCGTCCCCGAGCGCAGCGCGGGCCTTCAACAGCGAGTCCAGCGCCTGCTCCTCCTTGCTATTCACCACCCCCACGGCGGCGAGGGTGCCGTCCGCTGCCGGGTTGTTGCCGTGATAGAAGGTGAGCCCCGCCTGCGAGCTGATGGGGATGAACTCCCCCGAGGCCCGTTGGTTGTGGAGCGTGGCGGGCGCGATGGTCACGAGGCTCACCGCCACGGCGATGAGCGCCGCCCGCTGGCCGCCGACGCCGCTGCCGAAGAGCCACAGCGGCACGAGGGGGAGCAGGGCGAGATAGGGCGGGAAGGCGAGGCAGCAGAGCCCAGTGAGCGCCCCCACGAGCGCCGCCCGGCGCGGCGACGCGCTCCGCCCGGCGCGGCTCTCGATCCCGGTCAGCATGTCGAGGAGCCCCGCTGTCAGCGCGAGCTGGAGCGAGCCCGCGAGGACCCTGCTCGTGGCGGCTGCGGGCTCGTCCAGCGCGAGGAAGAGCCCCGCCCCCAGCCAGCCGACCCACGTCGCGAAACGCGGTGAACCGACCGAGGCCGCGAGCCGCCGGCTGAGCCGACCGATGAGCACCAGCGTGACGAGGTAGAGCAGCACCTGCGACGCGGCGAGCGCGCCAAGACCGCCGCCCATCGCGCGGATCAGCGCGGCCCACCAGAGCATCAGGGGCGCCGTCTCGAAGGGCGCCTCGTCCACGAGCGCCCCCCCCGCAATCTCTCCTGCATGGGACCACACGACGGCTGCGTCGACCTGCGGGACGAGCACCATGGGGTTCTCGCTGAAGGACTCCGCCGCGATGAGCAGCTGGAAGGCTCCCGCCAGCACCAGGAGCAGGAGCAAGCCGCGCTGGAACCTGCGCAGCTCCGGCGCCGACTCCGGGCGGACGAGCCTTGTCCCGGACGCAGCCTTGGCCTCGGCAGCCGGCTGCTTTGCTGAGGGAGTTGAAGCCATGATCCGCGAGCCTAAGCCCCCTTGCCCACCGCCAGGCGCTCCGCGACCTCGACGATCTCGGCGGCGACGGAGAGGGCAATCTTGCGCGGCTCCTTCGAGCCTTTGGAGAGGCCGATGGGGCAGGTCACCGAGGCGAGCTGCTCCGCCGTCGCGCCCCGCTGCTCAAGGCGTTGCTTGAAGCGAATCCACTTCCGGTCGGAGCCAATGAGCCCGATATACGGGAAGGTGCCGCGGCGCAGGGCGCGGGCAATGACGTCCTGATCGATGGAGTGGCTGTGGGTCATCACCAGGAGGAGCGAGTCCGCGGGGATGCTGTCCACCTCCTCCTCCGGCGCGTCGATGAAGAGGACCTCGTACGGCCGCGGCTCCGGGAGCGGCGGCTCCACGTCCTCAGCCGACCGCGAGTCGATCAGCTGAACGTCGAGCCCCATGTAATCCGCGAGGCCTGCGATCGCCTGGGCCACGTGACCGCAGCCGAAGATCACCAGCCGACGTCGCGTCCAGCTGAAGGACTCCAGGAAGAGGCTCACCTCGCCGCCGCAGCATTGGCCGGCCTTCTCGGAGAGCGGAACGGTCTCCGTCACGGTCGCAGCACCTCCCGCCTCGAGCAGTTCGCAGGCGCGCTGGATGGCGAGGTGCTCGAGCTGCCCGCCGCCGATCGTGCCCCAGGCCAGCTTGCCGTCCGCCACGATCATGCGGGCCCCGACCTCTCGAGGCGCTGAACCCTTCACTCCGGTCACCACCACCTGACAGCAGGAGCGCCCCTCGTCCCGGAATCTGGCGAGGGCCTCGAGCCACTCTTGTTGATTCACGGTCATGCTGCGCTCCTCGCCGCGCTTCCGCGCGCGTCCCCCCCGGTGCCCGGCGGGGCGGGATGGGGAGGGGAGAGTGGTGGGCCAAGCTGGGCTCGAACCAGCGACTTCCACGCTGTGAACATGGCACTCTACCAACTGAGTTATTGGCCCACGCAGCGAGGCGGAGAGGATAGCGAGGCATCGGCCCCAAGGGAACCCGTCGCCCCCACTCCAGCGAAGAGAAGCGCGAGGAATCCAGGACCAAGACCTCCACGGAGGGCTGAACGCCGGAGGGGCCCAACTCCGACAGGGTGAGATCACCTTGAGCGCAGCGCGCGAGAACAGAGGCGCTTGACCGGACGAAGCGCACTGGTGGATCGAGAACTAGGAACCCACCCAGTGGGCGCAACTTGACCTCGAGCGCAGACCCCTACAGGTATCCACGTAGAGATCCCGCCTCTGCTGCGTTGCCAGCAGGGTGAAGCGCAAGACCCGAGACGGGGCAACGGGAAACATTCCCGACCCAACCTTCAGCCGGAGCCCTCACTTTTCGCCCGTTCTGCTAGGTTCATTTTGCCTTCCCGGCCAGTCCATTCCGATCGACCTCATTCCTTACCCCCCCGCCTCGATGAAGACGTCTGCCCTTCTAGTTGGCCTGGCCTTGACCGCAAGCGCCAGCGCACAGGACCTGGAGTCCGCTGTTAACCGCTCCCTGGGACTGACCGAGAGTCACGTCCAGAAGCTCGAGTTGTTCGGCGACCCCGCTACGGGGCTGACCGTGCCGTTCGAACTGAACGGGACCGCCACCCAGCTCGCCCTCAGCGCCCACTCCGTACGCGCCCCTGGCTTCGAACTCGTGGAGCAGCGCGCCGACGGCTCGCTGGTCAGCGTGGCCCCCGGCCCGGTGGTCACCCTCCGCGGCACCGTGGAGTCGATGCCCGACGCCCGCGTCGCCGGCGCGCTCCTCGAGGACGGCCTCTACGCCCGCATCATGATCGCCGGTGGCTCCGAGTTCTGGATCCAGCCGGTCCCGACCTCCATCGAGGGCGCGAGCCCCTCCCACCACGTCCTCTACGAGCGCGGCGATGTCCTGCGCACCAGCCACTTCTGCGGCGCTGACCTGCTGGCCAACAACTTCGGCCAGCCCGGCTTCGAAGAGGTACCTCAGAACAACACCGCCATGGGCACGTCCCTGTTCACGGCGGAAGTGGGCTGTGACGCCGACTACGAGTACTACCTGGACTACGGCTCGTCGACGACCAACGTCAGCGACCGAATCCAGACGGTCATCAACTCGATCAACCTGCAGTACGAGAGCGAGGTGAGCATCACCCACTCGACCACCCAGGTCATCGTGCGAACCTCTTCCAACCAGCCCTACACGTCCTCGGACGCCTCGACACTGCTCAACCAGTTCCGCAGCGAGTGGAACGCGAACCAGGGCAGCGTCCAGCGAGACGTCGCTCACCTGTTCACTGGCAAGAGCATCGACGGCGGCACCATCGGTATCGCATGGGTCGGCGCCATCTGCTCCACCTATGGCTACGGCATGGTGGAGTCCGACTTCAACAACAACTACTCCAGCACGACGGACCTCTCGGCGCACGAGCTCGGGCACAACTGGAACGCCCAGCACTGCACCTGCACGTCGTACACGATGAACCCGTACATCACGTCGGCGAACACCTTCAACCCCAACGTGACGCGCGGGACCATCACCTCCTTCCGTGATAGCCGTACCTGCCTCGACGGCGGCGGCGGTGGAGGCGGCGGCCTCAGCAACGACGACTGCGCGACCGCCGAGGTCATCACCGCAGGGGCCACGGCCTTCGACACCACCAGCGCCACCAACAGCGGGATCGCCTGGTCTTGCGCCGGCGGCGGCGCGGCCGACGCCTGGTACTCCTACACCGCGTCCAGCTCCGCCGACGTCACCATCGACACCTGCGGGTCTGGCTACGACACGGCGCTTCAGGTCTGGGTCGGGAGCTGCGGCTCCCTGACCCGCATCGCGTGCAACGACGATGTGTGCGGCCTCCAGAGCCAGATCGACCTCACCGGCCTCTCCGCGGGAACGACGGTCCTCATCCAGGTCGCCGGCTACTCGGGGAGCACCGGAACGGGCACCCTGACCCTGACCGAGGCCTCGACCCCGCCCCCGGGCCAACCGGGGAGCCCGACGCCCTCCAACGGCGCAGGCTCGGTGTCCATCAACCAGGACCTCTCCTGGAGCGCCGCCTCCGGCGCCGCGAGCTACAACGTGTACCTCGGAACCAGCTCCTCCCTCGGCGCCGGTCAGCTTCTGGGCAACCAGGCCGGGACCTCACGCAACGTCGGAACGCTGGCGTTCTCGGCGACGTACTACTGGCGGATTGACGCGGTCAACGCCAGCGGGACCACCACCGGCTCCACCTGGTCCTTCACCACGGAAGCCGATACTCCGGCGCCCCCGGGCCAGCCCGGAAGCCCGACGCCGTCCAACAACGCGACCTCGGTCTCCATTGACCAGGACCTCGCCTGGAGCTCGGCCTCTGGCGCGGCCAGCTACGCCGTGTACTTCGGAGAGACCACATCTCCGGCATTCCAAGGCAACCAGGGCGGCACCAGCTTCTCCCTCGGCCAGCTGGACTACGACACCACCTACTATTGGCGGGTCGACGCCAGCAACGGAGGCGGCACCACCAGCGGCCAGCTCTGGTCCTTCACGACCGAGGCTGACCCGAACACGGGCGGCGGCGAGACGGTGATCTTCGCTGACAGCTTCGACGGCGCGGCCTCCACGGCCTGGGTCTCCGACGACAGGATCCGGACCCGCAGCAGCTGGGCCTACGCCGGCACCGGCGGCACCCGGATCCGGCGGGGCCGCTTCCTCGAGGTGACCGTCAACACGGTTGGCTACACCGGCCTCCGGCTCGAGTGCGCGCGTGAAACCAAGCGCCTCGACAACGGCGAGTTCCTCACGATCAGCGTCAACGGCAACACCGTTGAGCAGATCACCGGGACGTCTGGCTGGATCACCTCGGACATTGACCTGTCAAGCTACGCCGGTCAGGGCTCCGTCAGGATCCGCTTCGCGGTCAACGCGAACCGAAACAACGAGAAGGCCTTCCTCGACGAGTTCGCCGTCATCGGTATCAACTGATACCCGACGTGGGCTGACCCACTGCAGGGGGCGGCGCGGGGATTCCCCGCGCCGCCCCCTACCTATGGGGCTCAGGCCCGTCCCGCTTCCTGCGAGCGAGAGGCCCGCCACGCAGGCTCCCTGGCAGGAGGCCCCCAAGGCGAAGCCCGACGGGCGACCCAAGGACGCGATCCATCGGGCCCTCCGGCAGCGCCCCACCCTGCATGGCCATCAGCCCGCTACCCGGCCACCCCACGGCGGTACCGGGGACGGGCCGGCGGTCAGCCCAGCCGCAGGCTCGGTGGTGAGCTCGGTGGTGAGCTCGGCACTGGCTCAGCGGCCGGCTCTATGGCCGGCTCAGGGACAAGCTCGATGGCAGGCTTGGTGGTGAGCCATGCAGCGGCTCCGCCACCGGCCCGTCGCCAGGGCCAGTGGGGACCTCCGAGGTCAGCCGGCCGATGAAGCCAGCGAACGGCCCGGATGCGAGGCCAGCGGCCCGCAGAGCGGCGCGACGAGCAGTGCGCCCGGTCTCACACCCACCGGGGCCCAGGGATCCTCCCCACCGGGGCGGCAGCAGGACCAGGATCTTGGACCCCGATGGTGCCCTCGCGCCATTTGAGGCCACCGCGCAGCGTGGAGCGTGGAGCGGCCGCAGTCCACGGAGCAGGCCGAGGCTCGGCGAGTGGTCCGCGAGGGCCTCAGTCGTCCCCGAGCGTCGCCCGGAGCTTGTCCCCGAGCTTCGACTCCGCACGCCGAAGCATCATCCGCACCGCGTCCTCGCTCTTGCCGCCCATTCGTTCGCCCGCCTGGCGAAGCGGCAGCCCCTCGAAGAAGACCAGCGAGATGGCCTTGCGGTGCTCAGGCGACAGCTCCGAGAGGGACTCCTTCAGCAGCTCGAAGTTCTCGTCCCGCTGGACCACCTTCGTGACCGAGAGGTCGCCGCTCACGAACTCCATCGGGGTCGGAGCCTCTCCTCCATCAGAGGATCCCGCGTCCATGGCTCGCTCCTTCGAGAGGTCCCGCTTGCCCGCCGAGTAGAACTCCGCCTTGTCTCGGATCTTGTTCTGCAGGATCTGAACCAGCCAGCGCAGGAGCGACCCCTGGCCCTGGTACTGATATCGGCCGAAGTCCCGAGTCGCTTCCCGGAAGGTGGTCTGCGCCAGGTCGTCCGGATCCTCCTTCAGGCGGAGCCTGGGGCCCAGCTTGCGCCGGGCCACCTCGACCATGGTCTGGTGGTAGCGAGCGAACAGGTCGTTCAACGCTTCCACGTCGCCGTCATGGGCAGCGTCGACCAGCTTCCTGATCTCGTCGTCGCCGCTCTCGTTCTTGGTCTCGTCAGCCATGGGAGGTCCAGAGTCTAGCCTCGTTACGCGGAGAGTGCCCCGCTCGACGACGGACGTCAGGCTGGTGAGTTGTCGTCTGTTCCCCACCCCGGAGCCCGACCAATAACTTCAGTTCTCCCCACCCTCGTCCCCGTCCGAGGCGGAAAGACCCAGACCGGAGCCCTCTGGGCCGCCACTCTCGACGCCTGGCTCGCCCGAGGCACCCTCCCCGCCGGCGAGCCGGCCTAGGAAGTCAGCCTCCAGCAGGACGGTGACGCCCAGCGCCTCCGCCTTCTTGGCCTTCGAGCCGGGCTTGCCGCCCACCACAAGGAAGGTGGTCTTCGCGCTCACCGAGGAGGCCACGCGCCCCCCCTGGGACTCGACCGCCTTCTTGGCCTCGAACCGGCTCATCCCCTCCAGGGTGCCGGTGAACACCACCGTTGTCCCGTCGAAGGCGGACCCGCCGGAGGCTGCATCCTCGGCCTCAATCTCGACCCCGCTCTCAAGGAGCGCCGCGATGAGCTCGAGGTTCCGAGGCTCAGCGAACCACGCGACGATCCGGGCGCCGACCTCCTCGCCGATCCCGTCGACCACAACCAGCTGCTCCAGCGTCGCGCCCTGGACATGGTCGAGCTCGTGGAAGTGCCGGGCCAGAAGGCGCGCCGTGGCGCCCCCCACCTCCGGGATCGAGAGGGCTGCCAGGAATCGCTCCAGGGAGGCCTTGCGGGCCTCGTCGAGCTCACGCTTGAGGTTGTCCACGGACTTCTGCCCCCAGCGATCGAGGGCCACGAGCGCCTCATCTGCGACCTCTCTCAGAGCGAACAGGCCCGCAGGAGAGACGAGGAGCTCGGCGTCGAAGAGCTGGACGATCATCTTCTCACCCAGCGAGTCGATCTCGAACCCGCTCCGGCCCGCCATGTGGACGGTTCGGCCGATGACCTGCGGGCGGCAACCGTAGACGTTGGGGCAACGAACATACTTGCCCTCGCGGACCACACCTGTGCCACAGGCGGGGCACGCTTCCGGCATGGCGAACGCCTCCCGGTGGTCGACGATGACCCCGGCGCGACGGGCCCCCTCTTCGTCTCGGAGGCTCGCGGGAATCGCCTCGGACCAGCCCGCAGGGGCTTCAGCCGGCCCGGCCTTGGCGACCCCGGCGATCTGCGGAATGACGTCTCCAGCACGCTTGACCAGGACCCGGTCGCCGGGCCGAGCCCCCAGAGTCAGAACGTAGTCCTCGTTGTGCAGGGTCGCGTGCCGGACCGTGACCCCGAGCACCTCAACGGGGTCCACGTGCGCCCTCGGCGTGAGCCGGCCGTTGACCCCCACCTGGATCTCGATGGCCCGGAGGATCGTGGTCACCTCCACCGGCGCGAACTTGTGAGCGTACTGCCACTTGGTGGCCCGGGCGGTGCTGCCGAGGCGGTCCCGCAGCTCCACGTCATCGAGCTTGGCGACGATCCCATCCATCTCGAAGGGGATCTCATCCCGCCGCGACTCCATCGCCGCGTGGTACTCAAGGCACCCCTCGATCCCCTGCACCGTGGCGTCGTCACTGGGCGGCGAGAACCCCCAGTCCGCGAGAAGACCAAGCCGGGCAGCGTGGGACGCGGGGAGGTCGACGCCTTCGCAGCGCACGATCGCGTAGGGGTGGAACTCCAACGGGTAGCGACGCACCTCGGAGGGGTCGCTGCGCCGCAGCGCGCCCGCCGTCGCGTTCCGTGCGTTGGCCAGGGGGGGCTGTCCACGCTCCTCGCGGTACACGTTGAAGCGATCGAAGCGATCCCGGGCGATGAGCACCTCGCCCCGGACCTCGAGCAGCGCTGGAGGCGCCGCGAGGCCGAGGGTCACAGGGACGTCGCGCACCGTCCGCAGGTTGGCGGTGATGTCCTCGCCCATGGTGCCGTCACCCCGGGTCAGGCCCTGGACGAACGCGCCGTCGCGGAAGATCAACGCCGCCGAGACACCGTCAAACTTGGGCTCGACGTGCCAGGTCAAGTCTTCACCTTCCTCGAGACCCAGGAAGCGGTGCACCTTGGCGGCGAAGTCCCGCGCCTCCTCCGCGCTCCGCAAGCTCTCGATGGAGAGCATCGACACCGCGTGCCGGGCCTTCTCGAAGCTGTCCCCCTCGGGCAAAGGCGCCCCAACCCGCTGGGTCGGGCTCTCGGGCGTCACTAGCCCGGGATGCTCTGCCTCGAGGGCCTTGAGCTCACGGAAGAGCGCGTCGTACTCGGCATCCGAGATCTCGATCCGTCCCTCGTTGTAGTAGAGCTGGTCGTGCCGGAGGATCTCCGCACGAAGCCAGTGGAGACGCTCCTCGGGCTCCTGGTCTGCGCTCTGGCCGTCACTCGGGTTGGGCGCCGGCTTCACTGGGCCCTCCCCGTCGCCGCGGTCCACGGACATGGACGCCGTCGCGCGGCCCCCATTCCCAGACCTCGCCGGCGCCCCGCACCGTCCAATTCGCGCCCCTGGGACCCCGTGATCTCTGGGGTCCCCCCCCGCTTCTCTTGCTGCCGTCGCCGATCCATGGAGGAGAGTGTCCCGCACAGAGGGGGCCGAGTCCATGCAGGAGCCCGCGACCATGGCGAGGAAGATGACGCCCCGCCTCGTACCGCGCCCCCCGCGGGCGGACCCCCAGCCCCAAGCACCGACGCGACGCCTCTGATGACTCTGATGACTCTGATGACTCTGACGAACTCGACCGCTCGTACTCGCCCGCTCCCAGCGACAAGGGCCGCGCCGGCGCGCCCATCGAGACCATCCCCTGGCCAGATTTCCCATGCCTGGGAGACGATCGGGATCACCAGCGGTGGCGGCTGACCGGGCCTCTCGCAGCAACTTCGCCCTCTGCTTCAGCCGGGCGTTCGGGGGCGGCCGAGCGCCCGGTCCAAGACGTCAGCCGCCGAGCTGGTCGCCCCGAAAGGCATCCGGGATCAGCTCGTCCACCGACCATCGCGCGGTCGTCCCGTCCGCGGCCTCGGCCACGACGGTGGCCCGGGGGGCAAACTCCGCGAGCCACTGGCGGCAAGCGCCGCAGGGAGCGGTGGGGGTCTCCGCGTCCGTCCGGATCGCCACCACCGTGATCGGCGGGCCCACCGCCGCTGCACCCTCTCCCTTTCCCCCGAGCTGCGCGACGCGGGTCGAGAGGGCGTTGCGTTCTGCACACAGGGTCAGACCGAAGCTGGCGCTCTCGACGTTGCAGCCACTGAAGAGGCCGCCCTCCGAATCCAGCACGGCCGCCCCCACCCGGAAGCGGGAGTAGGGCGCGTGCGCTGCATCCTTCACGGAGCGGGCGGCCTCGAGGGCGCGCGCGATGGCGGCATCGTCAGGTTCGAAAGACTCGGGCACGGGCTGAGCTTCACGCCCGCGACTGCCGGTGTAAAGCCCCGGGCTCATTCCCCAACGCCCACCGCCTGCTCCTCCGCTTTCCAACGCGCCAGCACCTCCCTGTGGACCGGACCTGCGGGGGTGGTTTGGACCGCTTCACCTGGTGGTCCATTTCAGCCCCAGGCTCACCCTGTGCCTTGGCCTTCACTTCCCACAGTGGCTCGGTCCCTTGGCCTTCCCGGGCAAGCCCGAACGGCAGCTCCGTTCGGCGGGCTCGCCGAAGAACCCCACTCAAGAAGCCCACTCAAGAAGCTCGTCCAGGAGGCCGCCCAGAAGGCCCGTCAAGGTGGCCCTTCCATGGGCCGTACTCACCTCCAGTGCGACCAGGCCCCCCCCAGCCTTCCCAGGGGATCACACTCTCCGAGAGCCTTCTGGCCAACCCAGACCGTCAGCCGGGAGGGGCCGCCCACCCGGCGCTCTCCAGGTCGGCGGCGGCCGGACGCCAGCCGTCGTAGGCGACCCGGCTCCGACGAAGGAGCCGGCCGTCGCTCTCCCGTTGGGACTCTTGGGTCGCGATCTGCACCATCGCCGTCCGGCCGAGGAGCTGCCCTGGCTCCACATCCATGGACACCGTCACATCAAAGCCTAGAGCGG
>Ga0102815_10000597_pt1 | contig 23681 bp, 22 predicted proteins | sample ColrivemetaGS759_FD_79113 | JGI IMG/M metagenome (GOLD analysis project Ga0102815, IMG submission 79113) | Estuarine microbial communities from the Columbia River estuary - Ebb tide ETM metaG S.759 | ecosystem: Environmental > Aquatic > Marine > Intertidal zone > Estuary | place: USA: Columbia... | reverse complement strand
CGCCCGAAAACGGTGTTGATATCAGCATCATTTCCGCCGCAACGCTAATGTCCGTCGCCCCCTTGCTGATCGCCTTCCTGATTTTCCAACGCCAATTCGTGCAAGCATTCTTGCGTGCAGGAATCAAATGACGACGATCCTACAAATCTCCGACACCCATATCGTGCCTGAGGGCGCGTTGGTGTCCGGGCGGCTGGATACGTCTGACGCCTTGGCGCGGCTGGTGGCACGGATCACCGGTATCCGCGACCAGATCCGGCCGATTGACGCACTATTGGTCAGTGGCGATTTAAGCGATGACGGCAGCGTGAAAAGCTACGAACGGTTCAAATCGCTGATCGCGCCCTTGGGGCTGCCGACCTATGTCATTACCGGCAACCACGACGCACGAGAACCGATGCGAAACGCCTTTGCCAAGGACCTTCCGGCCAACGGCCCGTTGAACTGGACCCGCCGTGTCGGTGACATCCAACTGATCGGGCTTGATACCCTAGTCGACGGGCAGGGGGCGGGAACGCTACCGGCCGACAGTCTGGATTTTTTGCAAAATGCGTTGTCCCAGGCAGGGGATGTGCCTGTGCTTTTGGCGTTGCATCATCCTCCCTTTCCCTGCGGCATTGGCTTCATGGACAAGATCGGACTGACCAATAGGGCGGCCCTGCGTGATGTCCTGAACGGCTTTGAAGGCACGCTGCGCATTGTCTGTGGCCACATCCACAGTATGATCATCAGCGATGTCGCGGGCCACATCGCCATTTCGGCGCCGTCGCCTGCCAGCACCTTTGCCTATGACCTTCGCGTGGATGCGCCGGTTGGGTACACGACACAAGAGGATGGCTGCCTGTTGCACCGTTGGGACGAAGGGTTTCAATCGATCAGGATCGGACCTGTAGCCGGATCGGGGCCCTTTCCGTTCTGATCGTTGCACCTAAAAGAAAGCAAATCCGGTGAATGAATCGCATGCAATCCAAATCCTGATTCACATCGCAGGCGCTGCGGCCCTGTTGATTTGGGCCGTGCGCCTTGTGCGTACGGGGGTCGAGCGCGGTTTCGCAGCGCCCATGCGCATCTGGTTGCGCCATTCAGCCAAGAACCGGTTGCTTGCGGCAGGGACCGGCATGGGGGCTGCTGTCTTGTTGCAAAGTTCCACGGCAGTGGCCGTTCTGGTGTCCAACTTCGTGTCCACGGGCGGGCTGGCGACGGCGGCGGGGCTGGCGATTTTATTGGGGGCCGATGTCGGTTCAGCTGTAGTGACGCAGCTTTTGATGGTCCGCCAACCGCTGCTGATCCCGCTGCTGCTGGTTATCGGGATCACGGTTTTTCTGCGCGGCGAAGGCAGCAAGACACGACAGATCGGCCGGATCATGATCGGACTTGCGCTGATTTTCGTGTCGCTGGACATGATACGTGGCGCGACTGAACCGATGATATCGGACCCCGGCACGCAGGCCGTCATGGCCTATTTGGGGCGCGATCTGCTGACCGCTTTCATCATCGGGGCGGTGTTCGCATGGGGCGTCCATTCGAGTGTCGCGGCGGTGTTGCTGTTCGTTACACTCGCCGGGCAGTCGATCCTTCCGGTTCCTGCTGCCGCCGCCATGGTTCTCGGAGCAAATTTGGGCGGAGGTTTCATCGCGTTCGTCCTCACCTATTCTGCACCGCTTGCGTCGCGAAGAATGGTCATGGCGAACCTGATTTTGCGGGGGGGCGGTGCCGCGCTGACGGTTTTCGTGATTGCGGCGGTGCCGGACTTGTTGGCCCAACTTGGCACGACGCCCGCCCGGCAAGCCATCAATCTGCACCTTGCCTTCAATGTGACGTTGGCTGTTGTCGCGCTTCCTTTTGTGGGGCCTATCACATCCGTGCTGTCCTATTTCATGGCTGAAAAATCCGGTCGGAACGGCGCGCTGGAATTCGTCAGCGCACTTGACCCCGCCTTGCTGGATCGACCGCAGCGCGCGATTGACTGCGCAGCGCGCGAACTGCTTACGATGGGCCAGAAGATTGAACAGATGTTGATCACGGTCGAACCTCTTTACGACCAGTGGAACGCGGCCACTGCCAGCATGATCGTGGATCAGGACAAAGCCATCAAGCAGACGCATCTGGACATCAAGCTATACCTTGCTCGCCTTGGGCAAAAGGGAATGGACGAGGATCTGAGCCGACGTTCAATCGATCTTGCCTCGATTTCTTCCAGCCTCGATTCCGCGTCCGATGCGATCACTCGGATCATGCTCGATCTCGCCAAACGTCTGGATATGCAAAAACTGCAATTCTCGCCGAAGGGCCGCGAGGAAATCCGTGATTTCACGGACCGTGTCCAAAGCAATGTCCAGCTTGCCTTGAATGTGATGATGAACCAGAATCCTGCAGAGGCGCGAGAGTTGGTCGCAGCCAAGGAAAATGTGCGCAAAGTAGAGCAGAAATTGCAGCGCAGCCATATCGGACGCCTGCGCGAGGGGCTTGTCGAAAGCATCGAGACCAGCAACATCCACCAAGAAACGTTGCGCGCGCTGAAGCAAATCAACACAGCTTTCTCGATGGTGGGCCATCCCATCCTCCTGAAATCAGGTGATCTGTTAAAGAGCCGTCTCACTTAGCGCAAATATACAACCCTGACCAAAGGTGATCGTATTTCATGAACTTAGCGGTGTTGTTGACAGTGAGTATAAGGGCAGCAACAGGGCTTCTAACCCTCAATGTCGACTCTGCGCGGCATTCTGGTCCTTAATTTCGTACGCAGCAATTGACACTTTGGGCTCGAAGCTGCCGTTCGCTGCGGTCAGTACCAAGGTCGGCGATGCGGACTTTCCCGTCATTCATTTTTCGGACTTCGCTCACGCAGCATTTCCTCGCAGTCGCGGCACATGTGTTGTTGCAGCGCAGCGAGTGTCGCCAATGCGGTCATTCATGGGCTGCTGTATCTGACGAAATTCTTGCGACCAGTCTGGAAATAGAGCGGGATACGTTCAGGACAGTGCGTGCAACAAAGTTGCCTGGCTACGACCTTTACACGAAACGGTCTTTGATGGTTTTGATAGCATCCGCCAACAAGACAAGATCGACGGCGACAGCGACGAAGGTCGCGCCTAGGGCGACGTAACGATCTGCCGCATCGGGGTCGAGTGCCATGACGCCTGCCGGAACACCGATCTCGACCAATCGCTTAATCGCGTCACCAACTGCGGCGTCGACGTCCGGATGGGTCATTTGCCCGGGCAGTCCCATGCTCGCGCTCAGATCAGCTGGGCCGATAAAGACCGCTTCGACGCCGTCCGTTGTAGCGATTGCATCCAGGTTCCTCAGCCCCTCAACTGTCTCGACCTGCACAACCAGACAAAGCTCATCCCAAGCGGTGTGGAAGTAATCGTTGACCTTCCCGTAGCGGGTCGCGCGGGTCATGCCCGCCATGCCACGCATGCCGTGCGGGCCATAGCGCATGGCGTGCACGGCCGCCGCGGCTTCTTGCGGCGTCTGGACGTAAGGGACAAGCAGCGTTTGGGCCCCCAAATCCAGAATGCGTTTGAACAGGGTCGGATCGTTGGCCGCAGGCCGCACCAAGGCGGACACTTGGCTGTGCTGGCCGATCGCCTGCAAGGCGGGCAAGACCTCGATCGTTTCAATCGCCGCATGTTCGCAATCGACCAAGACCCAATCAAACCCCGCCCCGCCAAGCATCTCCGGCACCGTATTGCCGCCGATGGTGTTCCAGATGCCAAGTTGCGTCTGCCCTGTTTTCAGGGCCGCTTTGAACAGGTTTTTCGGGTTTTCCATCGGCGGTCTTTCAAGTTGCGACGTGGCTGACGTCCTTGTCGGGTGAATAGATATCAAGGATGTTCCAATGCCCTGTTGTGGGCGTCGGATTGTTGATCATGGGGACATCCAATACCGTGGGCTTGCCGCTGGCAATGGCGGCCTGCAACGCGGGCAGCAATTCGTCGGCGGCGGAAATATGGACGCCCTCGGCCCCGTAAGCGCGCGCGATGTCGGCATAGCCCGGCCCGTTTGTCGGCGCTGCGGCACTGCCGGGGAAGGTCGTGCCATAGGTCAAACCGTAGTGCGCCTTTTGCAAGCCCGCGATGGTGCCAAACGCGTTGTTGTTCATCACCAGCCAGATGATCCCAAGGTTCAGTTCCACGGCCGTGGCCAGCATCGACGGATTCTGTCCGAAACCACCATCCCCGACGAGGCTGATCACCACGCGGTCCGGTGCTGCAAGCTTTGCACCGATTGCAGCGGGCGGGCCAAAGCCCATTGTGGCAAAGCCGCCCGGCGTCAGGATCGACCCTGGCGTGAGGATGTCGAACTGCTGGCCAACACCGTTCTTGTTCCAGCCCACATCCGTTGTGATGATCGCGTCATCGGGCAGCGCTGTGCGGGCGTCCGCCAGAATGCGCTCGGGCATCATCGGGAAGGCAGAAGAGGTCTGCATTTCAACGTTGGAGGCTTTGAACGTCTCGCGGAATTTGGCAATCTCGGCTTTCTTCTCAGTGCGATCAAACCCGTCGGGATACATGTCCTCGGCCACACGCGTCAGCACGCGCAGGGCCGCCTTGGCATCGGCCACCACGCCAATATCGGTCGGATAATTGCGCCCGATTTCTTGCGGTTCGATGTCAATATGAATGACCTGCGTGTCATTGCCCTCGGCCCCGATATTGAACGTGTAGCCCGGATACCAACTGGAACAATCCGCCTCTTTGAAGCGCGTGCCGACGGCGAAAACCACATCCGCCGCAAGGCAGGTTTGGTTGACCAGTTCGGTCCCCCAGAACCCCGTCATCCCCATGACAAGCGGGTGATCGTCGCGCACCGCACCTTTGCCCATGAGGGAATGCGCAATCGGCAGCCCCATATGGGTCGCGAATGCCTCCAGTTCGGCAGAGGCCTGTGCCAAAAGGATGCCACCACCAACATATGCGACGGGCTTTTGTGCCGCAGCAATCTTCGCGACAATCGCGCGGGCTGTGTCATCGTCGATGCTTGGTTTTACCAAGGTGCGGGTGTTCTTGGCCACACGATCAAAGGTCTCGGACGGGATGACTTCGCTGAAAATATCCATCGGGACGTTGACCAGAACCGGCCCCGGCTGGCCGCTTTCTGCCAAGTGAAATGCCTTCTCAAGAATTTCTGCCATAAGGTCCGCGCGGTCCACTCGCCATGCGCGTTTCACGAAGGGACGATAGATTTCCCATTGGGCCGCGTCGGCGTGCAGGTTGACCTCTTGGTGCGGATGCTTGCCGTAATAATGCGTCGGGATATCGCCCGCGATGACGACCATCGGGATGCAATCAAGGGCGGCATTTGCCACGCCCGTGGCGCAGTTTGTGAGGCCGGGGGAGAGGTGGCTTAGCACAACGGACGCTTTGCCCGTGACCCGCGCATAGGCGTCCGCCGCATGGCTCGCGATCTGCTCGTGGCGCACGGTGATGAACTCAATCGGGCTTTCGGCGAGTGCTGCTAAAACGGCGATATTTGTATGCCCGCACAGGCCGAATACGTGTTCAACCTCACGGCGTTCCAGAAAATCTACGATATGTTCCGCGACGGTCTTGCCGCCTACTGCTGCACCATCCATCACGCGATCTCCTGTCCGTAAAATTCGCCGAAAAGCTCTTCTTCGCTCGGGCGATCCTCGGCGATTGGACGCGCCACCCAAGTGTAGTTCATCATGTGTTTCATGGTGACGTTTTCGTTGGTTATATTTCCGCCCCAGATGCCGCAGCCAAGTGACGAGGTCATCGGCATCCCGTTGGTCCATGACCCCGCATTCGCCTTGGATTGCGGCTGGCGCACCATCATCCGGCTGACGGGGGCTACCCGTGCCAACGCGTCGATGTTGTCGTCGTTGTGGCTGTAAATGCCGCAGGAATGGCCGATGCCGCCAGTGGCATAAATGGCCCGCACAGTGTCGAGGCCGTCGTCAAACGTCTCGAAATGATAAAGCGCCATGACGGTTGTCAGCTTCTCCTTTGAGAACTTATGCTCCGGCCCGATTTGGCCTTGGTTCTCAACCATCAGGAATTTGCGATCCTGAGGGATCGTGAACCCCGCCACGTCCGCCGTTTGTTGTGGTTTGCAGGCGATTGTGGGGAACGTGCGATTGCCCTTTTCGTCCCACATGGCCGCCTCAAGCAGTGCCTTTTCTTCGGCGTTGCACAGGTAACCGCCCTCGGCCTCAAGTGCGGCGACCATCTGGTCATAGATGCTGCGCTGGATGATGATATTGCCATCCGCCGAGCAGCCGGATCCGAAATCAGATGTCTTGGAGATCCGCGTATTTGCCGCCGCAATCTCGATGTCTGCGGTCTCATCAATCACGATCGAGGAATTACCCGCGCCAACGCCATAGGCTGGACGGCCAGAAGAATAAGCGGCCTTCACCATCGGCTTACCGCCTGTGGCAAGCGTCAGATCGCATTCTTCCATGAGGTGTTGCGTGAGCGGGATCGAAGGGTACCGCACGGCCTGAAACAGATCAGCGGGTGCGCCGACGGCTACACAGGCCTTGCGCATCATCTCGACCATCTCGAACGTGGTGCCTGCGGTGCGCGGATGGGGTGAAAAGATCACCGCATTGCGCGCGTTGGCGGAGGATACACCGGTGACAGGTGGCGTCATCGCAGGGTTCGTCATCGGGATCAAAGACGCGATCACACCAGCGGGTTTGGCGTATTTGACCAGCCCTTTGACTTCGTCCACTTCAACCACGCCGGTGGACGGCGTACGCAACACGTCCCGCAGCACCATCTGGATTTTGAACCGCTTGGCAGGACGGCCTGCGCGGTCGCCAATGCCGCTTTCATCAACGCCCTGTTCCGCCAGCCGCGTGAATGTCGCCTCATTGCCCGCATACCACGCGATCGCTTGGCTCAACCGATCCAGATCGGCCTGTGACCAATCCTCTATCTCTGCCATCGCTGCGCGGGCGCGAGCGATCATATCTGCCGCCGATGCGCGGTCTTGTTCAGTAAGCTCTTTGGCCATCTGTGATGCTTTCTTGTGTGGGAATGGGGTGGGTGCGCCGCTGCGATCTGACGTCTCCGAACGTGCGTTTGGCGTGCTGTAAACAGCGCCTTGCATGTTCTTCAAAGCCCAGTTCTGTGACGCGGGATTGGTTGGGAAGTTCAATAGAATAATCGAGGGGCGGCATCCGTTCGATGATACCGGCAAAATCAATGCACCCTTCGCCGGGATAAAGCCGTGCATCCCTTGCCAGCTGGATCATCCCTTGCCGCGTGTCGGCAATCCCCGGCAGAGCGTCCGAGATATGGAGGAAATTCAGCAATTCGCCGGGCACATGGAGCAGTTCAGCCAGATCGACACGGCTGAGGTGAAGATACAGCGTATCCACCAGAATGCTGCCATTTGGCTGATCGGCCGCGCGAACGATATCAAGCGCTTCGTCCAGAGTGCGCAGTCGCGAAAAGCTGGGGAACTCAAGGTCAACGGACAATCCGTAAGGGGCAGCGATCTCGCATGTTTCGGCGTAGCAATCGACGATAAAGTTGCGGTCATCACGGGTGGGCGTCCATGCGGACATGATCATGCGCGTTGCGCCCAACTCGCCACCCAATTCGCAGGCAGCCTCGAACGACCGCGGGTCGCAGTCTTCGGTGATGCGGGCCAATTCGATGTCGAGAACCTTCAGTCCCGTGGTTTGCAACGCCGATTTGGTAGCCGACACCATGGCTGTGTCAATCGGGCTTTCGCGAAACTCTCCTGGCACGTTCATCTGGATAAATCGTGGCGAAACAGCGTCATAACCTGCCCGCGCCGCGATATAGATCAACTCGGGCGCGGTGGCATTGATCAGCGTCAGATGCGCGAGCGAATAGAGCGGCTGGCCGGTCTGATTTGGCATTGTGAATCACTCCATGTCATCTGCCAGTAGCAATAACATATTATGGATTCAAAAATCTATGATATTTTACACTTTATCATATTTCGGTAAATAGGCAGGTGGCATCGGCCCTTTGTTACGCCCGCCTTGCTGCATTTGCTCCCACGCGTGGGAAAGAATGCCAACGGATCGGGACAGGCAGAACAAGCCGCGCGAAAGCGGGGCGGGGAAACCGAGTTCACAGAAAATCACTGCCGTGGCGCCGTCGATGTTCATCGCCAAAGGCTTTCGTGCGCTGAGGTTCGCCTGCACGGCCTCACCAATATTGCCGTAGCGCCCCGACACCGTGCCCGCCTGCGCGGCGTCCCGCACCAGAGCCATCAAGCGCGGCGCACGCGGGTCGACGGGTTTGTGAAACCGGTGGCCAAAGCCGCTGACAATCTTGCCGTTGACTGCGCGCCATGCGTCCAGCCCGTCTTGGACAGCCGCGTCCAAGCGAGCGCCACCATCCATCCGCGCGGCGATATCGTAATATAGCTCCGCGCATTGCTCTCCGGCGCCGCCATGGACATCGCCGAGCATGTTCACACCATTGGCCATGGCGTTATTCAACCCGACGCCACATGTTGCGGTCATCCGCGCGGCTGCAATGGAAGGCGCTTGCGGACCGTGATCGACGCCAGCCACAAGTGCGGCCTCAAGCAGGGCTGCTTCGGCTGCATCCGGTAGCCGCGCCGCTGTCATCAGCCAGATCATCTGCACGAAGGACACGGTGCCGATCAGGTCTTGGATCGGGTGGCCGCGAAATTCGATTTTACCGGGGGCCATGTCGATGATGGATGTGCGCCACCAATTACGGATTGCATCTGCGTCGTCGCTCATGCGGGGACCTCTTGGGCAAGTGTGTGGAAATGCGCGGTCATGCGAGCGACATCGGCGGGCAGCCCTGTGAACAGCTCGAACGCCGCTGCCGCCTGACCAACCGCCATGCCGCCACCTGTCATGACATGCAGGCCACGCGCGGCGGCGGACTGCAGCAACGGGGTTTGATGAGGAAAGTAGACGATATCCCCGACCCATTTGGCGTGCGGAACGTCGTCCAGATCAATCGCCTGACCGGGGTGGGACGCCATGCCCATCGGAGTCGCGTTAATCACCCCGTCGAGACGGATTTCCCCCGACCAGACAAAAACCTCCGCTTGTGGGCGCATCCGCGCCAGTCGCGCGCGCAAGGCTTCGGCCACACAGGCATCGTGATCGTGAACATACAGGCAAGAAACACCTGCATCCAGCATCGCCAAACCAACGGCACCGCCCGCACCACCTGCGCCGAGCAAGAGGGCCGTGTCGTGTTGCAACGGACCAATCTTGGCCACGAAAGCCCGATGAAAACCCACATAATCGGTGTTGTGCCCGACGGCTCTGCCGTCACAAAACACGACCGTATTGACGGATCCTATGTCGCGCGCCCCATCGCTGAGGTCGTCCAGCAGCGCGATGATCTGTTGTTTGTAGGGGTAGGTCACATTGACGCCCATATAGCCCGCGGCCTTGGCTTCGGTCATCGCATCTTGCAACGCCGCCGCAGGCTCTGGCGCACCCGCCAGATCAAAGCGCCCATAGCGATACGCCGACCCATGCGCGCGCCCTTCGGCTTCGTGTAAAGCTGGTGTCAGCGATGCCGCAATCCCGTTCCCGATAAGTGCGGCTTTCACGATGCCACCGCCGCACGCACTTTGGATTGTGCCGCCAACCTGACGGGCGCATTGCGCGCGCCGTACCCTGCATAGCGCCCTTTGCGCTGCACGATTTCAAAGAAGAACCCGTCAAAGATCGCCTGCCCGTAAAGCTGATAATACCTGCCATATTCGTCTTCGTCGTACAGGATATGATCGGCCTGTAATTGGGCTGTGCGCGCATCGTCCAGATCAAAGGCCGCCTGCGTGTCGCTGTAGTAGTTGCGCGGGATGTGCAGGCGCGCGAACCCTGCCTCGGCCAATTGGCTGGATGTTTCAAAAATATCATCGGTCTGGAATGCGATGTGCTGCACGCCCGCACCTGGTCTGCCTCTCACGAACGATCCGGCCATGGTCTGCGCATCCGCTGCGCCGTTCAGGTTCAACCGCACGTCGCCCTCGGGCGTTTCAATCGCCTGACTGCGCACGATGCCGGACGGGTCCGCCACGTTGACGATGGGCGACTTGGTCATTTCGAAGGTCGACAAGTAATAGAGCAGCCAGCTTTGCATCTCACCGTAGCGCATCGTCTGCGCCACATGGTCGATCCGGCGCAACCCTGCGGGCGGGGTCGCCTGTGTCGTCCCGACGGGTTCAAATTCGATGTCCCAGACACGGTGCAGGTCGGATTGCTCATCGATGAAATGGATGACACTGCCGCCAACGCCGCGAATGGCAGGAATGCTAAGCTCACCAAGACCGACCGCCTGCGTAAAGTCGTGTGTCCCCAACGCGCGGGCCCGTTCCACCGTTTCGGCCGCATTGTGAACCCGTAGCCCCATGTCACAAACGCACGACCCATGTTCTGCGAACGCGCTGCCTGCGTGACCTGCTTTTTCTTGGTTGATGACGATATTCACCGCACCCTGCCGCCAAAGCGTGACAGCCTTGGTCAGGTGGCGGCGTTCGCGTCGAAACGCCATGGACGTCAGAGTCGTTTCCAGGTCCTTCGCGCCGTCTCCGTCCACCGCGAATTCGATGAACTCGAACCCTTTGGCCGGTACTTTGGGTGGTAAATCCGGCGTCGCGCTGCGCAGCAAGGGTTCAGTCGCTGCCGCATCTGACAGCGTTGTCACCAGTGAACGGTACGCATTAAGCACCGTGTCGCGCCCCTGCGGTTCAACACCGACCGACCAAGGGCCGACGTATCCGGCACGTGCCAACACGCGGGCGAAGCCGCCTAAGTTTAAAGTGCCCTGTCCTGGCAACATCGGCAGGCTTGGTCCGTCCCAAAGACTGACATGAAAGACACTCGCGCCGTCCAGATCCCGCAACCGCGCGGGGCGTGATCCGTCGCCCAAAGCGTGGAAAGAATTGTAGGCAAGCCCGATAGATGCCTGCGCAGTCTTTGCCACGTAGTCAAGCACAGCATCTTCGGCACTGCGCGTCGGGCGCAAGGCGATGCGTACGGCGTCAAGGAGATCAAGGTTTTCGGGCAGGCGCGCTGCGTCTGCCACATCAAGTATGAGCAGATCACTGCCCAACTCTTTCGCCAAGGCGACCTTCGCTTCGAGCTGAGCCGGATTCACCCCCGCATCAAGCGGCCCGACGGATGCAATTTTCAGGTCCGCACCAGAGACCATCGCCGACAGGTCCGCCAGTGTTCCGTCGAACTGCGCAATGTCCGTCAGGCTCAGGTCAATCGCTTCGAACCCTGCCGCTTTGATGGCCTGCAACTTGGCCGCCATATCGCCCGGAACGATATGTGTCGGGAGTGTAAGCATCAGCCCTGATAGCCAAGCAGACGCGGCAACCACAGCACAAGATCGGGCGATAGCATCATGACGATGAGCGCTCCGATCAAAACCGCCAAAAAGGCCCAGATTTCTGCGATGATCTCGCGTAGGGGGATGTCTGTCACGGCATTAATGACAAAGAGCAAAATCCCGTAGGGAGGCGTGATCAGACCGATCATGGAATTGACCACGACCAACACGCCAAAGTGGACCAGATCAATCCCCAAGGCTTCGCAGGTCGGAATGAACAGCGGCACGATCACAAGGATGATCGTCGTGGCGTCCAGAACGCACCCCAACAGCAAGATCAGCGCATTGACCATAATCAGGAACATCAACGGGCTGATGTCGGCCCCTTCAAGCGCCCCTGAAATGGATTGGGGGATTTGTTCTGTGATGACGATGAAATTCAGGATGAACGCACCGCCGATCACGATCCCAACAGCCGCAGAGGACCGCGCAGAATCTACGAACACCTGATAAAGCGCCTTGAACGACAACGACCGATAGAACAGCGCAGCCAGCATCAGCGCATAAAACGCGGCGACAGCTGCGGCTTCGGTTGGGGTCGTGACGCCCCCATAAATCCCGTAGAGCAAGATCACAGGCATCAACAGGGCCGGAAACGCATTCGCGGTGACACGCGGCAATTCTTTGAGTGGCACTGTTTCTTCAACCTCGAACCCGCGTTTGTGGGCCAGATAACCGTTCATTGCCATCAATACGGCGCCCATGATCAGGCCCGGTAAAATACCCGCCAGAAAGAGCGACCCGATGGATGCATTGGACACCAGCGCGTAAAGGACCATCGGGATGGACGGCGGGATGATCGGGCCAATCGTGGCCGAGGCAGCCGTGATCGCCGCCGCGTATCCACGGCTGTATTTGCCACTGCGCGTCATCATCGAAATAATGATTTTGCCGATCCCCGCGGCATCCGCCACGGCGGACCCGGACATGCCCGAAAAGATCAGCGACGCCACAACGTTCACATGTCCCATGCCGCCCTTGAAGCGGCCGACAATGGCGACGCAGAAATTCAGCAGCCGGTCCGTGATGGACCCCGCATTCATGATGTTGGCGGCGACGATAAACAGCGGCACAGCCAGCAGGATCGCACTGCCATAAAACCCTTGCAGGATCTTTTCACCAGCCAGGGCCACATCCAGCCCCGACAAACCGAGATACACAACCGAGGCTAACAGAATGGAATACCCGATAGGCGTGCCGATCCCGGCCAGCACGAACAGGGTTACAAGGAGGGAGGCGAGTTCAAAGCTCATGTCGATTTCTCCGCTTCTGCAGCCGCTTCCGCTTCCAACACGATCTCGAGCTCTGTTTTGGGGGGGCCGTTGCGGATCGTGTCAATCGCCAGCCAGATATATCGGGCAGCCACCACGATCATGAAAGCGCCGTAGACACTGAAGATTGTGCGCATGGGGATTTTGCCGCCCGCAAACGGATTGCGAACTGTCGATGTCTTTCGGATTTTCATCCAGTCGATGTAATCCCATGTAGGCAAAAACGCATAAAGCATCCCAGCCGCAATCGCGACAGCAGAGATGACCGCGAAAATCCTGCGCATGCGACGCGATACGGCCAGATAAATAATGTCGAATTTCACGTGATCGTATTCGCGCACCACAAAAGCGCAGCTAAAAAAGATCACCCAAACCCACAGGATCGCGATCAGCTCAAGCGTCCATCCAAGGGGTTGAATTGTTCCCAGCGCTGGAAAGGTCTCTGCCCAGCCGAAATAGCCGATGATTTTGGGTGAATACCGCGACCCGATCTGGAGCAGGAAGATAAAGAAAATCGCAGCCAACAATGTGGCTGCGATTGCGTCAGAGATGCGTGAGACCCACCGGAACAAAGATTTCATGGCGGGTCTCCCTTTTAGGTCTTAGTTGCCGAGTGCGTTGATCGCGTCCAGCACACCTTCGGGCCAGCTGGTGGCGAATTCGCTGCCGACATACTGGGCCTGAACATGCGTGCGGAAAGCGGCCAGATCAGGTGTATAGACTTCCACGCCATTCTCTTCGAGGAAAGCGGTCAGGCTGCCTTCCAGCTCCAACTGACGCAGACGACCCACAGACGCCGCCGCATCGGCTGCACGCTGAACCGTCAACTGCTGCTCGGGTGTCAGCGCGTTGAACGTCGCGGCGGAAATCGCGATGTAGTTCAGGTCAACAAGGTGTGACGTCAGGGCGATCTGGTTGGTCACCTCGTAGAACTTGCGATCCACAACGGTTGGAAGCGGGTTGTCCTGACCGTCAATCGCGCCGGTGGACAGGCCAGTATAAACCTCGGTGAATGCCATTGGCGTAGGTGCTGCACCCAATGCGGCCCCAAGGAACTGCCACGCATCTGTACCCGGCATCCGCAGGTTCACGCCAGCAAGGTCGGCAGGTGTCTGCACGTCCAGCTCTTCGCGGGTCTGGCGCAGGTTTACGTGGCGCTGGCCCAGATACATGACGGACAGCAGGCGCACGCCAAGCTCTTCTTCGACTTTCGCTTTGAACGGGTCCATCAGCGGATCGTTAAAGACGCGGACCTGATGAGCCGCGTCTTGATGCACATAACCCGTCGCGAAGATGGAGAATTCGGGGAAGAACTGTGCCAACTCCTGTGCGGATGTGATCGACATCTCAAGGTTGCCACGGCTGATCGCGTCCAGCTCTGTGCCTTGGTCGAACAGGGTCGCGTTGTAGGACGGCTCGTAGGATGCAAAGCCCGCGACCGCCGGTCCAAAGACCTCAGCGAGCGCGACCGAACGTGCGTCGGTTTCGGAACCGGAAGTGGCCATGCGCAGTTGAACGGCGTGGCCATCGGCAAAGGATGGGGCAGCGGCGACTGTGCCCGCTGCGACCAGTGCAGCCATCGCAAGACGGCGGGTCATAGTAAGTGTCATTTTTGTCCTCCCAGACGATTGTAGGCCCGTAAGGGCAGTTTGTGTGACAGATTAATGCCTCATTTTCCGCATTTCGCAATACATTTTACAAAATATCGGATATTTTTATTCGGCAGCGTTGGAAGACGTCCCCCCAGTGCCTGTCAATGTGACGGTCTGTTGTGTCTGCGCTGCGACCTGTATCGCCTCAACAACACTCAATGTTTTCAAGCCCTCTTCGCCTGTGACCAAAGGCTCAGTTGCACCGCGAATGACCTGTTCGAAGTGGGCGATCTGGTTGATCAACGGATCGGACGAACTCACTGGCATGGCCGTGGCCGTGATCGGATTCCACCAGCTTGTACCGCCCTCATGTTGCCAAAGCCGCATGTCGGGAATCGACAAGGCCCCCTCAGAGCCACCGATCAGGTAGCAAGATTCGTTTGTGGCCGGATAGATTGGATATTCCCGTGATGTCAGCTCCCAGCTCCATGGCGACACCACGCTGTCGGACACAGTTATCGTGCAAACCGCCCCGCTTTCGAACCGCAAAACGGCTGCGGCCAGGTCTTCGTTTTCAAACCCGCGCAGGGACGGCGCCATTTGCGCCTGCACCGTGATAACTTCGCCCAGAAAGTGACGCATCAAATCGACGTCATGCACGAGATTAACAGAAATCGGCCCCGCACCCGCCTTCTTACGCCACGGTGCGGCGTCAAAATAGTCATCTGGTTTGTAGAACCAGCATGTCACCTGCGCTGCGCGGACTTGCCCGATGGCACCGTCCTTAATGAGTTGTGCGGCCTTTTGGATGATCGGATTGTGCCGCCTATGATGCCCCACCAAAATTGGCACGCCCTTGCGGCAGGCAACATCAATAAGCTCCTGCGCATCGTCTGCCGAGGCCGCCAATGGCTTTTCGATCAGCACTGGAACGCCTCGCTGGACGCACTCCATCGCACCCTCGACGTGCAACAACGTAGGCGTCGACAAAATCACGCCATCAACCGCAACGGCATCAAACATCTCACGCAGTGACTTGAAAACGGGCACGGGTTGTTCCGTCGCGCCGGGTTCCACCACAGCAGCAAGTTCAACCCCGTCCACTTGACTGATCGCTGCGATGTGGCGCTGCCCCACAAGGCCGGCCCCTACGACCGCTAATTTCTTTGGCTGCGCCATCTGGCCCTCATTCTTCGAATTTCAGACACGCTAGCAGAGTTTAACAGATTCGCAATAATGTATGATATTTTTATCTTTTGCCTATTTTATCAATTCTTGAGGAATATCGGATGATCGTGTTAGTATCAGCAAAACACCCAACTCATGAGGCACGGCATGTCCCAATCTTCTCCAACCGTCGGGGCAAGCACCTATGAGCGGATCAAGCGTGATATCATCTTTGGTGAACTCGCACCGGGATCGAAGCTAAAGCTCGACGGGTTGCGGGATCGTTATTCTGCCAGCGTCTCGACGTTGCGCGAGACCCTCAATCGGCTTGCCAGCGAAGGGTTCGTGCAGGCAGCAGAACAACGCGGCTTCTTCGTGCGTCCTGTCTCGGCGGATGACCTGACCGAGATTGCGGAACTGCGCATCTTGCTGGAATGTTCCGCGCTTGAAACGTCAATCGCCTGCGGGGATGCTGACTGGGAAGGAAATCTGGTCGCCGCACACCACAAATTGCACCTGATCGAACAGAAGATGCTGGATGGTGACAAATCGCAAAAAGAGGTGTGGAAACGCTATGACTGGGAATTCCATCAGGCCCTGATCCGTGCGTGTAATTCCGAGAACCTGCTGGCGCTACATGGCACGATCTTTGACAAATACCTGCGGTATCAGATGCTTGTACTGACCTATCGGGGCGCTGCCGCCGTGGATGAACACAGGTTGATGTTTGAAGCCGCCCTTGCACGGGATATCCCAAAGGCCAAGGCCACGCTCGAAACACACATCCGGCTGGGATTGGCGCATACTTTGGCAGCGATGGAGAACCTGTAGTCGTTTATCGACGTATTGCAGAAAGCAGCCATGACCCGCCCGCGGCACCCTTCGCAGCGCGGCCCAAGTCAAAAACATTCATTGAAGATGCGACAACCAAAATCTGGATAGTCTAGTACCATGATCTGAGTGCGTCTTATTTTCACCTTTGCTTGCCTGAATGGCCACTTTTTAGGCTGCGTCGCGGCGTGAACAGTTTCGCAACTGCAGCAAATATCGCGCTGCGAGTGCACGCAGCACGAAAATCGAATTCACAGATTGGGCTCACAGCCGCCGTTCGCTGCGGTGACCATCAAGGTCCGCTTTGCTGACATTCGATATTTTGCAATTTTGTGCGTCCCAGCCCTAGCGAAGCTTGCCTGCTTCAGGTGGTGGTTTTGCTGCGATGGGCAACACACAGAGGGTGGATAATTGGGGGGATATGGCAAACCACTTTTATGTTTTTATCGTTAAGAATCAATGTATTACATGATTTAAATGGTGCCCAGGAGAGGCAATCTATCAACCTGGATATCCATTTAATTATAGATACTTAGGTCCTACCAAGTCATCAAGAATGGTCCTAAAAGCGGTCCCGATATATGCGTCAGGTTAGAGTGACGGTTTGTGGCTTGCCGCCCAAACCGGACTTTCGCTGCGCCATGCACCGAGGTTTGGCAATAGGAGGGCAATGCTGAAGTTGGTCGCAATTCGCAGCAGCCGTCACCAATCTGCATGGTCGGCGGACAGATGCCCTAAAGCTCGGCCTCAATAGGCAGATGCGCAAAAAACCACTCCTCAATCTTCTGGAATCCATGGCTTTCTGGCTCGGACAGCAATACCCCGTTGTCCCCAATCCAATTGATTTGACCTTCAGGTGTCAGAGCCAGCTGCCACGAACTCGATGTCGCAAAGTCAGGTTCAGTCAGCGCCAGCAAACGCTCGCTCAACGCCCGGCTTTCGATAACCAAGCCAATCTCGGTGTTGATCCGCAACGATCGCGGGTCGAAATTCGAACTGCCAACAAACACGCGCCTTCCGTCCACGATCATGTATTTGGCGTGGAGGCCCAATGTCTTTTGACTCAACGGCGGCAATATGTAACGCGATCTACCTTGCCCCCGCGCCCGCAATTCATGCATTTGAGTCCCAAAAGACAAAAGCTCGGCCACGTGATTTCGATATGCCGCGTAAGCAGATACATGATTGTTTGAGTTGATGGAGTTGGTCAGAATCCGAACAGTCACACCACGCTGCGCGGCGTCTCGTAAGACCGCTGTGATGGGAGGTGTCGGAATCAGATATGCCGATACGATAACAACTTCCTCGCGCGCATTGTTTATCAGTTCCACGAGTTCGTCAGCTACCTGAACAGGCCGGTCTTCCAATGCGTCCGGAGATACGCTCGGAGGATTGTCTACGTAAAGCCTCGCAGTCCCACGGAAGGACTGCCGGACGGTCTGGCGCCACAATTGATCCCGCTCAGCGTCGTCTAAAACCGGGAACGCTGAGGACAAGTCTTCTGCTTGTTGGCTAACCGTGGCCCGCGCAGTTCTCCGTGTTCGAAGCTGACTGACGGCATCAATCGGAAAGGACCACTGGTCGTTCCAATAGCTATCAAAAGAGGTCGCGATCTGGGGAACGATCGGGCCACCGACCAGCAACTCCATGTCTCGAAAGTTATACTCCTGATCAATCCCGAAATATTCATCTGCAAGATTGCGCCCGCCGATAATGGCGACCTGATTATCGACCACCATCGTTTTGTTATGCATTCGGTGATCAAGTCTGCCGAATTCGGATAGATTAAGGACTTGTCTGGAGAATTGGCTAGTGGAGCGTCGTTTGTAGGGATTGTACACTCGGTATTGGATGTTTTGATGTTCGTGAAGCGCGAGTATTTGTTCGTCAGCCCCCGCAAGAAAGGAGTCGTCGATAAGGATTTTGACGTCAACGCCGCGGTCTGCTGCCTGAATCAGCCGGTCGTGGATCAGGCTCCCCGACTTGTCCCAAGTCCAGATGAAACTCTGCAGATCGATAGATTGCCTTGCGGAGTCAATCGCGTGAAGACGCCATTCTAGCGCTGTTCTTCCTTCGTTTAGCGGAACCTGCCAATTGTCAGCATAGATCCGGTCCAATTCCAGCCAGACACCCCTTGTGGCATGAGAGCCTGTAGTTTCCTCAGGCAAAGATATCGGTTGAAGGCTCGCACACGCCGTCAGAAAGACTGATGCGGCAATAAGCAGGTATCTCAAAATCAAATGTGCTTTCATGCCAGTCCCGCCGTTTTCAATTGCCACGACCTTAGTTGTCGCATCCGTTGGCGTAAACCATGGTCGTGCAGCGCATAAGAGTTGGCAATCGCAAAGCCTTTGGCCAGTATCAGTTTCGAAGATCAGCAACGCTTGGTCACTCGAGCGCGGTTTCCCGTCAGCCGTTTGAGTAACCCCCCCCTATCGGCTCAAGCTGGCAGCGTTCTGAATGGACAATAGTAGTTGGCCAGTCGCGCCATTAGGCGCTCTAAATTGGCGGGTTATTGGTCTGGGGCGGAGAGACTTAGCGGTAGGGCAAGCTGAATAAGGAAAAGCTGTTCGTCTGAGTGATTATTTGTGACCCCGTCTCTGCCATAAGCGTCTCCATCGCGGAACTCCCGGTAGGACAGGCGACAAGATCGGCGGCATCATCAAGAAAGTCGATGGTAAACCCGCTTTCGCCGACAAGTTGGCACTCATCAGACGCGCTCCGATAGCCACGGACGACGACAAGATCGGGATCCGGCTCACTGACTGAAATCTCAGCAGGCGACACCACACATCCTCCGACAAAAAGCACTGCTGGTAAGACAGCGAAGCGGACCATCAGCTGCTTAATTCGATTAGTCGTTGTCATTTTACTTCTCCCATTCCTCTACTGTGCTACGCCACATGCCGTCCTCTGCGTCCCAGACGCTGGCCGTGACGCAGGGGGTTGGATTGATTCCTCCGCATTGTGACCCGTGAACAACTGTCAGAAGAACGAGGTCGGGACCAAGATTAACGACACCCCAATCTTTATTGAGCAGTGACGAAAGAACGTCACCCACAAGGAAGTGCGACATACACCCGCCAGTCCCGCAATACAGCGACACCGCAGAAGAGCAGGCAAAGGACGTTTCGTCCAGCGCCCAGTCCGCCCTCAGATCACCGTCAAGATCGATGCGCGTGATCGCGCCCCATTCCAGTGCGAACTCGCCGCCCTCGAAGTCAGAACAGGCTTGCTGTGCCTGGTCGATCTTTTTCTGAAGCGGCGCTGGTAGGTCTGATAGGTCGGCTGCGAGGGCAGGCATCGGCAGTGCGACACTTGCAGCAATTAGCGCGGCGGCAAATGTCCTGATAGTGCCAATCACAGCGGGTGACGCGGGATCGAATCTTGGCTTCAGTTGCATTGGTCGTACCTGTAATCGCCGAATTCAAGCCAGTTTTCGCGCTGGTTCCGGAAGATCAGAAACTCCGACCTGTCCTCCGCAAGCAGGGCAACCACGAAGTCCTTAACAGGTTCGGAATTGCCAAAGTAACTGTAAGAGGTCATCGCCCGCTGTGTGTCGCCGTTCACGGTGACGCGCGCGTCCCATTCTTCACTGGCATCGTCGAGGATCACGTACTCTATTTGCCGCTTAATCCCACCACCGCCACAATAGACCACACCTTCTGGCGCCTCCATGGGCGCAGAGGATTGGTCCAATTCACGGCATTCGGCCCGTAGGGACCGGATAGCCGCCCCCGATCCCTTGAGATCAAAAATGCCATAGCTGATGTCTTGATCGACCATTGAAAGGTTCAGGGTGGCGTTTGCGGCTATCTGGTCAAGGACGAACGCATAGTTAGCCTCGTCACTGAATTGGATCTCGACAGGATAGTTGTCAACGATCTGGACAAACGAGTTCTCGCGTCCCAACTGGAGAGAAGCGACCTCCTGGGATCCGTTTACCAGAAATCTAAAGGAGAGGCCGTTCTTTTGCACGATGTCCTGAGAATCCTCATAACCAGCCGGGGCGAACCTGATCCTGTCGCACTGCACCTCGAGGGACATGTCGCTCGTCTGGATCGTGGCGTTTGGATAGGGCGGGCCGTTATAATTCCACTCTGCCAAAGCGGGTGTGGAAAGAGCCAAGGCGCAAATGAACGTAAGCGAGCCAACCAGTAAAGTATTCCTCATTGAAATTCTCCCTACTTCAGACCAATAGATCTATCAGAGTGCGTCAAGGAAGTTTGTTCAGCAACACTTTCGTGCCCAACTGACTACATTTGCAAACGGTCATCTGCCTACAACTGCAGACTGGCCATTACCAAGAATGGTCCCAAAAGCGGTGCCAGTTTATGCGTTCGGTCAGGGTGATAATTTGTGACTTGCCCCAAAAACCGGACTTTCGCTGCGCCAATGTCCGAGGTTTGGCAGGGGGCAATGCTCAAGCTGGAAGTTCCTACTCTGGTGTCTGTTCTTGGCCCGGAACTGTATTTCGTCGCGTCTGTCTTGGCTTCACCACCGCTTCCCCACAACTAATGTAGATTGCCAAAAGATCCATTGTTCTACTCTGCTTGCAGGATTTTGGATGGTCTAGTTTCTACTTTTTCTAAGCGAAATGATTACTTTTGAACTGTCGACAATTTGCCGTGCAAAATAGCTGTTGGCCTAGCCGCAGACGCTGCTTATTCTCACGCTGTACGGGACCGCGTACCCGATGTTGTGGAGGCTGATTTTTCTCTTCGCATGGCCCAAACCGGAGTAAGTCTACCGAATGTCACAATTTAACGAACTCATCCGATGGTCCAATCTTGCACGGTTGGCCGGAGGCAGAACGGCAAAGCTAACCATTGCGGCACCCTTTGCGGCCTTCATCATTTTGCACAATGAGCCTCTGCAGCCAGTATTACGGATGTCTGAAAGCTGGCATCCCAATCCCTTGATTGAATCTCTTGCGCTAGCGAGGTTTGATATTTTCTACTTGGGCCTTGTCGTCATCGGCATTGCTGTGGCGATGTTTTCCCTCTTTAGCCCATTCCAAATTACATCACAAAACGGCTACGAAGGGTTCATTGGGCTCAAAGAAAGCACCAAAACCGGCAACGGGGTTGCAGGGAGCCTTCGTCTGACTCTGGAAGACTATGCAAAATCTTCCGCAAAGATGAATCTTGCCGTCGATGCCCAAGAACGGCGTTTTCGATTTCCCAAGCGCTTCCGCGAAGGATTATGGAGTTTATTGGTCTCACTTGCACGGTCAGAAGCTGAACAGAACACCGGCGCCGGTGGGGAAAGCAGCAGTAGTCCCAAGGATATCTTGGCGGGGCTGACAGCAGAGGGCACTGAACGGGCTGAGTGGTGGGACCGCCTTCATCATCTTTTCCCGGCCTACTCCATTGACATTTTTCGCCTGGAATTCATCCATGCCGATTATGCCTCGCCCGTCACGCGCGCCGTTGTATTTTGGGTTTTGATCTTGGGGATCTTTATCGTTTTCATTCCGACGTTGATCACGACCTATCTTGTGCTGTCCGATCTGCAGCAAGTGTTAGCGGCCAGTCCCGCCTTGGATCCGTCGGCCGCTGGGCCGCGTTAACCCGCGCAAAATATAATGAGTAGGTGTGCTTGTTGACTTGTATCAGGTTAATTTGGCACAGAATGATTGAGGATCACTTGGAGTGTTATCATGAGAAATCTTGCTGCATGTTTATTCCTGTTTAGCTGCCTGTCGAGCATCGTCTTTGCCGATCCGGCAACAGAATGCGGTGGAAGCAGTCAGGTCGAGACTGGATCCTGTGTCGCTGATACGCTTGAACGGGTCGATGCGACTGTAGACATCTACCTGGGCTTCGCGATGAATTCTGCGGCAGAGCTTGATGAAGTTACTGGTCGAACGGTGGCTGTGCCGGCTCTGGAAGCTGCACAGGCCACTTGGTCGGCCTATCGCGATGAACATTGCGGCTATGTTGGTGCGACTTTTGGAGGCGGTTCTGGGACAGGAATTGGGATCAATTCTTGCAGGATCGAGCTCGGTCGCAAACGCGCAGCAGAGCTTATGCGCTACGTGCAATGAAGTAAGCAAAATCTATGCGAGTTCGTAGTGATCGGTGAAATAAGTTAAGCCTACGAGAAGAAGCAACCAGCAATCCGCTCAGGGTTTTAAAGCTGACTTTCGCTGAGTATGGGACCAATGTTTGCACTGGCTCCAGCCTTTCCTCTCCCCAAAAAATACATGCTGTCATTCCCCCGCCCGACCACCCGCGAAGGGCAGCCGGACGGGGGTATTTTTGAGGCTCACAACGCCACGTCCTGAGGCAGCCTGATCTGGTCAATGATCTCCCTCTTTTGGGTGTCACTGATGCCAGCAGAGTAGAACCCAGATGGTAATCTTCTTGTCTGTGATGACGGTGCAGGCGCTATCCTTTCGGCTTGCGGCTGACCTTATCCTGGATACTTCGCGCGAAGTTCAACCTCGATCTTGCGATCCCCCAAGCCCTTGCCGGGGCTCTGCTTGTCTTGGCCTGTCTGCCAAGCTGGCTCCAACCCATCCCTTTGCCCTTACCGCTTGGTGTGACCCTTGGCTTGGTACTTCCTGACCTTCTGCTGACGCGGAGGTCGCTATGACGGACTGGCACCTCAAAGAAGACGACGTGGTTGTCCTCCGCCCCCTCGATGACATTCCAGAGCACCTTTTCCAGGTCTGGGAAGTCTTTGACGACTGCATCACCGGCTACGCGCTCACAGGTCCCCTCAAGGGTGTCTACGGCGAGCCCGGTCTGGAGCTGATCCTGCGGGTCCACACGCGCAGCACCTGAGCCTCTCAGGGAAGGGGTTAAACCCAGCCCCCTGTTGATCGTTCTCACTAAAAACCACTTCCACCATCAAACTGGGGCTATTGCCCCGCTAGGAGACGTCATGTCCACACAGATAAAGTACGCCTACAGACGGCATAACACTTGGCTCTACCGCAGGACCTACCCCGTCCAGTTGCAGGAGATACTGGGATCGTCGTTCAAACGGTCCCTGCATACGGCTGATGCCAAAGTTGCTGCCAAGCGGGTGGCAGAGCTCAACACCACCTTCGAGGCCATCGTTCAGGAGGCGGAGGCCAAGCTGGCTGAGGGTGTACCAAGTGGCGAGCCAACTCAGCTTGCCATTGCCGTGCCCCGTTACCAACGTGCTCGGCTCTTGGGGGAGCAACAAGTTCAGGAGGTTGCTGCCGTCTACTTGGCAGAGGCCTCCAATCGCCTGCGTCCCGGCAGCTACAAGTCAGTCCGCTTTGCGCTGGAGTTGCTGACGTCACACCTCGGGGAACGCAAGCTGGGGGACCTCAACGACACACTGGGCAAGGAGGTGCTGGGGTATGTTGCTCGGCTGTCTCCTAACATCAGGAAGTACAGTGATGCTCAGGGGGCATCGCTGGCAGAGCTTGCTGCCTTGTCGGAGGAGCATGAGGAGGTATCCCTGACAGCTCAGACCCAGCGGCGTATCTGGCG
>Ga0102815_10000591_pt1 | contig 23767 bp, 19 predicted proteins | sample ColrivemetaGS759_FD_79113 | JGI IMG/M metagenome (GOLD analysis project Ga0102815, IMG submission 79113) | Estuarine microbial communities from the Columbia River estuary - Ebb tide ETM metaG S.759 | ecosystem: Environmental > Aquatic > Marine > Intertidal zone > Estuary | place: USA: Columbia... | reverse complement strand
GGGTGAGCTCTTCGCCCTCGAGGTACTTGTTCATCAGCTCGTCGTCGCCCGTCGCAGCGGCCTCAACGAGGTTGTGGCGCGCGGCCTCGGCGGCATCCTTGTGCTCCTCGGGGATTTCTCCCTCCATGTAGGAACGCCCGCCGTCCGTGGAGTCGTCGATGAACTCGACGTACTTCATGCGGATCAGGTCGACGAAGCCAGCGAACTCCTTCTCGGCGCCGATCGGAAGCTGGATCGGGACCGGGTTGGCGCCGAGGCGGTCGCGGATGGTGCCGACGCTGAACTCGAAGTTCGCGCCGACCTTGTCCATCTTGTTGATGAAGCAGATCCGGGGGACGCCGTAGCGGTCGGCCTGGCGCCAGACGGTCTCCGACTGCGCCTCAACACCCTGCTTGCCATCGAACACCGCGACCGCGCCGTCGAGGACGCGGAGCGAGCGCTCCACCTCGACGGTGAAGTCGACGTGTCCCGGCGTGTCGATGATGTTGATGAGGTGGTTGTTCCACTCGCAGGTGGTCGCCGCCGACTGGATGGTGATGCCTCGCTTCTGCTCCTCTTCGAGGAAGTCCATCGTGGCGTCGCCGTCGTGGACTTCGCCGGTCTTGTGGACCATGCCGGTAAGGAACAGGACGCGCTCGGTGACGGTGGTCTTCCCGGCGTCAATGTGGGCCATGATCCCGATGTTGCGCTTCAACGAGGGGTCGTTCTTCTTGGCCGCGAATTGACGCGGGGAGACGTTCTTCTTCTCCACGGTGGTGCTCATCGGAAGTACAGGGAGCGCAGAGACGCACTCGGGTCTGGAGACGCTTAGTTGGGGAGACGCGGACCTTGGAGCCTGGCGGCTCTGTCGGTTAGCGACGGTGATGGGTTTCGACGCGGGGGGGAAAGGGGCGCGGCCGATGGCCGGGTCCAGGCTCTTCCTCTCGACGTCAGAAATCCGAGAATGAGCGTAAGAGGGTAGGCATGTGGGGCCCACCGTCAAGCAGCGAACGCCCTCCCTGGAGACTCCTCTCGGTGAGGGCCACGCCGAGGCGCAGCCCGCCGAACCGACCTGAAAGGGCCTAGCTCTGGGGGCGGTTTCGGCCCAAGGCCTCGTGGGCCGCCACGAATTCGTGGCTCGCGAAGGCCGCGAGGAGGGACAGATCGCCCGTGAGGACCGTCCCCGCAGCGATCTCAGCGAGGGTCGTGACCTTCCCCGACCCGGCACAGCCCATGATCTGGAGGGCCTCCAGCGCCGTGCCCTGACCGCTCCCCCCGCCCACAGACCCCAGGAGCAGGCTCGGCAGGGTCAGGGTCGCGTGGAGGTCCCCCCCGTCGGTGACATCGAGGTCGAGGAGGCCTGTGGCGCACTCCGTGATGTAGGCGACGTCCTGCCCGCAGGCGAGGAAGAGGGCCGCCAGGGTGTTGGCCGATTGGATCGTCCAGTTCTGGGTCCCGAGGTGAGCGAAGCCCGCCGCGTAGGTTCGCATCACCCGGACCATGGCCTCCGGCGTGGTCCGCGCCTTCTCGCCGAGCAGCGTACGGCTCACGGTCGCCTCGGCCACCACGCTCCGACCGCGGCCCTCCACCAACGCCCGGGCATTGGCGCGCTTCTCCACGTCCTGCCCGTGAACGTGCCGTTCCACCGCACCGGTGCGCCCGGCGAGGTCCGCGCAGCACAGCTCGGCCCCGTGGGCGGCCATGTTGATGCCGATCGCGTCACCTGTCGTGAAGAGCAGCCGAAGCACGAGCCTGCGACCCAGAACCTCGGGCTCGACGCGGATCAGGCTCCCGTGGGTGGTGATCGAGGCCACCAGGCCCTGGAATCGGACGAGGCTCTCGCTCGCCACGCGGGCGGCCGCCAGCGCGGCCTCGATGCCCGCGTAGACGAGCACTGGATGCTGAGAGAGCTCGTCGCGGACCACCCGGGCACGGACCCCGCCGCTTTCCCGCACCAGACCCATGCCCCGCGAGGTCGAGGCCACGAGCGCCCCCTCGGTCGTCGCGAGAGGCACGAGGACCTCCCTCGCTCCGTGCGTGCCATCCAGGAGCAGCGGGCCGGCGAGGCCCACCGGCACCTGGGCCCAGCCCACCATGTTCTCGATGTTGCCGCGGGCGGCCTCCGGGGGCACTGGCACGCCCCCCAGGTGAGGTAGAGCCACCCCGGCCGCCCGCTCCGCCAGCTCGTGGCGCGCGCGCAGCATGGGCCCGGAAGGCTCCTCTCCCCTGGGGCCCCTTGGAATCTGCAGCGGCTCGGACGCGCTCCCGGGGCCAGGAGGCTCGGAGTCTTGATGCTCGGGGGGCTGTTCCATTGCTAGCGGGGCAGGCTACTCGCCTGCCCGATGATCCGATAGCGTCTGGGTCTCAACGCCGCCTACTGCAACCAACACCATGTCCCTCAATCTCCTCGGCGCTCTCACCGGCCTCTTCGTCGTCGTCTACGACGGCCAGCACGCGCTCCGCTTCACCCTCGGTCGCGCGCGAGAAGTCGTCGGTCCCGGCATCCACTTCAAGTGGCCCATCATCCAGACGTTCCGGACCGAGGAGACCAAGCACACCACGCTCGACCTCGAGCCGCAGGTGATCCAGCTGGACGACGATCTCGTCTATGAAGTGGACGCGAAGGTCGTGTACCAGATCGTCAACCTCCGCAAGGCGTTGATCGAGATCGACGACCTCGTCACCGGCCTCCAGAACCGCGTCGTCATCGCGGTCCAGTCCGTGGTCGCGCGCCAAACCCGCGAGTCTGTGACCGACGTCGACGCCATGTGCGACGCCATCCGCTCAGAGCTCGAGCCCGTCGAGGATCAGTGGGGCGTGCGAATCCTCAAGTTTGGCTTCTCGAACATCTCTCCGTCTCCCACCACCCTGGAGATCACGCAGCTGGAGCTGCTGACCCGCGAGAAGCGGCGGCTCTACGGCGACCTCCGGGAGCACGGGCTCACGGAGGAGGCCGCCGTCGCCCTTGTCTCCGGCGCGGTGGTGTCGGTCCACCCCGAAGACCCCGGGCCGCTCCAACGACCCAGCAAGGCCGCGCGTGCGCTCGTCGTCGAGGCCGTCGAGGACCAGCTGACCGAGGACGAGAGCGAGAAGCTGCGCCGTGAGCACCGCCGCAAGCAGAACCACCCCGAGAACGGCGAGGACCCGTTCGAAGGCGAAGAGGGCACGGCGGAGGGCGAGGAGCCCTCCTGAAAGCGGCGTGTTCCAGTTCCCGTCGATCTCCCCGGACGCGCTCTACTACATCGGCGCCGTGGTCCTCGCGATCGTGCGCGCGAGCGGCGTGACGGTGAAGAGCGGGAACACCGGCCTGATCTACACCGCCGGCCGGGTGGACCGGCAGGTCCCGCGCTGGCTCCGCCCCGCCCTGCCCCTGATCCGCAAGGTGCCGTTCCTGAGCGGCTGCCCGCGCCAGGTCCTGGAGCCGGGCTTCCACCCGATGATCCCGTTCCTGCAACAGGCCCGTCGCGTCCCGACCCGGTCCCGCACTCTGGACCTCCCAGCGCAGCGCGTCGCGATCCCTTCGGGGCACGTCTTCGTGGCGGACGCGAACATCGTCTACCGGATCGTCGACATCCGAAAGGCGCTCATCCAGGTCGAGGACCTCGTGCGCGGAATGACCCAGATGCTGACCCTCGGGGTCCAGGAGGTCCTGCGCGCGGCCTCGCTCGATCAGCTGAGGTCCGGCGTGGGCCTCGACGAGGCCCTGCGCGCCAACCTCGAGGCCAAGCTCGCGGCGTGGGGCGTCACGGTGGAGCGCGCCGGCTTCCCAACGATCACCCCCTCCCCCATGACCCTGCGGATCACCCAGCTCGGCCACCAGACCGAGGAGCGCCAACGGCAGCTGCGCGCCCTCGTCACGAGCGGTTCGGACGGCCCGAACATGGCCGCCCACGCTGCCCTCGGCACCGTGGGCACGCGGCGCTTCTTCAGGACGAAGGCGCGGGCGCGGAGGCGGGAGGCCGTCGACCGCCGGGAACACCTGCGCCTGCGCGCCAGTCTCGAGCGGCGCGGCTGGACCGGCGCGGCTATCGAGGGCGCTCTGCGTCGCTTCCGGCCGACCGCGCGCCCCTGAGGTGAGCCCTCCCGGAAATCGCCCCCGCAGGGCGCCGCGAGCGCCCGGTGGTCCCGACGCCAGAGCGGGCTCGAGGGTGGCGCGCGATGGACGCTCGGGAAGCGGCGCCGACGAATCAGGGGCGGGCCCGACGGATCAGCGATCAGGACGACGGGCAGGAAGCGGCGACGACTCAGAAGCCGGGCCGGGACGCATACTCCCACTTTCCGACCCGCTTGCCGTTGATGTATCGACCGCGCTCGGACCAGGCGCCGTCCTCGTCGTAGAGCACCCACTCGCCGGAGCGTTGGCCGCCGGCGTAGTCGCCCTCGCTCGCGAGGCAGCCGTTCTCGTGCCAGGCGATCCAGGGACCGGTGCGTACCCCTTCCCGCGCCATGCCCTCCGAGGAGACGAACCCGTTGGCGTGCCACCACGTCATCCGGGTCGACCGCTCGGGATCAAAGGCCGTCGCAGAGCGCAGGGCCCCGTTCTGCCACCACGACCACCAGGCGCCGACCGGCTCTCCGAGGTGGTAAGAGCGCACGGAGCGGGGGGCGCCGTCGGGATACCACGTGGAGTGGCGACCGTGGTTCGGGCGCCCGCCGTCTGGCATGCGCATGTAGCTCCGCTCCTCGAGCGGCTCTCCCGAGACCTGCTGCCCCTGCACCTCGCGCTCGAGGCGCGGCTCCGCGGGGGGCTGCCGCCGGGCGTTCCGGTCGAAGGCCGAAGCGATCACCCCCGAATAGCGAGGGCCGCAGCCCCCCGTGAGGGCGGCCGCCAGGAGGAGGAGCGAGATGAGGATCCGAGCGGGGGAGGAATTCGGCATGGCCTGGGACGTAGACTTCGGCAATCCCATGATGCCGCGCGACTCCGAAGGCGACGAAATATCCCAGGGCTCCCCTGCCCGAGGGGAGAATGCTGTCCAGGGGGCGAATAGCGCCGGGCGAGAACCGGCCTCTGGAGCCGGCGACGGCATCCCCGACGCGCCGGAGGGGAACCCGACCTTCGACGCGTCCGCGGCGGACGACGGGACCCAGCGGCCCCTGGCCCAGCTCCCCCCGGCGGACTTCTGGGACGTGCTCTACGGGAGGCGCTCCATCCGGAAGTTCACGGACCAGCCGGTGGATCCCGAGCTGGTGGACCAGATCATGCACGCGGGCATCTGGGCGCCCAGCTCCTGCAACTATCAGATGTGGGACCTCGTCGCCGTCACGGACCCGGCCGTGAACGCGACGCTCGCGGGGCTGTCCACCCAGATGGCCAACGCCCCGGTGAACATCGTCATCAGCTACGGGCGGGACTTCTCGGAGGAGGCCTGGGCCAACATCCAGTCCGCGTCGGCGCTCATCCAGAACATGAGCCTCGCGGCCCACGCGCTGGGCCTCGGGACCTTCTGGATCACGCAGACCGGCGGCGCCGAGGAGGTGCGCGAGGTGGTCGGCCTCCCCTATGACCGCATGGTCATCGCCGTGCTTGCCCTCGGCCATCCCAAGGTGACGCCCCGCCGCGGCCCGAAGCGGCGTCCCCTCGACCAGGTCACCCACCGTGACCACTACGCCGGGCGCGTCATCCCCTCGTCCGTCCGCCCCGACGACTGGGCGCCGGACCTCCTCGCCACCTACCAGCGCGCCAGGGTCCTCAATGGCCTGCGCCACAACAAGCCGCGCGCGTGGGAGCAACGGGCGGTCGGCGAAGCCCTGGACACGCTCCTCCCCGAGGGCGTCGAGCGCCCCGTCCCCGCCGCGGCCGACGCGGACGACACGCGCGGCCGATGGCTGGACGTGCTGCCGTGCACCGGGATCCTCACCGCGCGGCTGGCGTCTCTCCGCAAGGGCTTCCGCCTCGACGTCGCCGAGCGCTCCATGGAGGTGGCCGAGTTCTGCGCCGGCAGGGTGAGCCCCCGCGGGGCGGCCCTGGCCTGGCCCGAGGCCGTCGACGGCGCGGACCTGCCGCCCGCTGGCTCGTACGACGTGGTCTCCTGCCTCTTCCGCCTCGAAGGGGTCCGCAGCGATCAACGGGCCGCGCTGATCCAGGACATGGCGAGCTGGTTGAAGCCAGGAGGCAAGCTCCTGATCGGGTTCGTGTCCAGCCGCTCGTTTCACCGCTGGACCGAGCGCCTCCGGGCGCGCGGGCGCGGTCCGAAGGGCGTGGAGTACGTCCTGGCCCCCGACCCCAACATCGGGCCCTTTGAGCCCCTCGCGCCCCAACAGGTCAGCGGGTGGCTCGCGAGCGCAGGGCTCACAGAGGTCGGGCGTTCAGCGCCGCAGCCCGTGCCCGTCCCCGAGGAGATCGAGTTCCGGACCCGGAACATGAAGGGAGGCCTCGGGAGGCTGCTGCGCGCCGCCGCGGGCGTTCTTGGTGCCGTGGGAGCGCTGCCTGGCCTGGCGGGCAGGTACGGAAGATTCCAGTTCGTGGTCGCCCGTCGACCGCGGGACTAGAGGGCGCGGTGAGGACGGGCTCTCTCCTATGATCAGGGGACATCGCCCCGACCCGGAGCCCCCATGATCTTCGCCCTCGTCATCTCCGCGCTCTCCGCGCTCCCGCTGCCCGAGGATCCGCCGCCCACGGCGTTCGTCGGCGCTCGTATCCACACCGTGGACGGCCCCCCCATCGAGGACGGGACCCTCGTCGTGGTCGGCTCCAAGATCGTGGCGGTCGGACCGACCGGTGAGACGGCGCCGCCCGCCGGAGCGATGATCATCGACGCCAGCGGCAAGACCATCATTCCCGGGTTGATCTGTACCCACAGCCACCTGGGCGGCACGGCCGGCGCGGACGGATCCGGCCCCATCCAGCCGGACGTGCGCGTGTCCGACTCCCTCAACGTGAGGGACTCCGGCTACCGGCGGGCGCTCGCAGGAGGGCTCACCACCCTGAACTGCATGCCCGGCTCTGGGCACCTCCTCAGCGGGCAGACCGCTTACCTGAAGCTCCGCCCGGCGAACACCATCGAGGACATGTTCATCCTCGACGCAGACGGCGAGCCCATGGGCGGAATGAAGATGGCCAACGGGACCAACTCCATGCGCGGTGGGACCTTCCCCGGCACCCGCGGCCGGTCCGCTGCCCTCGTGCGAAAGCAGTTCATCGCGGCCCAGGAGTACGCACAGAAGATCGAGGCCGCCGACGGTGATCCCGAGAAGATGCCCAACCGTCACATCGGGCTTGAGGCCCTGGGCGAGGTGCTCTCCGGCAAGCGGATCGTCCACCACCACACCCACCGTCACGACGACATCATCACGGTCCTTCGACTCTCCAAGGAGTTCAATTTCCGGGTCGTGCTGCACCACGTGAGTGAGGCCTGGAAGGTCGCCGACGAGATCGCGGCGGCGGGCGCCCCCTGCTCGGTCATCGTGATCGACAGCCCGGGCGGGAAGCTCGAGGCCATCGACGTGGCCTTCCGGACGGGCGGCGTGCTGGAGCGCGCCGGCGTCAACGTGGCCTTTCACACCGACGACGGCATCACCGACTCACGGCTCTTTCTCCGCAGCGCGGCCCTCGCCGTGCGCGCTGGCATGACCCGCGAGGGCGCCCTCCGGGCCCTGACGCTCTCGGGCGCCGAGATGATGGACCTCCAGGACCGCACAGGCTCGTTGACACCCGGCAAGGACGCGGACTTCGCGATCCTCGACGGCGATCCCTTCAGCGTCTACACCAAGATCCTTGAGACCTGGGTCGAGGGCGAGCGCCGCTTCGATCGCGCCGATCCAGAGGACCGACTCGTTGCCGAGGGCGGCTACGGCGCCACCCAGGAGCAAGACCCTTACTTCTGCTGCTTCGGCGACGACAACCAGGGAGACCAAGACTGATGGGACGACTCCTCACCTTCACCCTCGGCGCCCTCGCGCTCTTCGCCCCCCTCGCGCCTGCCCAGGTGGCCGTCCGAGGCGACGTCATCCACACGATGGCGGGGCCGCCGTTGAAGGACGGTGTCGTGCTCATCCGTGACGGTAAGATCGCCGAGATCGGTCCCGCGGACGTCGTGCAGATCCCCGCCGGCTTCGAGGTCCTCAGCGCCGCGGTGGTGACCCCCGGGCTTGTGGACGCCCGCTCGGTCGTCGGCGTGGCCGGGTACTACAACCGAAAGAAGGGGGACCAGGAGCAGCACGAGGACTCTTCGCCGGTCCAGCCAGAGCTGAGGGCCCTCGATGCCTACAACCCGCGCGAGGCCCTCGTGAACTGGGTCTGCAGCTTCGGCGTGACGACGGTCCAGACGGGGCACGCTCCCCGGGAGCTGGTCCCCGGCCAGCTCTTCATCGTCAAGACCATCCCCACCACAGCGGACGACGCCGCAGTGCGCCCCTTCAGCGCGGTCGCCGCGACCCTCTCCAACGCGGCCAAGCGTTCAGATAAGTCTTCCCCGGGGACCCGGGCCAAGATGATGTCCATGCTCCGCTCCAAGCTGATCGAGGCCCAGGAGTACGCGACCAAGCGAGAGGCCGCCGACGAGGGCAGCTCCCCCCCCCGGGACCTCGCCCTCGAGGCGATGTGCGCGGTCCTCTCCGGCGAGGTGCCGATGATCGTGACCGCTCACCGTGCCCAGGACATCGCGTCCGCCCTCCGGCTCGGGCGTGAGTTTGACTTTCGACTGATCCTCGACGGGGCGAGCGAGGCCTACCTCCTGCTCGATGAGATCAAGGCAGCCGGCGTCCCGATCATCCTTCACCCAACCATGAAACGAGCCTCCGGTGACGCGGACAACCTCTCCTTCGAGACGGCGGCGCGGATCGAGGAGGCTGGTATCCCCTTCTCGATCAAGAGTGGGTACGAGTCCTACGTGCCGAAGACACGGGTGATCCTCTTCGAGGCCGCCATCGCCGCGAGCCACGGCCTCGGCTTCGACGCGGCGCTGCGGTCCGTGACCATCAACGCGGCGCGCATCCTCGGCGTGGACGACCGCGTGGGCAGCCTGGAAGTGGGCAAGGACGGGGACCTCGCGCTCTACGACGGGGACCCCTTTGAGTACACGTCCCATTGCGTTGGGACGGTCATCGACGGCGCCGTGGCTGCCCGGGGCGAGCGGAGCCAACCGATGGGCGCACCGTTCAACCCCGACAAGAAACGCTAGCGCGGCAGCCCCCGCCGCTCAGGCGGGGGACGCGAGGTCGAGCCCGTGGCGGCGGGCGAGGAGGAATCGCTCGGCCCAGCGCCGGGCCGGCGCCCTCCGCTGGACCTCCACGTCCTCGATGACCTCCGTTCGGGCTCCAAGAACCCGCAAGAGGTCGTCGCTGCTCATTCCGTGCGGCGGCCCCTCCTCCGACGCGGGCTTGCCAAAGGGGAAGACCAGCGCGGCGTAGAGCCCGCCCGGAAGGAGCAGCTCGCCCGCGCGTCTGCCCCAGGGCTCACGGTCCGCGGGGCTGATGGCGCAGAAGAAGGTGTGGTCCCAGATCAGGTCGAAGGGCTCGTCCTCGAAGTCGAGGGCGTCCCCCTCTACAAACCGCCCGCCTAGCCGCGCGAGCGCCGTGCCGAGGTCTTCACCCAACGACCCCACAACGTCCAGGGCGACGACCGTCCAGCCGCGCCGCGCAAGGGCGACCGCGTCGTGCCCCCGTCCCGCGCCAGGGACGAGCACACGGGCTCCCGTTCGGGGCGGTGCCAGGGAGCCCCCGGACAGCCTCAGCGAGAGCTCGGGGTGCGCACCACCGAGGTCCCACGGGGTCTCCCCCAACCGATAGCGTTCGGCCCAATCCGCAGGACCCGGGACGCCGCCGCCCGCTCCATCCCCTCCCCTTGTGGGGCCGTCTTCGCTGGGTGTCACCATCCCGCGAGGATCGGCAAAGTCCGCGCCCCATGCAAGGGAAGGCCAACTCTCGGTCTGAATCCACGCACGGGTGTCGGCGCTGCGAGCCTTCACCATGCGAGCAGGAGGAGCCGCCCGCCCGTCGACCTGGCGAGGCCCCCCCACTCTCTCTCCAGCTTGCGAGAGCTGTCCACCAGCACGAAGTCGAGGAGCGCGGGCCGGAACCGAAGCTGCTCTCGCAAGAGCGACACCATGAGCCCGATATTCCAGCGCTCCCCCCCCGAGGGTGCGCCGTCCGTGAGGAGCACGACACGGTCGACCTCGGGCGCGTCGAGGGCGAGGTTGAGGGCCTCGAAGAGGTCCCCGCTCCCGTTCATCCGCGCGGAGGCGAAGAAGCGCTCGGCCCGCCGAACGTTCCTCCCTGTCGCCTCCACAAGACGCGACTCGAAGGGATGCGGCTCATGGGTGTAGGGCACGAGCAGGAACTCGGTTCCCACGCTGAAGCCAGAGAGGAGTTGCTTGACCTGGGGATCGAGCCGGTCCTTCTTGCAGCGGCCCTCGTCGTTCTCGATCCAGAGCGACCCGGAGAAGTCGATGAGGATCGCGAGGCGCCCGCTCATCGGGTCCAGCCGCCCGAGCGCCGCCACGGTCCCACGCGGCTTCCCCCGGCTCACTCCTGCAGGTGTCGATGGGGCGGTGGGCGGAACCCACCCTGGCGGGAGAGCACGCAGTGCAGCCTCCCAGGACTCCACGTGATCGCGATGCCGCAGGCCGGTCAGCTCCCGAAGGGCCCCCACGAGAGCTGCTCGGAGCGCGACGCGTGGCTCCACGCGCAGACGACCCAACAGGAGCCTGAGGACGAGCGCCGGCGCCTCCTCTCCTCCGGCCGACCGGGCTTCCACGCTGATATCTACAGGGGACTCTCGCCTGGCATCAGATCCGACCGGCGAGACAGCGGGAGCCCCCCCAGGCTTCAGACTCCGCGCCCCGATGAGCTCTCGGGCCGAACCTCGCGCCAGCTCGATGGCCCGGAGCCTCACGCCCCAGTCCTCGTGCTCCATGGCCGCTTCGAAGAGAGAGGCCCAGCCCGGGACGCCCAGCTCGATGGCGGCCATCACCGCAGAGCAGCCGAGGTCGCGGTCTCCATCCGCGATCCACGGCCAGATGAAGGGCTCGGCCCGCCCAGGTGCGAGGTGAACGAGGGCCTGAAGCGCCGCCGCGCGGCAGCCGGTGTCACTCCCCCTCCGCACTCCATCCAGGACGCGCTTGACGAGGCGATCCCGATCGCCGGCGATGAGGTCGCTGCGGCCCAGTCGCTCCACGCTCCAGAAGAGCGCCCGCCGCTCGTCAGCGCCGCGCACGGCCAGGAGCGAGGCGAGCTCCCTCGCCGGCAGCGGCGCCGAACACCGGCCGATCAGCTCTGCCCAGCGGAGGCGCACGAGCGGGGCGCGATCCGCCAGCCCCTTGTGCCTGCGGAGCAGGGCAGGGAGCGCGGCGCCGACGACACCGGGCAGCTGGAGTTGCGCCTCGTCAGCGACCTCCCCGGAGCGGTCCGAGAGCGCCCGAACGATCCCTGCCACCGCCCGGTCGCCGCCCAGCTGAGCCAGCCCCGCTACCGCGCGGCGGCGGCGTTCGGATCGGGGTTCTCGCAGCTGACGCTCGAGGTGGTCCAGCTCCGCACGCCTCGCCCCGCCTCGGTCGTCCGAACGCTCGGAGTGAGCAGGCGCGTGCGCTGCCGCAGCTGTGGCTGTGGCTGTTGCTGCTGCCCCGGCCGCCCCGACCGCCCCGGCCGCCAAGAAGAGCGACAAGCCGGCCCGCCCCGAAGACCAGACGGCACTTCCCACACCTCTCGAACTGTCCAACACCATCCCACACCGCCCCCGTGCCTCTACCGGAGCATGCCGGCGCGCCGTTCTTCGGGGCGTGCCTCAGCTCCAATGACCTGTTCAGGATCACCGTCCCGTTGGACGGTGGCGCCAAACGCGAGAGCGCGGCGCCCACAGCGGGCGCCGCGCTCCCAGGGAACGAACAGCTCGGCTCCCGATTGCAGCCGATTCGTCGCCGCCCGCTCATCACCGCGTGGCGGCAGCTGGACGGCGGACAGGGTCCTAGACGCCGGGCCGCACCACGTACACCATCAGGACAGCGGTGACGACGAGGGCGAATGCGAGCCAGCTCAGGGACTTCGTCGCCTCGGGCTTCCGGTAGGCGACGCCCGCCAGCGCCGAGAGACCGAGCCAGCAGCCGATCTTGACGAACACCCAGACGTCCCATGCGTACCCCATCTTGGCCATGAGCCCGAAGCCCCCGACGAGGGCCGCGAGGCTCGTGATCCCCGACAGCATGAGGTTGGACCGCCGGCTCTCCGGGGTCGGGGCGGCGAAGGCTCGGAACGTGACCGCCACGAGGAAGATCACGGAGACGAGGTGGATGACTTGGTAGATCTTGGGGTCCATCGCAGGGTGGGGCCGACAGGGGTGCGGGGCGTGAGCGGTGAGTGTAGGGCTCCGAGGCGCGGGATCCGAGCCTCTCTCCCTGCGCGTCGCTGTCTCGCCCTGCCACCGTGCAGGAGGGGCCCTTTGTGAATTGGATGCCGAAGGGGACGCCCGATGAGGTCAATCGCTACGGTGCGCTCAAATGTCCCATCCCCCCAAAGGTCCTGACCGATCCGTCCTGCTCTGCGGCCTCCTGTGCGTCGCTCTGGCGGCCGGCGCGGCCCTCGTCCGCCCGTTGCTTGGTGAGTCGCGGCTCGTCCCATCGCCCTCCGTGCTCGCGCTGATCATGGGGCTGCTCCTGGGCCTCGTTCCGGCGATCCAGACGCACATGGTGAGCGCAGCCAAGACGGTCTCGAAGCGCGCGATCCCCGCGGCGATCGTGCTGATCGGGTTCGGCATGGACCTGGGCCCGCTGCTCGACGGAGGCGCCCTGGGCGGAACGCTCCTCGTGGTGCTCGCAGGGATCGTGGTGGCCTTCGCGGGGGCCCTGCTCGCCGGCAAGCTCTGTGGCCTCGATCCAAGGGCCTCGCTGCTCCTGGGAGCCGGCACCGCGATCTGCGGCAACAGCGCGATCATGGCGGTCGCGCCCACGGTCGAGGCCGACGAGGAGGACCTGGGGCTCGCCATCGGCGTGATCAATCTCCTCGGCGTGGCGATGCTCTTCGCGCTGCCGCCGGCGGCCATCGCTGTGGGGATCGAGGGACAGGCGGGTGGCGCCCTCGCGGGCTTGACCGTGCACGCCGTGCCCCAAGCGATCGCCACAGGTGAGGCCTTTGGCCCTGAGGCCGTGGAGTGGGCGACGCTCTACAAGCTGCTGCGGGTCGCGATGCTGGTCCCGATGGTGATCGTCCTCGCACTCGTCGTTCCCTCAAGGAGCGGGACTCGCCGCAAGGGAGGTGGCGTTGGCGTCCCCCACTTCGTCTGGCTCTTCGCCGTGGCCTCTGCGCTCCGGGCCAGCGGCTGGCTGGACGCCGAGCTGTCCATCGCGGGGGACACCCGCCCCACGTGGGGCTGGCTGAAGCAATCGGGGAGCTGGCTGCTCGCAGCCGCCCTCGCGGCGATCGGCATGACCCTCCACGTCCCGCGGCTCATCCGCGTCGGGCCGCGCTTCCTCCTCGCCGGCGCCCTGGCTGTGACGGCCATGGTGGCGGTCACCATGCCGCTCGTGATCTGGCTCCTGGGGTAACGGCCAGTTCGAGGGATCCAGACGCCAGGCTCAAGGGCCCCATACGCCGGGTTCATAGGTCGCAGGTACCGCGTTCATGGGGCCCAGAGGCCCGGTTCATGGGATCCAGAGGCCCGATGCCTAGGGCCCAGACTCCTGGGGCCGGACCCCGCGCCCGTGGAAGATCCGGCCTCCGTGGGAGACCGGACTCCGCCGGGATAGACGGCGATCGTGAGGGGCTCACATGTCCTTCCGCGACCCCGCGATCGGGAACCGGTCACTGCTCAGGGGCCCTCAGCAAGCCTCATCGGCTGCCCCAGGGTCATGCGTCGCGGCCCTTCTAGGCGCCTCGGGCCCCCCCCCAGCCCCCCCGGGGCGCTCAGGGCCCGAAGGCTCCTGATTTGAGACAGTCACAACGGGCACTGGCGTGAGAGTATTCAAGCACTCAGGGGGACCCTTCCGCGACCCGCTGCCGTCCACCGGCATGCGAGGCACTTGCTGTCTTCCCGGTTCCAAGCTTCGCCAGGGGTCACGACCCCCCCTGCTCCTTCCCTCCATTCCAGTTCAATCCAACATGCGCGTCTCGAAATTCCTCGCCGCCACCTCCCTGATCGCCGCCCCGCTGATGGGGATCGCGGCCGCTCAGGGAGCAGATGATTGCTCCAATGCCCAGCCTATCTCCGGGCTCGGGACGTTCGCCTTCGACAACACCGGCGCCACCAACGGCGGCCCCTCCGGCTGCGGCAACATCGGCGACGATGTCTGGTGGTCCTGGACCGCCCCGAGTACGACCGACTACCAGGTCTCCACGTGCGGCAACGCGAGCTGGGACACCGTGCTCGCCGTCTTCAGCAGCTGTAGCACCGAGATCACCTGCAACGACGACGCCTGCGGCCTGCAGTCCACCGTCAGCTGGTCGGCCATGGCCGGCTCGACCTACCTCATCCGGGGTGGCTCTTACTCGGGTAACAGCAGCGGCGTCGGCTCGATCGAGATCACCGCGGGCGGCGGCGGGAGTGGCGGCTGCGCCAACCCGGCCATTGGACCCGACGTCATCGTTGGCGGCCTCCCGGGGATCTCCAACTACGGCGCCACCGGCGGCATGGCTGGTTACTCCCTCGGGACCACCTCCTGCAACGTCGGCGACGCCGAGCTGCTCTGGATCTCCAACAGCAACCAACACCCCGTCATCGGCCAGAACATCTACCGCATCGACGGCGGCCGGTTCGAGCAGATCGGCCAGAGCTGGCTCAAGCACGGCTTCACGGCGCTCCAACAGGGCCTCTGCTGCAACTGCAACAGCTCCGGGACCGGCACCCGCCTTGGCGTCGGATGCTCCGACCCCTACAGCTCCGGACTCAACGGATCGCAGTCGGGTCTCGGCCCGCGCTTCCAGGTCAACGCCTTCACCGGCGCGTTCAGCTACCCGTTCGCCCAGCAAGGCCAGACCGGCGACCGCGTCTTCAAGCGGATCCAGGTGGCCAACGACGACATCGACCCCAGCCTGAACCCCAGCGCCACGTACTGGGGCGAGTCCCAGTACATCGCCCCCGACGACGCGCTGGCGGGCAACGGCTTCAACAACGTCTCGTACGTTCCCCTGAGCCGTCCGGGCTCGACGACCAACGGCGCTTGGCGCCTCAACATCGGCGGCGCGACGGTGCGTGAGCAGCCCGCGATCTACGCCTGGTCCGCCACCACGCCGACGGCCGCGATCGAGGAAATCAACGTCCCCGGTGAGGGTCAGTTCGTCGCCGGCTCCAACGTCATCGACAACGGCGACGGCACCTGGACGTACAACTACGCCATCTTCAACAACAACAGCGACTTCTCCGGCGAGAGCTTCACGGTTCCGCTGGGGTCGAACGTGACCGTCACCAACCCCGGGATGTCGTTCCCGCTCTACCACTCGGGAGAGCCCTACACGAACCTGGACTGGACCCCGACGGTGACCGCCACGGACATCACCTGGAACACCCAGAGCTACGTGGTCAACCAGGACGCCAACGCGCTGCGCTGGGGCACGACCTACAGCTACTGGTTCACCGCCGACGCCGCCCCCGAGGCGAAGTCCGGTGTCCTCGGCCTCTTCAAGCCCGGTAACCCCGGCGCCCAGGTCTTCCCGACCGAGGGTCCCGGCACCGGCGGTGGCACCCTGGTCATCCAGAACTACTGCACCGCGGTCCCCAACTCGAGCGGCCAGACCTCCACGATGATCGCGTCCAACGTCGACCTGACGCTGCGCACCATGGACCTCGAGGCGGTCAACCTGACGCAAAACGCGTTCGGCTACTTCCTCGCCTCCCTCACCCAGGGCTTCATCCCGAACGCTGGCGGAAGCCAGGGCAACCTCTGCCTCGCGGGCGACATCGGCCGCGGCGTGGGCGGCGGCATCCTGTTCTCCGGCCCGACGGGTGCGTTCGATACGCTCGTGGACCTCGACCAGATCCCGAGCCCGACAGGGATGACCTCGGCCATGAGCGGCGACCGCTGGCACTTCCAGGCCTGGCACCGTGACTCGGTCCTCGGCTTCGCCACGTCGAACTTCTCCGACGGCGTCTGGGTTCAGTTCCCCTGATCCAGCCCCTGACATGAAGCGCGGCCCGCGCGGGAGACTCTCCCGCGCGGGCCGCGCTCGTTGGGGCTGCGATCCCCCGGCCTCGGCCGCGGCCATGTCCAGGACGAGGTGAGGGCAGTGGCCCTCAGAATCACCGCTGGGGCCCTCAGGATCACCGCAGCGCCCCTCAGGATCACCGCTGGGCAGCGATAGCCTCGGCCAGCCGGCCGCCGAGCCTCGCGAGACGCTCCACCGTCCCCTGGTCAACCGAGGGCGGAACCGCGGCTCCGCCATAGGCGACGAAGGCCTGGGCAAGGTGGTCCACCGGCTCCCTCCGCACCGCCGCAGCGACCTGTAGCGCCGCGCCCACGGCGGCGGTCTCCGTCTCGACGAGCACGCGTACGGGTACGCCGAAGGCCGTGGCGAGAATCTCCTGCCAGAGGCTGTTCCGGGCGGCGCCGCCCACCAGTCGAACCTCCTCCGGCTCGATCCCCATGCCTCGCATGCGCTCGACGCCCGAGGCAAGGTTCAGGGCCACGCCCTCCAGGGCCGCGCGGTACAGCACCCCTGGCGAGAGTGACCCGGGGCGCAGGCCTGTGAGCGAGGCGGTCGCGTCGGGGAGGTTGGGGACACGCTCCCCCATGAAGAAGGGCACGAGCAGCTCGTCACCCATCGACGCGGTCCGCGCGAGTTCAGTGAGCTCGTCGTGCCCCTTGCCGGTCAAGACCTTCAGGTCCTCGAGGGGCTGGGTGCAATTCATCACGCAGAGCAGCGGCAGGTGTCCAGCCCCGCCTTGCTCGTCAGCGCTGGAGGCACGGAAGCTCGCGATGTCACCGCCAGGGTCCACGGCAGGCCGCGCCGAGAACGCGAAGACGGTCGCGGAGGTCCCGAGGCTGCAGACGGAGACGCCGGGGCGCGTGGCCCCAGCGCCGATGGCGCTCATCATGTTGTCGCCGCCTCCCGCCGAGACCGGGATGCCGGCCTCGAGCCCAAGGGCTGACGCGGCAGCTGCGGTGAGCGTCCCAGCCGGGGCCACGCAGGGGCGGAGAGGAGGAAGGAAGTCGCCGAGCCCCGGGGCGGTCTTATCCACCGCCTCCGCGTCGTACGCGCCGCGGGCGGGATCGAGATAGCCCGTACCCGAGGCGTCCCCTACCTCGGTGAAGAACTCACCGGTGAGGAAGAGGTTGATGTAGTCGTGGGGCAGCAGCACTCGCCGCACCCGCGCCCAGAGTTCCGGCTCCCGCTCGGCGGACCAGCGCAGCTTCGGTGCGGTGAAGCCAGCGGGGACCGTTCGGCCGAGCTCCACCGAGAGCGTAGCGGCCTCCTCGGCCGCCGAGGTATCGCACCAGAGCTTGGCGGGTCGCAGGGCCTCGTCCCCGTCTCCCAGCAGGACGGCTCCGTGCTGCTGTCCCGAGACGCCGACCCCGCATACGCGCCGGCCGAGCCCCAGCGACACCTCACGGATCGTGGCGATGACCGCCTCCGTCCAGGTGTCCGGGTGTTGCTCCGCGTGGCCCACGGGGAGCCCCGGGATGAGGTCATAGGAACGGGAGGCACGGGCCAGGACGCCACCGGAGTCCACGTCCACGAGCACCGCCTTGGTGCTCTGTGTGCCGACGTCAACGCCAAGGAACAGGTCCCCGTCACCGCTCATCCGCGGGCTCCCATCATGTGCTCCACCATGAGCTGGTCGAGCCGCTCGTACCGAAGACCCTTCGCGCCGATACCCTCGGCGTCGACCTCCAGGCCTCGGAGCGCGTCGCCGCGCTCCGCGCTGTAGCCGGCGCCCACGTCCACGAGGTTCGCCGCGACGGTTCCGGCGAGGATCTCCTGAACGTCGGGGTCGGCGTCGAACGCCTCGGCGCGAGCAGCGAGGAGCTTGTAGGTGCGCATGCACCCCCTGGCGAATTCCCAGACTCCATCGTGGTCTTCGGTTCGATAGGCGTGAGCGTCGAAGTGGCGCGGCCCCTCGTAGCGATCGCCGCCGCCGGTCCCCTCAAGCAGGCGGACCAAGAGGAACGCCTGCTTCAGGTCCTCGGAACCGAAGCGGAGGTCCTGGTCGTAGCGCCCAATCCGCTGTCCGTTGAGGTCGATGTGAAAGAGCTTGCCGCACTCCATGGCCTGCCCGACGCCGTGCACGAAGGACAGCCCCGCCATGGTCTCGTGCGCCACCTCCGGGTTGACGCCGACCATCTCGCTGTTGTCGAGGGTCGAGATGAAGTGGAGCATGTGCCCCGTGGTGGAGAGGTAGATGTCGCCGCGCGGCTCGTTCGGCTTGGCCTCGAGGGCGAAACGCAGGTCGTACCCCTGGTCCTTCACGTACCCGCAGAGGAAGTCGATGGCGTCGCGGAAGTTCGACAGCGCGGTCCGCGGGTCACGGCAGGCGTCGGACTCGGCGCCCTCGCGCCCGCCCCAGAACACATAGGTGCTGGCCCCGAGCTCAACGCCAAGGTCGATGGCGTCCATGGTCTTGCGGATGGCGAAGGCCCGCACCGCCGGGTCGTTCGAGGTGAACGCGCCGTCCTTGAAGATCGGCTGGCTGAACAGGTTGGTCGTGGCCATGGGGCAGACCACGCCCGAGTCCGCCATGGCCTTCTTGAAGTCCCCGACGATGCGGTCACGCTCCGCGGCCGAGCTCCCGAACGGGACGAGGTCCTCATCGTGGAGGTTGACGCCCCAGGCGCCGATCTCTCCCAGCTTGGCGACGATGTCGCAGGGATCGAGGACAGGGCGGACGGCGTGACCGAAGGGGTCGCGGCCGGGGTTGCCCACGGTCCAGAGGCCAAAGGAAAAGCGATCGTCGGGGGTCGGGTCGAAGGAGCTCATGGTGACCCACGACTCTACGGGACGGAGCCCAGCCCAGGAACGGTGCCCAGGGAGTCCCCGACGGCGGGTGATCGCTGAAATGCGAGGCACCCTGGTGGAGCGATCCACCAGGGTGCCTGCGTGACGAGGCGCGACGGGCGCCCGGGGAGGGCGCGTCCGCGCGAGCGCTCAGAGGATGTAGGTCTTGTCCTTCTTGATGCTCTTCATCTTCACCTTGTGCTTGGCGAGAGCAGCCTTCAGCTTGGCCTCGTCGAGCTTCTCGTCCTTCTTCATCTGGATGATGATCTCCGGACCGGCGTACACATCGGCGACGTTGTCCCCGAGGGACTTCATGAGGGTCTCACGGACCCTCCCGGCGGTGTCGCTTCACGTCAGGCCGGGCGTCTTGGCGACGTAGGCCGCCTTCGCCCGCTCGGACTCGCGGCTGGTGAGTGAGACCCACTTGAGGCGCTGCTTCTCGACGGCGGCCTTGAGGGCTTTTTCGTCCACCTTGGCCCCCTTCTTGAGGGTGAAGCTGGCGCGAGTCCCGCTCCAGAAGATGCGTTCGATGTCGTCGTCCTCGTCGACGACGCTGAGGAAGGCCGCACGGGCCTTCTTGCCCGCGCTTCAGCCCTTGCCGGAGGCGTAGAGGGTCCAGACGGTGATCTTGCCCTCCTTGGCCTCCTTCTTCTTTGTGTCGCCCTGGACGGCGGGGCCGTCGTCACCCACTTGGGCGACGGGCGTTGAGGTGGGGCCTTCCTGGTGGGCGGCGAAGAGCGCGCTGGACGCGATCCCGGCGACGGCCACGAGAAGGGTTCCCTGAACCAGTTTTGTGATCATGAGATGAGCGGTTGCTGAGCTGGGGCCAGGAAGCGGCCCTCTGCACTCTTGTACCCGATGCTCTTCGCCCGGCGGGCCCTGGGCGGACGAGAGGGATGTATGAAAACCTCGAGGCGCGCCAGGTCGCCTCCCTGGGGAACTTTCCACCTCAGCGGTAGCTCCCAGACGGACGACTTAGGGTTTACCCCCATTCATGGCAGCGGCTATCAATCTCGAAGAGAGCCACGGACCGGTCCGCTCCCCACCCGCCAGCTACCCATGACTCAACGCGATCAATCCCTCCTTCTCTGGTTCTCCGAGGTCGGTCGAGACGACGCCGAGCTCGTCGGTGGCAAGGGAGCCTCCCTGGGTGAGCTCTACCGCGAGCTCGTCCCCAGGGGCGTCCGGGTCCCCAACGGGTTCTCCACCACCGCCGCAGCCTACCGCCGATTCCTTGAGGCGCCCGTGGACCGAGATACCTGGCTCGAGGTCGAGGAGCCCGTGGGGCTGGCGAAGGTTCGAGCGAGCGCCGTTCGGTGCAGCAGCCTGGACGACGCCCTCCGGGTGTGCTTTGAAGGCGCCAACGCCGGCGATCAACTGGAGATGTACGGGCGGACCGCCCTGGCACGCCAGCTGGTAGTGGACTCCCCCGTGCCCGCAGATGTGACGGAGTCCCTCGGAGCGGCATACCGCGAGCTCTGCGACGAGTATGGCGCGGAGGTGGACGTCGCGGTTCGTTCCTCAGCGACCGTCGAGGACTCGGCCGACGCGAGCTTCGCCGGTCAGTGCGAGAGCTACCTCAACGTCCACGGCTTGGAGGAGGTCTTGCTGCGCTGGAAGGAGTGCTGCGCCAGCCTCTTCACCGAGCGCGCGGTCTCGTATCAGCTCGCGAAAGACATGGACCCGCTGGCTGCGTCGCTCGCGGTCGTGGTCATGAAGATGGTCCGCAGCGACCTCGCGACCTCCGGCGTGATGTTCACCCTGGACCCCGACTCCGGACACCCCGGCGTCATCCACGTCAGCTCGAGCTACGGGCTCGGCGAGCTCGTGGTCCAGGGCTCCGTCTCCCCGGACCAGTTCACGATCTGGAAGGAAGGCCTGCGTCGCGGGTTCTCCGCCATCGTCCATCGGCACCTCGGCGCCAAGGACCAGGCGATGGTCTACTCCACCCAGGGAGGCACCCGTACAGAGAGCAACGACACCTCCAGCGCGCGGCGCCGGCAGTGGTCCCTCTCACGGGAGGAGATCAGCGAACTCGGCCGCATGGCCCTCGCCATCGAGGAGCACTACGGCCAGCCCATGGATATCGAGTGGGCGAAGGACGGGCGGAGCCAGGACCTCTTCATCGTCCAGGCTCGCCCGGAGACGGTCCACTCCAAGGCCCGCCCCACCGAGATCATCCGGTACGCGATGCCCTCCGGGCTCGCCGCCCAGCTCGCCGTGGATGGGAAGGTCCTCGCGGAGGGCCAGGCCGTGGGGACACGCATTGGCAGCGGCCGCGTGCGGCTCTACAAGAACTACGAAGAGGTCATCCTGCGCAAGCGGGCGCTCCGGGAGCGGATCGCCGCCGGAGAGCGGCTCGAGGACATCCCCGTGGAGGAGCGCGTCTTCGACTCGGGGGACGTCTTGGTGACCGAGATGACCACCCCGGACTGGGAGCCCCTCATGAAGGACGCCTCCATCATCATCACAGAGAAGGGCGGACGGACCTCCCACGCCGCGATCATCGCGCGCGAGTTTGGGATCCCCGCTATCGTCGGCTGCGAGGACGCCACCAAGCGCCTCGCCCCCCTCCAACAGGTGACCGGCACCTGCGCCGAGGGCGACATCGCCCTGGTCTTCGACGGCATCCACCCCTTCGAGATCGAGCGGACCGAGGTGGACACCTCCATCGAGCTCGAGACCAAGATCAAGCTCAACGTCGGCTTCCCCTCCAAGGCGCTCACCGACAGCCGCCTCCCCGTGGACGGGGTCGGACTCGCGCGCCTGGAGTTCATCCTGACCAGCGAGGTGGGCGTCCATCCGCTCGCCCTGCTCTACCGGCAGGAGCTCCAGGACTTCCTGGAGACCGGCAAGGTCGCCCCTGTCCTGACCCGCTTTCACGAGCGCCTCGAGGCCGAGGGCGAGGAGGAGCTGCGGGGCATCCTCGGGGCCATCGACCGTCGCACGGCCGGCTACGCCGACAAGCGCCAGTTCTTCGTGGATCGCGTGATGGAGGGCGTCGGCCTCATCTGCGCGGCGTTCCACCCCCGCCCGGTCCTCGTGCGCCTCTCAGACCTGAAGTCCAACGAGTACCGAGAGCTCCTCGGCGGCCGGCTCTTCGAGCCCGTCGAGGAAAACCCGATGATCGCGTGGCGCGGCGCGAGCCGCTACGTGGACCCCGACTTCACCCCCGCGTTCGAGATGGAGTGCGACGCCCTCCGCCTCGTAAAGCGCCGGCTCGGGCTCGACAACCTGGAGCTGATGGTCCCCTTCTGCCGCTCACCAGAGGAGGGCGCCGAGGTCAGCGAGCTGCTCGCAGACCGCGGGCTGGGGCCCGAGGCCGACGTGCGCCTGTTCCTGATGATCGAGCTCCCCAGCAACGTCATCGAGGCCGATCGCTTCATCGACGCCATGGACCTCACCGGCGGCTCGATCGGATCGAACGACCTGGTCCAGACCGTCTACGCCGTCAGCCGTGACGACCTCGAGGGCTACCGCCATGCCGTGGATGCCCGCTCCCCCGCGGTCCAGCGCATGATCGCAGACGCCATCGCCGCCTACCGCCGGCGCGGCCTGGAGATCGGGATCTGCGGCCAGGCGCCGAGCGACCATCCGGACGAGATCCCCGAGTTCCTCGTCCGCTGCGGGATCAGCTCGATCTCCGTCACCCCAGACACGGCGCTCGATGTCCGCCTCGCCGTCGCGCGGGCGGAGGCAGACGCCCGAGGAGAGGCGGCCCCCACACTTCAGCCCGACACCGACGTGGCCTGAGGCGCAAGGCCCCGGCGCTCACTCAGGCTGCGGGCGCTCGCCCAGCCTCACGGAGACCTTCCTCGCCAGCTGGTCCCTGCGGACCTCAAGCTCGACCTCGGTCCCCGGCGCGAAGCTGGCGACGACCGCCATCAAGCTCTGCACCGTGGTGACGGGGCGGTTGTTGACGCGGACCACAACGTCTCCAGGCTCGAGCCCCGCCTGCTCGGCAGGCCCGCCCTTGACCACGCTCCGCACCGCGACCCGACTCGCGCCGGAGTAGTCCAGACGGGCCAACTCAAAGTCGCGGACCTCGCGAAGGTTGACGCCCACGTATCCACGACGCACCTCGCCCCAACGAGCGAGCTGATCGGTGACCTGGGCGACCATGTCCGCGGGGATAGCAAAGCCAATGCCCTGGCCGCCCGTGCGGATGTCAGCCACGGCAGTGTTGACCCCGACGATCCGCCCCTGCAAGTCCACCAGCGGACCGCCGCTGTTGCCCGGGTTGATCGCCGCGTCGGTCTGGATGAAGTCCTCGTAGGTGGTGATGTTCGCCGTGCGGCCTCTGCCGCTGACGATGCCGGCGCTCACGCTGTGACCCAGCCCCAGCGGGTTGCCCACGGCGATGACCCACTCCCCCACGCGCGCCGGCTCCTCCGAGCGCAGTGGGGCGGCGACGAGCCCTTCAGCCTCCACGCGCAGCAGCGCGAGGTCGCTCTCGGTGTCCTTCCCCACCAGCTCGGCGTCCACAGCACGGCCGTCGAAGAGCTGGATGCGGATCGCGTCCGCGCCGTTCACCACGTGGGCGTTGGTGACGATGAGCCCGCTCTCGTCGAGGACGAAGCCTGAACCCTCGCCGAGGGGCCGCACGCCGCCCTGCGTCCGTTGGCCGGACTCGATACGCACGACCGAGGGCGCGATCCGCTCGCTGACCGTCTCGAACGCCTGGGAGACGCCTTGGGCCACGTCTGACTGCCGCTCAAGGTGCGCGGAGCCTGCGAGCGCCAGCCCGAGGACCGCCCCCGCAACCCCCAGGCCAGTCCGCATGGACCCGGCCTTGGGAGAAGAGTTAAGAGCGGCGGCGCGAGAGGGAGCGTTCATTTGGCTGCGGAGGAAGCTCATGGGTCTTTGACTCTAAGGGTTTCGCGGGAGGGCGCCGGTTGGACCCAACTAGTGGGCGGTTGCTCGCCGAAATTCAAGC
>Ga0102815_10000588_pt1 | contig 23794 bp, 24 predicted proteins | sample ColrivemetaGS759_FD_79113 | JGI IMG/M metagenome (GOLD analysis project Ga0102815, IMG submission 79113) | Estuarine microbial communities from the Columbia River estuary - Ebb tide ETM metaG S.759 | ecosystem: Environmental > Aquatic > Marine > Intertidal zone > Estuary | place: USA: Columbia... | reverse complement strand
TTACAGTAATTTCTATTTTAGGAATCAGCACTACTTTTGGAGATGCTTTTTCTTCACAAGAAGTAAAAAAAATGAATATAAAAAAAACAATAAATATTCTCATAACCTTTTCAAATTTCCCATCTTAAAGATAAGGTTTTAAAGGTTTCAAAAAAAATTTGGAGGATTGAATTTAAATGAAATATGAACTTAAAGTTGATATTAATTCCACTTTGGAGCACAAGTTAACATTAATATATTATATGCTTTAGTATAGAGAGTAGTAATTAAAAAGGATTTAAATAATAGGGCAATTATTAAACTCTCACATTAGGTTAAGGGAGGCTTATCAATACCCCATGTTCATGTAGTTGAAAACAATTAATTTTTATAATACTTTTATTTTAATTAATTATCAAACTGTAATTATGAAAAAACTGGTTATTATTTGTTGCTTATCTTTAACATTAGGTTATGCAGCAAACATTGAAAGAGAAACAATTAATCAAATTGAAAATTCTAAAATAAATAACGAACAAATTGAATACCTTTCTTATTCTGAATTTTTGAACACGCCGTTTGAAGAGTTGTATTAAATGCTTATTTAAACAAAGATGTGCAAGATTAAAGCTAACTATATAAAAAAGGCTTTCATTAATTTGAAAGCCTTTTTTTGTGGGTTTTATTTTGCGATTATATCCCCACTTAAATAAGATCATATCAATTCAACCTATTAACTAAAAATTAAAATATAATACGAATTTTTGAAAAGGAATCTTTTAGGCATTCACCTGTCTGAAACAGAAACTTTAAATTATTTTGCCGTTGATATGTTTTTTGTTGAGGTTATTTTTTTGTTTTATACTTGAAAACATAGATGATTTATATCAAATTCTATCACTGATATTTCTCATTGCTTATAAATGTTTACTTGACTAATTTGATGAGGTAACTAAAATAAATGGTATTATGAAAACAATTAATATTCACTTAAAAACAGTAGCCTTTTTTATATCTTCAATGATATTCCTACTTAGCTGTACAGTATATAAATCGACAACTGTAACTCTTAATGAAGCCTATAAATCTCAAACTAAAGTAAAGGTTTTAACTTCTGACAACGAAACCTTCATATTCAAGAGAATAGATTTCGTAGATGGAAAATACTATGGTGTTAGTAAAAAAGTTGATCAATTAGAAGCTGCGCCTTTAGATAACAATAATGTTAATTCGATTAGAATATTGAATAAAACCGCATCAACTGTATTAAATGTTGGAGTGCCTTTAAATATAGCAGGTGGAATTATATGGATTGCCGCTGAATCTATTGCGATAGACCCAGGATTTGATGGTATTTAATTTTTTTAAAATGAGATAAGTCAATTACTCAATAAAATTAACTGCGATCGTGTTTCAACAAGCCATGTTAAATTAATGTGGTGGATTTTGTTTTATTTTGTAACTTACTCCCAATTAATAAGATAGTATGACTTTATATGAATTTAACCTTTTGAATAAAAACGAAAAAATAATTACAGTTTTTGAAAAAGGTATCTTTTTAGACAATTACAAATCTGAAACTGAGGCTTTAAATTGTTTTGCGATTGACATGTTTTTTGTTGAGGTGGTTTTTAATTCTAAAGTAAATCAAATAGTTGATGTAAGAAGTTTTATTGATGGCTATTTTTTAGATAAATATTCATACAATTTACAAACTGAATATTAGGAATTAAAACCGGATAAAGATTAAAAAAGAAATCCGTAACTGCTTAATTAAAAGTTTGTTACGGATTTTCTTTGTACAGAAGGCGGGACTTGAACCCGCACGAACATTACTGTTCACTGGATTTTAAGTCCAGCGTGTCTACCAATTCCACCACTCCTGCATTGGTATTTTTATATTGTAGAGCGAAAGACGGGATTTGAACCCGCGACCCTCACCTTGGCAAGGTGATGCTCTACCCCTGAGCTACTTTCGCAGTCTTTTTTTTAAATGAACGTTGCATTTTATCCTAAATGCGAGTGCAAATTTAAAACAATTCTATGAACTGCAAAGACTTTTTGTGAAATTATTTAAAAGATTTTTTTAATCTCCTAATTATAAGGTTGTAATTGTCTAATAATAAAATATCTTTGCAGCAATCAATTTAAAAAGAATGCAAGTTTCTTCTGATTCAATTTCTAAAAAAATGAATTTTTCAATAGTTTTTAGCGATTTCAAACAATTAACAAAAGTAGGGCTGTCTTTAAGCGTGGTGTTTTCATCTTTAGCAGGTTATTTACTGGCTGTTGATGAAATTAATTATTTGATTTTGGTGATGTTGGCTATTGGGGGCTATTTAATGGTTGGTGCTTCCAATGCTTTTAATCAAATTATTGAAAAAGATACCGATGCTTTAATGAAACGCACCATGAATCGTCCTTTACCAACTGGCAGAATGCATGTTTCTATGGCTATGGTAATCGCAGTGTCTTTTACTGTTTTAGGCTTGGCTATTTTATACAGTATCAACCCAAAAAGTGCTTTATTTGGTGCTATTTCAATTTTTTTATATACCAGTGTTTACACGCCTTTAAAAGCAATAACGCCATTATCCGTATTTGTTGGTGCCATACCAGGTGCAATTCCTTTTATGTTAGGTTGGGTTGCTGCTACTGATGATTTTTCAATAGAACCCGGTATGTTGTTTTTAATTCAGTTTTTTTGGCAGTTTCCTCACTTTTGGGCCATTGCTTGGTTACAGTTTGATGAATACAAAAAAGCTGGTTTTAACTTAATGCCAATGGGTCAAAAAAATAAAAAAGCGGTTATTCAAATTATTATCTATACCATTTGTTTAATAATAGTTTCTATAATTCCTGTATTAAAATTGACAGGAAATTTTTATATTTACCCTTTTACGGCTTTTATTTTGGTTTTGTTAGGAAGTGTAATGTTGTATTATGCAGTAAAATTATATAAAAATCAAACAAATAAAGAAGCAAGGCAGTTAATGCTTTCGAGTGTATTGTATATAACCCTGATTCAAATAATATATGTTATTGATAAATTTTTACACTAAAATATCATGAGACAACCCCTAGAACAAGAGTACAAAATTGCAAAAAGAAAATCAGCAAAACCTATGTTATGGGTTTCAATGATTAGTATGACTATGATGTTCGCTGGTTTAACAAGTGCATATGTAGTTAGTAGAAAGCGAAGTGATTGGGTTTCGTTTGATTTGCCTTCGGCATTTTATATAAGTACTGTTTTAATTGTATTAAGCAGTATTACTTTTATGTTGGCAAAACACTATATTAAAAAAGACAATAGAAGACTTACAACCTTGAATTTATTTTCTACACTATTGTTTGGTTGTAGTTTTGTGTTTGCTCAGTTTGAAGGATTTAATGAATTATTTAATGAAGGATTTGTGTTCGCAGGAGCGCAAAGTACAGTGAAATCTTCTTTTATTTATGGAATTACTTTGGCGCATTTGGCACACATTTTTGCTGGACTTATTGTGTTATTAGTTGTAATTTACAATCATTTAACAAAAAAATATTCGGCAACAAATTCGTTAGGGTTAGAATTGGGAGCTATTTTTTGGCATTTCGTAGATATTTTATGGATTTACCTGTTTTTCTTTTTCTATTTGGTTAGATAATAAAAAAAAATGTATTTTTGGCGCAACTATAACTAAAAAAAATCAAAAATAAACTTTATGGAAGCAACTATTGCTACTGAAACTAACGAAAAACCTTGGGGTGGAGGAAACAACAAACCACTAGGGGCGAGTTATGGTAAAATGATGATGTGGTTCTTTATTTTATCTGATGCACTTACTTTCTCAGGTTTTTTAATCGCATATGGCTTTATGCGCTTTAAATTTATTGAATCTTGGCCAATTGCCGACGAAGTTTTTACCCACTTTCCATTTATGCATGGCGCTCATGCACCTATGTATTATGTGGCAATAATGACCTTTATTTTGATATTTTCATCAGTAACAATGGTATTGGCTGTTGATGCGGGTCATCAAATGAAAAAAGCGAAAGTCACTTTTTATATGCTCTTAACCATTATAGGTGGTGCCATATTCTTAGGCTCTCAAGCTTGGGAATGGAAAAATTTTATTGGGGGTTCTTATGGAGCTGTTCAATTAAATGATGGTAAAATAATTCAGTTTGTGAATGAAGATGGTCTTCAAGTTGCTTTAGAAAGTTTTGTGATATCATCAAATTCTGAAAGAGCGCAACATACAAAAAGTAGAGGTTTATGGTTTGTTGAAGAAACAGCATTATCTCCTTTTACGGTTGAAGAAGTTATTGCTAGTTTTGAAGGACATCCGGAGTTAACCATTAGAACGGAACTGTTAAATGCTGAAACAAAAACAAAAACTATTGTACCCCGTGAACAAGCAATGTCTTATTTAAATGAAGCCAAACAGGTAGTAGTAGGAGCAAATTTAAAAGTAAACGAGTACGGAAATACTTTGTTTGCCGATTTCTTTTTCTTCATTACAGGTTTTCACGGTTTCCACGTTTTATCAGGGGTTATTATAAATATCATTATCTTTTTTAATGTAATTATTGGAACTTACGAACGCAGAGGAAGTTACGAAATGGTTGAAAAAGTAGGATTGTATTGGCACTTTGTCGATTTAGTTTGGGTATTTGTATTCACATTCTTCTACTTGGTTTAATTCATAAAAGTTTTATAAAATGGCAGCACACGCACAAGAACATAAATCGCACACAAAATTAATTTGGAAAGTATTCGGAATACTTTCTGTAATCACTATTGTTGAAGTTGCTTTGGGAATTGCTAAACCTGAGGCGTTACACTTAACTAAAATACTAGGAACGAGTCCTTTAAATATCATATTTTTAGTTCTTACCTTGGTAAAAGCGTATTATATTACATGGTTTTTCATGCATATGGCAGATGAAACTAAAAGCTTAAGACGCGCTGTTGTTTGGACATCAGTTTTCTTAATTATTTACTTAGCAACCTTGTTGTTGATTGAAGGAAGTTATATAAACGATGTTTTAGGTCCATTAGTAAAATGGGAATACTAAATAAATAAAATATTTTATATGTGAAAGGTGGTTTTTTAACCACCTTTTTTGTTTTAACTTTGTAGCATGAAAAAATTCTGGGTACTTTTTAGTTTATTCATTTTACCATTGGTGTTTTATATATTTCTTTCAAAAGGAATTTATAAATATGCCAACCTGCCTATTTTATCGGAAAATGTGATGGATGTTAGCGAATTAACAAAAGGTAATGCGAGTTTTTTAAATCATATTTCGGTTGTTTGTTTTTTAGGAAATGATATGAACACAGCCAAAGGCAGTTTATTTAATTTAAACCAAACCATTTACAAAAGATATGCTGAAAAAATCTATTTTCAGGCTGTGGCAATAATTCCTGAAGGCTCTGAAGAAGATTATAAAAAAGCTATTGAAGAACTTTCAGCATTTACCAATGTCAGTAAATGGCATTTTATATATTTAGACAAAACTACTATTGATACTTTATTCAACAGTTTTCAAACGCCTTTTGAGTTGAATGAAAACTTATATTCAGAAAATGCTTTTATTATTGATAAAGAGTTGCGTTTGCGAGGCAGAAAAGATGATGAAGATACAGAAGATGGAAAATTATTTGGTTATAATATGCAATCTGTTGCTGTTTTGAAAAACAAGATGAAAGATGATATAGACATCATTTATTATCAGTTAAAAAAATCTGCTGAAAAAGAACAAAGAAGAAAAAGAGAAATCTAAATACAATGAAAAAATATTCATACATAGGAGTGGCATTTATTATTTTAATTTTTGGAATTTACGCCATACCAAAAATTGTAGCTAAATTTAAAACACCAACTTTAATTAAAATAGCTGAGGTTCCAAATTTTGAATTTACAAATCAGGATGGTAAATTGATTTCAAATTCATTTTATGAGGGTAAAGTTTGGGTGGTAGAATTCTTTTTTACGACTTGTCCAACCATTTGTCCAAGAATGAACGAAAATATGGTAAAAATTCAGAATGAGTTTTATGGAAATCTCGATTTTGGTATTGCGTCATTCAGTATCAATCCAAAACACGATACTCCAGAAATTTTAAAGGCCTATGCTAAAGATCACGGAGCAACATTAAAAACCTGGAATTTTTTAACAGGTGATCAAGAAAAAATATATGAACTGGCAAATACAGGATTCACCCTTTTTGCTGGTGAAAATAGTGATGCAGAGGGTGGATTTGAACATTCGGGTATGTTTGCCTTAATTGATAAGGAAGGAAATATTCGATCAAGATTGGATGAATTTGGAAACCCAATTGCCTTTTATGAAGGATTGGAATCTTATGGAGTTCAAATGATAAAAGAAGATATTGCAATTTTATTGAAAGAATAATGAAAACAAACTCAAAAAAATATAACAAATGGATTGTGATATTGTCAATTGCAATACCCTTGGTAGTTGCAATTTTATTTGGGGTTAAAATTGATGCTACATTGCCTATTTTTTTACCACCTATTTATGCAGCAATCAATGCATTAACTTCAATAATTTTGATTGTTGCTATTTGGGCCATTAAAAATGGTAAAGCTAATTTACACGAAAAATTAATGAAAACGGCCATAGTTTTTTCGGCCTTGTTCTTAGTGTTATATGTGTTGTATCATATGACTTCTGATTCTACAAAATTTATGGGGGAAGGCTTCATAAAAAAGGTATATTTTGTTGTTTTAATTTCACATATTGTTTTGTCTGTTGTTGTAATTCCATTTGTTTTAATCACTTACGTTAGAGCGATTACAAACAATATTGATCTTCATAAAAAAATAGCACGTTTTACTTTTCCGTTGTGGTTGTATGTTACCATTACAGGGGTTATGGTTTATATATTGATTTCACCTTATTATTTAAAATGAGAAAAATTCTTTTAGTTATATTGTTTTTTATATTATCAAACATTTCTAATGCGCAATGCGCTATGTGTAAGGCCGTTGTAGAAAGTGGAGATTTGTCTGAAGCAGAAGGGTTAAACACGGGTATTTTGTATTTAATGGTTTTTCCATATATTTTAGTAGGCACATTATTATACTTTATTATTAAAAATAGAAAGAAAAATAAAATTTAACGTTTCTATAAGACGTTAAATGTGTAACAAATAATAATTTTAATCGTCATATAGCCATATAAGCTAAATAAATTGGTTTTTTCATGTTAAGATTTGAGCAATTAATAGGTTTATAAAATTGAAAATTAATCAAACTCAAACTAAATAAATGAGAGTAAAAATTGTTGCTATTTTGGTGTTTATGTTTTTTATAACTATAAATGCACAGGATAAAAAATGGTCATTAGAAGAATGTGTTGAATACGCATTAGATAACAATATTTCAATTAAACAACAGGAACTTAACAAAGAATTAGTTGAAGAAGATATTGTAACTGCAAAAGGAAATTTCTACCCAAACCTAAATGGTTCTGCGTCTCAAGATTGGAATTTCGGATCCTATATAGGTCAAACAGGTCTTCGTATTTCAAGAGATAGTAGAAGTAATAGTTTTGGATTGAGTTCCGGCGTTAATTTATTTAATGGAAACAGAAACAGAAATAATTTACTTCAAGCTAAAAAAGATTTAGAAGCTGCAGGATACGATTTAGAAGCAAATAAAAATATAATAATGTTATACATTGTTAATTCTTATTTGGATATTTTATTAAATAAAGAAAGTTTAAAAATTGCCCAAGATCAAATTGTTATAAGTGAAAGTCAGGTTGAAAAATCAAAAGGTTTGGTAGAGTCTGGTTCAAAAGCCAAGGCTATTTTACTTGAAGCGCAAGCCACTTTAGCAACGAATAAGCAACAACTAACTGCAGCTCAAAATGCAGTGAATATTTCGTTGTTAAATTTAGCACAGTTATTACAATTATCACACAAGGGATTTGATATTGCAGATGTAAAATTAGATGTGACTTCAGCATCTTTAATTTACAACGATACTGATGCTATTTATGAAAAGGCTGTAAGTACTTTACCAGAAATAAGAAGTGCAGAAATAGCAGTTGAAAGTTCTGAATTTTCAGTTGATATTGCAAAAGGCGCTTACTATCCTTCTCTTTCATTTAGGGCTGGTCTTGGAACAAATTATCAACATAACAATGGTTTTCCAGATGAAAGACCGGTTGTAGATCCTGAGACAGGTGTAATTAGCTTTGTTCCAAATGGTTTTGGTCAACAGTTGCAAGACAATATGGGATATTATTTAGGTTTTGCATTAAACGTTCCAATTTTCAATAGATTTCAAACAAAATCTGGTGTATCAAGATCAGTAATCAATCAGCGAAAAGTCGAGTTGCAATTATTAGATGAGCAAGTAAAATTAAGAGAAAGTATTGAAAAAGCCTATGCCGATGCAAAAGCCGCTTTAGATCAGTTTGTTTCCTCAGAAACATCTTTGGTAGCTCAAGAAGAATTGTTCAGAAATGCTCAGGAAAGTTACAATTCAGGAGTTATGACTTCTTTTGATTTTGATCAAGTGCGTAACCGATTGGTAAATGCACAATCAACCATGGTTAATGCAAAATACAATTTTATTTTTAGAACCAAATTACTAGAATACTACTATGGAATTCCAATAGTTTTGTAATAACAATTTAAAATATTTCATAAAAACATCCAGCCAATTGTGTTGGATGTTTTTGTTTTATAGTCATCAAATTAAGTATCTTTGTTTTTTAAAAATTAAATAAATTGGCAGTTATATTAAACATAGAAACAGCAACAAAAAATTGTTCGGTAAGTGTTGCAAAGGATGGGGAAACCGTAGCTTTGAAAGAATTAAATGATGGTGGTTATTCTCATGCAGAAAAATTACATGAATTTATTAAGGATGTAGTTTTGGAGGCTGGGATTGAGTTATCAGATTTAAAAGCCATTGCAGTAAGTAAGGGGCCGGGATCTTATACAGGATTAAGAATTGGAGTTTCTGCCGCTAAAGGATTGTGTTTTGCCTTAAATATTCCATTGATTTCAGTGAATACATTACAATCTTTATCACAAACAATTTCAATAAAAGCGGGTTATATAATTCCCCTTTTAGATGCTCGGAGAATGGAAGTTTATAGCAGTGTGTATAATGAAAAATACGAGAATTGTAGAGAAGTGCTTGCGGAAATAATTACTGAAGATTCTTTTGAAACATATTTAGAAAAAGATAAAGTTTATTTTTTAGGTGATGGTGCTGAAAAATGTAAAGAATTTATTCAACATCCCAATGCTGTTTTTATGGATGATAAATTTCCTTCAGCAAAAGAAATGTGCATGTTATCTTATGTCAAATACAAAAAAAACGACATCGAAGATGTCGCTTATTTTGAGCCTTTTTATTTAAAAGATTTTGTGGTTATAATTTCTAAAAAGTAACTTATTTTAAAGTGTTATAAAATTCAAATATTTTAATTAAATCTTCGACGTCTTTAATTGATAGGTTCTTATCTTTTACGTAATTTTTTATATTTTCAGAATTCTTAGCAAACAAGGTGTAAAACTCTTTTTTGTTTTTTGGCAGCTCAGTTGCTGTATTGTTTTGGTATCCAATATATAATATATCTTTAGATCTTACTAACGAAGGTGGTTGGTATTTGTCATAACCTGTTTTAGCCTTAATTTCTGGAATATAACTAATTTTTTCTTTCAGTAAAAGAGCAATATTTTCGTTCTTAAATAGCATTATAAAAAAACCTAACTTTTCTGTTTTATTATCTAAATAGTTATAAACTTCATAAGTTTTGTTGTCAGAAATAAATGTAACAGGAAAATTTATTTTTTTTTGTAAACTATATTCTTCTCCATCTTTTGAAACTTCCATCTCATCTTGGTAGGCATTAAACCTCATTGAGTAAACGGTGTTACTTCCTGCTAATTTTGCTGGTAAAAAATCTTCAACAATATAACTCGTGCCCACTAAATCTTTAGAAGTAGAATCAAAGGCTCTTAGTTTTCCGAAATTGTTTTTAATTTCATCATTATTAATTTCTTGGCTAAAAACTACATTTCCAATTATTAAAAGAGTCACAAATAAGTATTTTATATATTTCATGTTGTATTTTTTAACTTTAGGCATCAATAATTGTTCCAATTGGAAATAAGCTTAATCTCAATTAATGTATTTTGTTAAACTTATTAAATTGTTTTCTTAATTTCAACTTGGTGTGGATAAGGAATTTCTATACCTGCTGCATCCAATGCGTTTTTAGTCGCTTCTACTGTGCTAAAGTACACATCCCAGTAATCTGCTGGTATAGTCCAGGGACGAACAGTAAAATTAACGGAACTATCTGCCAATTCAGAAACATTCACACTAGGCGCAGGATCTTTTAATACTTTTTTATTATCAGTTAAAACTTTCATTAAAACTTCTTTTGTTTTTTTAATATCAGCATCATAACTAACACCAAATGTTAAATCTACACGTAATAGACCAAGTTCTGTATAGTTTTTAATGTTTCCATTAGACAGAGTTCCATTAGGTATCATAACTAATTTATTTCCAGGAGAAATTATTTTAGTTACAAAAATCTGAATTTCTTTAACAACGCCAATTTCTCCTTGAGCTTCAATTAAATCACCTACTTTAAAAGGTTTAAAAATAATGATTAAAGCACCTCCAGCAAAATTCGCAAGTGAACCTTGCAAAGCCAAACCAACAGCCAGACCTGCAGCTCCTATAATGGCAATAAACGAGGTGGTTTCAACACCAACCTGAGAGATTGCAGTGATAAAAACCAATATTTTTAGAGTCCAGCTAATTAAATCGCCCAAAAACTTTTGAAGGGTAATATCAATACCTTTTTTGTCCATTAAATTTTGAGAAATTTTCACTACTTTTTTTATCAACCAACCCCCAATAATTAAAATGAGAATTGCAGCAATAACTTTAAATGCGTACTCCATTAATTTGTATTCCTTAATAAAGTTCAATATTGATTCTGTGTATTTTTGAGTTTCCATAGTTTTTTATTTAATAATTAATGTTAATAGGATTCCTATAATTGCGGGTATAGCCTGAAAATAAAATAGTTTTAATTTTTTTGTAGTGTAAGCTCCATATATTCCTGCAATGACAACGCAAATTAAAAAGAATAATGCTATTTCCAAAGAATTTTGTGTGCTGATTAAAGACCATATTAGCCCAGCTGCTAAAAAACCATTGTACAAACCTTGATTTTTCGCTAAGGTTTTTGATTTTTTCGCATCCTCTAAAGTCAATCCAAATGCTTTTAACCCTTTAGGTTTATCCCAATAAAACATTTCTAAAATCATAAAATAGATATGTTCAAAAGCAACTAAAGCCACAAAAAATAGCTGTAAAAATTTCATAGTTAAAATTTAATTTTTAATTGGCTGAGGGCCCTTTCAACATTCGTTTCAGGAAGTTTGCAAGCGCCATCAACACATATATAAATATAGGTTTCATTGCTATTAAAACGACCTTCCATAATTGGGATTCCACTTTTATTTTCACTTCCAGCGATTAACTTATTAGGAATATAGTGCTGATTAATCTCAGTTAATTTTTCTTTAGAATTTTTACCGGAAATGGCTATTTCATAATAAATACCTGAAAAATCACACATTAATTCTAACCAATTTGAATATCCAGAACCATATTGTTTGGTTCTGTCTTTTACATTATGCAACATTTGTTTACTCACTTTTAAATAGTATTTATTTGAATAGTAATGACTTAATTTAAATAGGTTTCTTGCCATAATAGAGTTTGAAGCAGGAATAACATTGTCTTCAATTTCCATTTTACGCGTAATTAAATTGGTGTCTTCGTCTGAAGTGAAATAAAACATATGTGACTCAGTGTCAAAAAAGTGATCAAAGGTGAAATCGGTTAATTGTTTTGCCGTATTCAACCATTTTTCATTTAATGTAGCCTCATACAAAAGTATAAAAGCATCAATTACAGTTGCATAATCTTCTAAATATCCATTAATTGAACTTTTTCCATTTTTGTAACTGTGATTTAAATTGCCGTTTTCTTGCAATTGTTTGGAAAGGATAAAGGTGGCATTTTTAACAGCGATATCTAGAAAATGAGGTTCATTAAAAACGGTATAGGCATCAATATATCCTTTCAACATGAGTGCATTCCAAGAAGTTAATGATTTATCATCCAATCTAGGTCTTTTTTTCTTCGCGCGTTCTTTGAGTAAATTTTTTTGCCATTGATTTACTTTATTTTTTAATTCTGTAACTGAAATGTTATGTTTTTTAGCAATTGCTTCATTTGAATCATTTCTTATTAAAACATAGTTTTCATGTTCCCAATAACCATAATTGTTAATATTGAAATAATCTGAAAAAAGTTGATAATCATCTTTTAAAATCGATTGAAGTTCTAAAGATTTCCATACATAAAAAGCACCTTCTTCTAATTTTCCTTCTGCATTCTTGCTATCTGCATCTAATGAAGAATAAAAAGCGCCTTCACCAGTTAATAGTTCGCGCTCAATAAAATCCAGTGTATGGTATACAGTTGTTTTATACAACTCATTTTTTGTTGCTTGGTAGCCCTTTGAATATAAACTTACCAACTGTCCGTTGTCATACAGCATTTTTTCAAAGTGAGGAACATGCCATTTTTTATCGACTGAATATCGTGAAAACCCACCACCAATTTGGTCGTAAATACCGCCATAAGCCATTTTAGTAAGTGTTGTGTTTACGTAATTTTGGATTTCAATATCATTTGATTGTATCCCATAACGCAATAAAAATTGATAGTTGTTTGGCATTGGGAACTTTGGTGCGCCACGCCTACCGCCTAAATCAAGATCCATGTTCTGTTTCCAGGTTGTAACAGCCGAATCTAAATCAGAAACCGTAAAACTAATTTCATCCTTATTTAAAGTTACTAAATCTGAATTTTTAACACCTTCGGTTAATTTTTCAGCATATGAAATCATTTCTTCAGGTTTTTCCTGATATATTTTACTTAATTGTTCCAATGCACTTATCCATTTTTCTTTTGGGAAATAAGTACCCCCCCAAACAGGTCTTCCATCGGGAAGTGCAATGCAATTTAAAGGCCAGCCTCCGCTGCCAGTCATTAATTGAACAGCATTCATATAAATTTGATCAATATCCGGACGCTCTTCTCTGTCAACTTTCACGTTTATAAAATTTTTGTTCATAATGGCTGCAACCGAATCGTTTTCAAAACTTTCGTGCTCCATTACATGGCACCAATGGCAAGATGAATAGCCAATTGAAATCAGCAAAAGTTTCTTTTCTTTTTTGGCAAGTTCTAACGTTTCATTATTCCATGCATGCCAATCAACGGGATTATGGGCATGTTGTAATAAATAAGGACTTGTTTCATGTATCAGGCTATTGGTGTATTTATGTTCAGACATTTTTTGTTCAGATTTATTTTTGCAACTTATAATAAAAAGCAACAAAAAAATTAATAAAAATTGACGCATTATAATCTATGAATTTTTGATAAAGATAATGAATTTAAAAACCAACAATATTTTTATCGAATTTACTAAAACGTTTTTTTAATTTATTTTTTAATTGAATAGAGAATACGGAATTCTAATTAAATTTGAAACTTGAATTTTAAGACACTAAACATGAATAAATATTTTGTTGTATTATTTTTTATCCTATCATTTATGAATGTAAATGCCCAAGAAATTAAAAATAATGAAACAGGCTCATGGTTTACCACTATCAATAACTTTAAAATTACTGAAAAAATAAATGTTGCAAGCGTAATACAATGGCGTTTGGTTAATTTTGCAAGTTATACAAGAATATTTTTAACCGAACCAAGCATAAATTATAAATTTAATGATAAAATTACAGCTGGTTTAGGTTATAATTATTCAGATTATCATTTGGTTGGAATTAGACCTCCTTCTGTTGATTATGAGAATAGATTTACACAGCATATTACATTGTTTTCATCTTTTGGGATAATAAAAATGAATCAGCGTTTTATGTTTGAAGAAAGGTTTTTAGTGAAAAACAATGGAGATGATTTTTATGCGAACAGATTTAGATATAGAATTAATTTAGATTTCAAAATTGTGAAATTTAACAATGAAAAACAGCTATTAGGAAAAGTTTCTGAGGAAGTAAGAATTCGTTTTACCGAAGGCATTAGCGACCCTAATTTTGATCAAAATAATTTTGTTGCTGCTGTTGGGTATCCATTATTAGATAATTCAAAAATATATATGGGTTACGGTAGAAATTATTACAATGGTGGTGCTAGTGGTTATTGGGGCGACCACATTTTAAATCTTGCGTTTAGTTACGATTTAGATTTTACCAAAAAAATTGAATAGTCCTAATAAATGACACATCAGTGAATACGTAAAAATTACCACTAGATGTGTTACATTAAATTCCATCAATTTTGTTTAATAAACCTAACACTATATCTCTACGTTTTTTATTTTGAAAAAGCATAAAACTTAATGATTTAAGCGGTTTTTTTTATTTATTAAAAAGTCTTTTTTAATAAATAAAAAATTAAAATGCATTCATTAAAAAGATATTTAAATATTCACTAAATCGTCTATATTTACCTCAATATCTGAAGCAGATAAAGTTAACAAAAGAGTGGCATATGAAGCTTTTTTTTACACAGTTAATGTTAGAATTTAAATTACCGTTAGAAAACCCGGTGCTTATATTTTCTTTAATTTTATTTATTATCCTTCTCTCACCAATATTGTTAAGGAAATTAAATATACCAGGCATTATTGGTTTAATTATTTCTGGCTTGATTGTGGGGCCTTACGGGTTAAATATTTTGGAAAAAAATTCGGCAATAGACCTATTTTCAACCATTGGTTTGTTATATATTATGTTTATTGCAGGACTTGAATTAGACATGAATCAGTTTAAGGTAAATAGGAATAAAAGTTTTTTATTTGGGTTTTTCACGTTTATTTTTCCATTAAGCATAGGTTTTCCGGTTTGTTATTATTTTTTGGAATATGGTTTTAATGCCAGTTTGCTTACTGCCAGCATGTTTGCAACACATACGCTAGTTGCTTATCCTATTGTAAGCAAATTTGGAGTTTCAAAAAATCAGGCTGTGGCAATAACCGTTGGCGGCACAATACTAACAGATACTGCTGTACTTATTATTTTAGCAGTAATTATTGGCAACAGTCAAGGGAATTTGAATCAAGATTTTTGGGTTAAATTGATTATTTCGCTAGCTGTTTTTTCGGCCATTATGTTTTTTATAATTCCAAAAATAGCAAAATGGTTTTTTACGAAACTCGAAAGTGAAAAACATTCGCATTATATTTTTGTGTTATCCGTTGTTTTCTTTGCAGCATTTTTGGCAGAAGTAGCAGGTGTTGAGCCTATTATAGGTGCATTTGTTGCCGGATTGGCACTTAACAAACTTATTCCAAGTTCTTCTGCTTTAATGAATAGAATAGAGTTTATAGGGAATTCTCTCTTTATTCCTTTTTTTTTAATTTCGGTTGGAATGATTGTCGACATAAGTGTCATCACAAAAGGACCAGAAGCATTGATTGTGGCTGGAACATTAACGGTTGTTGCTTTGTTTGGAAAATGGTTTGCAGCTCTATTAACACAACTATTTTTTAAATATTCTTCAGCACAACGACAACTTATTTTTGGTCTTAGTAGTTCTCATGCCGCTGCAACACTTGCAGTAATATTGGTAGGTTTTAAAGCTGAGATTTTAGACGAAAATATCTTGAACGGAACCATTATTCTTATCTTGGTTAGTTGTATTGTGGCTTCTTTTGCAACCGAAAAGGCAGCCAAGAAAATTGTTATTGAAATGGATGATAATCCTGACGATTTCAAAAATGTAAATAGCTTTAGCAATGAGCATATTCTTATTCCAATCGCCAATATAGAAAGCATTGAAAGGTTGCTTGAATTTTCAATTTTTATCAAAGAAAAAAAAGCAGTTAACCCAATATCAATTCTTTCTGTAGTTTCTAACAACCACGAAGCAGAAATAAACATTCTGAAAGCAAGAAAAAAACTTGAAGAATTTGTAAAACAAGCTTCAGCATCAGAAACAAAAGTTACGGTAATTACGACCATAGACTTTAACAAGGCAAGCGGAATTTCACGCATTTCAAGAGAAATCATGGCTGATATCATTGTTTTGGGGTGGCCAAAACATTCGGGATTGTTAGATAAACTGGTTGGCGAAAAAGTAGACAGCATTCTAAACAATACCTATAAAACGACCTTTATTTGTAATATTGAAAAGCCTTTGGTGTTGCATAAAAGAATTACAATTGTTGCTCCTCCATTGGCAGAACATGAAAACGGATTTGATCTTTGGTTTACAAAAATGGCGAAATTGGCACAAGAATTAAGTATTCCTATTTTGTTATGCTGTAATGAAACAACTCAAAATTATGCAAATAAACTAGCTAAAAAATCGAGGTTAACAGCTTTAATTGTGTTTTATTCTTTTGAAGATTGGGGCGATTTTTTCACAATCTCAAAAGCCATTAAAATAAACGACTTATTTGTATTGGTTTGCGCACGTAAGGGTGCTGCATCGTATATGAATATGTTCGAAAATTTACCGTCTAAACTAGAAAAATACTTCGATAAAAACAGTAAAATTGTTATTTATCCACAGCAATTTAGCCAACGATATAGCAACGAGCGCTATAACAATATTACACCTGAACCTTTAAGTAAAGGAATTGAAACCATTCAAAAAATTGGAAGAGGAATTGTTAATCTATTGAAAAATGACGATAATAAGAACCTTTAAACAAAGGGTTTTTAACTTAAAAATGATGATTCATAAATGGAAATTATCTTTTTGTAATTTTTTTTTAATGTATTCCTTAATAAAATCTTTTGGTTGAAAAAACTTTTTTGTACAGAATCAAAAAGCCAAGCAATTTGCTTGGCTTTTTAAATATAAAAATAAGTTTTTAACTTAAAGCATCTTTAATTCTACGAATAGCTTCACGTAATTGAGCTTCAGAGGCTGCGTAAGATAATCTCAAACATGTTGGAGCTCCAAAAGCATCACCAGTTACAGTTGCAACATTTGCCACTTCTAATAAAAACATAGAAAAGTCTCCAGCATTTTCAATTTTATATCCTTTTATTTCTTTTCCAAAATAAGCCGATACATCAGGGAATACATAAAAAGCACCACCTGGGGTGTTGCATTTAATTCCGTCAATTTCGTTTAATAAACCTAAAACGATATCTCTACGGTTTTTAAATTCATCAACCATATATTTAATTTTTGAAACAGGAGCGTCTAAAGCGGCTATGGTTGCACGTTGTGCAATTGAATTTGCACCAGACGTTATTTGACCTTGTAATTTGTTACAAGCTCTAGCAATCCATTCAGGAGCTCCAATATAACCAATTCTCCAGCCTGTCATTGCAAATGCTTTTGCAACACCGTTTACAGTAATGGTTCGGTCGTACATACTCTCAATAGCAGCAAAACTAAACACAGGTTCTCCATAATTAATGTGCTCATAAATTTCATCGGACATCACATAAATGTTTGGGTATTTTTCAATAACAGCAGCCAAAGCTCTATATTCAGCTTCAGAATAAACAGTACCACTAGGGTTGTTTGGTGAGTTAAAGAAAATCATTTTTGTTTTAGGTGTAATTGCAGCTTCTAACTGTTGAGGTGTGATTTTAAAATCAGTATCAATGGTTGAAGGAATTTCTTTATAGGTTGCTTCTGCCAAAGTAGCAATAGCTGAGTAACTAACCCAGTAAGGCGCAGGTAATAAAACTTCATCTCCTGGATTTAATAAAACCATTGCAATATTTGCAATAGATTGTTTTGCACCAGTTGAAACAACAATTTGAGTAGGTTTATAATCTAAATTATTATCACGTTTAAATTTTCTACAAATAGCTTGTTTTAAATCTAAATAGCCATCAACAGGACTATAAGTGCTGTAATTATCATGAATAGCTTGTATAGCTGCCTCTTTAATGAAATCAGGTGTGTTAAAATCAGGTTCTCCTAAACTTAAGCTAATGATGTTTTTTCCTTGTTCTTTTAATTCTCTTGCTTTAGCAGCCATTGCCAAAGTTTCTGAAACAGGTAAACTGTTGATGCGGTTTGATAGTTGATCTTTCATAAAAATTTGTTAAGCGTGTGCTGGTTTCACTCCAAGCGTTTTTAATTGGTTAAAATGTTCTATAATAGCTTTTCGCATTGTTTTATACTCGTGGTATGGTAAATTAAATTCCTTCGCAGTTTCTTTTACAATTTTCGATATTTTCCCATAATGAATATGAGAGATGTGTGGAAATATGTGATGTTCAACTTGGTGATTTAAACCGCCAGTATAATAGGAAACAAATTTATTTGTAGGTGCAAAGTTTGAAGTAGTATGTAATTGATGGATTGCCCAAGTATGCTCTAAATTACCTTCTTTATCTGGGATAGGCATGTCGGTATTTGGAACAACATGTGCCAATTGAAAAACAACGCTTAGAATCATTCCTGCAGTATAATGCATCACAAAAAATCCAATTAAAACTTTCCACCAAGCAATGTCTAAAACCAGTAACGGTAATACTATCCAAAGCATATAATAAACAACTTTAGTAATTACTAAGATTGTCCATTCTTTGGCAGGATTTGGAAATTCTCCATAAGAAAGTTTTCTTTTTAAATAACTGTGCATTTGTTTGAAATCAGTCGTAATTGCCCAGTTTATGGTTAGTAATCCATATAAAAAGATGGAATAAAATTTTTGAAATTGATGTACGGGTAACCATTTAGCATGTTTTGAAAAACGAATGATTCTTCCAGCATCAATATCTTCATCATATCCCTGTATATTCGTAAATGTGTGGTGTAAAACATTGTGTTGTACTTTCCAGTTATAGACATTTCCAGCCAAAATGTAGATACTGCTTCCCATTAATTTATTTACCCACTTTTTACTTGAAAAAGATTCATGGTTACTATCGTGCATTACATTCATACCGACTCCTGCCATACCTATTCCAATAACAATTGTTAATAATAGTAAAACCCATTGAGGCATTGAAACGGTTAATATTAAAACAAGCGGCACTAAAAACACACTAAACATTACAATTGCTTTGCTATATAATTTCCAGTTACCTGTTCGTTTAATCTTATTTTCTTTAAAATAAGTATTCACTCTTTTGTTAAGAGTTCTAAAAAATTTTGCTTTATCTACAGTTGAAAAGCTTATAGTGTTATTTGTCATAATTAATATTTATCTATCTTATAGAACATTACACCAAAATTAAACCATTTTTATGATGTGGAAGTATTTTTGTGAAAAATATAACATTTTTTGAAAAGTTGTTAAATTCAAATTTTAAAGATTAATTTTGCTTTTAGAAGCTAAAAACTATGAATAATATCATTAATTATTTTCCAGATTTAACGGAGAATCAAATTCAACAATTTTCAAAATTAGGTGAATTATACACATTTTGGAATGCACAAATAAATGTAATTTCAAGAAAAGATATCGATGATTTATATACACGACATGTGCTACATTCTCTTGGAATTGCGAAAGTGCAACCTTTTAAGCCAAACGCTATAGTATTGGATATAGGTACTGGTGGTGGTTTCCCTGGAATTCCCCTAGCTATATTATTTCCTGAAACCCAATTTTGTTTGGTTGATTCTATTGGAAAAAAAATAAAAGTAGTAAATGAAATAGTTGCTGCTTTAGAACTTAAAAATGTGCGAGCTGAAGTTAAACGTGCTGAAATTGTAAAAGGTGAATTCGATTTTATTGTCAGTAGAGCAGTTACTAAAATGGAAGATTTTGTGAAATGGACCAAAGGTAAAATTGCTAAAAAACAAAATCACGAAATAAAAAACGGGATTTTATATTTAAAAGGAGGCGATTTAACAGAGGAATTGGCAAGTTTTCAAAATGCAAGCTTGTACAATTTAACTGACTATTTTCAAGATGAGTTTTTTGAAACCAAAAAAGTGGTTCATATTCCCTTAAAAAAGAGATGATATTTGTTAGTTTTTATTCAAAAAATAAAAGGTAAATTTGTCTTAAATTAAAAAAGAAGATTATGAGTCAAGTTAAAGAATGTTTGGTTTGCAAAAAATCATCAGCTGAAATCCCAGTAACAAAATTTTATTACCAAGAAAGCGAATTTTATATTTGTCCACAACATATGCCAGTGATTATACATAATCCACAGCAATTAATTGGATTAATAGATGGTGCCGACAGTTTTGAAGGTGTTTAAAATCAAAAAAAAGCATAAAAAAAGCGCCATTCGGCGCTTTTTTTATTTATAATGGACTGGCTATTTTTTGAATTTATCTTTTAAATCTTTGCCAAATTCTTTTAATTTTTCTACAGCACTTTCAACTTCTTTTTCAACAGTTTCTAAAGTACTTTCTTGTAAAAATGGGTATCTGTAATCTTTCGGTGTTACAAAAGTTTCTTTAATGGTTCGGTTACTTACCCAACGCAATAAATTCCAAACAGAACCAGCTTTATCATTTGTTCCAGAACCACGAGCCCCACCAAAAGGTTGTTGTCCTACAACCGCGCCTGTTGGTTTGTCGTTGATGTAAAAGTTTCCAGCTGCATTTTCCAATTTATTTGTTGCAATGTCAATTACATAACGGTCTCCGCTAAAAATTGCTCCAGTAAGTGCAAACTCACTTGTTTTATCAACAACATCTAAAATTTCTTCCCATTTCTCATCTTCGTAAACATAAATGGTAATAATTGGACCAAATAATTCATTACACATTGTTTTGTAATGTGGGTTTGTTGTTACAATTATAGTTGGTTCAATAAAATACCCAATACTGTCGTCATAACCACCACCAGCAATAATTTCAGCATCAGCATCCACTTTTGCTTCTTCAATATAACCTGATAATTTTTTGAAAGCTCTATTGTCAATTACAGCATTGATAAAATTGGTTGGGTCTTCAGGAGTTCCCATTTTAAACGAAGCAACATCTTTTAAAATTGAAGATTTAATTGTAGGCCACAAACTTTTTGGTAAATATGCACGAGAGGCTGCAGAACATTTCTGACCTTGATATTCAAAGGCACCTCTTGAAATAGCGGTTGCAACTTCTTGTGGATTTGCTGATGAATGTGCCCAAATAAAATCTTTTCCACCAGTTTCACCAACAATTCTAGGGTACGATTTATATTTACCAACATTTTTTCCAATGGTTTCCCAGAAACTATTGAAAACAGGTGTTGATCCCGTAAAATGAACTCCAGAAAAATCTTTGCTATCCAAAATAACATCAGTAATCATTCCTGAATTTCCAGTAACCATATTTATAACGCCATCAGGTAAGCCAGCAGCTTTAAACAATTCCATAATAACTTGTGCCGAATATACTTGTGAACTTGCAGGTTTCCAAATGATAACATTACCCATTAAAGCAGGTGCTGCAGGTAAATTACCAGCAATTGCGGTAAAGTTAAATGGCGTGATGGCATAAATAAAACCTTCAAGCGGACGGTATTCCATGCGGTTCCATATTCCTGGTGCTGATTGTGGCTGATTGGTATATATTTCAGTCATAAATTCTACGTTGAATCGTAAAAAGTCAATCAATTCACAAGCTGAGTCAATTTCAGCTTGGTAAACGTTTTTAGATTGTGCAATCATAGTTGCAGCATTCATTTTGTAACGGAAAGGTCCTGATAATAAATCAGCAGCTTTTAAGAAAATAGCAGCTCTGTGTTCCCAGCTTGTTGCGGCCCATTTTACACGTGCTTCAGCAGCTTTCTTTACGGCTAATTCTATGTGTTCTTTATCTGCAGTATGGTATTGACCAACACAATGTTGATGGTCGTGTGGCGGGTGAATATCAATAGTATTTCCTGTTCGGAATTCTTTTCCACCTATATAAAATGGAATATCAACCTTTTCGCTGTACATTTTTTTGTACGTGTCCAATAAAGCTTTGCGTTCTGGAGTGCCCGGAGCGTAAGAATTAATAGGTTCGTTCACTGCTTTTGGTACTTTGTAAAATCCTGAAGCCATAGTATTTATTTTTTAAAGTTTTTTAATTTAAATTTGCATGCAAAGTTACAAAAATCGATTTACTTTTTTTATTGAATACTGATACTCAATAAACCAATTTTAATAGCATGTGTACCGTTACTTTCTTGCCTTTAGCTTATAATAATTTCATTTTAACATCCAATCGGGATGAACAAAAGGAAAGGGAAACGTTGCACCCGAAAAGATATAAGGAAGATGGGATTGACTTGGTTTTTCCTAAGGATAAAACGGCAGGAGGAACCTGGATTGGAACCAGTTCAAAAAACAGATTGGTTTGTGTTTTAAATGGCGCTTTTATTAAACACGAAAGAAAAAAAAGTTATCAAAAAAGCAGAGGTGTTTTGGCGAAAGAAATTTTGAAAGAGATAGATTTTCAGCAATATATTTTAAATTTAGACCTAACCAATATTGAACCTTTTACCTTGTTAATTGTTGATTGGAATGAAGGTTTAAATTTGTTTGAATTGATTTGGGATGAAACTCAGAAACACTTTTCAAAATTAAAGAATGAACCAAGAATCTGGTCGTCTTCAACTTTATATTCGGATGAAATAAAAACTATTAGACAGCGGTGGTTTAAACAGTGGTTAACTAAAAATGAATTTACTTCAGAAAATATTTTAGCATTTCATCATTCAGAAATTGGAGATAAAACGCAATCGGTTTTAATGAAACGTTCGTATGTTGAAACAGTGAGTATAACTTCAGTAAAAAAAGAAAATTCAACAGTAGAAATGAATTATGAAGATGTTATCAATGCTAAAAAAACGGTAATCATTTGTCAATTAGAGACAAATGAAATTGCTGCTACAATAACAAAACTGAAAAAAGCCAAAAATAAATAGAAACTGTTTAAAAGGATGTATTTTACAATTGTTTTTAACCTGCTTTGATTATAAAAATTGCGCATTGCTTTGTATAAATAAATAATAAACAAAAGCATAAATACCCACGCTGAATTTTCCATATTTAACATAAAATTAAGGAGGTAGAAAATTAACAGCAATAAAAAAAATACGGTTTGAGTATTGAAAACAAAAACCAAATGTTCCATATAAGTATATTTTCTGCGGATATACAAAAGCATTAGAAAGAGTGTGAAAATTGGCAGAAATATAAAAAGTGAAATAGAAAGATATGAAAAAAGCTTGTTCACATATTCTTTTCCACCATCAGATTTAGATTTCTCCCAATTTTTGTTTACGGTAATCACTTCTTGATAATAAAAATTGTTCCAAAATGTGTTCTCATACCCTAAACTATCTAAAGCTTGATTGGCTGTTAATTTCGGATATTTTGTATGGTAATGTTGAAAATCATTTATTTTACCAAAGAAGTTAATTTTTGAAACAGAATCTGCTTCAATATTGTAAGTGTAAGCTTTAGTTGCTTCTTTATCTACAAGTTGAACTACATCTCCAAAGTTTGTAACAACATTATTTTTAATAGAATCATTAGGGAAATTAGCATTGGCTTTATTTTTTGCATTCGTTATAATAGAATCTAATTGTTGCGGGTTTATTTTTGCAATTGAATCCAATTCTTCGTTTGCTATTATTTTACTTAAAAAGGAATTATTAGAATCTATTCGATTTGAAATTCCTAAAACTAAAAAGAAAATAATGGAAATATTTAAATACAGTTGAAACGGATTTACAAATCGTGCTCGCTTACCTTCAATATAATCTTTTGAGACTTTTCCAGGTTTGGTTAA
>Ga0102815_10000586_pt1 | contig 23840 bp, 21 predicted proteins | sample ColrivemetaGS759_FD_79113 | JGI IMG/M metagenome (GOLD analysis project Ga0102815, IMG submission 79113) | Estuarine microbial communities from the Columbia River estuary - Ebb tide ETM metaG S.759 | ecosystem: Environmental > Aquatic > Marine > Intertidal zone > Estuary | place: USA: Columbia... | reverse complement strand
TTAATAATGTTTCTTTGTCGTTTGGAAAATCTATCAAATTTTCATCTAATAATGTAATGGCTGTGTCATATTTTTGTTCTTGCACAAATTGATTGGCATAACCTAACCGAATGTATTTTTTTGACACCATTGCATTTGGGTTTTTTGGAGAAACCTCTAATGCGTTATTTACATATTTTAATGCATTTTCATATTCTTTTAAATTGGAGAATGTATTTGCAAACCCAAGTAATGCAGCAAAATTTGTTTTATTGTTAGCTACTAAATTAGTATAATATGCTTTAGCTTTTGAGAATTTTTTGCTCCATAAAAGCGACTCTGCATAATTTAGTTGAATTTCTAAATCAGCTGGGTATTCTTTTAATAAATTGGTAAAAATTTCTACAGCTTTTTCGGCATTTCCATTTAAACCAACAGCTCTACCGTAGCATAAATTGGCTGTTTTATTGGTTGGATAGTCTTTTAAGATAGCATTAAAAAACACTTCTGCTTTATCAAATTTTCCAGTTTCAAGATATTGAAATCCTTCATTCATATCTTGAGCCATCAAATTTGTTGTGATAATGATAAAAAAGGAGATGCAAATTTTTTTATAAATATTCATTTTTTGGGATGTGATATTTTAGTTAGTGCAATTTAAGTATAAAAGGTTAATAATTCGTCGAAAGCAAAGCGCACTTCATCGAATATTTCAGTTTTTTCATGTGTTCTTGAATGATATTTGTACCATAATAATTAAAAAAACAAATTAACTATGGCACTTTCAATTACAAAACAATCGGGTATTTTCGAATTAGAAGGAGAATTAACACCATGTAATATGGCTTCTTTAACATCTTATTTTGAATTATTAATTGACAGAACTCAATATGTAAAATTATCTATTAATAAAATTAAAGATTTAGATAATAGTGGAGTTCAGTTTATATCTTCATTGTATAGAAAATCAGTTGAATCAAACAAAGTATTTTTTATTGTCAACATAACCAATAAAAAATCGATTAAAAAATTTAATAAGGAAAATATTTTTACTTACTAATAAAATAAGATACTTTTAATTTATCTCATAATAACAAAAAAATGAAACACTCAGCACTTACAATAGGTTCATATTCTATAAACATTAAACCAGAACAACTTTTTATGATTTCTGTACTATTTGTAAATGGAGGAAATTATATCTACAATTTATTGTTAGGTAGAATTTTAGGACCAGCTGAATTTGCTGATGCAGCAATACTTATTACATTATTATTGGTATTGTCTTTTGCAGGAATGACTTTTCAAATTGTTACTGCAAAATACGCGGTGCTTTTTGAAAAAGCTAAACTGAATTCATTTTTGAGTTTTGCTACTAAATATGCAGTTATAATTGGACTCTTATTATCCTCTTTAATTATTGTTTTTCAGAAAGATTTGCAAACAGTTTTTCACACTCAAACATCGGCAATGTTTTTGATTTTTGCCTTTGGATTACCATTGTATTTTTTAATGAGTATAAATAGAGGTTTATATCAAGGTAAAGATGTATTGAATCAATTATCCTTAACCTATCAATCAGAAATGATTAGTAGATTGTTAATTACATTAGGAATAATTTTATTAATGCCATTTATACCGTCATCAATTGCTATAGCAATTGGAATTGTAGCGTCCTTTATTATTGGATTATTTCCATTTCAAAAGAAAATTCTTAAATCTTCAACACAAGTTCAAGAAAAACTAGTTGAATCTAAAGAAATACTTATATTTTTTGGATTGACTGCTTTTTATGAGTTAACTCAAATAATTATCAACAACAGTGATATTATATTAGTAAAGCATTATTTTGATAATGAACAAGCAGGTTTATATGCTTCTTTGGCATTAATTGGTCGTGTGGTGTATTTTGTTGCCTGGATGTTTGTTATGTTATTATTGCCAAAAGTTATTCAATTAAAAAAGGAAGGTAAAAATACGTTGCCAATATTAATAAAATATGTAAGCTATATTTTTGTTCTGTCAACTTGTATAGTTTCTTTTACCTGGTTATTTCCAGAATTGGTTGTAACTATAATGTTTGGAGACCAATATATTTCTATTGCTCCATTATTATGGAAATACGCTTTAGCTACATCAATTTTTGCCATAGCAAATATATTTGCATACTACTTTTTATCTATAGGGAAGTATATTCCAGTAATCATTTCAGCACTATTAGGAACCACACAAATAGGTTTAATAATTGGGTTTCATAATTCATTGGAACAAGTAGTACTCATGCAAATTTATGCTATGATAATTTTGTTAGTTTTTCAATTAAGTTACTTTTTTTATCAGCATTTTTTTAATGCTCAATAGTTAAAAATTAATATTTTGTTTTTAAGAGATTGGATAGTTACTGAAAGGTAAAAATTCAATCTCTTTTTTCATTTTAATGGGCCAAAGAATAATCATAATTAGTTTGCAGTTATTGAAAGCTAAGAAAGGTTTAATGGTGGTTATTCTCTCTGATTATCTGTGTTTTAATTTAGTAAATTAAACGTATTCATATTCTTTTGTCAGTACATATTTTCCATTCGTCGACACTAAATTTCCTGCCATCGAAGATTAAATTTTAAGCTGTTTTGTTGACCTATTTTTGAGTAGAAATTAATAAAAACCTTAAAATATTATATTATGAAAATAGCAATTGTAACAGCGTTTCCTCCTAGTAAAGTAACTTTAACAGAGTACGGATATCATTTAGTAAAACACTTCGCTCAAAAAGAAGAAATAAGTGAAATAGTATTAATTACAGATCATACTAAAGAAGAAAAGCAACTTGATTTCAAAACAAATAATTGTAAAATAACAGTTAGAGATAGTTGGAAATTTAACAGCTATAAAAATGTGTTTAGTATTTATAATACTATTAAAAATGAAAAGCCAGACGCCATTTTATTCAACCTTCAATTTATGAAGTTTGGTGATAAAAAAATACCAGCAGCTTTAGGATTAATGCTGCCAATGATTTTTAAATTAAAAAGAATTCCTACTATAGTTTTATTGCACAATATTTTAGAACAAGTAGATTTGGCAAGTGCAGGATTTACAAAAAATAAATGGTTGCAAAAAGCATATAATTTTATAGGAACTTCACTAACAAAATTAATTTTAAAAGCAGATTTAGTTGCTGTAACTATTGGTAAATATGTTGATGTTTTAGAAGAAAAATACAATGCAAAAAATGTAGTTTTAATTCCTCACGGAGCTTTTGAAACACCTCCAGAGCCAAGTTATGAATTGCCAAAAGGGCCTAAAAAAGTAATGACTTTTGGAAAATTTGGAACCTACAAGAAAGTAGAAATAATGATTGAAGCTGTTGAAGAAATTAGAAAAAGAACTAATGAAGATATTGAAATTGTAATTGCAGGAACTGATAGCCCAAACACTCCAGGATATTTAGAAAGTGTTAAAAAACAATATAGCAACGTTCCAAATATAACTTTTACTGGTTATGTTGAAGAAAGTGATGTACCAGTAATATTTAATGAAAGTTCGGTTGTAGTATTTCCATATACATCAACCACAGGAAGCTCAGGAGTTTTACACCAAGCAGGAAGTTATGGAAAAGCTGTTGTTTTGCCAGATTTAGGAGATTTAAGTCTATTAGTGAAAGAAGAAGGGTATAGAGGTGAGTTTTTTAATCCAACGGAAGTTGGTTCTTTAGCAGATGCAATTCAAGAAATTATAACAAATAACGAGTATCGTATATCATTAGGAAAAACAAATTACAAAGCAGCTTGTTCCTTACCTATGGAAGATATTACAGATATGTATTTAGAATATTTTGCAGCAATTTCAGCCAACAAAGCTGGTATGGAGTTAGTTGGAAATATATAGAAAAGAAGGTTTCTTATTTTTATCTAAATCTAAAAATCCATAGAACTGTTGAGGTTTTTTACGCCAAGGTAAACGACCCACCACTGAAGTAGGGATAGATTTAAAATCATATAACCCCCAAGACAAGAATGCAAGTGAATCTTTTTTAAAGATTGCTTGCATTTTTTTATGGTAATTAGCCTGGTTGGTTTTACTACTTTGAAATAAATTCCAAAAACCACCATATGATGTTACGCCAAATTCTTGTAATACAAGTGGTTTGTTGTGTGTAGTATTTTTTAATAATTGAAAATCACTTTCAAAGTTGTCAATATTTTTATAATAATGATATGAAACAAAATCAACCTCATTAACCAAATTTGAAGCCGCTTCTGGTGATGACCAACCAATAGTGATTAAATGATTTGGATCAAATTTTTTAATTTCTTGTATTAGTGTTGTTAGCCAAGCAGTAACAGTTTCTTTATGTCTACTATCAAAATCTAAATCTGGTTCGTTTTTAAGATCCCAAGCTAAAATTGCTTTATGGTTTTTAAATGCTGTTACAATTTGTTCCGCATGTCTGTGAGTTAATGTCCAGTTTAAAACACTATAATCTCCATAAAAATCAAATAGTGTTACAATAACTTTTAACTGTTGTCTTTCAGCAGCATCTAAAACTTGTTGTAGTTTTTGTAGTTTTTCAGGAAGCACTTGTTCTTTTCCAAAATCTTCATATTGAATAAAAATTCGAATACTATTTAAACCTGTATTTTTAATAAGTTGAAAATCGTTTTCAATAATTTTTATATCAAACAGGTCACCAAACATATCCCAAGGTGTTTCTTGTGGATAATAATTAATTCCTTTCGTTATGAAAGGTTTTCCATCAATAATAATTTTATCATTTATAATTTCTGAAAAAGCGTTTTTAGTTATTGAATCTGTTGTTATTTCATTTTTAATTTTCACTTTATGTCTAATTCTCCAAAAACCATCTTCTAATAATAAAATAATTTTGTAAGAATTGGTATCTGTTGATGTTAATACCAGTTTATGATCTTTATAAATATGTTGAAACTCAATTACATTTTCATCTGTTATAACTGCAAGTTTTCCATCTTCACTATAAAAGTCTAGTTTAGGTTGATGTCTAATAGTTGTCGCATCAACAGTAATGTGTTGTTTTTTATTAAGTTTAATGGTTTCAAAAATAGGAACGCGTGAACTATCGGTGTAAAAATCATCAATGCCGTATGGATTGTTGGTTGCGTAGGCTATATTTTTAATATACCAAGATTTTAAATAATTGTCTTGCAAACTTTTTAATTCTTGCTTTGAAATTGTTCTGCCGGGATTTTCAAGGTTGGTCCACGTTATTTTTGGTAAATATACATTTTCACTTTTCAATTCGGTATGCAGCATTGTACTTCTATCAGCACCCGTTTTTAAATAGGCCAAAACGGAAGTAATGCCATATAAAATTAACACATTTATAACGATAAATGACAGGATTAAAATTCCTCTGTAAATATGTTTATTAAACTTATTTTGCATAATTTATAGGTTCAATTTTTTTAGAAATACCTAAAGTTTCAATCATAAAACTGTAATAATTTTCTTTGTAAAATGCTGGTGATACGTTGAAAATTACATATCCTTTAAATGAAGTGGCAGTTTTGGTTTCTACCAAAGTTTCAGCTTCATATATATGTAATTTTACCAATGCGCCATCAGGAATTAATTGATTCATAAAGCTCAGCAATGGACCGACTGTTATTTCACTGTTGTTTTTTGAAAATTTAACATCAAAATCACTTATAACTGCTTTGAATGGAATGTTAAGAGTGTTACTTTCTGCCAAACCTCTTATAAAAGCTTTCACTTTCCAAATTGTAGGATAATCGGGATGTAAAATTTTTGCATTTGCAATTCCGTTAATAGTGCTTGCACTTGTTTTTAAAAGCTGATTTTTTTCATTAGTAATAGTAAATTCAACCATTGTTCCATCACTAATTAAATTTTCAAATTCATCTTTTATGGGTGAAGTAATGAGTTGAGTTAATTGATTTCCGTCTGCAAAAGAATGATTTCTGTTAAATGAAATGTTGAAATTAGTTGCGTTTGATGGGTATATGATAGTTGTTAATTCCTTAGAATTAGTTGAGTTACAAGATGATGATATTAACAAGTCTCCAGATTTTTCTTTGGAGTAAATATTTTTCCAAGCTACAAAATCTTTCGTTTTTTCTTCGGAAGTAGAAATACTTTCTAAAAATTGCTCATTTATGTTAACCAATGTATTTTCTGGAAGTGGGTTGTCAAACATATCTGTTGGAATAACAACTAACATACTATAATCTCTATTTCCAGCCTGAATGCTTGGTGGTCCTAAATAGCTTTCAAGCACCGTTTTTGAACTAATAAAGGGGATGATTTCAATACTGCTTTTTAAAATTGATATTCCATTAGAAATTAAATTCCAGTTCAGTATTCCAGTTTTTTTCGAAAAAACAATTGGAATTTTAAACAAAATCTTATTTTCTTTAAGTTCAGCATCAATAATAGTACTTCCGTAGGAATGGTTTAAAACAAGTACAGGTAATTCTTTTATTTTATTTGATGAAGAAAAAGAGATTTCAATAGCACTTCCAGCCGAAAATGCTCGCGTAGTTGTTATCAAACTAAATTCACTTTTTTCTTTTTGAAATACTTCCAAAGAAAATGCTGAAATTAAAATAATTCCAATTAAAAGAAGTGGTATGTAAATGCCTTTTTTCATTATCTCGGATTTCCAATATAGTTGTTTACTTCTATTTTAAAATAGTTAAAATTAGTGTTATTACTTAGTGGTTGTAGCTGTTCTTTTAAGTGCATTTCATTTCTGTTAGGAACAACTTTTTCAGAAATTGATTTATTTGGTAAGCCATTTACAAAGCAATTTTCTAAATTACTGTTAATAACTTTAATATTGTCATTTAGTTGCAGAGGATACTTAAAATATTGTTTGCGTTGTACACGAATTCCTTCTCTTAAAAATTGATGCTCTACCCAAATAATTTCTTTGTTTTCATTATAATAGCTTATTAATAGTTGTGGTATAGTAACTTCTTGAATGCCATAATTAAATAAAGTTCCTTCAATATGTTTTGGGTTAATGCTTAAATTGGTTATTGCAACGTTTTTATATAAGTCTGTAGTTGCAACATTTCCAGCACATTGTAAATTAAATTTTGTTGGTTGTTCTTTTAAAGTAATTGGCGTAAATTCATGTGGATTGAATGTTTCAGGAACTTTCTCGTTAGTTTTTAACCAGGCAATCCCTTCAAAATCTACTCTAAAACTTGTAGTTTCTTTAGGTAGTAATTTATGTTTTATTACATATTTAGCATTATAACTTGCCAATTCTATATTGTTATTATTGTATAAAGTTCCTTTTAAAACAACATCTGCAGGTACATTATCAATATTTTGAATTTCTCCAACTATAGAATATTGATTATTGTAAAATACCAGTGAAGCTGATAAAATCTCCAAAACAGGTTGTTTTAACACATCTTCGTGGTGTGTTTGTTGAGTAGTAATTCGTCTTCTACCGTGGTTATAATATTCAGGCATATTGTCTGAAAATAATTGATCTGGAGGTATATCTAAGTCGTATGAATTTGGTTTTAAATACCATTTATTATGTACTCTAATTAATTCATGTTCATAATTTTTTTGAAGAACTTCTAATGGTGTAACCCATTCGGTTTTTGCAATAATTTTAGCACTATTTTCAGTTTCAGTTATTATTTCAACAGCAATGCTATCTAATTTGGCGTACGAACTTAAAATGCCATCAGTTACAGAAACTTCAAGCATATATTGTGAGATACTAATGTCACTATTTGGACTTAAATACGAATATGCACGCTCAAATTCTTTAAAATCTAAAGCGTCATAATAGGCTTCAACCACATTTTTAGGACTTATTTGTGTGGATTTTTTAATATAAAATAAATACATTCCATAAGAAAAAACACCTAATAAAATTAATGCCCAAATTTGATTTGTTAGAATAAGATTCCCTGAAAATGATGTATAATTATTTTTGAATTTTAAAAATGGGGGAGATTCTTTAATTTTTATTTTCAAAGTTTGGTACCAAACCATTTGAATATTTAAAATAAAAGCAATTAAAACGGTTAGTAAAGGTATTATTCCCCACATTAACTTTAAAAAAGTAGGGACTTCGTCTTTTAGTAGTATTTTAGAAAGAGGCGGTACATTTAATTTTTCCCAAACCATAATGCCGTTTTCTAATTGTTGTAAACGTTGCCAGCCACAGAAATATAAAATTGGATCGTAAAATTTATCGTTGGAAAAAACGTATTTTAAATTGTATTTCTCAGGCACAGTTAAAAATTGTTGTAAACTTCCAATGCCTTCAATTCCTCTAAATTTTGAATTTTCTAATCGTTCAACTGCTCTTGTTGTTAGTTCGGGTAGTCTTCGTGCAGAATGATAATTACCGTCAACAGTCATTGCATTTGTTTGTGCTGAAAGCCAAGCAATTTGGTCACCAAAACCCAAAGGTAAAAATCGCCATTGGTCGTGTTGATCTTGGTTTAAGAAATTTAAAATTGGTAACATTTTAATTTCTTGCGGTTGTGAAGGTCTAAAATAACCTAATGTAATTGTAAATGCTGTAATTGCTATAAACAAACCTGCAAAAGCAGCACCTAATATTCTATGGTAAACGGCTCCAAATTTTTCTTGAAGTTTGGATTTTAAATCACCTTCAACAAAACGAAAAGTAAATTCACCAAACATTGGAATGGCCATGATTGAGGCCCATAATGTAAATCTATCTAAAGTTAAAATGTTAAAGGCTGTTTCACCTAATAATTTTAATGGAATAGGAGTAGTGCCACCGGTTCCTAAAATTGAAAGTAAGGTAAATGATAACCCAAAAAATAAGTAGCGTTTAGAATAATATCTATAATAAATATAGGGTAAAATAAACAACAATATTCCCCAAGGAATAATAAAAAAAACCAATCCTGATGAGGTAACTTCTAAAAAATTATCTCTACTACCGTGTGGAATTGGCACTTGAGTTATTGGATTTGCTTTTGAGTTAATCCAATATGGTAAAATGCAAAAAACAATAGTAACTAAAGAAAGTCCACCAAAAATTACAATACGTTTAAATAATCTAAAAAATGATTTTAAAAACACTATAAAAGTAACTTCCTTCATAGAGTTAACCTGCTCTCGAGAATCGTCCATAATTACCATTCCAATCAATGGAAAAATAAAAAAGATCATTCCAAAAATAGGTGTTACATGGTGAGAAGTAACGGTAACTGCTATTAAAGAGATGGAAGTTAATAAATAACGATATTTTCCTGTTTTAATCCATAAATAAATTTCTGGTAATGAATGCATTAAAACTGAAATACCTATAATGCTGGGTAATTGTCCAAAAATGTGAAGCGTTTCAACAAAAGAGGAGGAAAGTGTAGCTAAAATAGCAGCGTAACCAGCGACTCTTCTATCAGCTGTAATTAATAATGAAAATCGATAGGAGCCCGTTATAAATAGTACAACTGCAATAATAGCAACGGTAAACATACCAAATTTTAATCCGCCGATCAATGAAAGGAGTCCAATAGCTTGGTGTACAAGTGGTGGATATCCCATAACAGAAAACCCAGTATACCATTTATAACTCCAAGGTTCAAACCAACTATTGGAATAATGTTCAGCAAAAAATAAATGAATTAAAGCGTCGTACGTTTTTTCTAAAGTGAAAAATATTGCAGTCCCATGAAATATAACGCCAATTAATAAAGCAACAATTAAATATTTATTGGTCTTTTCCTGCATTTTATGATTTTAATTCTTTGATACTGTAAATATAAAGAATTTGAACTGTCAGTCAATTTTATTTATCTATATAAAACTACCACTCATCGAAGTTTGACTTTGATTGAACTAATAAAAAAAAATAACAACAGCTTATCAAACTACTTTTGTCCTATAAATCATTAAAAACAAAACACATTATGAAAATATTAGCCATTGACGATCAACAATTAGTATTGTTGCCTTTAGAAAAAAGATTAAAAGAATTAGGTTACGACGTAAGAACCGAAAACAACGGAAAATCTGGGATTGAATCATTTGATACATTTCAACCAGACTTAGTAATTGTTGACATGAATATGCCAGATGTTACAGGATTAGATGTTGTAAAGTTTATTAGAAATGAAAAAAAATCTGATACGCCAATAATGGTGCTCTCAGGGAATACAAATGATGAAGTAATTACTGAAAGTTTTGATTTGGGAATAAATGACTATATGAAGAAACCATTGAGCTTGAATGAAATTTATGCACGAGTAAAAAGATTAATTGGAGCTCCAGAAACAAATGCAGTTCATGAATTAAACAATACAATAATTGAACAACGTTGTGTAGGTGTTGTAATACCTTGTTATAATGAAGAGGAACGTTTGTTAAGTGTAGAATTTTTGGATTTTGTTGATAAACATTCTGGGTATCACTTATGCTTTGTAAATGATGGAAGTAAGGACAAAACTTTAGAAGTTTTGAATAAATTAAGAAAAGGCAGAGAAAGCTTTATTACAGTGTATGATTGTGAAAAAAATGGAGGTAAAGCAGAAGCGGTAAGATTAGGAATGTTACATATGGCTAAAAAAACGGATTTAGATTATATTGGATTTTTAGATGCGGATTTATCTACAGACTTAGCTGATTTTGATGAGTTAGTTTCAACTATTGAAAACTCTAATTATAAAATTGTTAGTGGCTCAAGAATTAGTAGAATGGGAGCAGATATTACAAAGGAATCAGCTCGTAAAATAATTAGTTTAACTATTAATTATATTATCAGAAAAATATTAAAAATGGAATTTAAAGACACACAATGTGGTGCTAAAATATTTCATAAAGATGTAATTGAAATTGCTTTTAATAATAAATTTTTAACAAAATGGTTATTTGATGTTGAAATATTTATAAGAATTAGAAAACACTTTGGTTTAGATAGAGCAAAACAAATTTTATGTGAAAAACCTTTAAAAAGATGGATACACGCTGATGGATCAAAACTATCAATGAAAGATTCTATTAAAATTATGGGGCAATTAGGACAAATTGCTTGGGTACTTAGATAAAATTTTATAAAACAATAACTAGCTATATGAAATCAGGAATAATTATAACACTTTATAACAAGGAAAAAGAAATAAAAAAAGGAGTTTTAGAACAATTTATTGCAGTGTGTAAAAACATTCATATTTGCTTAGTAAATAATGGAAGTACTGATGGAACACTTGAGGCTATAAATTCTATAAGTGAAAAATTTATTGATAGGCTTAGTGTTGTCTCAATTAGAAATAAAAAAGAAGATGAGTCTGCTTTAAAACTTGGATTTAGGTTTTTAATGAATAATGCATCCGTTTCAAAAGTAATCTTATCTAATAAATTAAATATGAATGAGTTGCAAAATATTTCAGAAATTTCAAGTACGTTAAATAGTAACTAAATAACTATCTTTTTCTACCAAATTTAGCGTTTTTAAATTTGGTAGGTTTGTCATATTTTTTCTTATCAGTATCTTTTGAAGCTTCCTCTGTTTTGCTAGAATCTGCAACCATTTTATTGATCTGATCCATTTCAAAAGAAGATAATTCACGCCATTCACCAGGTTTTAAGTTTCCCAAATTCACATTCATAATTCGAGTGCGCTTTAGTTTTGTAACTTCAAAATCCAAATACTCGCACATTCTTCTAATCTGGCGGTTTAAACCTTGTGTAAGCGTAATATTAAAAATGTAATCACTAATCATTTCGACCTTACATTTTTTGGTAACCGTTCCTAAAATTGGAATTCCATGACTCATTTTCTCAATAAAGTCTATATTTATAGGCTTATTGACAGTAACTATATATTCTTTTTCATGGTTGTTACCAGCACGTAAAATTTTATTTACAATATCACCGTCATTAGTTAAAAAAATTAACCCTTCTGAAGGTTTATCTAATCTACCGATAGGAAAAAGTCTGTCTGGATGATTGATATATTTAATGATATTTTTTCGTTCTTTTGAATCTGTAGTACTTACAATTCCAATAGGTTTGTTAAAAGCAATATAAAGTGTTTTTGGTTTTGAAATTAGTGGTTGTCCGTTTACTTTTACAAGATCACCATCAAATACTCTATTGCCTAATTGAGTAGGTTGCCCATTAATAGTAACTTTCCCGTCAATGATTAACTTTTCAGCCTCTCTTCTTGAGCAAATTCCTGTGCTACTAATGTATTTGTTTAAATTTACAGAATTTTCGTTTAATTTTTCCACGTATATAAATTTCGTGGTGCAATTTACTAAATAAACTTAATTTTAAAATTGGAATTATTTTTTAGTTGATTTATTCACTTCAAAATCTAGATTAAACGCTTTGAATGAAATACTCTTGATGTTTTTTATGTCATTCTTTATATCCTTTTATATATTTATCAAATAATATTATTTTTTTATTTTTTGAAAATTAATTGATAGAATCCAAAAAAAAGATATTCCCAAAATAAACTATATAGTTAATAACAATTTTGGGAATACCTTACAACTAAACTTAATTAACTTAATTATTCATAATACCGAATGTAACTTTTGTATTTACTCGGTATTCTGCTATTTTATTATTGTTTACAGTAACTTGCATATCTTTAATGTAAACAGATTTAATGTTCTTTACCGATTTTGAAGCTTCATCTATTACTTTTTGAACGGCATCTTCAAAACTCACAGTAGAGTTTCCTAAAATTTCAATAACTTTTAATACTGACATAATTTTTATTTTTAAGGTTTATAAATTGATATTTTTTAATTAAAATCTATATATGGCGTTAAGGATCTTTCCTTTTATAGGCATTTTTTCTTTTGGAAGAACATACACTTTTCCTCCTTTTAAAAAAGTGTTAATTGCACTTGAATTAACCAATGATCCATTTTGAATTTCTCTTTCAGAATCAATATGAACATTTCTGCTTTCTGTATTAACAGCACCAAAAAAATCTTTACCTCTTTCAATAAAAAGTGTGTCAATTTTTCCATCAAAAGAAGAAAGAATGATATCCGAAGTATCATAAGATATTTTAGGTGTATGATATAATTCTGAAAATTGGTTTATTTTCTCATTCTGCTCAATTTCAAAATATGGTTTTATTAATTTCCAGGAATTGGCGTGTAATAAATTCTTGTTTTTAAATTCTGAATCACCTGAAATATTGGTTTTATACAAATTTGGATACGTATTTGTTTGCTGATACATATTAAATAATGCATTTGTGCCAGCTATAATTAACGGAGCTTTTTTGTTAATAATTAGTTTGTTAATTCCTTTGTTAATAGCTCTTAAAAAAGTTTCTATTTCTTTTTTATCATCATCTTTGCCTTCGCCATGACCGTGAAATGAACCTGATGTAAAAGCATTTTGACCACTTCTAAATTGTAACATTTTTTGTTTATAATCAAACCCAACAGCATTTTCTAAATTGGTTGGCGCAAAATCTTCAACAAATAAATTGTTAAAGCCATACTTTGTTGCTTCATAAAGTTGCACATAATCCTGACTTAATTCTAATACATAATAGTCACCATTATTATGAAATATTTGCAATAAAGGCAGTAAATAGAAGTGATTTGCAACATATGTTTGGGTTTTAAAATTTAAAGGTAGTTTATAGTGTGTTAATCCATTTTTGTTTAAAAAAAGAGCTAAACCATTAGAAGGATTTCTCCACATTTCAGTATTAGTAAGTAACTTTTCAATTGGATTTAGATATTTTTTAATCTCATTTTCTGAGAGCTGATGCTTTTTAAGCTTGTTAGTAACTTCTTTAATGCAATGTTTTAAGTTGTCTTGTGCTAAATGGTCATTTTGTTCTTTGCCTTTTTTATACATTGGTACATACATAGAAACACAATATAAACCTCCACTATTTGTTAATTTTTCAAATAATGATTTTGAAAATGGTAGTAATTCTTGGTTTAACATAATCTATTAATTTTCTACAAATTATTAATTTCAATTGTAAAGTGGAATGATTTCAATCAATAGAACTACAATAGTAATATAGTTTAAGTGTGTTTATTCCTTTTAAAATTTGAAGGTTGAAATTGATGTGTATCATTTCCAATTTGAATAGTCGTTTTTAACTTTAGTATATAAAAATAAAAGTCATGAAAAAATTAGTTTCGTTAATAGGAATTTTGCTTCTTTTTTTTAGTTGCTCATCTACACGATTTGTTGATAGCTGGAAAAATGAGGAAATAACATCCTTCAGTCCTCAAAAATTATTGGTAATTGGAATGACAGATAATCTTACAGCACGTAAAATATTTGAAGAAAATATGCAAAAAGAGTTTGTAATGAGAAATATTATTGCTGAACAAGGCACAAGTGTAATTGAGACAAACTTTACAAGCGCTAAAAAAAGTGAAAAAGAAATTGATGAGATGATTATGCAATTGTCTAAAAAGGGATTTGATGCCATTGTAATTACTGCGGTTAAGGGTGTTGATAAAAGAAGAAATTACTATGATAATTACAATACATTTGGATATAGATGGGTTCGTTTTGGAAGGTATTATTACTGGTATCAAGACATTTATTTTAGGCCAGATTATTATAATGAATATACTGTTTATCATGTTGAGACATCAATTTACAATATAAACGAGGATGAAAGAAAATCATTAGTTTGGGTAGGAGCAATAGATTTAGTGGATCCACAAACAATATCATCAACTGTTAAAAATTATGTTTCTAGAATTATTGAACAGTTAGAGTATGAAAATTTAATTAAAAAACGAAGTATCTAATTTAATTTCTTTAGTTGTAGTTAACTACTTCAAGTTTATTATAACACACATTAGTAGGTTTTAATAGTTATTTTCATTAAAACTAATTAAAGGAATGTTTATAAATGATTCAAATTTTTTGACTAAATCACCATGAATAATTTTATCAATGAACCCTTCTTTTTTGCGTTCTAACATGGCAAATAAAGTTGCATCTGTCTCTTCCAAATAATTGTGAAGCGTATTCAAAATATCCTCAGAAAAAAGCACTCTAAAATCAAGTTTGTTATAGCTTACTTCCTGTTCTAATAATTCTTTAAACCATTCCATTTGTTCAATATCCTTTAATTCTTTTTTTACAGAAATATGAACAATATGTATAGTGGAATTAAGTTTTTCAGCTATTTCTGTTAAGTTTTTAATTGCATATAAATCTCCCTTTTTGAAATCTGTGGCATATACAATATTAGTTACATTATAATTATCAAATTCATTAGGTACTGCTAGAACTGGGAAAACAGCCTTTTCAATTAGTTTTTTTGTAGTATTTCCAACAAAAAAATCTTTAAAATTATGAAAGCCTTTCATTCCAATTACAATCAAATCGGCATTTATAGATAGTGCTTTTTCATTTATAGCATTTAGCACTGAATTATCGTTTACAGCTTCACAGTTTACATTTAAATTTGTATCCATTTCCCCAATATTTTTAATGCAATATTCACTAATTTTGGAATACTGGTTTGTATGAATCTCATTGTCTGAAAGAAAAAAAAAGTCATTTAAAGAAGAACTTAATGTTGCACTCTCAAAAACATGAATTACATAAATGTTTGCATCAATTCTTTTACTCATTTCATAGGCATATTTTAGTGCATAAAGTGAACTAGATGAATAATCTATTGCACATAAAATTGTTTTCATTTTCATTTGATTTAAGTAGTAATATCTAAAATTATGAAACTAATTGCTGAAAATGAATGATATATCTCAAAATAGATGCATTGTAAAAATGATGATAATCATTTCTGCCTGATGAATCCTTTAATAAATTTATAAGCGAGATTTAAAGAATGGAAAAATGACTTTTATAAGTTCATTTAAGCATTATTTATTGAACTTTAAATATAAATATCATGAATGATTTTAGAATAAGGCCAAACGGGAATTATATTTTTAATGCTAACTGGCAAGAATTGAATGTGCTTACAGAACATTGGAAATCTGATTTGTTATTTTATAAAGATGATTTAAAATTTTTAGATCATTTAATTGATAAATATTTTATCTGGATTTCTAAAAAGGAAGATTTTAATCTTGTAAAATCTATTGAAGTTGGTATTGTTGAAACAAGTAAAGAATGTTCAAGTTTATTGCAAAGAGTGAATAAACATTTGGTGGATATAGCTGCCTTAATTGTAAATCCATTTAAATATAATTCGCAACAATTTAGGGAAGAACATCAACAATTAGAAGATGATATTTCGGCATTTGTAAAAGACTTTAGGGCTAATAGAAAAGAAGTTTTTGAGGTTACTGAACATGTAATTGAAAGCGAAGAATTTATTCGTCAAGTGTCATTTAATTAAGTAGTTACATTTTTTTACTATTGGCAATTATACATTTTAAAAAAAAATATTGACATGAAACTTTTTAAAATTGAGTTGGTGTTTTTGTTATGCTTTGCTGTTAATTTTCAAAGTGCTAATTCTCAAGATACTATTTCATTAAATTTAAATTCAGCACTTCAATATGCATTAAAAAATAATACAAATATTGTTATTGCAAAAAATAAAGTTTATAGGTCAGAATTTGGATTAAAGGAGGCAAAAGGAGAGAAATTCCCAAAACTATTTTTCAATGCAAATTATAATAGAAATATTAGTTTGCCTGTAATTTTTTTTTCAGAAAATAATATTCCTGTTAAACTTGGTTCAGAAAATGATTTTAGCACTTCATTAACTATGAATATGCCATTGTTTTCAAAGCATAATTTTTATACTGAAAATTTAGCTCATAATACTGCTAAACTTCAAAATGAGATATATTCAGGCACAAAGCAATCAATAATTAATGCAACAAAAAAGGCATATTTCAACTATTTAGTTATTCAGGAAATTAGTAAAGTTCAAAAAAGCAGACTAAAAAACGCTGAAGAGATTGAAAATGATATTCAAAAAAGAGTTCAAAAAGGAACATTAACAGATTTTGATTTATTAACGGCAAAAGTACAAGTAGCAACTGCAAAAAACAATTTGTTAGAAGCACAAAATAATAGTGTTTTAGCTTCTAATCAATTGAAATTATTGTTAGGATTAGACAGGGAAATTAGGTTGAAGCTAACTGAACAAATTGAAATTACAAAAGATGAGCTGAGTATTAATGAACTAAAGGGTGAATTATTTGAAAATAACAGTATTATAAAACAACTGAATATTGATATGAAAATAAGTGAGGATCAGTTAAAATTAACTCAAGCAGCATATTTTCCAACACTGCATATTTTAGGAAGCTACAATTATCAGGCACAAGCTTCCGATTTTAATTTTTCAAATTATAATTGGTTTAAAACTAGTTTAATAGGCTTGCAATTGCAATATTCCATTTTTAATGGAAACGTAACAAAAAACAAAATTCAACAAGCAGAAATTTTAAAAAAAATTGCAGAAGAAGAAAAAAACTATAAGCAAAGCGAATTTCAATTAAACCTCTATGAACTTTTTTCTAAATTAAATTTTTCAAAACAAAAGGTGGAAGTTCAAAATGAAAATATGAACTTAACTTCAGAAGCTTTAAGCTTAGCAAAGAAAAGATATAAACTAGGTGTTGGAACTTTTTTAGAAGTAAATGATGCAGAACTATCACATACACAAGCTCGTTTAAATTGGTTACAAGCTATTTTAAGTTACAAATTAGCATATTATGATTATCAATTAATAATAGGAAAAGAATAAAAAGTTATGAAAAAAGTAAAATGGATTATAGCTATTATATTAATTGTTATAGTAATTTTTTATGTTGTTTTTGATAAAAAAATGAATGTATCAAATTTGGAATATACCTATACAAATATTGAAAAAGGAACTATAGAGTTAAGTGTTTTAAGTACGGGTAGTTTGGAAGCTATAAATACTGTTGAAATAGGAACTCAAATTTCAGGAACTGTTAAAGAAATTTATGTTGATTATAATGATAAGGTTAAGGCAGGTCAATTATTAGCTGAAATGGATTTAAAACTTTTGAATACAAGTTTAATGAGCGCTCAAGCAAATTTGAACTTAAATAAAACAAAATTTAATCAGGCAAAGGAAGAATTTGAAAGGGCTGAATTTTTGTTTGAAGAAAAAGTGATTTCACAACAGCAATTTAGCAACGCAAAATATAATTTTGAACAGGCAAAAAGTGCTATGGAAATTGCTTTAGCTACTGTAAATAATATAAATGTAAGCATAAGTTACGCTCATATTATTTCACCAATAAACGGAACTATTACTGAAAGAAGTGTAGAGGAGGGGCAAACTGTTGCTGCAGCTTTTTCAACTCCTAAAATGTTTATAATTGCTGAAGACCTTTCTAAAATGCAAATTTTAGCCGACGTAGATGAAGGGGATATTGGTTATATAAGCAATGGAATGAAGGTTAAGTTTAAGGTGCAAACATATCCTGAAATGAATTTTTATGGAGTAGTTAGTCAAATTAGATTGCAACCAATTGAAATAAATAATGTTGTTAATTATCAAGTAGTAATTTCTGTTGATAATAAAGAAGGTCTGCTACTTCCAGGAATGACTACCAATATTGAATTTATTATGAAATCTGCAAATAATGTATTGATATTGAATAATTCAGCTTTACGTTTTAAGCCAAATGATGTTATGCTGAAGGAGCTAAAAATAGCCTTTGAAAAAACTGCTAAAAATTTACTTCCAGATTCTATTCAACAAAAATTTATAGAAGGAATTCATGACGATGATAAATATACTTCAGAAAATTTTAAAAAAGCATTTCCAACTACAATTGATGTTTTATTTTATAAAAATTCAGGGGATAAATTAGCATTCAAATTTATTGAAATAGGAATAAAAACAGGTTTGAAATCTGAAATTAAAAATTTTATGGGAGGAGAATTTCTACCTGAAAACACAAAAGTTATTAATGGTATAAAAGCTAAAAATTAGAAATTATGCCACTAAATAATGTAATAGAAACCAAAAATTTAAGTCGTGTATTTAGCAGTGGCGAAATAAAAGTTTATGCTCTAACAACTATTAATATAGTAATTAAAAAGGGTGAATTTGTTGCAATAATGGGTGCTTCAGGATCAGGAAAATCAACATTATTAAATATTTTGGGTTGTTTGGATAAACCTTCATCAGGAGATTATTTTTTAGATGGTGTTCATATAAATAAGTTAAATAAAAATCAACTAGCAGATATTCGAAATAAAAAAATAGGTTTTATTTTTCAAAGTTATAATTTACTTTCAAGAACTACCGCTATAGAGAATGTAGGATTGCCATTAGTTTATGATAGAACAGGCCGATTTTCAAATCCAACTGAAATTGCTAAGAAAGCTTTGGAGCAAGTAGGTTTGGGAGATAGAATATATCATAAAACAAATCAGCTTTCAGGTGGTCAACAGCAGCGTGTGGCTATTGCAAGAGCATTAGTAAATGATCCAGCACTAATTTTATCTGATGAAGCAACTGGGAATTTAGATAGTAAGTCTAGTATAGACGTTGCAGATTTATTTGTTCAATTAAACAATAAAGGAAAAACAATTGTAATGATTACTCACGAACCTGAAATAGCGCAATTTGCCAAAAGAATGATTTATTTAAGAGATGGGTTTGTTTTAACTGATGAGTTAATAAAAAACAGAAGTACTAAAGAAAGTGCTTTAAAAGATTTGGAAATAACTGTTCAACCTTCTTAATATGAAACAATTAATTAAAACATTTAAGGTTGCTTTTCAAGCTTTAGGTAAAAATAGAACCAGAAGTTTATTAACAGTATTAGGAATAATTATTGGGGTTGCTGCAGTTATTATAACAATTTCTGCCGGTGAAGGGGCTACAAAACAAATTCAAGATCAAATTTCGGGATTAGGTACAAATTTAGTAATGATTTACACTAAAACTGAGCATAGGGGAGGGTCTCATGTTAGAATGGGGAAGCCAATTAATGAAAGGGATTTAGATATTTTACAAAAAAATGCCGTTTGGATGTCTAAAATATCACCTTTAGTGGTTGTAGGAGTTCAAGCTATTGGTCCAAAAGGATATAAATCTTCAGCAATATATGGAGTGTCCCATGAATACTTTGAAATATTGAATAGAGAAATTTATATGGGTAACTCTTTTAGGGAAGAAGATGTGAAAAGTTCACGCAAAGTTTGTGTAATAGGGGAAACAATTAGAGAAAAATTATTTTTAGATACTGACCCAGTTGGAAGGCAAATTAGAATTAATAAAATACCATTTACTGTAGTTGGCTTACTAAAAGAAGAAGGAAAAGGAACTATGGGACAAGATCAGGATGATATGATAATTGCTCCATATACAACTGTGCAAAACCGTATGTATGGGTATCAAGGAGGATATGAAATGATTTTAGCTAGTGCATTAAGTGAAAATCATATTGTGAATGCTAAAAATGAAGGGCTAGAACTTTTAAGAGAATCTCACAAAATTTTGGAAGGTGAGGAAAACGACTTTGATATTACTACTCAAGTTGAACTTCAAGAAATTACAGGAAATATTACAGGAATATTAACTATTTTATTAGGAGCAATTGCAAGTATTTCATTACTAGTTGGTGGTATTGGAATTATGAATATTATGTTGGTTTCTGTAACAGAGCGTACCCGTGAAATTGGGACCAGATTGGCAATTGGAGCTAGGGAAAGTGATATTTTAACTCAATTTTTAATTGAAGCTGTAGTGTTAAGTTTTGTAGGAGGAGCTATTGGAGTTTTATTAGGAATTATTGGAAACCAAGTGATTTATAAACTCACTAATTTTCACATTCCAACTGTTGGTTACTCAATTTTAATAGGTTTTGGGTTTGCTGTCATAGTAGGTGTTGTATTTGGTTTTTTTCCTGCAAGAAAAGCTGCTAAATTAAATCCTATTGATGCACTTAGGTATGAGTGAAAGAATATAGTTTTAACAATTTAATAATTATCATAGAACTAATTGATGTTAGTCATTTTATGGGTATTAAATTTTGGTTCTCTTTGTAATTAGAATGTATTAATAATTAAAATTAGAGACATGAGAACTTTAAAATTTGCTGCACTTGTGTTAATTGTATTTCTTACTTCTTGCGTTAGTCAAAAAAAATTTACTGAGATACAAAATAAATCTAATCGTTTTCAAAATGAATTAAAAATCTGTGAAAATGAGAGATTATTACTTGAAAATAATTTTGCAAATGAAAAAAGTAAAATAATTAAATTAGAAAGTCAATTAGATTATTTTAAAAGTACGAACACAAATTTATTAAATCGTCTTTCAGATTTAGCTGTGGTAAGTAAATCTGGTGCTGAAAGTATAAAAAAATCGTTGGAAGCATTAAATGAGCAAAATAGATATATTAAAAACCTGACTACTTCAATGCAGCGTAAAGATTCTCTTAATCTTGTTCTTCTAATGAATTTAAAAAGGTCATTAAATAATTTTGATGATGAAGATGTTACAATTGAAGTAAAAAAAGGAGTTGTTTATATTTCTATTTCAGATAAAATGTTATTCAAATCTGGAAGTTATAAAATAAATGATAAAGCCAGAGAAGTAATTAGTAAAATTGCAAAAATTGTGAATGACCACACTGAGTTGGATATCTTGATTGAAGGCCATACTGATAATGTTCCTATTCAAACAGAATGTATGCTAGATAATTGGGATTTAAGTGTAAAAAGAGCAACTTCAATTGTAAGGTTAATGCAGAATGAATATAATGTTCAGCCACAACGAATGACTGCTGGTGGACGTTCAGAATATATTCCGAAAAACTCAAATAAAACTAGTGAGGGTAGAACAATTAATAGAAGAACTGAAATAATTATTTTACCAGAACTTGATCAGTTTTTTAAGCTATTAGAGCCGCCAACTACTGTTTTAAATTAGTAAGTCTAATATGAATTAGAATTAATTTTTAATCTTTTATAATGAGAGGAATTAGTATTATAATAAGTTTATTATTTGCAATTATTTGTAATAGTCAAAGTATTAGTGAACTTTATAATAAAGCTAATAAAGCAGTTGTACTTATTAAAACTTCTCAACCTGAAATTGTAGGTGTTGGATTTCCCAAATTATTAATAAATATTAATGGTATTGGTTCAGGTTTTGTAATTTCTAATGATGGTGAAATTATGACAGCTTCTCATGTTATTCAAACTGCAGAAGATATTAGTGTTAAATTTTATGATGGCGAAGAGGTTTCAGCAAAAGTAATGTATTCTTATCCAGCAGCTGATGTAGCATTAATTAAATTAAACTCCCCAAAAAGCACTCCTTTAAATGTAGTTAAATTAACGAATTCTGATAATGTAAATATTGGAGATCAAATTTTTGTTATTGGCGCTCCATTTGGTTTAAGTCATTCCTTATCTGTTGGTTATGTTGGAGGAAAGCATTTTAGAAAGCATGTTGAAACAGGGTTTGTTGCAACAGAATTTTTTCAAACAGATGCAGTTATTAATGAGGGAAGTTCAGGAGCTCCCATGTTTAATATGCAGGGAGAAGTAATAGGTATAGCGAGTTTTATTTTGAATAGTTCAAAAGGTTACCAAGGACTAGGTTTTGCAGCGACATCTAATATAGCTCAAAAACTTTTATGTGAAGATAGGGCTCTTTGGACTGGTATTGATGCGTATTTAATTTCAGGTGCCTTGGCTGAGGTTTTTAATTTACCACAAGAAAGTGGTTTATTAATTCAAAAGGTGGCTGGTTTATCTTTTGGAGATTTTTTAGGGTTAAAAGGAGGTTTGTATTCTATGATTTTTGAAGAAGAAGAATTTGTGGTAGGTGGAGATATTTTACTTTCAGTAGAAGAAATTCCTTTAATAAATGAGGATAATTTGCATAAGTCTTGGGTGTTAATGCAAAAATTAAAAAAAGGGGATACATTTAAAATTAAAATATTACGAAAGGGTGTTATTATAGATATAATTAAAATAATACCTTAATGTATTTTTATATTAAAATCCCAACCTATTTAATTTTAAATAGATTGGGAATAATCTTTTTCATTTTTTGAAAGAAATTTATAAATCAATGATTTAAGAAATTTCAATTACTTTTGGTTTTAATTTTTTAGCTTCCTCTTTTTTAGCCAGACTAAACTTTAGAATTCCATTTTCATATTTAGCCTTAATTTTTTCATCTATTACTGTTTCTGGTAATTCTAAAGATCTTTCAAAGGCGTTATAACTAAACTCTTTTCTAGTATAGTTTTCATCTTTTTCTTCTTTTGATTGAGATCTTTTAGCAGTAATATTTAAACATCCATTGTCTATTGTTACTTCAAAGTCTTTTTTAGTAAATCCAGGAGCAGCTAATTCAATTTCAAATTCATCTTTTTTCTCTTTAATATTTAAAGCTGGTTCATCTACTCTTTTTAACCATAATCTATCATTAAATAAATTATTGGTATTAAAATCTAAAAAATCTGGAGTAAGCAGACTTTCAAAAGGGCTTTTTCTAAATTTTACAAGTGTCATAATTTTTGATTTTTAAGTTAAACATATTTTATAGTGTAAATTTATTTCAAAATTAAGTTCCTGAAAATGATTGTGCTCAATGCAATAAATAAAAGTTAAATTTAATGGCGTTTTCTGCTATTATTCATTTAATTAATGAATGTTTAGAGTAAAAAAAATACGCATAAAATTTGGGTTGTTTGATTATAATCAATTTTCAGCTATAAAATATCAATCATTAATGTCTAACTTTGCAGGCTAAATGATATTTCTCATATATAAACGAAATATTCAGTTGTAATTTTTGATCTTAGGAGATCTAATAAACTCATAAATTTTTAATGCGTACACTTATGAAAAAATTAATTAATTATTTACTTCAAGGTATATTATACATTGCACCTTTGGGAATA
>Ga0102815_10000577_pt1 | contig 24174 bp, 20 predicted proteins | sample ColrivemetaGS759_FD_79113 | JGI IMG/M metagenome (GOLD analysis project Ga0102815, IMG submission 79113) | Estuarine microbial communities from the Columbia River estuary - Ebb tide ETM metaG S.759 | ecosystem: Environmental > Aquatic > Marine > Intertidal zone > Estuary | place: USA: Columbia... | reverse complement strand
GCGACTCCTCTCGCAACGTGCCTAGTACCGCCTTGGTGTCAGGCTTCAGTCCGGTCCAGGTGTGGAAGGACTCGGCGGCTTGTTCTACCAGCATTCCCAGGCCGTCAACGGCCATACGTGCGCCGTTCTTCGTGGCCCAGTCCAGGAATGGCAGGGCAGCGGGTCCATAACTCAGGTCATAGCAAACCGTGTCAGCTCCCACCAGGTCGCCGGACAGTTCCGGGAAGCTGCCCCGGTGGCCGCAAGACGTGGCGTTTATCAGCAAGTCAACGCTGTGCTGATGGGCCTGTTCAAGGCCGCACCAGCCTAGTTCGCCTTCCTCGGCAAATACCTCGGCCAGGGCCCGGGCGCGATCGGTGCTGCGATTGCTGATAATGATCGATGACACTCCGGCATTGAGCAGGGGGCCGAGAATTCCCCGGCAGGCGCCGCCTGCGCCCACCACCATGATGCGTTTTCCCTTGAGTTCCACGCCCTGGTGCAGGGTCAGGTCACGGACCAGGCCGATACCGTCGGTGTTATCGCCGTGCAGCACATGGCCTTCCCACCACAGGGTGTTGACCGCCCCGGCTTGCCATGCCCGGTCGGTGAGGACTTCGCACAGGGCATGGGCCGCCTGCTTGTGTGGCAGGGTGACGTTCATTCCACTCTGGTGTGCCTCTTCCCGGTGTTTTACGAAGGCGGCGAAATCAGCAGGCAGTACGTCAAACAGTGGGTATTCCAGGGGCAGCCCGAACTGTTTGGCGAACAGTTCGTGGATCCGAGGGGAGCGGCTGTGTTCCACGGGATGGCCTACCACCCCAAGCCTCAGACCAGCTCCCCAGTCCTGGCTCATTTTTCAGCCAGCCATGCGGCGACTTGCGGGGCGTAATAGGTCAGCACCGCATCGGCGCCGGCACGCTTGAAGGACAGCATGGATTCCATTACTACCTTGCGCTCGTCCAGCCAGCCATTCTGGCTGGCGGCCTTGAGCATGGCGTACTCGCCGCTGACCTGGTAAACAAAGGTGGGCATACCAAAGCTGTCCTTTACCCGGCGCACGATGTCCAGGTAAGGCATACCGGGCTTGACCATGACCATGTCGGCGCCTTCGCGGATGTCCAGGCCAGTTTCCCGAATCGCTTCGTTGCTGTTACCCGGATCCAGCTGATAGGTGTCCTTGTTGCTCACACCCAGGTTTCCGGCGGAGCCCACGGCGTCCCTGAACGGGCCATAAAAGGATGAGGCGTACTTGGCGCTGTAGGCGAGAATCTTGGTATGAATATGGCCGGCTTCCTCGAATGCCTGGCGGATGGCGCCTATGCGACCGTCCATCATGTCCGAGGGAGCCACGATGTCCACACCGGCTTCGGCGTGAGACAGGGCCTGGCGTACCAGTACCTCGACAGTCTCGTCGTTCATCACGTAGCCGTTTTCGTCGATCAGGCCGTCCTGACCGTGGCTGGTAAAAGGATCCAGCGCCACGTCGGTGATCACGCCCATCTCGGGTATCGCGGCTTTCAGCGCTCGCACGGTTCGTTGAGCCAGTCCGTCAGGATTGTAGGCCTCGCATCCGTTGTCGCTCTTGGTATCCGGGTTCGGTACCGGGAACAAGGCGATGGCGGGGACGCCGAGATCCGAGACTTCCCTGGCCTTTTTCAGGAGCAGGTCGATAGATAACCGTTCTACCCCGGGCATGGACGGAATTTCCTGCCGTTCATTGCTGCCTTCCACGACGAATACCGGCCAGATCAAATCGTGGGCGGTCAGCGTCGATTCACGCATCATATTTCTTGAAAACGCGTCTCGTCGCATGCGGCGAGGCCGAACGTCAGGGAACTCACCGGGGTACTTAGTTGTCATTAACCTTATCCTCAGAATCGATTTAAGACATTTTTAACAGATTCGGAGAGAAGTTTCCGCCCGTGGTTTCCGAGGGTGACGGATTTGTCGGATTATGCTTTTAGCTGGCATTTCCCGGTCACAGGGGCTGGTCCTGGCAGGTTCTCACCCCGCGGGCCAGAAAGATTTCCTGGTCGGACGTTGATATATAACACGCTGATTTTTATAATAAAATAGAAATATCCGTTTTTAGAATAAGATTTGTAGTGGACTTATTCCAAACTAAACACTGCAAATTACCGTCGTTACGTGCATGATTGTTTGAAATTCCAAGAGCAGACCCGTGAGTCGTTTCCCGGGAAATGCCAGGACAAATATAACCCGCGTGTATTGGGGTATCTGAGATACCAGTGTCTCCGATTGCGCAGTAGTGATTCGCCCAAAAGGCGAGCAATAATCGAGGAGATGCAAAGATGAGAAAGATGAATTTGTTGAAGCCTGTTGCAATTGCAGTCAGCACCGCCCTGGCCGGTGGCCTTAGCCTCACCGCCAACGCCGATACTGGTCCGTTTGCGATGGCTGGCCTGTCTTCGGGCTACATGGTTGCCGCGGGCACCGAGGGTGCTGGAGGCGAAAAGGCCGCTGAAGCCGAAGGCAAATGCGGTGAAGGCAAGTGTGGCGAAGCCATGAAAGCCAAACAAGCCGAGGGTAAATGCGGTGAGGGCAAGTGTGGTGAAGCCATGAAAGCTCACCATGCTGAAGGCAAGTGCGGTGAAGGCATGAAAGCCGGCCACAGCAAGCACAAGTGCGATGAAGAAAATTGTGACCATAAAAAAGCCGCCCATGCCGAGGGCAAATGCGGTGAAGGCAAGTGCGGCGAAGCCATGAAAGCCGACAAGGCCGAGGGTAAATGCGGTGAGGGCAAGTGCGGTGGTGAAAAAGCCGACAAAGCCGAGGGCAAGTGCGGCGGCGATAAAGAATAACGCCCGACCCTGTGCCACACCATGTGGCACGCGCTAAAGTTCGGCTCGTGACCTGCAAAGGTCACGGGCCGTTTTTATTTTGAAGTGATGAACCCCGGGGTATCCCATGAGTGTTTTGGATGACGGAAAGTCCCGCTGCCGCTGGGTAGAAGGTGGCAACGATCTGTATTACCACTATCACGACCATGAGTGGGGTGTGCCTGTTCGCAATGACCGGCAACAATTCGAATTCTTGATACTTGAGGGCGCCCAGGCCGGATTGAGCTGGGCGACGGTGCTGAACAGGCGTGAGGGTTACCGCAAGGCTTTCTGTAATTTCGACCCCCGGGTGGTGGCTGAATTTGATGACCAGAAGATTCAGCAGTTGCTGCAGGATACCGGGATTATTCGTAATCGCCTGAAGGTGGCCGCCGCGGTGACCAATGCCAGGGCGTTTTTGCAGGTGCAAGAGGAGTTCGGCAGCTTCAATGATTACATCTGGGGTTTTGTTGGCGGTAAGCCCATTCAGAACCGCTGGAAAACCCATAAGCAACTGCCTGCCACTTCCGAGCAGTCCGACGCCTTGTCAAAGGATCTTAAAAAGCGGGGGTTCAAGTTTGTCGGCAGCACTATCATGTACGCTCACATGCAGGCGGCGGGACTGGTCAATGATCACCAGACGGGATGTTTCAGGTATTCCCAGTGCGCGCGTCTTGCGTAGCCCGCGGTGCTATGTCCGTCATGCCTCACGAATGCCGGTCGTGCTAGTCTTGCCCGTTGAATATAAACCCTGGATGTCTGAGAGGTTCGCAGCATGATTAACCTGGTACCCGTCACCACGCTCTACGCTTCCTTGTGCGCCCTGCTGCTGCTTGGGCTCTCATATCGGGTGGTGCGTTTTCGCCAGACCCTCGGGGTTAACCTGGGTGATGCCGATAATCCGGAGCTTGAGCGCGCAATCCGTGTCCAGGCGAACTTCGTTGAGTACGTGCCCACCATCCTTTTCCTGCTGCTGTTGGCGGAACTCAATCACCTGTCGGGTTGGTTGCTGCATGTCGCCGGCGCCGGAATTTTTATCGCTCGCGTTATGCATGCCTGGGGCCTGGCCTCCACAAAGGGTCGCAGCGTTGGCCGTTTCTACGGGACGCTATTTACCTGGATAATCCTTTTGGCCCTGGCCATCGGCAACCTGGTGTTGCTGTTCCTGTAGCAGCGTGAACCCGGGTCAGGCCCCGGCTTCGCCCAGCCAGTCCCTGGGTCGCAGGTACTCTTCGTATAACTCGGCTTCGGCAGTGCCGGGCTCGGGTTGCCAGTTGTACTGCCAGCGAACCAGGGGCGGCATGGACATGAGGATGGACTCGGTGCGTCCGCCCGACTGCAGTCCAAAGATAGTGCCTCGATCGTAAATCAGGTTGAACTCGACGTAGCGTCCACGCCGGTAAAGTTGGAACTGGCGTTGCTGGTCGGTATAGGCCATGTCCTTGCGTCGCTCGACGATGGGGACATACCCGCTCAGGAAGTGGTCACCCACGCTGCGCAGGAACGCGAAGCAAGTATCGAAATCCCAGTGATTCAAATCGTCGAAAAACAGTCCGCCCACGCCCCGGGGCTCATCCCTGTGCTTGAGGTAAAAATACTCGTCGCACCATTGCTTGTAGCGCGGGTAGACCTCGTCGCCAAAGCCAGTGCAGGCGTCCCTGGCATTACGGTGCCATTCCACCACGTCATCGCGGAAGGCGTAATAGGGCGTGAGGTCGAAACCGCCGCCAAACCACCAGACCGGATCTTCGCCTTCCTTGTGGGCCACGAAAAAGCGAACGTTTGCATGGCTGGTAGGCACCATGGGATTCAGGGGATGAATGACCAGTGACACGCCCATAGCCTCCCAGTTTCGTCCGGCAAGTTCGGGCCGTCTCTGGGTCGCCGATGGTGGCAGGGAATCGCCCATCACATGGGAAAAGCCGACTCCGGCTTGTTCAAATACTGCGCCACCGCTCAATACCCGGCTCTCACCGCCTCCGCCGCCAGGCCGATCCCAGCTCTCTGCCTGAAAGGTGGCGCCACCATCCAGTTTTTCCAGCTTCTCGGTAATACGATTTTGCAGGTCCCTGAGGAACTGCTTGATCTGTTCCACCGGTATTGTCTGGGTAGTCATGCGGGGTTTCCTATTCTGCCGGCCTGAGGATTTTGCCTGTTAATGCTTCACGTACTTCTGTGGGACCTTTTTGGCCGCCAAGTTTTCCCGGGACAATATCATCCACGTCCATTCCAAAACGCAGACGGGTCTCCAGGATAGAGCGTGCGGGCTGCCGACCGCTTCGATTTGCACTGGTGGAAACCAGCGCGCTGTCAGCAGCTTCGCATAATGCCTGCACCACCGGGTGGGCTGACACCCGCAGGGCGATGGTGGTTCGTCCACCGGTAAGTTCTTCTGCTACACCTTCCGCGGCCGGGACCACCCAGGTCACAGGTCCGGGCCAGCTATCCAGCATCTTGCCCAGGGCCTTCTCCGGCAGTTCGCCGATGAATGGCTCCAGTTGCTCGAAGTTTGCAGCCACCAGGATCAAGCCCTTGTCCGGGGCGCGATGTTTGATGTCGAGTATGTACTCGATTGCATCGCTCTCATGGGGCAGGCAGCCCAGCCCCCAGACGCCTTCAGTGGGATAGGCGATTACGCCGCCCTGCCACAAGGTGTGTGCAGCTTGTCGAATACGATAGTTCATGCCGGACGTCCTCACGCCAGCTGACGGCCCTCGGGGCGCGTCAGGCCTTTGAGTCCTTGGTCTTCACCGCAGCTTTCTTCTTGCTCGTGGCCTTCTTTTTGTTCGCTGCCTTTTTCCTGGTTTTCTTCTTGGTCACCTTCTTCTTTGTGACCTTTTTCTTGGTAGTCGCTTTTTTCGCGACCTTCTTTTTGGCGCTTACTTTCCGGCCACCCCGGCCCTTGGGTTCAGGCGCGGCCAGCAGCATGGCCTGGCATTCTTCCAGGGTCAGTTTGCTGGCGTCCTGGTCCTTGGCGACCCGGGCTTTTTTCTTGCTTGCGTCGGTGACGAAAGGTCCCCAGCGTCCTTTCAGGACCTGGATGCCTTCTTCTTCAAATTCCAGTATCAGTCGTTCCGCGTCCGCCAGTTTTTTCTCGTTCACCACTTCCAGGGCTCGCTCGGGAGTGATGGTATAGGGGTCGTCGGTCTTGAGGCTGGCAAAGTTGCTGCCGTAACGCACGTACGGACCAAAGCGTCCGATGGCCACAGTCATGGGCTCGCCTTCAGGAGTTTCTCCCAGGTCCCGTGGCAGCTGGAACAGGATCAGCGCTTCTTCCAGGGTGATGTCGGACATCCGTTGCCCGGGGCGCAGACCGGCAAATTTCGGCTTGTCCTCGTCATCCCGGGAGCCAATCTGGGCAAAAGAACCGTAGCGACCCAGTCTGGCGCTAACCGGCTTGCCGGTTACTGGATCGGTACCCAGGGGAATGGACGGGTTTGCTTCATCCCTGGAGATTTCCTTGCTCTGTTCGACCAGTTCCTCGAACGGTTTCCAGAACTGGCCCATAAGGGGCAGCCATTCCTCTTCGCCACGGGATACCGCGTCCAGTTCGTCTTCCAGGCGGGCCGTAAAATCGTAATCTACATAGCGCTCGAAATACTTGGTCAGGAAGCGGTTAACGCCGATTCCACGGTCTGTGGGGAAGAAGCGCCTGCCATCCAGTTCAGCATAATCCTTGTTCTTCAGGGTCTGGATAATGCTGGCATAGGTGGATGGGCGGCCAATGCCGTGTTCTTCCAGTGACTTCACCAGGCTGGCCTCTGAATAACGCGGCGGCGGCTCGGTGAAATGCTGTTCGGTAATTATTTGCTGCAGGGTAATAGTGTCGCCTTCTTCCATGGCTGGAAGGATGCGGTCCTGGCCGTTGCCATCGCCATCGCCTTCGGCTTTGGTGGCTTGCACGCTCTTACTTTCCTGGTAGACCGCCATAAAACCGGGCTCCACCAGTATCGAGCCGTTGGCCCGGAAGCGGTGGCGCTGGTCACCGTCGGGGCCTGCCAGCATATCTACCGCAACGGTATCGTATACCGCTGGAATCATCTGACAGGCAATGGCCCGTCGCCAGATCAGCTCATACAGCCGGAACTGGTCGTTGTCGATCTTGCCCCTGAGAACGTCAGGAGTAATGGTGGCCTGGGCCGGACGGACGGCTTCATGGGCTTCCTGGGCATTTTTCGACTTTGTTTTGAAAAGCCGGTGTTCAGCCGGAACCCGATCCGCACCGTATCGCTGTGCAATGACGCCGCGAATTTCATCGATGGCTTCGGGGGCCAGGTTGACCGAGTCGGTACGCATATAGGTGATCAGACCCACCGGGCCTTCACCGAAATCCAGGCCTTCATACAGGCGCTGGGCCAGCATCATGGTGCGTTGGGCGCCAAAGCCGAGTTTCCGGCTGGCATCCTGTTGCAGGGTGGACGTCGTGAACGGCGCTGCCGGGTTGCGGCGACGCTGCTTTTTCTGGATTTCCGAGACCGTCAGCTTGCCATTGGCGGCAGCGGCCAGGGTTTCTTCGACCTCCTTCGCTGCGTCGCCGTTCTCGAAACTGAACTGTTCTACTTTCTCGCCCTTGTATTCAGCCAGGCGGGCCGGGAAGCTCGTCGAGTTCTTCGATACCGCGGCTTCTACAGACCAGAATTCCCGACGCAGGAAGGCCCGGATCTCGTCTTCACGCTCAACGATCAGTCGTAATGCAGGACTTTGTACGCGGCCGGCAGACAGGCCGGGAAAGAACTTGCGCCATAGCAGGGGAGAAAGATTGAAACCCACCAGGTAATCCAGGGCTCGCCGAGCCTGCTGGGCATTAATAAGGTCGATGGATAATTCCCTGGGGCTGGCAATCGCCTCGCGCACGGCGTTTTGGGTGATCTGGTAAAACTCTACCCGGTATACCGCCTTATTCTCCAGATCGCCCTGTTCCTTGAGATGCTCCAGCAAATGCCACGAGATCGCCTCACCCTCGCGATCAGGGTCAGTCGCGAGGTACAGGGCATCAGCCTGCTTCATGGCTTTGCGGATGGCGCTGACATGCTTGATGTTCTTCTCGATGAGCGCGTACTTCATGGCGAAACCCTGCTCGGGGTCTACCGCGCCTTCCTTGGGAACCAGGTCGCGTACGTGGCCATAGGAGGCCATGACCTGGAAATCTTTCCCCAGGTATTTCTTGATAGTTTTCGCCTTGGCAGGCGACTCTACAATGACAAGATTCTTGGACATCGGAGGTTCAGGTTTCTCTTGTTAGTAATTGGTTCAGATTGAATATTTCTATCCGATCAACGCGTTACTTAATGCAGCAATCCCGGGTTTTCATCGAAAACCAGGTCTTCCATCCGTGCATAGGCGGTTTCCTGACCCGGCTGGCTAAACAGCACCATCAGCACCACCCACTTAATTTGTTCGATATCGACTTCATCGGTTCCCAGCGCCATCAGGCGATCAATTAGCAACTCCCGTTGCTCCGCCGACAAGATACCAATTTGTTCCAGGTACATGATGTAGCCCTGGGCGTGGATATCCAGGTGGGCGCGTTCAACATCGTTGAAAATTCGGCTGGCCCGCGCGGTTGGAGCACGCAGGCGGGAGATGTCGGGTCCGTCAGTCAGGCCGTCCAACCAGTCCAGGGCGCGATCAATTTCACGGTTATGGAAACCCGCACGCTCCAACTCACCCTTCAGTTCAGACCTGTCAGGCTCGTTTTCGGCGCTCTCGTCCGTCATGTATGTCTCGAACAGGTACATAAGTACATCGAGCACGTCTTGCTTCATCTATCAGCCTCTTTCGGGGTCCGCGTATAGCGTCCCCCACGCTCTCGGGTGACCTCACCCTCTAATTCTAGGACGAGGAGCATGGAGGAAAGCTCACCAGTCGTCAAACCAGTCCGCTGGCCTAATTGGTCCAGAGATACCGGATCATGGCCCAGGGCGTCCAGTAATAAGGTGTACTCGGGATCCCTGGGCGGAATCCCTGGCAGGTCGGCCTGGGGGGGCTGGACCGGTTGCTTTTCCACAGTGGCTGCCAGCGGTCCCAACTCCTCAAAAATGTCCCCGGCAGACTCCACCAGCTTGGCTCCCTGCCGGATTAGCTGGTGGCAGCCCCGGGCCATGGGGTTGTGGATGGAGCCCGGGATGGCAAAGACTTCCCGGCCTTGCTCGCTGGCCAGCCTGGCGGTGATTAATGAGCCGCTGCGGCGTGTGGCCTCCACTACGAGGGTCCCCAGTGACATGCCGCTGATGATGCGATTCCGGCGCGGAAAGTTTTCCCGCCTGGGTGGCGTGCCTGGAGGAAATTCGCTTACCAGGGCGCCTTGTTCGGAAATGGCCTGGGCCACCGCCTCGCTGGATCGGGGATATACTTTGTCCAGGCCGGTGCCGGTTACCGCGATGGTGGTGCCGCTTTCCATGGCGCCCTCGTGGGCCGCGCAGTCTATGCCCTGGGCCAGGCCACTGGTCACCACCACTGCCTGGCTGGCGATAAATCGAGCGAATTTCCGCCCGTTTTCAACGCCTCCCTGGGTGGGGTTGCGACTGCCAACCACCGCAATCTGGGGTGCTTGGAGCAGCCTGGGCTCGCCGCGCACGAATAGCGCCAGGGGTGGGTCCTGGATTCTACGCAGCAGGGCCGGATAGCGTGGGTCATCCATGCCTACCAGGTGGTTGCCTGGCTGGGACAGCCATTCCAGGTCGGCAGCCAGGATCTCTTCGTCCAGCCTCTGGAATGCCTGGATAGTTGCGCTGCTCCAACCGCATTGAGCGAGGAAGGAGGCGTCTGAGGGGCCGGGGGGTGCTTCCGCCGCCCACGCGTCCAGCAGGCTTCGTCCCTGTTGCGGCCCGACTCCCGGACAGCGGATCAGTTTGAGCCAGAATTCGGGTGATTTGAGCATTTCAAAACGACACTGCCCGCGACGAAGCGCGGGCAGTGCTCAACAATACCAGTGGCATCAGGTCAGGGGTTTCGAATGAAATCCAGTTTTCCAATCTCTCTCTCTGCGCTGATGATAAGTCCGAAGCTCATGCGGTCTCCGACTTTGAACACCATTAACTTTCCGGCGTACTCATCAGGCAGCTGAACCTTTTCACCCATCATTCCGCCTTTCACGCGGTCGATGACGACATCGCCCTTGTTCCAGACTGACAACACATGGCCAGGCTCGATTCCATGGCGACTGCCACGGTTAAAGGCTATGACCATGAATTGTCCGGCCATGGCGCTGCCTGCGGCAACCGATATAACCTGCCCATTCACCTCGGAATTCGGCGCATGAGGGATGTAGTGGTTCGGGAAATCCTCGGCTTCGGCAAATAGCAGGTCGCCTTCCAGCGCTTCCCGGTGGCTTTCCGTCATCTTCACGGTTGCCGGGTCGCCAACAGAACTCACATTGCCCATGCCCACGTAATGGGCTTCGTAGCCAAGGCGGTCGCCGTTATCCGGGTCCACCAGGGGTTCGCCAACGTGCATGATGGACAGGTCTGATCCGGCAGCCGACTTGTTACGGCGCACATACAGGTCCATGCCAGCCGCGGCCACGAGATGTCCCTGCCTGGTTGACAGCACATAGGGGGCGCTCTCACGTTCTTCCTCGGAAATTATCCCGGGGCGTGACAAGAATCCGGCGATGGCGTCATGGGAAAGCGTGGTGATTGCTTCGTCCAGGGCGGTCGAACGGACTCGTGGGGAGAATTTCTCGGTGGTGCCGCGTTCCAGCCTGAGCTGGGGACGACCATCCACCCAGATCAGCACCAGGACATCGCCTGGATAGATCAGGTGTGGGTTTTCCACCTGGGGGTTCACATACCAAATCTCTGGCCACAGCCAGGGATTGGTCAGGAACTTGCCGGAGATATCCCACAGGGTGTCACCCTTGACCACCACATAGCGGTCGGGATGCCCCTGGGCAAGTTGCACAGTGTCTGAAGTGTTCGCCTGGGCTACACGTATTGCTGCATCACCAGTCGAAGCATTCACAGGAGCCGCTACGGCTACCATCGCCAATGCCAGGCACAAACTGTGTCCCAGCTTTGTCATTGCAAGCTTCGGAAGAGACATTATCTGGATCGCTCCTTCCGTCTGTCTACACTACTGCCCATTAAGGCAGCCCGCGTTGTTATAATGATTCCGGCTTATGGATTCCGGCACTCTAATCGTTAGTTGCCAGTGTCTACTTCCCTGTGAGAGGGTGATGTGACACATTTCGCATAATTCAGACAATTCTTCTGAATCGTCAAGAACTTTAGCAGCATTTTCTCGAAAACACACGAATTGACGAACCTACTAAACATGGCAAAGTTACAAATACTTGAATACCCCGATCCGCGGCTCAGAACCGTGGCTACACCAGTTACCGAGGTAACTGATGACACCCGTGAATTGATTAAAGATATGTTTGAAACCATGTATGCAGCCCCGGGAATTGGACTGGCTGCTACCCAGGTCAATGTACACCAGCGTATTTTGGTGGCGGATGTCAGTGAAGACCAGTCGGCCCCGGTGGTGCTGATTAATCCCGAGATCACAGAATCCGAGGGCGATGCCTGGTCGGATGAGGGATGTTTATCGGTGCCGGATGTATACGAAAAAGTGGCCAGGGCCCAGCAGATCAGGGTTCGTGGGCTGGGCATTACTGGCGAGCCGATGGATATGGAGGCGGAAGGGCTGTTGGCTGTGTGTATCCAGCACGAGATGGATCACCTGGAAGGCAAGCTGTTCGTTGATTACCTGTCTGAGCTCAAGCGCCAGCGCATTCGCAAGAAGATAGAGAAGGCCCGAAAAGTCACCGGCTCCCAGCCCGAACCGGTCCCGGTCTCCCGCGATCGATCAGACCAGTAGAGGCCTTGCTTGTCATCCTTGAAAGTTATTTTCGCCGGCACACCGGAATTCTCGGTATCCGCCCTGGATGCGCTGTCAGCGGCAGGTCATGAGATTTCACTGGTTCTCACCCAGCCCGACAGGCCGGCGGGTCGTGGTCGAAAACCCACTCCCAGCCCGGTAAAACAGCGCGCCCTGGAGTTGGGCCTGGAAGTTGCCCAGCCAGTGTCATTGCGTGGGCCGGAGATGGCCGCCAAATTTGCCGCCCTGGAGCCGGATGTAATGGTTGTGGTGGCCTACGGTCTTATCATTCCCCGGCCAATACTGGCTATTCCACGGCTGGGTTGTATCAATATTCATGCCTCCTTGCTGCCGCGCTGGCGCGGTGCCGCGCCAATCCAGCGGGCCATACTGGCCGGCGACCGGGAAACCGGGGTCTGCATTATGCAGATGGATGCCGGTCTGGATACGGGCCCGGTATGGTCCGCGGAAAGCCTGGCAATCGAGGATGACGATACCGGCGGAAGTTTGCATGACAAGCTGACAGTACTGGGTGGCCAGGCCTTGATGCACGCCCTGCCGGCTATCATGGCGGCGAAGTCCGGACCCGCTCCCCAGCCCGGGGAAGGTGCGTGTTACGCCAGCAAACTGGATAAATCCGAGGCCATGATTGACTGGAACGACTCGGCGGAGGCTATTGCCAGGCGGGTCCGGGCATTTAATCCCTGGCCCGTGGCCGAGACCCTGTACAAGGACAAGCGACTGAGAATTTGGATGGCCAGGCCTGAACCGGGGGTTTCCAAGGCCCCACCGGGTTCGGTGGTCTGCGGTGACAAGCATGGAGTGGTAGTCGCCACGGGTGACGGTCTATTGAGATTGTTGCAGGTACAAATGCCGGGCAAACGAAATGTCACGGCCGGAGAATTTGCCAATGCCTATCCGCTTGCTGACGTGTGCCTGGGCTCATGAGTAGTTCTTCCATCATCAGGGCCGAAGCCGCCAAGCTGATTTCCGGTGTGGTTCACCAGGGGAAATCCCTGTCGGAACTTCTTCCCGAATCCCAGGCCGGCCTGGACAGTGACAGCGATCGGCGAATGCTCGGTGCGCTGGTCTACGGGGCACTGCGCTGGTATAGCCGAATGGATGGGTTGCTCTCAGTGTTCCTGGAGCGTCCCGTGCCACGCAAGCAACGGGTGTTGCATGCCCTGATGATTTGCGGCCTGTACGAGCAGCATTACTTGTCCACCGCGGAACATGCGGTGATTTCGGAAACCGTCAGCGCTGCCAGGAAACTTCGGCAGCCCCGCGCCGCGGGAATGGTTAACGCCATCCTGCGTCGCAGCCAGCGCGAGGGCGCGGCGGTTCTTGAAAAACTGGATAAGCAACCCGCGGCGCGTCATGCCCATCCCGGATGGTTGCTGGAACGCTTGCAGGCGGACTGGCCTGCCGATTGGGAAAAGATACTGATTGCGAATAACAGCCAGGCGCCTTTTTGGCTGCGGGTGAATCTGCAGCGGAGTACTCGGGAGGAGTATGTGGCGGCGGTGCACAGCGCGCGCAACCGGCAGGCGGAGATTGTGCAGAGCGTTCCCTCAGCCTTGCTACTCGAAAAAGCCATGGATGTGGAGCACCTGCCCGGGTTTGGTAGCGGGCGGGTATCCGTGCAGGACGGGGCGGCCCAACTGGCCGGACATTGCCTGGACGTGCAGCCCGGACAGCGGGTGCTGGACGCTTGTGCAGCGCCGGGAAACAAGACCGCGCACTTGCTGGAACTGGTGGATGGCAATCTGGACCTGGTGGCACTGGATAACTCGGGGAGGCGCCTGGAGCGGCTGCAGGCCAACCTGCAACGAACCGGCTACCAGGCCGGGGTGCGCGAAGGCGATGCCAGTGACCCGGCTGCCTGGTGGGATGGCAAGCCCTTTGACCGGATCTTGCTGGATGCTCCGTGTAGCGCCACGGGTGTGATTCGTCGGCACCCGGATATCAAGTGGCTGCGCAGAAGCGAGGATATTGAACAACTGGCCCGACTCCAGGCGCAAATGATCCGCGCTCTTTGGCCGCTTTTGGCCACCGGCGGCAGACTTTTGTATTGTACGTGTTCGGTATTGAGGCAGGAGAACGAGGCGGTTGTAGGGCCGTTCCTTGCTGAAACCGCTAACGCAGAGGAAGCGTCCCTGGCACTGCTGGAGGACGTGGCGACACGCATGGAATATGGTTACCAGATATTGCCGGGTGACTCGGCGATGGACGGCTTCTATTATGTGGCGTTAATAAAACGCTAATCGGGAAAGGATCCCAATGAATATGCAGGGTGTCAGGGGCTTTGGGAAAATTGTAGGGCGGTGCATTGCGCTGTGTCTGCTGTTGTCCTGTGCCCTGGCCACGGCAGATTCCAGTGAGGGACTCTTCGAGATTCGATCGGTTTACACCGAGTTTCGTGAAGGTGTGTATTACCTCAATGGCAGGGTGAGTTATAGCTTGAGTGACCCGGCCCGGGAGGCGCTGCACAGCGGGGTACCGCTGCAACTGGAGTTGGAAATCCGCCTCAGTCAGAAGCGACGCTGGTGGCTGGATGCCGAGGTGGCCAGCCTGCACCAGATGTCGCAGCTGCAATTTCATGCTCTCACCCAGCGTTACATGGTCACTAATTTTAACAGTGGTGAGCAGTTCAGTTATTACACCCTGGCTGATGCCCTGGATGCAATCGGGCACATTAACCAGCTCCCGCTGATCGATGAATCGTTGCTGGATGCTGATGAGCCCTACGAGGTATCGCTGCGTTCAGTGCTGGAGCTTCGAGACCTGCCCGGTGCAATTCGCTGGATGACTTTCTGGTGGGGAGATCTGCGCACCGCCAGTGAATGGTACCGATGGCCGCTCAAACCCTGAGGCGCCTTGCGTTTCGCTCGCTGCTGATTGCCGGCGCGCTGCTCTGGGGTACTTCCTTGTACCTGTTGGCAGAGACTAGCCAGAACTGGGCCCAATTTTCTCGCACTCACGAGGCCATGCTGCTAATCAACGCGGTGGGCGTACTGCTCCTGCTGGTGCTCATTGGTGGCAACCTGTTTCGCCTGGTCAGCGATTACCGGCAACTGGTTCCGGGTTCCCGATTAAGGGCCCGCATGGTCACCATGTTTTCAGCCCTGGCGATCGTGCCCTTGCTGGTGGTCTTTTACTTCGCAGTGCAGTTCCTGAATAAAGGCATCGACAGCTGGTTTAATGTTGAAGTGGACCGGGGCCTTAGCCAGGCCCTGGAGCTGAGTCGCACGGCGCTGGAATTGCGCAAGCGCGAATATGTGGAGCGCACCTCCAACATGTCAGGGATCCTGGGTCGATTGGCGGATTCCGAACTGGTCCAGGAGATGAGTCTCCTGCGACGGGAAAATAACGCGCTGGAAACCACCATTGCCGGCGCCAACAATCGCATCATTGCAACCAGCTCGGATCGTCCGGGTTTTGAGCCTGCCCGCAGGGTGGGAGAAATCATGTTTCAGACCCGCCAGGGTCGTGACTATGTTCAACTGGAGGCGCTGGCCGAAGGTGGCTACGTCATTATTACCGCCACGCCCTTGCTTAACCGGGTTCCAGGTTCCGAGCCCAGGGTTCTGATCGTCGAATATCTTGTCCCGGAGAGATTGAGTCGACTGGCTGATGGTGTGCTGCTGGCCTATGACAAGTATGGTGAACTGAAGTATTTGCGTGAGCCACTGAAAACCAGTTTCACCCTGACCCTGACGCTGGTGTTGTTCCTGGCCTTGTTGCTGGCAGTAAACGGCGCATTCATGGTAGCCCGGGTGTTGCTGAAACCGATTCCGGACCTGGTTGCAGGTACCCGGGCGGTGGCCAAGGGCGACTTCGATATGCGTCTGCCCCAGCAGCCTCGCGACGAACTTGGGTTCCTGGTGGATTCGTTTAACGACATGACTCGAAGGCTTGCCCGCACTCGTGAAGAATCCATCCATCACCAACAGCAGGTGGAGGCAGAACGCTCCAGGCTGGCCATCATCCTGGCACGGCTATCAACCGGGGTAATTTCCATGGATCCCGGAATGGTTGTTCGCACTGCCAACCAGGCAGCCTCCGCTATCCTGGATGTGCAACTTGAGAAGTGGATGGGCCAGCCCTTACCGAGTATTGCTCAGGACTATCCCCTGGTGCAGCAGTTCGTTGATGCGGTGGAGCCGCAATTGCGCAAGGGAAAAACCGAGTGGCGCGAACAAATTGTGCTGCGTGGCGAAACAGGAAACAGGGTGCTTATTTTTGCCTGTAGCGCGTTGCCTGGTGACCTGGGTAGCGTGGTGGTCGTGTTTGATGAAATCACCGCATTGCTGCAGGGCCAGCGAGACGCTGCGTGGGGCGAAGTGGCCCGTCGACTGGCACACGAGATCAAGAATCCGCTGACGCCCATCCAGCTGTCCGCCGAGCGTTTGCGCAGGAAATACCTGGGCACCATGAGCGAGGAGGAGGGTGAGGTTCTGGATCGCTCTACTCACATTATTGTGCAGCAGGTTGAAGCCATGAAGGATATGGTGGATGCATTTCGGGACTACGCCCGGGCCCCGGACCTGGAAATTTCCAGGCTGGATATCAACGAGATTGTGTTGGAAGTGGGTGATCTTTACCGCGCCCGGGATTTTAGTATCAAGTTGAATTTGAACCTGGACCGGGAAATCCCATCGGTTGAGGCAGACAGTGGCCGATTGCGCCAGGTCCTGCATAACCTGATCAGAAATTCTGTCGAGGCTCTTGCGGGTAGCGAGGATGGCGAGATCTACATCACCACCAGCCTGCGCAAGGATGAGAGCTATGGGGCGGTTGAATTAAAAATTGAAGATAATGGTCCCGGCTTCGACATGAACAGTGTCGACCAGGTCTTTGATCCCTACGTGACATCCAAGCCCAAGGGCACCGGACTGGGGTTGGCCATCGTTAAGAAATTGATTGAGGAACATGGTGGTAGCATTGATGCCCGGAACCGGGAAGGTGGCGGTGCCTGTATTACCATCTTGCTACCTTTGAACGAGGCATCCCGCAATGCGATGATGCCAAGACTGGTTCGCCGATAAAATTTCTGGGAGAGCCCAATTGAGTACTCCGCAAATCATGGTCGTCGATGACGAGGCCGATATCCGCAGTCTTTTGCAGGAAATTCTTTCCGACGAGGGGTACGAGGTCAGGGTGGCGGCTGATGCCGAAGAGGCCCGCCGGCAATATGCCGAGCATGCTCCTGACCTGATCCTGCTTGATATCTGGATGCCGGGTACCGACGGTATATCCCTGCTCAAGGAATGGGTGAGCCGCGGCCTGAAAAGCGCGGTGGTAATGATGTCTGGTCATGGCACAGTGGATGCGGCCATGGAGGCCACGCGACTCGGGGCATATGATTTCATTGAGAAGCCGCTTTCATTGTCGAAACTGCTGCGCTCCGTGCAGCGTGGTCTGGATGAAGGCAGGCCCAGTCGTGAATCGACTGCCATGCAACTCGCATCTTCGGTCCTGACGCCCATCGGTAAAAGTGAAATCATGCGCGCCTTGAGGCTGCAAATAACCAAAGTTGCGCCCCACGACACGCCGGTGATGTTACTCGGCGAGTCCGGTGCGGGCCGTGAAGCATTCGCCCGCTATTTACACAGCGTTAGCGATCGGGCGAAAGGGCCTTTTGTCTCGCTTGCCGCGGGTACTTTGACGGAAGACAATGCGGACGGCCTGTTGCTGGGCGCGGTGCATGAACAAGGTTCTGATGCCGGTTACCTGGCACGCGCCCAGGGTGGCACGTTGTACATCAATGAACTCGAGGACCTGTGTCCGCGTGGTCAGACCGTATTGCTTGGCGTGTTGGAGCAACACAATTTCATCCCCCAGCACTCGACTGAAGCTGTACCACTGAATGTCAGATTGCTGGCCTCGGCCAATCAGTCGGTGGAGTCCGCTGACTCGCCGGTACGAAGGGATTTGCTGTCGCATATCAGTGTGCTTAGCCTGAAGATTCCTCCGCTGCGTGACTACTCCGAGGACGTGCCGGAACTGTTGAAGTATTACGTTGAAAAAATGGTTGACCAGGAAGGTCTTCCATACCGGCAGTTTTCGGTTGCTGCACAGAACCGGTTACGCAATTATCCCTGGCCTGGAAATGTCAGGGAGCTTAGAAACCTGGTCCATCGCCTGCTGATTTCGGGTGAGGACGAATCGGTTTCCCTGGAGGAAATCGAAAGCGAATTGCAGGTGGCGGCTGCCGCCAACGAACCGTTGGTAAAGCAGGACTTGCTGGCCCTGCCCCTGCGCGAAGCCAGGGAGCACTTTGAGCGCGCCTACTTGCAACAGCAGCTTATTCTCAGTGGTGGGAAAGTGGGTCAGCTGGCGAAGCGGGTTGGGATGGAGCGGACTCACCTGTACCGCAAGCTGCGGGCGCTAGGCGTGGATTTTCGCCAGGCTGGGGCTGACGACTGATCGAGGGCTTGAAGCTGCCTCCATCGGTAAACTCCAGGCCGCCGCCATTGAAGTCCGTTCGGGTAAGACTGCGGATCAAGGTTGCAGCAGTTTCCTGACTATCCAGTCGCGGACCGTCGGGACGCCGCTGACGGAAGGAAATGATCTTGCCCTCAAGCAAGCGACCATCTTCATCGACAGTTGCCATCAGCATTGGCGCCACACCCTTGTCGCCGCTAACACTAATCCCGTAATAGGTGGCGAAGTTCCCCAGGCTGTAGGCGATCAGGCGTTCCCGGTATAACTCTATTGCCCTGGGTACATGAGGTCCGTGCCCGATCACCATGTCCGCGCCGGCATCAATCATCCGGTGAGAAAAGCTGACCACGTTGCCACGGGATTCTCCGTAATAAAATTCTTCAACGTCGCTCACATGCATGGCGGCTTCACCTTCTGCGCCACCGTGAAAAGACACCAGCACCAGGTCATGATCCTGTGCCAGCTTGCTTACCAGGCAGGCAGCGGCATCCTCGTCATGTATGGAGTGTGAGTCGATATTGGGCGCGAATGCCGCCATGGCCAGTCGGTAGTCGCCTTGCTGCCAGGACGCCACGTCGCCCACCCGGCCGCTGTGTGCAATGCCAACCTCATCAAGGGCAAGCATGCTGGCGTCCCGACCTTCTTCACCGAAGTCCCGGGCGTGGTTGTTGGCCAGGCTCAGCACATCGAAGCCGGCATCACGAAAGTGTTCTGCATACCGGGCGGGGCTGCGAAACAGGTAACACAGGGACGGGTCCTTGCAGACCTTGGCCGGTTCGCCGCCGTCCATCAACACGCCCTCGAGATTGCCAAAGGCGACCTGGGCCCGGGACAGGTAGATGCCGGCCTCGGAAAGCTGACCTTTTCCGTCGTCATCGGCCAGCCGGTTAGTCGGAAAATCGGTTCCAATCATCATGTCGCCCACAGCGGCGATGGTGATTGGCGGTTTGGGCGGAGGAGGTGGGGGTGCCGGTTCAGGTATGACTTCTGCCACCGGGGCGGGAACTATAGCCTCGGCAACGGGGGCGGGTTTTTCTTCTATTGGTGTGGCACAGCCTGCGATCCAGGAGCACAGCGCCAGGGTCAGGATTAGCCGGTGGGGCTTAATCGCTGAGTCGAACCACAAAGACATCAATTTTTGCATTTCTCATCCGCTCTCGAAGGCTGTTGACCTCATCCAGGCGGGTCAGTGGTCCCACCCGCACCCTGTGCCAGGTCTTGTCGTCGATGGTAACGCGCTGAATGTTGGCTTCTGCTCCCAGCAGGGCCAGCTGTGCTTTCATCCGATCTGCATCGGCGAAATTCTTGAACGATCCGGCTTGCAGGACATAGGAGCCGGGTTTTTCAACCGGGGAATCCTTGGGGGTGGGCGCGCCGGATTCCATTTCCGGTATCACCACCTCGAACCTGGGCAGCATTTCGTAAAAATCGAAGCGCCTGCTGGGCACCTCTTCTTCTTCGTCAGCGGTGCTGGCGCTGACAGAGGCCTGGGGTTTGGCGGTCGGTCCGGCCAGGTGTTCCGGCTGGCGATCGTGCAGGTAAACCCACAGGGCGACGGCAAGGCCGACGCCCAGGCCGTATAACATCCAGACCCACCCGGGGACTTGTTTGCTCTTGCGGCGAGTTTTTTTATAGTCCCGTGGCATGGTTCACATGGAGTCCGGTGCAGATACGCCCAGCAGACCCAGTCCGTTGGCGATGACCTGCCTGGCGGTGTGAATCAAGCCGATACGGGCATCGCGAAGCGCCTGGTCTTCGACGATGAACTGGTGGGCGTTGTAATAGGTGTGGAAGTCATTCGCCAGGTCGCGCAGGTAATGCACCAGCATGTGCGGGGCGCGATTCAAGGCAGCTGTTTCAACGATCTCGGGATAGCGCGTGACGGTTTTCATCAGCGCCATTTCGTGGGGGTTTTCCAGGGCATGCAGTGAGGCCAGGCCCGACTCCGGATCCCAGCGATAGCCCTTTTCATGTAACTGCCTGGTGACACTGGCCACCCGGGCGTGGGCGTACTGGATGTAGTACACCGGATTGTCCGATGACTGGGACTTGGCCAGTTCCAGGTCAAAATCCAGGTGCTGGTCGTTGGAGCGCATTACGTAAATCAGACGTGCCGCATCGTTCCCGACTTCCTCGCGCAGTTGCCGGAGGGTTACGAACTGGCCGGAGCGAGTAGACATCTGTTCTTTCTTGCCGGCCCTGAACAGGCTGACAAACTGTACCAGTTTGACTTCCAGCGACCCGGGGGGCTCGCCCATGGCTTCCAGGCCGGCCCGCACCCGGGCAATGTAGCCGTGGTGATCGGCGCCCAGCACATCAAGCAGGATCTCGAAGCCCCGTTCGCGTTTTTCCAGGTGATAGGCGATGTCTGAGGCGAAGTAGGTTGTCTGGCCGTTATCACGGACCACCACCCGGTCTTTTTCGTCGCCCAGGTCGCTGGCGCGGAACCAGGTGGCGCCACCTTTGATGTAGGTGTGGTTGTTGGCCTGGAGTTTTTCCAGGGCCCGATCGATGGCGCCGGTCTCGGACAGGCTGCGCTCGGAATACCAGCGATCGAAGACCACGCCGAATTCTGACAGGTCATCCTTGATGTCCGACAGGATGGCATCCAGCGCCTTGTCCTGGACGATCCGGAATGTGTCCTCGCCCAGAAGTTCCCGACAGGCGGCGATCAAGTCACTTAGCGCGGTTTCCTTGTCCTCGGCATCGGTCACCGAAGGCAGTACCGAGGGATCCCTGACCAGTGAGTCGCCGTGCTCTGCCTGCAGGTCACGGGCGATATCGATGATGTATTCACCCTGGTAGGCGTTTTCGGGCAGCGCCGCCGCCACATCGTGAAGTTCCAGGTAACGCAGCCACAGGCTCAGGGCCAGGATCTGCATTTGGCGGCCGGCATCGTTGACGTAGTACTCGCGACGGACGTTATATCCGACTGCTTCCAGCAGGTTCGCCAGGGAGGCGCCGTAAGCGGCGTGCCTGCCGTGACCTACGTGCAAGGGCCCGGTGGGGTTGGCGGATACAAATTCCACCAGCACTTGCTCGCCCTTGCCCAAATGACTGGTGCCGTAGCTGACGCCTTCTTCCAGCACGCGGCGGATTTCGGTATGCCAGGCGCTGGAGGAAAAACGGAAGTTAATAAAGCCGGGTCCGGCAATGCTGACTTCCTGGATCAGGTGGGAGCCAGGCAGGGAGTCGATGATCTGCTGGGCCAGGTCCCGGGGCTTCATGCCGGCGCTCTTGCACAGCATCATCGCGCAGTTGCTGGCGAAGTCGCCATGACTGGGGTCGCGGGTACGTTCTACCTGGATAGTTTCCTCGGCGGGAACCGATTCCAGTACGCCCTTGGAGACAAGATTCTCCAGCGCTTTTGTCAGCAATGCATGAATGGATGACTTCATTTTTTTGTAACCGGAAGGGAGAAATAAAACAGCCACATAGTTTAACAGAAAGGCTGGCTGTGCCGTCTGTTTTGCAGGGTTTTCAGAATTCAGAAAAGCTCGATGGGATCCACATCTATAGACCAGCGAACCTTGCGGCCCTCGGGTAATTCCCGAACCTGGGCCAGCCAGGGAGTGAGCAGCTTGTGCAAGGCTGACCGGTCCCTGGACTCTACCAGCAGCTGAGCGCGGAAACGGCCGGCGCGTTTTTCCATCGGTGCCGCTGCCGGTCCCAGGGCGCCAACCGAGTTGTCCTCGGGCAGTATCAGGAGCCGGCGGGCATCGTCAAGAAAGGCAAGGGTCTGCTGCATACTGGGCGATTCGGCACGCATCAGTGCAAGGTGACTGTAAGGTGGCCAGCCTGATTCCTCGCGCTCGGCCAGGGCGGCTTCGGCGAAGGCCGCATAGCCTTCGGTCACCAGCTTGGTCAGCAGGGGGTGCTCCGGGTATTGAGTCTGCACAAGCACCAGCCCGGGTCTTTCCGCCCGGCCGGCGCGCCCGGCCACCTGGATAATGGTCTGGGCAAGTCTTTCGCTGGCACGAAAGTCCGTGCCAAACAGGCCCTGGTCTGCGTTGAGCACCCCGACCAGGCTGACGTCAGGAAAATCATGGCCCTTGGTCAGCATCTGGGTGCCGGTAAGGATGCGGGCATGGCCGGACCTGATTTGATCAAGCAGGCCCTCCATGGAGCCTTTGCGTTGGGTCGAGTCCCTGTCTATGCGTACCTGGGGATAGTCCGGCAGCAGTTGCGAGAGGGTTTCTTCCACTCGCTCGGTGCCCTGTCCCACCGGTGCCAGTTCCTCGTGGCATTCCTCGCAGGTCTCGGGGATTGGTCGCCGGGTGTCGCAGTGGTGGCAGTGCAGTCGACGTTCCCGGTGATGTACCACCATTCCTGCGTCACAGCGCTTGCAGCGGGCGGTCCATCCGCAGCCGGTGCAGAACAAGGTGGGTGCATAGCCGCGCCGGTTCAGGAAAATCAGTACCTGGCCGCCCTTGGCCAGGTGTTTCTCTGCAGCCAGGACCAGCGGGGTGGATAGCCCTTCATTGCTTGCGTGGGCCCGCAGGTCCACAAGTCGAATCTCGGGGTGGGTGACCGCGCCGGGCCGCTCGGGCAGATCCAGTTGCCGGTATCGCCCGCGATGCACGTTGTACAGGGACTCCAGGGAAGGTGTCGCCGAGCCGAGGATGACTGGAACCTTGTGTCGCCGCGCACGGGCAACTGCCATGTCCCTGGCCGAATAGCGAAATCCTTCCCATTGCTTAAAGGAGGGGTCATGTTCCTCATCGACGATAATCATGCCGGGCCTGGCTAGTGGGACCAGGGCGGCGGAGCGGGTGCCGATGACGATGTGGGCGGCGCCGCTGGCCGCATCACGCCAGGATGCCAGTCGCTCTCCGTCTGCCAGTCCCGAGTGCAGAATTGCCAGCTTGCCATCGAAACGTGCCCTGACCCGGGCCAGTAACTGGGGGGTCAGTCCAATCTCGGGAACCAGCAGCAAGACTTGCCGCCCCTCCCGCAAGACCTTTTCCATGGCCTCGAAGTACACCTCGGTCTTGCCGCTGCCGGTGACGCCAAATAACAGGAAAGGACTGAATCCGGAGCAAGCATCGATAATTTCCGCCACTGCAGTGCTCTGGTCCCCGGTGAGGGTGGGCCCGGGATGAATCTCCAGCGGGTATTCAGTGCTGATTTGTTCTTCCCGGCTGCTCACCCAGCCCTTGTCCAGCATGCGCTTGAGGGTGTCACGCCAGTTCTGGGCAAGGTCGGCCAGGACGATTTCGGATATTCCAGCGGGAGATTGCTGGAGTTTTTGCCAGAGCTCCCATTGTCGGGGGGCTCGCCTGGCAAGGGCGGCAGAATCCTGTTCCGCCCCGCTGGGGGTCAGGCTCCAAACCAGTTCAATGCCACCCAGGGGCTTTCCCTGGCGCAGGGCCAGGGGCAGAGCGGTGGCGATCACCTCGCCCACCGGATGCTGGTAGTACGCCGCGGCCCACAGCAGGAGTGACAGCATCTCCTCATTCAGCACCGGGTCCTTATCCAGGATTTGGTTGACCTTGCGCAGGCGGGAGGCCGGGAACGAGGACTCATCGGCCACCCCGGCAATCAGCCCGGTGGTTTTACTCCGCCCAAAAAACACTTCCACGCGCTTTCCCAGGACGTCCTGGTCGCCCGTCCAGTCCGCCGGCGGCAGGTAATCAAACAGCCCGTGCAGGGGGGCATTGATGGCAACCTGGAAAATCATCGGCCATCGGCCCCCTGGCGGCGTCGGTTTTGTCCACAGTTCCTGTGGATAACTCTGTGGATGACTTGGGACAAAGGGGGTTCCTGGCTTGTATCAGTGGGGTTGTTACAGATTGGTTAAAAAGTGAGCGAAGTTAATACTATATATAAAACAATAAGTTATGAATCTTTCCAAGAGTCAGTCTTCAGTTGCATGCAAAATACACTTAAATTTTCAGTAATGTGCATAAAATTCATAATTGCCAAGACCAAAGATGAAATTAGACCTTGCCAAAATCCATCCAGAGGCCGGCAAAATCGGCTATTTCGGGCCGCGAGTCAATGTTCTCGCGGGTATTCATGGGCCGAAAGAAACGCCTGCCGTGACACTGTGGCCGCGGCAGGCGTTGGGCGCAAGACCAGT
>Ga0102815_10000576_pt1 | contig 24189 bp, 21 predicted proteins | sample ColrivemetaGS759_FD_79113 | JGI IMG/M metagenome (GOLD analysis project Ga0102815, IMG submission 79113) | Estuarine microbial communities from the Columbia River estuary - Ebb tide ETM metaG S.759 | ecosystem: Environmental > Aquatic > Marine > Intertidal zone > Estuary | place: USA: Columbia... | reverse complement strand
TGTCTGGTTTGCGTATGGCTCGCGTCTGGTTGGCGTCATGACGTTGCAGGTTAACGGGCGCGCTGGGCAGAGGGGGCGGGGGCCTTGGCGCTGTATCGCGCGCAGGGGTGGACCGTGGTGCATGTGCATCATGATGATCCCAATCCTGCGTCCCGCTTTCGTCGGGACAGGCCGGGGTTCGCGCCGATGGACTGTGCGCTTCCTTTGGCGGGGGAGGCGGTGTTTGTGAAGCGGACGTCAGGTGCCTTTGGCGCGACGGGTTTGGCGCAATGGCTGGAGGCGCGAGGGATCAAACGTCTGGCAGTGGTCGGGGCCAGCGTGAACCATTGCGTCTCGTCGACATTGCGCGCGGGCTATGATGCCGGGTTTACTATGGCGGTGCTGCGCGACGGGGTGTTCGGCTTTGATCTGCCACGGATTGACACCGAGGGAATGATTGCCGCGGATGTTGTCCTAGAGGTGGTCTTGGCCAGTCTGGGCCGCGAATTGGTGCAGGTGATTTCCGCCGCCACTTTGGAGGCATGGACCACGCAGGGCGCGGCGACGGAATAGGCGCAGCGCGGATTATCCGGCCAAGCGGTTCAGCACCAAAAAGATCACAGCCGACATGGCGGCAGCCGCAGGCACAGTGATGATCCATGCTGCGACGATCGTCATGAAATGGGAACGGCGCACCAATTTGCGGCGGCTGCGCTCTTCGGCGGCGATGACCTTGGAGGGTTTGCCACCCGAGAGGTTGAGCCGCTTGCGCCGTTCGGCGTGCCATTCGCGAAAGAAGCCCACGCCAAAGACCGCGCCGACGGCAATATGGGTTGAGGAAACCGGAAGGCCCAGCCAAGAGGCCACGATCACCGTCAGTGCCGCTGATAGGGCAACGCAATAGGCCCGCATCGGGTTGAGTTTGGTGATCTGACTGCCAACCATGCGGATCAGTTTCGGACCAAAGAGGAAGAGGCCAAAGGAGATGCCGAAAGCGCCGATGATCATCACCCAGCGGGGGATCTCTACTTTGGACTGCACATCGCCGAATTCCGAGGCGTGCACGATGGCTGCCAAGGGGCCGACCGCATTGGCCACGTCATTCGCGCCATGCGCGAAGGAGAGCATGGCAGCAGAAAGCACCAGCGGCAGGCCGAACAGCACTTTGAGCGATTTGTTGCGGTTTTCCAGCCCGCGCGATTGACGTGCAATCATCGGGCGTGACAAGAGCCATGCCGCGAACCCGATGCCGACGCCGATCAAGAGCGCGTGGCCCATCGTGATTTTTACCAGATGTTTCAGCCCTTTGAGAGACAGGTAAGCGGCAAAGGCCCCGGCCATGATGGCGATCAGCACAGGCACCCAGCGGCGCGCAGCGGCAATCTTGTCGTCGACATAGATCACCTTGGCTTTGATGAAGGCCAAGAAGGCGGCTGCGATGATCCCGCCCAAGAGTGGCGAAATCACCCAGCTGGCCGCGATTGTGCTCATCGTTGCCCAATTCACCGCACCAAAGCCTGCCGCCGCGATACCCGCGCCCATGACGCCCCCCACGACCGAATGCGTGGTTGAGACAGGTGCGCCGAGATAGGTGGCGAGGTTGACCCAGAGCGCCGAGGAAATCAGCGCAGCCATCATCGCCCAGATGAACGTGGAGGTTTGGGCAACGCTTTCTTGCGAGATGATGCCTTTGGAAATCGTCGTGACCACATCGCCGCCCGCGACCAAGGCCCCCAAGCTCTCGAAGATTGCCGCAATGGCGATGGCCCCGCCCATGGTAAGGGCATTGGCCCCAACCGCGGGCCCCATGTTGTTGGCGACGTCATTGGCCCCGATATTGATCGCCATATAGGCGCCGAAGATCGCCGCGGCGACGACGATCATCGTGTGTTGATTGCCGCCAAAAAGGATCATCGCGCCCAATCCGGCCAGCACCATGAAGGCCAGCGAAATGCCCAGTCCGATCATCGGACGCGAGACATAGGATGTGGCATATTCCAGCGCCGTGATCCGCGAGAGATCTTTGTCGAGGGTCTTCCAATGGGTGTTGGGCGATGGATTGGACATGTGAGACCCCTTCGACTGCGCTTATTTGGTCCTTGGGGTAGCGGGGGCGCATCGGGCTGGCAAGGCTTTCAGGGCAGGAAACCCGTCTGCGTTGTTACAAAACTGTTACGTTGGGCCTACTTTGCCCGATGTAGAAGGCTGGCATCGCGCAGAAGGCGTTTGAGGCCGGGCTCACGCACCAAATGAGCGGCATCTTCGGGGCGCATCCAGCGACGTCGGCGCTGATGAGATTCGGGCCATTTCGATGCCAGATCGGTGACGTCACAGGCGTAGACGATTGTGTTGACGGGTTCGGGCAGGCCCTTGGTGCGGGTCTTTACGGCCCGGTAGGTGCCCAAGGGCATGAGGCCGCGTGGCGCGGCGCGCACGCCTGCTTCTTCCCATGCTTCTTGCATTGCGGCTTCGGCATCCGACAGGCCGGCGATGGGCCAGCCTTTGGGCAAGATCCACCGACCTGTGCCGCGTGAGGTGATCATCAGCACTTCGGCGCGACTGCCTTTGCGGCGCAGGCACAGGGCGGCGACTTGGCGCCGATGCGGGCGTGACAAGATGGGGCCGACCGAAGCGGCAAAGGCATTTCTAACGGAAAGGATCATGGTTGCTCGTTTCTTTTTTGCAACCATAACGGAAATGGCGCTGTTTTGCAAACATTGAGACACCTGTGCGTCAGGTGCCGCGGGGCTTGGCGCGCAATGTGGGGTCGGCTTCGCGTGGGTTTTCCGGCCATGGGTGACGCGGATAGCGGCCTCGCATGTCTTTGCGGACATCGGCATAGGAGCTGTCCCAAAAACCGGGAATATCCATGGTGGTTTGCACTGGCTTTTGGCCGGGCGACAGGAGCGTGACGCGCAGCGGACGGCCTGCCACCTGAGGGTGGGTGGTTTGGCCGAACATTTCTTGCAGGCGGAGGGTGATTTCGGGGTGCTCGCCTGCGTAATCGATGGGGATGTCACGGCCCAGCGGGGTGGTGAAAGATGCGGGGGCGGCGCGATCGAGGCTTTGGTGTTCGTCCCATGTCAGGCAGGCGCGCAGTGCGGGGAGGAGGTCGAAGGATTTCCATTCGGCGGCAGTGCGGGTGGATTTGAGATAGGGCAAGAGCCAGTCTTCGAGGGTGGCGCGGAGATTGTCGTCGGAAAGGTCGGGCAGGGGGATGCCTGCGGCCCGAACAAGGGAGACGCGGGCGCGAAAGCGCTGGGCAGCATCGGAAAGGGGGAGGGGGAGGGTGCGGATGCCATCAAGCATGGCGCGGGCGATGGCCTCTGGGGGGGCGTCTTTCCAGAGGCGGTCCTCAAGGGTGAGGGCACCGAGGGTTTCTTGGAGGCGGGCTTGGACGCGGGCCTCGCGGGGGGACCAGTCGCAGGTGCGCCGGATGGTGATCTGGTCTGAGAAGAGGGTGCGGAGTTGAGACAGGGTGATCGGGATGGCTTGGCGGATGGTGGCTTCGCGCGGGTTGCCGTCGGTGTCGGTGACGACAAGGAAGGGGGCAAGGGCGAGGGGGTCGGTTTCGGGCAGCGAGGCACCTTTGCCGCCTGAGAGCAGGTAGCGCGGGGCGTCGCCCTTGCGGCGTTGACCGATGCGGTCGGGATAGGCGAGGGCGGCCAGTTCGGCGGGCGAGAGCGGGGCGTCAGGGCCTGCGAGAGGCGTGAGGCGGCGGGCCTCGTCACGGATGCGCTCGAGAGTGCCCCGATGGGCGGGGTGGGGATGGTCTTCGGCGTAGCGCTTGGGGTCGATCACAGCAGCAAGGCGCAGGGACAGATCGACGGGTGCGCTGCGGGGCAAGGGGTCGCGCTCGGCGATCAGGGCAGAGAGCGGGGCAGCTTTGGGGCCGCCAAGCAGCAGCATATGACCCAGACGCGGGTGCAGCGGCAGGGCCGCCAGCGCGCGCCCATGGGGGGTGATCTGGCCCACGGGGCGGCCTTGAAGGGGGCTGTTTGGTGGCTGATCAGAAGACAACCCCGCCTCGGAATGCGGCAAGGCGGTGCCTGCAAGTGAGGACGGATCGAGTGCCCCCAGCATCGCCAGGAGGGATTGTGCTTCTGCCAAGGCCCCTTGGGGGGGCTGGGTTAGGAAGGGCAATTGATCGGGCGGGGCTCCCCAGAGCGCCAGATCAAGCGCGAGACCTGCCAGATCGGCGGTTTCGATTTCGGGCGGTGGAAAGGCCGCGAGCGCGCCTTCTTCGCCTTTGGTCCAGAGCCGATAGCACAGGCCCGGAGCCACGCGACCTGCGCGGCCTGTGCGCTGGGTGGCTTCGGCGCGGGTAACACGCTCGGTCACAAGCCGCGACATGCCGGACCCGGGGTCGAAGCGGGCGCGTCGGGCACGGCCTGCATCCACCACGATGCGGATATCCTCGATCGTCAGAGAGGTTTCGGCAATCGACGTCGCCAGCACGATCTTGCGGCCCGAGGTGCAGGGCGCAATGGCGGCGCGCTGGTCGCGGAAATCCATCGCGCCGAAAAGGGGGCGCAGGTGGATGCCGTCGGGGATGCGGGGCCGCAAGATCGCCTCGGTGCGACGGATTTCGCCTTCGCCGGGCAAAAACACCAGCACGCCGCCTTCGGTTTCAGGGAGGGCGGCGAGAATGGTTTCGGTGGTGGCGTCTTCGATCCGTTCGCGGGGGCCAAGGGGGCGGTCTCGGTGGCGAATTTCCACCGGGAAAGCACGCCCTTCGGAAGTGATGATGGGGGCCTGCATCAAGGCGGCCACTGGGGCAGCGTCCAGCGTGGCGGACATCGGCAGGAGGATCAGATCATCGCGCAGCTCGGCGATTTCGAGGCAGAGCGCGAGGCCCAGATCGGCGTTCAGGTTTCTTTCATGAAATTCGTCGAAGATAACGCAACCGATGCCGGACAGTTCGGGGTCGGATTGGATCAGACGTGTGAGGATACCTTCGGTGACGACTTCGATTTTTGTGTTCTGGCTGACACGGGATTCGCCGCGAATGCGGTAGCCCACGGTCTGGCCCACGGGCTGGCCCAATGTCTCGGCCATACGCTCGGCGCTGGCGCGTGCGGCGAGGCGGCGGGGCTCCAGCATGAGGATCTTTTGCGGGGTGATCGCGGCTTCAAGAAGCGCGAGTGGCACACGGGTGGTTTTACCCGCCCCCGGCGGTGCTTGCAGCACAGCACGGCCCTTGGCGCGGAGGGCCGCCAAGAGATCGGGGATAGCCGTTTCAATGGGTAAAGGGGCCACGCTCATAGCTTGGGGTTATGGCGAGGGGGCGAGGAACGGGCAAGGGGGGAGGGAGGCCGCCACTCCGTTTCAGATAGCCGGGTGTAAGGAAGTTTTTTCCGATGTGCCGATTTTCGCGTCGATGCTTTCCAGCCTGTCTAGGATCTCGACCCGCGCGAGGAGGACCAGAGAAATGATAAAGCGGCGACCTTGACCGCAAGAGCGCCCTTCCGCGGCGGTCTTGCGCTGCGGGGAGAAGAAAAAACCCGCTGGAGGGCGGGGTTTTGAAGGGTCGGGGGAGTGATTGCTCAATGACAATCCATTTTGCTGCGTGCCCTTGCCCGGAACCACCGCGCAGCGGCCCGGGCAGCGCCCGCCGCCCCCCTGGGCGGGCGCTTTGGAGCGCGCGTGCGGGGATCAAAGGGGCGCGGATATGGTGGCATAAAGCGGCGACCTTGACCGTAAGAGCGCCCTCCCGCGGCGGTCTTGCCCTGCGGGGGAGAAGAAAAACCCCGCCGGAGGGCGGGGTTTTGAAGGGGCGGGCGCTTTGAAGCGCGCGTGCGGGGATCAAAGGGGCGCGGATATGGTGGTATAATGCGGCGACCTCGACCGGAAGAGCACCCATCCGTGGCGGTCTTGCCCTGCGGGGGAGAAGAAAAACCCCGCCGGAGGGCGGGGTTTTGAGGGGGTGGTGGATTGATTACTCGGCGGCGACCTTGGCCGGATCGGCCAGCACAACGATGTCTTGCATGATGGTGTTGAGCTCGAAATCCTTGGGCGTGTAGACGCGGGCGACGCCCATGGCGAGGAGGCGGTTCGCGTCGTCATCGGGGATGATGCCGCCCACGACAACGGGGATATCGCCCAAGCCTGCGTCGCGCATGCGGGTCATCAGCTCGTCAACCAACGGCAGGTGAGAGCCCGACAGGATCGAGAGGCCCACCACATGTGCGCCCCCTTCACGGGCGGAGGTGACGATTTCTTCGGGTGTCAGACGGATGCCTTGGTAGTCGATATCCATGCCGCAATCGCGGGCGCGGTAGGAGATTTGTTCTGCGCCGTTGGAATGTCCGTCCAGCCCGGGCTTGCCAACGAGGAAGCGCAGGCGGCGGCCCAGACGGTCGGAGACGGCATCAACTTGGGCGCGCAGGTCATCGAGGCCTTCGGTTTTGTTGGAAACCGAGCGCGCCACACCTGTGGGGCCACGGTATTCGCCATGAATGGCGCGCATTTCGGTGGCCCATTCCCCAGTGGTGACGCCCGCTTTGGCGCAGGCGATGGACGCGGGCATGATATTGCGCCCGGCTTTGGCATCGGCGCGCAGCGCGGCGAGGGCGGTTTGCACCGCTGCGGCGTCGCGTTTGGCGCGCCACTCGTTGAGGCGTGCGATTTGCTCGGCTTCCACGGCGGGATCGACGACCATGATGCCGCCATCGCCTGCGGTGAGCGGCGAGGCTTCGCCCTGTTGCCAGCGGTTGACACCAACGACGATCGTTTCCTGCCGCTCGATCCGGTTGAGACGGTCGGCATTGGATTCGACCAGACGCGATTTCATGTATTCGATGGCCCCAATGGCGCCGCCCATGCCGTCGAGTTGGGCCAATTCAGCGCGGGCTCCGGCTTTGAGGTCTTCGACTTTTGCATCGATTGCGGGGTTGCCGTCGAACAGGTCTTCGAATTCCAGCAGGTCGGTTTCATAGGCGAGGATTTGCTGCATGCGGAGCGACCATTGCTGGTCCCATGGGCGGGGCAGGCCGAGGGCTTCGTTCCATGCGGGCAATTGCACGGCGCGGGCGCGGGCCTTTTTCGAGAGGGTGACGGCCAGCATTTCGAGCAGGATGCGGTAGACGTTGTTTTCGGGTTGCTGTTCGGTGAGGCCCAGCGAGTTGACCTGCACGCCATAGCGGAAGCGGCGGTATTTGGCGTCGGTCACGCCGTAGCGGTCGCGGCAGATTTCATCCCAGAGATCGACGAAGGCGCGCATTTTGCACATTTCGGTGACAAAGCGGATGCCTGCGTTGACGAAGAAGGAGATGCGGCCGACGAGTTCGGGGAAATCGGCGGCGGGGACGCGGTCGCGCAGTTCATCGAGCACCGCTTGGCCTGTGGCGAGCGCAAAGGCCAATTCTTGCTCGGGCGTCGCGCCGGCTTCTTGCAGGTGGTAGGAACACACGTTCATCGGGTTCCATTTCGGGATGTGGGAATAGCAATATTCGGCCACATCCGCGATGATCTTCATCGAAGGTTTGGGCGGGAAAATATAGGTGCCGCGCGAGAGGTATTCTTTGATCAGGTCGTTTTGCACAGTGCCTTGCAGGGTGGAGATATCGGCGCCCTGTTCTTCTGCGACGGCCACGTAGAGCGACAAGAGCCACGGGGCTGTGGCGTTGATCGTCATCGAGGTGTTCATTTGATCAAGCGGGATCTGATCGAAGAGGGTCCGCATGTCGCCCAAATGCGAGACCGGCACGCCGACTTTGCCGACTTCGCCTTTTGAGAGAATGTGGTCACTGTCATAGCCTGTCTGGGTGGGCAGATCGAAGGCCACGGAGAGGCCAGTCTGGCCTTTGGACAGGTTCGAGCGATAAAGCGCGTTGGATTTCTCGGCGGTGGAATGCCCCGAATAGGTGCGGAACAGCCAAGGTTTGTCTTTTTGGGTCATGTTGCGGCCCTTTCCTGTCTGACGCGCCGGAGACTCACGCGAGCGCAATAATATTTCGTTGTGACTAGGGATGCCGGAATTTTCTGCCGCCGTCAATTCGCTGCGTTGCGGCACGTTCGCGCGGCGTTGCGGCACTTGCGCGGCAGCGACGCTTTACGAGGATGCGTATTCCTGCCAGAGAAGAGTTATGTTTCACGGCGTTGAAATGCCCGTATGGGCCTTGGTGTTGTTGGTGGGCTTCGCGGCTGTCACCTTTGCGTCGCATTTCCTGTTTCCGTCGGTGCGCTGGTTCTTTCGGCGGCGGGCGGAAAAGGTGGTGGCGCGGCTCAATGAACGGCTGCAAACACCGATCCAGCCGTTCAAACTGATGCGGCGCTACGATATGGTGCAGCGCTTGCGCTATGATACTGAAGTGCTGCGCGCTGTTGCAGAGGCCGCCGCACAAGAGGGCGTTCCGGAAGCGGTGGCTCATGAATGGGCGGAGCGATACGCGCGTGAAATTGTGCCGTCCTTTTCTACATTTGCCTATTTCGGCTTTGCCATTCGACTGGCGCGTTGGATCAACGGGCTGTTTTACGATGTGCGGGTGGGGCGGCTGGACCCCGGATTGGCCAAGGTGGAGCGAGATGCGGCCGTCGTCTTTGTGATGAACCATCGCTCGAACATGGATTACATGCTGGTCACGGTTTTGGCGGCGGATCGCACGGCGCTGTCTTATGCTGTTGGGGAGTGGGCGCGGGTTTGGCCGCTGTCCAAGCTGATCAAGGCGCTGGGCGCGTATTTCATTCGGCGCAAGAGCCGTGACGCGCTTTATCGCAAAGTGCTGGCGCGGTATGTGAGGATGGCCACCGATGCGGGGGTGACGCAGGCGGTGTTTCCCGAGGGAGGGCTGAGCCTGGATGGGCGGGTTGCTCCTCCGAAAATGGGAATTTTGAAATATATCATCGAGGGCCATGACCTGAGCCTGCGCGATGTGGTGTTTGTGCCTGTGGCGCTGAATTATGATCGGGTCATGGAAGATCGGGTGCTGATCGCGGCTGGCCAAGCGGGCGAGCGAAAGTTTCGCGCCAGCGTTTGGACGGTGTTTGGATTTGTGCTTCGTATGGCGTGGCAAAAGCTGTTTGGCCGCTTTCGCCGCTTTGGCCGGGCTGCGGTGAGTTTTGGTGCGCCTGTGTCGATGCGTGATTGGCCGGGATCGGTAGAGGAGTTGGCCGAGGGCCTGATGGCGCGGATTGCCGACGAGGTGCCTGTGTTGCCGGTGCCTTTGGCTGCTTGGGCCCTGAGCAAAGGGCCGGGCGATTTGGCTGTTTTGGCCGCCCGCGCGGGCGATCAGGCGCGCGTTTTGGAAGGGCTGGAGGCCTTGCAGGCTCGGGAACTGGCGCGCAGGGAGGCGGGGATCTGGGCGGTGGTTCCGGGACAAGAGGCGCTGGTGGCGTTTTATGCCGCCTCGGTGGCGCATTTGCTGGATGGATCCGCGCCGCAAGCCGCGCTGGAGGCTGTGGCCCCGGATCAAGAAGCGGCCAGCGCTGAGGCGTAAGTCATGGCCATTTCGCGGATGAGGCGCGGTCAATGGCCGTAAATTTATGCGAATGCCGCGTGGCAGCGCGACTTTCTGCATCCGCTCGGTCATAAAATTACAAAAATGAGGCTTCGGGCATTGCATTGTTGCGCGGCCATACATATCACCTGTTGAGAGCCGCGATTCTGCGTTGCGGCATGAGCTTAATCAGGAGACGCCCCATGGCCTTGGAAATGAACGACGGGATCGCCCCCTACGACGCACCGATCAAAGACCTTTACGAAATCGGCGAAATGCCACCGCTCGGTCATGTGCCAAAGCAGATGTATGCTTGGGCCATTCGCCGCGAGCGTCATGGCGAGCCGGAAAAGTCATTTCAGGTGGAAGTCGTCGACACGTGGCAGATCGATAGTCACGAAGTGTTGGTGCTCGTGATGGCCGCAGGCGTCAATTACAATGGCGTTTGGGCGGGTCTGGGTGTGCCAATCTCGCCTTTCGACAGCCACAAGCAACCCTATCATGTTGCTGGATCCGATGCGTCGGGCATCGTGTGGGCTGTTGGTGATAAGGTGACGCGCTGGAAAGTTGGCGATGAGGTGGTGATCCACTGCAACCAAGACGACGGCGACGATGAAGAGTGCAACGGCGGCGATCCGATGTTTTCGCCATCGCAGCGGATCTGGGGCTATGAGACCCATGATGGATCTTTCGCGCAATTCACCCGCGTGCAGGCGCAGCAATTGATGCCCCGCCCCAAGCATCTGACGTGGGAAGAAAGCGCATGCTACACGCTGACGCTGGCGACGGCCTACCGGATGCTGTTTGGCCATGAGCCGCATGACCTCAAGCCCGGTCAAAACGTGCTTGTCTGGGGCGCGTCGGGCGGGCTTGGGTCCTATGCGATCCAGCTGATCAACACGGCAGGCGCCAATGCGATCGGGGTGATTTCCGACGAAACCAAGCGTGATTTCGTGATGTCGATGGGCGCCAAGGGCGTGATCAACCGCAAGGATTTCAAGTGCTGGGGCCAGCTGCCGACGGTCAATACGCCGGAATATAACGAGTGGCTGAAGGAAGCGCGCAAGTTCGGCAAGGCGATCTGGGAGATCACGGGCAAGGGCGTGAATGTGGATATGGTGTTTGAGCACCCCGGTGAGGCCACATTCCCGGTGTCGTCGCTGGTGGTGAAAAAGGGCGGCATGGTGGTGATCTGTGCAGGCACCTCCGGGTTTAACTGCACCTTCGACGTGCGGTATATGTGGATGCATCAGAAGCGTTTGCAGGGCTCGCACTTCGCGCATCTCAAGCAAGCGGCTGCGGCCAACAAGCTGATGCTGGAGCGCCGTTTGGACCCTTGCATGTCGGAAGTGTTTGCATGGGCCGATATTCCCAAGGCGCATACGATGATGATGCGAAACGAGCACAAGCCGGGCAACATGTCGGTGCTGGTTCAGGCCCCCAAGACCGGGTTGCGGACGGTGGAAGACGTGCTGGCTGCCGGGAAGTAACGGCTGCGTAAGCTTTGTGGCTTAAAAAGGTCTGCGAATCAGGAATGGTTCGCAGGCCTTTTTGCATTGGCGAGCAGGCGCCTCTGGCATCAAGGGCTTAAGAAAATGGCCCCCCCTATTTCTGGGGAGGTGAATAAAGCGGATTTTTCCCCGTGCTTGCACAGTTTAAGGTTGTGTTTGTGGTTGTTTGATAACCCAAGGAGAGAGTAATCATGAAGAATGATTGGATCATCGACGTACTCTCTGACCTCAGAACCTTTGCCGTGACGAACGGGATGGTTCAATTGGCGGATCAGCTGGATCACTCCCGGCTGATCGCAATGATGGAGATGGCGTCGCTTGCAAAGGAGGCCCCCGTGTCAGGGGGAAGCGATGGCATCAAGCATAGAGCCTATTCTGGCAGAGCTCGAGCGATCTAACGGGTTGCAAGGCCTGCAGACGGCGATTGTCGCGCTGCGCGATGCGTTTGCAGTGGATCACATGGTGTATCACTGGGTATCGGCGGCGGGGGAGCAATACGGCTGTGGCACCTATTCCGACGCATGGGTGCAGCGCTATGTCTCGCAGGAATATCTGCGGATCGATCCGGTGGTGCTTGGGTGTTTCCAGCGGTTTCACCCGGTGGATTGGAAGCGGCTTGATTGGTCGTCCAAGGCAGCGCGGGGGCTTTTGCAGGATGCTTTGGCGCATGGTGTGGGCAATCAGGGGTATTCCATTCCTATTCGCGGCCCAAACGGGCAATTCGCGCTTTTCACGGTGAACCACAGCTGCGACGACGCGGCTTGGGCGCGATTTGCCGAGGCGCGGCGACAGGACTTGATCCTGGTGGCACATTATTTCAATCAAAAGGCGCTGGAGTTGGAGCCGGGTCGGTTGCCCGCGCCCACTCAAGCTTTGAGCCCGCGTGAAGTAGAGACGCTGACCCTGATCGCTATGGGGTATGGGCGGGCGCAAGTGGCGGAATTATTGGCTATTTCCGAGCATACATTGCGGGCCTACATCGAAAGTGCGCGCTTTAAGCTGGGGGCGCTCAATACCACCCATGCGGTGGTGCGCGCGCTGACCCGTGGGCTGATTGTGGTGGAAGGGGGCGAGCGGATCGACGGGGCGCCTGTGATCGGGGCGGTGACACCGACGACCCTGACCGCGCGGAGCGAAAGCTGACAGTTAACGCTTCTGGCGCACCCCTTTGGGCAGATGCCACACCCAAGGGAGCCCCCGATGATCCGTTACCTTTATGCTGACCAATTGCCGGATGAGCCAGACTTGGCGCGGTCGATGTTTCAAGATCGTGCGGCGCAATTCGCGATGCGGTTGGGCTGGGATGTTCGGATCACGTCAGAAGGCGAGGAGCGCGATCAATATGATGCGCTCAATCCGCTTTATGTGATCTGGCAAGGCGAAGATGGGCGGCATGGGGGGTCAATGCGGTTTTTGCCGACAGTGGGCCGCACAATGGTGAACGAGCATTTTCTGCATCTGACCAATGGTGTGCGGATCGAGAGCCCGCTGATTTGGGAATGCACGCGCTATTGCTTGGCACCGGGGGCGGGGCCACAGGTGGCAGCGGCGCTGATGTTGGCGGGTGGGGAGATCTTGCAAGGCTTCGGATTGACGCATTTCGTCGGGGTCTTTGATGCGCGGATGATCCGGATTTATCGCCGGATCGGCGCAGAGCCGGAGGTTTTGGGCTGGCAGGGCGAGGGGGCAGCCCGGATCGGTGTCGGGCTTTGGGAGCATTCGCCAGAGGCGGCAACACGGGTTGCGCGCAGGGCCAGTCTCGATCCGATCCAATCGCGGGCATGGTTCGAGCGCTCGCTTGAGGCGCAATCGCGGCCTTGGACTGCTGCGCCGCTGCATCGCGCGGCGATGTCGGGCTAAGGTGAAATTCCGGCACGGATCTCTGGCCCTTCGTTGCGGCGCGGGGTAGGGTTTGGCGCATGACTGGTGCGCTTACGCTTTCTCCCGATCAGGCCGACGCTCATGACCGTATCGCGGATGCGCTGCGGGGCATGGGCGTAGATATTGACGCTGCGGTTTTGCTGCCGCCGACAGAGGGAAAATCTTCGGTCCTTGCGGTGATGGGCAAGGCTGGTTCGGGCAAGACAATGCTGTTGGCGCAATTGGTGACTGCGCTGAAAGAGGCCGGGGTCGAGATCGTTTCAGGTGACTATGAGGGCAAGCGGCGCAAAGATCGCCGGACTTTGGCCATTCTCGCGCCGACCAACAAGGCCGCGAGTGTTTTGCGATTGCGCGGGGTTCAGGCGACCACCATTCACCGCATTCTCTATACGCCGGTTTATGATCCGCAATATGAAAAGCTGGCTGATTGGCTCAATGGCGAGGGCAAAGGCGAGCGCCCGGAAGTGCCGGGGATGACTGAAGCGGCGATGGACCGCGCATTGCAATTTTTCAAAAGCCACGCTTCTATTCCGGCGGCTTTGGCAGCGGCGGGCTTGCGGGGATCGGATTTCATCACGGGGTGGAAACGGCGCGAAGAACCGCTCGATATCGGGTTTATCGATGAAAGCTCGATGTTGGAGGATCGCCAGTTTGACGACTTGCGCGAGATTTTCTCGACGCTTGTGTTGTTTGGTGATCCGGCGCAGCTGGCCCCGGTGGGGCAATCCGGAACAATGGTGTTTGAGCGATTGCCCGCGCCCGCCCAATTGCAGTTAAGCCGCATTCACCGCCAAGAAGCCGATAGCCCGATTTTGGATTTGGCCCATGCGCTGGCTGATCCCGCCCTATCGTTTGAGGATTTCGAACGAATGGTGCAGGAGGCCGCGCGGCGTGATGAGCGGGTGGTTTGGGCCGAGCGAGTCGAGAGCGATTTGATGGCGCGCTCGCCCGTGTTGGTGTGGCGCAACGCGACGCGCATTCGCTTGATCACGGCGTTTCGCGCAGCGCATGGCGCCCCCGAGACCGAGTTGCTGCCGGGCGAGCCGCTGATTTGCGACGGCATTGAGTTGCCGCTCAAGCACCGCAAGAAGCGGATTGATCTGGAGGCGCGGGGGCTGATCAAGGGCGCGCAGGTGATTTACCTTGGGGCGGGGCGCAAGTCTGGGTTTTCGCGGCTGCATGTGCTGGGGGCCGAGGAGCCGCAATTGTCGGCCGCGTCGATTGTGAAAATCGAAAAGCCCGATGATGAGGAGCCGTTCATTCCTTTTGCCGCGACGATGGGGGCGGCGTTTATTCATGGGGCGGCGGTGACGATCCACAAGGCGCAAGGCTCGCAATGGTCGGATGTGCAGGTGTTCGCGCCTGACCTTTATGCCGCGGCGCGGATGGGGCGGATGGAGGCGGGCATTCCTTTGTGGAAGCGACTTGCCTATGTCGCCATTACCCGCGCCGAGACCCGGCTTTTATGGGTGGTTCGCAACCGTCTGTCGCGCCCCACGGGCCCCTTGGGCGTAGAGGATTTGCGGGTGGGTGCCGCACCTTTGGCGCTGGAGGCCGAGGATTAGGCCAAGACCTCTAGGCGGCGCAGGATTTCAGCGAATATCGCTGTGCCTGTGGGGATGAGATCATCGGGAAAGTCGTAATCGGGGTTGTGGAGTGCGGGGGTCTTTTCGCCTGCGCCCAAAAAGAGCATGGCGGATTTGGCTCCGGCCTTGCCGAACCGACCGAAGTCTTCGGAGCCGCGTAACGGCATGTATTGCGTGGAGCGCTCCAATCCAAGCGTGTCGACGGCCCCTTCGATATGGCGGGTGGCGTCGGGGTCGTTTTCGCAATGGTGGAAGATGTCATGGTAGGTGATTGCAAGGTGCAGACCGGAGGCGGCGGCCGCGTCGCGGGCAAGGGCTTCGGCACGGCTCATCATGTCGTCCATCGCGGCATCGACAAGGGTGCGAAGCGTCACCCAGACTTCGCCATAGCCCGGTGCAATACCAAAGGCCGCTTCGCCCATGCGGGTATGCGTGACTGTGGCGAGGGTGAAATCGGTGTCTGCTACGGTGCCTTTTGAGAGTGCGGTGAGCGCAGGCATCAGATGGGCGATCGCAGCCATGGGGGACTGCCCGGTTTCCGGCTGGCTGGCATGCGCGGTGCGTCCGGTGAAAGCCAGTTTCATGCCGCGCGAGGCGCAGTTGACGGGGCCGTCTGTAACAGAGACATGGCCCAGCGGCAGGCCGGGGAAGTTGTGAATGGAAAATGCCCAGTCCGGCGCGATGGCCCCATAGGCGGGGTCGGCCACGACTTTGGCGGCGCCTGCGCCATCTTCTTCGGCGGGTTGATACATCAAGATAACGCGGCCCTTGCGTGGTCTTTGACGCGACAGCAGATGAGCGACACCGGTCAGCATGGCCATATGCCCGTCATGGCCGCAAAGATGGCCCTTGCCTTGGGTTTCAGAGCGATAGGCGGGGGTGCCCGTTTCTTCGATGGGCAGGCCGTCTAATTCGCAGCGCAACAGCACGGTTGGCCCGGCTTCAGGCCCGCTCCAAACGGCGGCGACACCATGCCCGCCCAGCCCTGTGAGCACCTCGTCCGGGCCAAGGCTGGCCACGGTGGTGGCGATCTGGCGGGCTGTTTCTGCCTCTTCGCCAGAGAGTTCGGGGCGGCGGTGCAAGGCGTGGCGCAGCGCAGTCAGCGCGACGATTTCACTATTGGTCAGGCGGGGCGTGGTCATTGGGGGTCCTTTTCATTCGGGGCTAGTTTGGCACGTGGCGCGCGGGCCGAAAAGGGCTGAAGGCGGTGGACAGCGACCGGGGAAGAAGTTGGTGGTGAGGAATTTCCTTTTGGTTGTGTCCGTGCTGCACTGGTCGCGCGTTTGCAGTTGGATTAAACAGGCAGCAGGCGCTGTGGGGGCGTTGCAAAAGGGATTGACGATGCTCCGCAGGAGAGAGACAGCGAAATCGAGCGCATGGGCGCGCATGGCAAACGGGATTTGCGCGGCTTTCGTGGGGTTGGGCTTGGCTGGCCCTGCGCTGGCAGGTCCGTTTGAGACGACGCTGCTCGGGGCGGGACAACTTTTCAGCAATGACGCGCTTGGCGACAATCTGGATCGCTGGCAGACAGGGGGCGTGGCTGCCAGTTGGGTTTATGGACGCAAAGCGGCGTCATGGGCCGAGGCGCAAGCACCGGGGCAAGTGATCGAGTTGCGGTTTGGCGGGCGCGTGGTTGCTCCGGCAAATCTCGTGGCACCTGGTGTGGATCGGCTCTATGCGGGCGCGCTGAGCTTGGGCGCTCATACGCATTACCAGACCAAGGGCTGGGATGTGGCTATGGGGCTTGATCTGATGATGACGGGCCCGCAGACGGGTTTGGACGACTTCCATAGCAATTTGCACCGTATCCCCGGTATTCCCGGCGTCGCGCCCGGTGTGAGTGCCGCGCAGGTGGATAATGGGCTGCACCCGACCTTTGTCATGGAGCTGGGCCGCGACATCGCGCTGGGCCCGGTGCAATTGCGTCCTTTCGTTGAAGCGCGTGCAGGGGCAGAGACGCTGGTGCGCTTGGGTGGCGATCTTACCTTTGGGCGGGTGGGCAGTGGCGAATTGTTGGTGCGTGACGAAGTCACCGGGCAGCGCTATCGGGCGGTGACAGACCCGATGCCGGGCTTTGCCTTTGTGCTGGGCGGCGATATCGCTGCGGTGAAGAGCAGCGTGTTTTTCCCCGCGCGCAGTCCCGTTACGATGGAAGACAGCCGCAGCCGCGTGCGCGCGGGTTTGCATTGGCAAGGCCAAAAGCATGCAGCCTTCTACGGCGTCACTTGGGCTTCGGAAGAGTTCACCACCCAATCCGAAGGGCAAGTGATCGGGTCTTTCCAGATAGATTTCAACTTCTAGGTGTAAATTCTCTCGGACTGTCGGATAATCCAATCGGATAGGTTGCGAAGGCGTTACATCAAGGCCACGTAACCACTTCTAATTGTGGGTTGATGTCAATTAGCGTCTTTTCAGAAACGATTTTGGTCTGCTAGGCTCATTGTTAATAAATAAGCCGATAAAAATTCGGCAAGAATAACAAGAGGCAGCAGAGCAGTATGGGAACGGGCTTTCGTGGCACGTTCGTCATTTCCTGGTCGCAAACAGAAATCGACGGCCTTTCGGCCGCACCGATCCAATCTTTGTCGGTTGGGGCCAATTGGTCCTGGCATGGCGAGGCGGTGCGCGTGGATGGGCCAGCCGAATACTAGCGGCTTGAGGACAGTGACGACAATGGAAACAACCGTCGCCGGTCAGCGCGCATGGTGCGCCGATTGGTTGGGGCCGCGATCAGCGGCACGCGAGACTTGAGCCGAGTTGAGATCACCACGCCTTTGATGGATCAATCCATCGTGGTGACCGATGGGGCCCAGACATATACAGTCACATTGATCGAGGTGGGGGCGGGCGCATTACCGCTCTTGATGTTCCTCGATCAGCTTCCGCCGCGGAACACCAATCTTTGGGTGGTTCATCATACCATCGACCCTGCGGGAATGAATGCGATGGGGCCTGCTTCGGGCGGGGTGATCTGCTTTACCCCCGGCACCGTCATTCGCACGCCAACGGGGCTGCTTCCGGTGGAGTTGCTCCAAGAGGGCGACAAAGTACAGACCAAGGATAACGGCCCCCAAGAGATATTGTGGATCGGCACCCGGCGAATGACCGGGGCACGGCTTTTCGCCATGCCAAAGTTGCGCCCGGTGCGGATCAGGCCCTCGGCCTTGGGCAAGGGGCAGCCGGACTCGGAATTGCTGGTCTCGCCCGAGCATCGGATGCTCTTGGAGGGTCCGGAGGCGGTGTCATTGTTCAACACGACCGAGGTGCTGGTGTCGGCCAAGGATATGGTGAACGGATCAACGGTGACGGTGGACCACCTCCTAAAAGAGGTGACTTACATCCATTTGTTGCTTCCCGCGCACCAAATTCTCTGGGCGAACGGAATGGAGACCGAAAGTTTCCATCCGGCGAATGCATCCCTGTCCACTTTGGGCGATGAAGACCGTCGAAGGCTCTTGCATCAATTCCCGACACTGGACTACGACCCTCATAGCTTTGGCGCCTATGCACGGCGCAACTTGAATACCTCGGAAGCCGCGATCCTGTTGCACGATGTGGCATAGGATATCCGGCTTCGGAACAGGGCGCCTCATGGTCTCCATGGGGCGCCTGTTTTCTTTTACCGACGGGCATTGGCGAATTCGCCCGTCTCTTTGGGGGCAGGCTGTTGACTCCCCCAAATGCCCGGTTATAAGCGCGGCTTCATTGGTGTTGGTGGCCCTCGCAAGGGGTGCCCTGTCGTTTTCGGGAAACCGGGGAAGAGGACAACGCCCTTCGACAACATAAGAAGGAGATCAGCCGTGACAAAACGCACGACTGCCAAGTACAAAATTGACCGCCGTATGGGCGAAAACATCTGGGGCCGTCCCAAGTCCCCGGTGAACAAGCGCGAATACGGCCCCGGCCAGCACGGCCAGCGCCGCAAGAACAAGCTTTCCGACTTCGGCACGCAGCTGCGCGCCAAGCAAAAGCTGAAGGGTTACTACGGCGACCTGACCGAAAAGCAATTCCGCCGCATCTTCGCAGAAGCCGCGCGTATTCAGGGTGACACCGGTGAAAACCTCGTCGGTCTGCTTGAGCGCCGCCTCGACGCCGTGGTCTACCGTGCCAAGTTCGTGGCGACCGTTTTCGCGGCCCGTCAGTTCGTGAACCATGGTCACGTCACTGTGAACGGCCAATCGGTGAACATTCCTTCCTACCGTGTGAAGGAAGGCGACGTGATCGAAGTGCGCGCCAAGTCCAAGCAACTCGCTGTGGTTCTGGAAGCCGCCTCGCTCGCCGAGCGTGACGTTCCTGACTACCTCGAAGTCGATCACTCCAAGATGGTCGCAACCTATATCCGCCAGCCTTCGCTCGCAGACGTGCCCTACCCGGTCGTCATGGAGCCGAACCTGGTCGTGGAATTCTACGCAAAGAACTGATTGGTTCTTTGCGGGTTCGGAACAGGGCGCCTTTCGGGGCGCCCTTTTTCTTTGCCTTTACTGGTGACTTGGGGTTTGGGGTGCCAACGCAGCTTTCCCTTGCGGCAAGCCTGTGCTGACGTTGCGGTGTTTTTTCCAAGCCCGCTTGCCTGAGTGGGGTCTGCTGGCGCAAACTGCGCGCAACTACGGTGTCCGAGGGGGGCACCAAAAATGTCGGGAGGACGTTATGGGGTTTTCATCCATCAAGGATAGCATTGCGATCGAGAGCGAAATGTCATGGGAGGCCCGTGATGTGGCCAAGACCGTGCATCAGATGCTGTCGCGCACTGCTGCCAAATACAGCGCAAATAATGCGATATCCTTCCAGCTTCTCTCGGGGCCAAAGGACAAGGCCGAGACGTTGACTTGGGGCGCGCTGCTGGAAAAGACCAACCAGACGGCCAATCTGTTTCGCAGTTTGGGGGTGGGCGAAGGCGATGTCGTTGCGATGATCCTGCCCAACTGCACCGAAGCTGTGCTGACGCTGTTGGGTGGGTCCGTTGCGGGGATCGTCAATCCGATCAACCCCCTCTTGGAGCCAGAGCAGATTGGGGCGATCTTGCGCGAGACAAAGGCCAAGGTCGTGGTCACGCTCAAGCCCTTCCCAAAAACCGATGTCGCACAAAAGGCCCATGAAGCCGTGCGTCATGCACCCAATGTGCACACGATTCTGGAAGTGGATCTCAACCGCTACCTGACCCCGCCCAAAAGCCTGATCGTGCCTTTGATCCGTCCCAAACTGACGGGCAAGAGCCATGCGTCAGTGAAAAACTTCAACAAGGAAATCGCGCATCAATCCAAGAGCTTGGCCTTTGCCGATGCCACGGCTGACCGGGTCTGTGCCTATTTCCATACCGGCGGCACAACGGGCATGCCGAAAGTGGCGCAACACCGCTATTCCGGCGTAGTCTATAACGGCTGGCTGGGCGGCACGCTGCTTTACACCCCCGAAGACAACGTGATCTGCCCGCTGCCCTTGTTCCACGTCTTTGCCTGCCATGTGATTTTGATGGCCTGCATCACCTCGGGCGCGCATGTGGTGTTTCCCACTCCGGCGGGCTATCGCGGGGAAGGGGTGTTCGACAATATCTGGAAGCTGATCGAGCGCTGGAAGATCACCTTTATCATCACAGTGCCCACCGCCATTTCGGCGATGATGCAGCGCCCGGTGGATGCCGATGTCTCCTCGGTGAAGACCTCGTTCTCGGGGTCGGCCCCGCTGCCGCTGGAGCTGTTCAAGCGCTTCGAGAAGGCCACCAATGTGACCATCGTTGAAGGCTATGGCCTGACCGAAGCCACCTGCCTCGTGTCGGTCAATCCGGTCGATGGCGAGAAGAAAGTCGGCTCTGTCGGTATTCGCTTCCCCTATACTGACGTGCGGATTCTCAAGCAGATTGCGGGCGGTGATGTGGTGGATTGTGCCGCTGATGAAGTGGGCGAAATCTGTGTGGCCTCGCCGGGCGTCTGGTCGGGCAACACCTATACCGAAGCGGACAAGAACCGCGACCTCTATCACTTCGGCAAATTCCTCCGCACAGGCGATCTGGGCCGCATCGATCCCGACGGGTATCTGTGGATTACGGGGCGCGCCAAGGATCTGATCATTCGGGGCGGTCACAACATCGACCCCGCAGAAATCGAAGAAGCACTCTTGGCGCATCCCGCAGTGGCATTCGCCGGAGCGATTGGCCAGCCCGATGCCCATGCCGGCGAATTGCCCTGCGCCTATGTCGAACTGGTAGGCGGAGCGTCGGTGACAGGTGCGGAGCTGGTCGAACATTGCAAGACCCATGTGCACGAGCGGGCCGCTTGGCCCAAACATGTGGAAGTCTTGGCAGAATTGCCAAAAACCGCTGTGGGCAAGGTGTTCAAACCGGATCTGCGGAAGCGCGCAATCACCCGGACCTATAATGCCGCCTTGGTGGAAGCCAAGCTGAACGCAGAAGTGGTTGACGTGATCGACGACAAAAAACGCGGTTTGGTGGCGCAGGTCAAGCGCACGGGGGTGCTGCATGACGAAGAGGTGGGCCATGTGCTGGGCGCCTTCACCCGGCCATGGGACTGGGTGGCGTAAGCGCTACGCGCAATCAACGTAAGCCAAACAGGCGTGGTGCACTCCGCGCCTGTTTTCTTTTGGGGCGCGCGCGGGGGGAGCGACTAGGCCCCGAACAGCGCCTCCGGCCGCATCATTCCGGCCAGATTGGCCGCCGCGACCAGCCGGGCTTCTGATGCCTGCGCTGCCACCAACGCCACAGCGTTTGAGGGCAGGCCGGAAAAGGCCGGGTGCAGGGCGGCGCGGATGCTGCTCCAGCCTTCCCCATGGGGCAGGGGGGCGACGCCTGAGAACGGCAGGCCAGAGACCTCGCGCAATTCGGCAAGATAGTCGTCGGGGTGCTCGGCATCGGGTGTGAGCGCCAAAAAGCGGCAGGCGCTGATCTGCGCCAAACGCGCGCGCACATGTTCGGGCATTTCCAAGCGCCGCCCCATTCGCAGACGCAACCCCTCCGAGGTAAAGAGATATGCGCCAATGTCACGCCCGGCACTGCGGGTCAGTTGCCAGTAATCGCTGTAGCTTAGGCCTAATTCTTGCGCCCGCGCGATCATCATCTTCATCACTTGAGGCGAGGGTTTTTTCTGTGCCGCAATGGCGCTGCGCCACGCCACAATGCGCGTGGCCAAGCCCGGTTCGGGCAGGGCAGCACTGTTGTGACCGGGGCCGGGCTGGGCCATAGTGGGGTTCCTAAAACAGGTTAGCAGGGGCCATTTGCACCGCAGGATGACACCACAGGCGCCGCTTTGGTCAAGCGCTGTGCTCTGGGTGTCTTCCTCACCTCTGCCCGCCGTCGGCATTCAAGCCTATAAATTGCGCGCAGCGTGCCGCAGATCAACCTGTCAGAGTGAGGGAGATGGTGCTGTGAGAGAGGATTGAACTCTGGGTTTCTAGTTGTTGTATATTGATTTTATTAAATAATTTATTGGATTATGCAAGTACGGTGTAGAACCTCGGTGTGGAGGGCTTGATGTGCTGCCTAATCGCTTGAGGCGTTAGAATTGGAGCGAGAGATTTCACCTTGAAGCACCTTCAGAAAACCCGCCCTTGCTCCTTAGTGCTTCATAAAGCTGACCGGGACTAAGCAGAACCCCCTTCTATCCATCGCGTACCTGAATAGCCCCTAGTTTCCTAGACACCTTACAGCTTCAGTTTCTGCTGCTGTTCGAAGTCGATCGGTGACAGCATCCCGTTCCTAACGTGTTTGCGCTGCGGGTTGTAGAAGAACTCGATGTAATCGAACACGTCCTGGCGGGCTTCTTCGCGAGTTTTGTATTTCTTTCTCCTGATGCGTTCGCGTTTGAGCAGGTTGAAGAAGCTCTCGGCGACAGCGTTGTCCCAGCAGTTCCCGCGGCGGCTCATACTGGGGACAAGGTTGTGCTGTTCAAGGAACTCCTGCCACTCATAGCCGGTGAACTGAGAACCCTGGTCAGAATGAACATGGACTTTGGTCTTTGGTTTGCGCCGCCAGACGGCCATCAGCAGGGCTTGCAGCGGCAGGTCTGCATAGGTGCGCCCTTGCATTGACCAGCCGATCACGCGCCGAGAAAACAGATCGATCACGACGGCAAGATACAGGAACCCCTCGTGGGTGCGGATGTAGGTGATGTCTGTGACCCAGAACTGGTCCGGCGCATCAACATCGAACTACCGGTTCCGAGTATTGTTGGCCACGACGGCCGGGCTGCCGCCATAAGATCCCGGCTTCTTTTTGTAGCCAATCTGGGCCCTTATGCCCGCCAGACGTGCTAAACGCCAAGCGCGGTTGGGGCTTATGTCTTCGCCGAGGTCGCACAGATCATCGTGCAGCTTGCGATACCCATACACCTCGCCGCTGTCATCCCAAGCCTGCTTCAGCAGCACGGTCTGACGCTGATCTTCCAACGCACGGGGGCTCAATGGCTCTCGCAGCCATGCATAAAACCCGCTCGGATGAACCAGCAGCATCCGGCACATCGCCCGGACCGCAAAGAGCAGCCGGTTCTCGGCAATGAAGGCATACCTCACCCGCTGCCCGGCAGCGGATGTTTACATCCGCGAGAGGGGGGATTCCCTGGCGAAGTATGCGGTCGCCTTTTTTAGGATGTCCCGCTCCTCCGTCACCCGCGCCAAATCGCGCTTAAGGCGACGGATCTCATTGGCCTGCGCATCGACCTCCTGGATCACCTTCGCCGGCCGCGAAAACTGCTTCTGCCACGTGTAGATCGACTTGGTGCTGACACCCAAACGCTCGGCCACCTCACGGACCGGATAACCCCGATCCTCGACTTGGGCCACGGCATCGCGCTTGAACTCGTCTGTGAATTTGTTTGCGGACATCTCGTCCTCCTTGCTTCCAAAATTACCAAGCAAGGCGTCTACAAATCTAGGGGCTATTCAGTGGGACTTGCCTTGCGGGAGTCCTGAGAGACCCCGTGAGGGCCTCTAGTGTCACATTGAGTCATTGCGTAGTGAGTTCACACGATGCCTCTGTGTTAGTCTCTCTGTGGCTCTCAGGGGTTGTGTTGGGCTTGGGTGCAGGGTGATGCAGTCGTCCCTATTCATGCAAAAGGGCGACCCGAAAGCCGCCCCCTGTTTGCTTCAGTGGTGATCAGAACTTGTGTTCGACGTTGAACACCACGTTTGAGCGGTTGCTGTTGCCCACGCGGTCCATAACGAAGCGGACATTTGCGGAACTTAGCCCATCCTCTGAGTTGCTGCTCAACCCGATCTCAGCACCAGCGCCACAGTTTTGGGTTGTGGTCGCTGTGGTTGTACGCTCGCAGATGAAGCGTGGCGCAAACGACAGCTGCGCGTTACTGTCTGCAACCGTCTCTGCGTCCAATGCCCAAACGATCTCAGGTCGCAGCGTCAGGCTTGCGGTGGATACAGTGCCTGCGTCAACGCTGAGTGTGTTGTCGGTCAAACCGTAAGCAACACCCGTAAAGCCTACATCACCAATCCACGTCTTGCCGTAGCTGAAGGCCATCTCTGGACGCAGCTCGTAGCGTTCATAGGCATAGACACCTGTCAGTGCGCCGCCCACAGTTGCTGTGCGTGTGGTATAATCGCTGGTCAACGCAAGCACGTCATCAGCCATTTCCAGATTGTTACGACCCGCGCCAATAGAGATGAAGCCATCGGCAAACAGTGTCTCACTCAGTGCACGCACGGCATAACCACCGGCACTGGCTGCGACACGTGTCTGCTTTCCCTCAAACGCACCGCTAATGTTACTATCAGCCAGTTCACCGCCGACGAAGTAGCCCAGCATCGTGTCGTCTGAGATCATCTGTTCCCAAGCGA